>Ga0070732_10000972_pt1 | contig 16159 bp, 13 predicted proteins | sample Coa_R1_5_FD_66449 | JGI IMG/M metagenome (GOLD analysis project Ga0070732, IMG submission 66449) | Surface soil microbial communities from Centralia Pennsylvania, which are recovering from an underground coalmine fire - Coalmine... | ecosystem: Environmental > Terrestrial > Soil > Unclassified ...
TCAAGACCGTCCGCTGATGTCACCACGATGAACGCGCCCGCCGTCGTCCAGTCCGTCGCCGAAGAACTCGCCGAACGCGCCGCCGCGGTCGCCGGCAGCGGCGTGCCGGCCCCGGTGCGGAGGCGCTGCGAGGATCTGCTGATCGACGTCGCCGGCCTGTGCGTCGCGGCGCGCCGCAACGACTACGTGCGCGCCCTGATCGCTAGCGTCGATGCAGGCGGGCTCTGCACCGCGATCGCGCACCCGGGCGGCTTCTCCGCTGAAGACGCAGCTATGATCAACGGCGCCGCCGCGCACGGCGAGGATTTCGACGACACCTTCGAGGGCGGCCCCGTGCACTCGGGCGCGGTGATCATCCCGGCCGTGCTTGCGGCCTGCGAGCGTTTCCAGCGCGACGGGGGTTCGGCGCTGCTCGGCATCGCCACCGGCGTCGAGGCGATGTGCCGCCTGAGTCTCGTCGCGCCCAAGCTCATCCACAAGGCGGGCTTTCACCCGACCTCGGTGCTCGGGGCAATGGCGTCCACGCTTGCGGTCTCCGCAACGCTGGGCCTCGCCCGCAAGCAAACGGTCGATGCACTCGGCATCGCCGGAAGCATGGCGGGGGGCATCATCGAATACCTCGCCGAAGGCGCCTGGACCAAGCGCCTGCACGCCGGCTGGGCGGCGCGTATCGGGCTGCACGCTGCGCGCATCGGGCGCGAGGGGTTCCTCGGCCCGCGCACGGTGTTCGAAGGCACGCACGGGTTTTTCTTCGGCTTCGCGCATACGACGGAGGCTGATTTCGGGGCGCTTACGCGTGGATTCGGGTCGGAGTGGCTGATGAACGGCCTCACGTTCAAGCCCTACGCCACCGGCACCATGAACCAGCCCTACATCGATTGCGCGCTGCGCCTGGCAAAAAAGGGCTTCGCCGCGGAAGATGTCGCCGAGGTGCTGTGCGAGACCGCCGAGGGTTACGTGCACCGGCTCTGGGAGCCGCTCGCCTCCAAGCACCGGCCTGCCAATGATTACGCAGCGAAGTTCAGCACGCCGTTCAACATCGCGGTGGCGTTCGTGACCGGGAGCATAGGGTTCGAGGCCTTCTCGGAAAAAACGGTGCACGACCCGCGCGTGCTGGCGCTCGCTTCCAAGGTGCGTTACGTGGTGGACCCGGACAATCCCTATCCCAAGGCCTACACCGGGCACGTGCGGATGACGCTCAAGGACGGGCGCGTGTTCGAGGAGCGCCAGCCGCATATCCGGGGCGGCGTGCACGAGCCGCTGTCTCGCGAGGACATCGAGCGCAAGTTCCTCGGCAACACAAAATACGGCGGCTGGGACGCGGCGTGCGCCGAGCGCTTCCTGCACTTTGCAAAAAACGCGTTCGATACGCGCCCGGATCTGTCCGGGTTCAGAGACTAGACACAAGGGAGAACGATCATGCGAATTGCTTCGACGATATCCGCGCTCGCGCTCGCGCTCGCCGCGCTGCTCGGGCTGGCGGGAAACGCGAATGCCCAGGACAAGACCAAGGTCATCATCTCGGTTTCCGGTTCGGGCACGCCCTCCAATGCGCTGGGAACGGCGCTGGCGTCGTCCATTTCCCAGCACGTCCGCGGCTATTCCGCCGACACCGATATCGCCGCGTCGCCGGAAGACGGCGTCAGGGCGGTCGGGCGCGGCAAGGCGAGCCTGGTTTTCGTCACGAGCGACGTCGCATACGCGGCCGGCCACGGCGAAGGCGCCTTCAAGGACGGCAAGATCGCCTTGCGCGCGATCGCGGCGATCAACCCCTATCGCATGCACTTCATCGCGTTCGAAGGGGCCGGCGTCTCCCGCCTCGCCGATCTCAAGGGCAAGCGCATCGCGGTGGCGCAAGGGACGGCCGAAGCGCCTGCCGCTCGCCTGCTCGAGGCCGTCGGCCTCAACGCGGACAAGGATCTGCGCCGCGCGATCCTGGCGCCGGCGGATATATTGGCCGCGGCCAAGGACGGAACGCTGGATGCCGTTTTCGTGATGGGCAGCGTGCCCGTTCCTCTCGCAAGAGACCTGGCCGGAATTCCCGGAAGAAAAGCGAACCTGATCGACAGCGCGAGCGCGGTCGATGCGGTCAACAAGAAATACGGGCCGCTATATACAAGAGGTGCGATACCGGCCAAGACCTATCCCGGCCAGGCCGCCGCCGTCGGTGCCGCCGAATCCTGGGTCATACTCGCCGGGGGGGAAAGTCTGAGCGCACCGGTCGCCTACAACGTGGTCAAGACCCTGTTCGAGCACAAGGCCATGCTCGCGGCGATGCACTCGGATGCGGCGAACCTGTCCCTGCCGAAACAGCGCGAAGTGAAGCTGCCGATCGCCTTCCATCCGGGTGCGCTCAAGTATTTCGCCGAGAAAGGCGTCCGCGCGGGCAAGTAAGGCGTCGATCGGCGTCTCACGCCGAAACGAAGCGCCGCTCGCGCATCCACTTCGTCACGGCCCATTTCTCGCCTTCGGCGACGGCCGCGCCGGCGTGCAGGGACTTGCTGTCCACCTGGCCTCGGGAATTGGCGTATTCGAAATACACGGCGTTTCCCTTTCTCGCGGAAACCGACAGGCCCAGCTCCGGAAACACCGTCTCCCCGCCGGAGGTCACGTCGTTCAGATATACGACCATGGTGCTCACGCGTTGCCCGCTGCGCGCGAGCGACGCCTTGTTGGCCGGATTGGAGGGGACGAGGAAATCGAAATGGGGGGTCGTTTTCGCCCCCGGCCCATAGCGCAGGACCTGCAGGCCCTCGCCGTTTTCCACGGGACCATTCATGATCCGCGAAATGCGCCGGTCGAGCCTGGCGATGAACGGCGTCTCTTCCAGGCGAAAAAACGCCCCGTGACTGTCCCGGTACTCGGCGACCGTGTCTTCCCCGGTCTGGGGATCGACCACGGTTGACGGCCTCAGGCGGGGCCGCGACAGCTCGACCAGTTCATCGCATTCCGCGGCGCTCAGCACGCCTTCCAGCACCGCCAGGACCGGCTGCTCCGTCCGGGTCAATACCCGTACCGTCCGGTTCGTCGTGGAGATCGCGCTTCCCGCCATCAGGCGCGCCGTTTCGTAGCGGTATTCCGGGGAGGGCAGGTCGAGCGCCAGGGATTCCACCGGCGGGTCGGCGCCCGCGCCGCGCGCGCGGACGAACGCGTCGATCAGGCCTTGGGCAATCTGCGGCTCGAATTTCTGCTCGACCATGCTGCCGACCAGGGCGGCCGGGGAACAACCGCGATCGAGGTTGTGCAGGATCCAAGTCCTCAATTCGGAAGAAAAATTGACGACCATCGCCATGGCAGCGGCCGATTGTCGCGCGCGAAGATGAAAAAATCATGACAGCCTGCGGCAAGATTTCATTTTTCCGAAACGAGCTTGTCACACTCCTTGTTCAGAATCCGCTCGCGATTTGCATAGCAAGGATCGCAACCCCCAACTCTGCTATCCAGCACACATCAGGAGGATTTTCGTGCATAAGACTTCACCTGCTTCCGGTCGAATCCCGTTTCGACTTTCACTGATTTCCGCCATGGTCGGCAGCGCGCTGATCGTGGCTTACTCGACCGGCGACGCCAAGGATGGCGACTCCGGGAATTCGCGTTCTGTTCCGATGAACGTTCACGGCGTGGTCGCAGGCAGCCTTTTCACACCGCCCGCAGGCAGCGTCGCATCGACCACGGTGGCCTCCTACTACCTCGGAGCCAAAGTGTGCGTGGACGCCAACGACAACGCCGTCTGCGACCCCGACGAAGTCAGCACGACCACCAACAAGCGGGGCGAATTTTCCCTGCAGAGCCCGACCTCCGGCCCGCTCGTGGCCGAAATCCTGACCACGTCGACCGACTCCGTCGTGGAAAGGGAGCGGGAAGAGTACCGGGACAGAGATGGTAAGGGGGACGACGACGGCAAGCATGACGGGAAGGACGGCAACGAAAAGAAACACGCGCCGACCGCCCCGACGACGATCGTCTTTCGCGCCTCGCTCGATCAAATCGCAGATGGCGCCAGCGACAGCCATAGCGGCCAGGGCCGAGCGCTGAACGCCGACGACGTCGCGATCACACCCCTCTCCACCGAAGTAGTCCGCATGATGGAAGCGGACAACCTGGATTTCCTGACCGCGAAAGAGGATCTCGCAGCCCGTCTCGAGATACCGGCGTACCGCGTATTAAGCGATCCCAACCACGTGCGCGACGACGACGTGCAGAATGCGCTGCTGACCGAATCCGTCATCCTGACCAACCGCTTCACCCTTGCCACGAAGATGGTCAATCGCGGCGACGTTTCGCCGGCAGCTCTCGCGGTCAATCCCAGCGCCACCAAGCCGGTCATCACCGTGAAGGAAGCCGAGCAGGCGGCGATGAACATCGAAGGCATCCCGCGCTACGACCACATCTTCATCGTCATGCTGGAGAACAAGGCGACGCTGTCGATCAAGGGTTCGGCCTTCGCGCCCAAGATCAACGGCTATCTCAACGCCAACAACCAGTTCACCAACTACTTCGCGACGGGCAACCCGAGCGAGCCGAACTACACGGCGCTGGGCGGCGCCGACGATTTCGGCATCACCGACGATGATCAGTGGAACTGTTTCGCCACCGGCGCGAACGCCATCCAGGACCTGCCCGCGCCCACCGCGGCCCAGCCGGGCCTGGCGAGCTCGCCCTTCGTCGATCCCGCGGGGCCGGCGCAGTGCGGCACATCGCTGGTCAACCACAACATCACCGGCCGGCCTAACCTGTTCAACGCGATTTCGGCTGGCGGCATGCAGTGGCGGACCTACAACGAGTCGATGAATCCGGGCCAAGACGTCCGTGCCGACAGCGTCGGCGATGCCGCCGTGGTCGCGCCGGACCATGTATATGCACCCGGCACGGTGGGAGGCAACGCGGCCACGATCGGCGATCCGAACCTGCAAATACCCTTGCCCGCCCAACTGTACAGAACCAAGCATCATCCGGGCATGGCTTACCAGAACGTGCGCAGCGCGCCGGAGTTCAAGGCGAGCAACCGCACGTTGGGTGGCGGCCAGTGGGATGCCGTGCTGCTGAACAGCACGGCGTACGCGATTCCGCCGGGCTACAACATCGACCAGTTCGGCACCGACCTGCAGTCAGGCGACATCGGCCAGCTGAACTTCGTGATTCCCGATCAGTGCGACGACATGCACGGCATCACCGTCCAGGGTACCGATCCCGGCAGCACCACGAAGAAGGCGGCAAGCGACTGCTCCGGGGTGGCCAACAACGTATCGCCGACGGCCGTATCGCCGATCATCACGCGTGGCGACAATTACGTCGATGCTCTGGTGCAGAAGATCGAGTCCTCGCCGATCTGGCGCAATCCGCACAAGCGCGTGGCCATCGTTCTGATGTTCGACGAGGGTAACGCTACCGCAGGCTTCAACTCCTGCTGTGGCTGGAACCCCGCCAACAGCAGCGTGGCGAATCCGCTCGTGCAGAACCCCGACGGCACGTTCTCGAAAGACACTTCGGTCGTCAACTACACCAAGGGCAACCGCGGTCACGGCAACAGCATCTTCGGGGTTATCACCAACCAGCCCAAGGCGCCGAAAGGCATCGCGGACAACGACGCCTACAGCCACTTCGCATTCGTGCGCACGCTGCAGGACATGTTCGCGCTGGCCGATCCCAAGGTCGACGGCTCTTACATGAACCGCTCCAAGTACACGGAGAAGTTCATCGCGGCGAACATCCTCAATCTGCCGGAGTACGCGGGCAGCGCCGATACGCACTTCGACTCGGTGCGACCGATGAACCACGCCTTCGTCCCGCCGGCGGGCTACGTGCAGAAGACCTCGGTTGACGAAAACACGCCGCCGCAGGACACAGCGGGGCATATCAACGTGTGGGCGCTGAAGTAACAGTACCTTAGCGCAGCACGGCTGTACCGGCAGGGCGAACCGCAGACGGGTTCGCCCTGCCTTTTTCGCTGGATGGACTGAACCAGAGACGATCATGCACTACCATCTTCCGGAGTTTCACCACGTCGCAATTGCGGCATTCCTGTTCGCCCTGGCGCCGGCGGCCGTGCCGGGCGCCGAGAACGAACCCACGGCTCAAGCCGCGCCGGACTACTCGGCACCCCCGTACGTTCCGCCGAATGTGCCGCTCAGCCTCTCCGCGCAGGCGGGAAAGAAAATCTTTTTCGATAAGTCCCTTTCCGCGTCCGGCAAAATGGCCTGCGCCACCTGCCATGACCCCGCCCACGCCTACGGGCCACCGAACGATATCGCCGTGCAGCCCGGCGGACCGAAGCTTGCCGACGCGGGCACACGCGCGGTGCCCTCGCTGCGCTACCAGGAATTCACGCCGCCTTACGCCGACATGCTGGACAACCCTGACGGCATCAGCGCCCCCGGCCCGGGCGGCGGGTATACCCAGGATGGCCGCGCGCCGACGCTCGCAGCCCAAGCGCGAATTCCGCTACTCGCGGCGAATGAAATGGCAAACCGCAGCCCCGCCGCAGTGGTGAAGAAAATCCGCGCGGCCGAATACGCCGGGCTTTTCAAACAGGCTTTCGGGGAAGACGTCTTCGCTCATACACCCAAAGCGTTCCGCAAGGCGCTGGAAGCCCTGCAGGCTTTCCAGACGGAAGACCCGGGCTTCCATCCCTACAACAGTAAGTACGACCTTTACGCCGGCAACAAGATCGGCGGCACCCTGACCCCGGAGGAGAAACGCGGCCTCAGGGTCTACAACGACCCGGACAAGGGAAACTGTTTCGCCTGCCACTACAACGGCGCGGGCCTGAACGGCAGCGTCAGGATGTTCACCGATTACACCTACTCTGCCATTGGCGCCCCGCGCAACATGGATATTCCCGCTAACAGGAGCCCGAAACACTACGACCTCGGCATCTGCGGGCGGCCCGACCACCCGCTCCCGGCGAGCGCCCAATATTGCGGCATGTTCAAGACGCCGACCCTGCGCAACGTCGCCACGCGCAAGGTGTTCTTCCACAACGGTTCGCTGAAATCGCTGAAGGACGTGATCCGCTTCTACAACACGCGCGACACCAACCCCGAGCTCTGGTATCCGGCGGTGAACGGCGTGGTGCAGAAATTCAACGACCTGCCGCGCAGGTACCGCGGCAACATCGACTCGCAGAAGCCGCTCGACGGCCGCGCGCCGGGCAGCCAGCCCGCCATGTCCGAGCAGGACATGGCCGATCTCGAGGCCTTCCTCAACACGCTCACCGACGACTACAAACCGACGCCGCAGTCCGCTCAATACACCGGACCGTCGGCACAACGGAGGCCCACAGAATGAAATCCAGCATCCCGGCGTTCGCGCTCATGGGCGTGCTTCTCCTTGTCCCCGGCCGCAATTGGGCGGACGCCCCCTATGACGGCCTGCGCCCCGCCCTGAAAAAATATCTGAAGGAGCATGGCGATCTTTGTCTCGGCAAATTCGACTGGCCGATCGGTGTGAGCGAGTTCGACCGCCAGATCAGGACCCGCGACGCGGTGCAGATGCCGGTCCTGGAAAAAATGGGCCTCGTCGTTTCATCCGAAGGATCGGAGAAGCGGAAGGAGGGCGACAGCGAGAAAGTCGTCCCGGTCACGCGTTACGAGTTGACCGAAAAGGGAAAGAAATTCTATCTGCCGAAAGAAACGACCTACGTGAGCGCTGACGGCAGCAAGACCATGCGCCATGGCGACTTCTGCGCGGGCAAATTACGGCTGGACGCGATCGCCGGCTGGGACGCGCCCAAGACTGTGGAAGGGCAACTGGAAACCACCGTCTCCTACACTTATAAATTCTCCGCCGCAGCCTGGACTCGCGAGCCCGAGGCGAGAAACGTGTTTCCGATGGTCGACCGGATCATCCAGGGTGAAGGCACGATGCAGCTGCAGCAGTTGTTCCGGCTCGCGAACGGCCGCTGGGTCGCGGTCATCCCCTGACACGGGCGAGCGAGCGCGCCACGACGGTAGCCGCCTTCGCCATCGCGCCGGCCGGCTGCGTAAGCGGGGTATCGGCGCGCGTGAACATGCCGACGATGAACGACGGCATCGGGTCGGCCACCGGAATCTGCTGTAGAAAACCGCGCATCGTCGACTCGGCCAGCAACTGGCGCGACAGCAAACCCAGCATGTCGGTTTTCACGAGCAAACCGATCGCCGTGTTGTAGGAATCGCACTGGATCACCTGCTGGGGCACGGGCAAACCCGCTGGAGAGAACACGCGCTCGAGCGGACCGCCGGGCGCGTCCGGGGGGAGGAGCGATATCCAGCTCGCGTCGGCAAGCCGGGCGAGGGAGCAGGTTTTTTCCAGCGGATGCCCCCTGCGGGCCACGATCACGAAATCGTGACGGAACAGCGGGCGAAACTTCAGCGCGGAATCGGGTCTGGCGGCGGTCCGCCGGCAGATCGCAAAGTCGAGGGTTTCGTCCCGAACAAGCGGCAGCAGCAGCTGGGGCAGGCCTTCGGCGATGCGAATCCGGGCTTTCGGGAACTGTTGCCGGAAACGGGCGATGACCTCGGGCACCATCGTAGCCGCGGTCGGCGAGACGCCGAACGCGACCGAGTTCATCCTTTGGCCTAACTGGTCGACCTCCTCTTCCGCCTTGCGCAATTCCGTTTGCGCGGCCCGCGCCCGGGAAAATAACGCGCGCCCCGGCTGGGTCGGCACCACTCCCGTCGGAGTCCTATGGAGGAGCCGGGCGTGCAACTCCGCTTCCAGGCCCCGCACGCTTCGCGTGATCGCCGGTTGCGACACGCCGAGTTTCCGCGCCGCGGCGCGAATGCCGCCCGCCTCCACGACTGCCACGAAATCCCGGATCTGGCTCAGCCGCATGGCGATAACCGTTCCGTTGCCGCGTTAATGACGTTGTCATCTTACCTACGGCAGGCGCGCCGTGCTTATATGTTTCCCCGCCGAGCGCAAATTTTGCCGCTCGCGCATCCGGATACCGCCGCACGGGCAGTGGTCGTGCGCAATCGAGCGGCGCACGAGCCTCGCGCAGAACAAGCGGTTCGGGCGCGCTCGGATCTCAACAAGGAGGTAAGCTCACATGAAAAGCAAACTTCTCGCCCCGCTGGCACTCGCGGCGGCCGTCAGTCTGTTGTCCTTCCAGGTTGACCTGGTTTTTTCGCAGCAAGCCGGTCAGCAGACCTTCCAGCATTTCAAGGCTCAGGATCCGGGCGTGCGCGGCGGCGCTCCCGGTGCCGGCGGTCCCATCGCGGGATTGAGCGGAACCCAGTCGGCGTTTTTCACCGATGGCCTGGACACATTCAATGAGGTAGACGCGGTTCCCGACGGTCTGGGTCCGAGGATGAACCTGGACAGCTGCGCCGGGTGCCACGCGCAACCGGCTGCCGGTGGCTCCAGCCCGTTCGTGAATCCCCAGGTTGCATTCGGCAGCGCCGGCGCCGACACCTTGCCGTCGTTCATTGCATCGAACGGCCCGGTGCGCGAAGCGCGGTTCGTGACGAACCCGGATGGAACCCCCGATGGGGGCGTGCACGACCTGTTCACCATCACCGGCCGCGCGGGCGCGAACGGGTGCACGCTGGCGCAGCCGGATTTCGCCACGGCGCTCAGGAAAAACAACGTGATCTTCCGGATTCCAACGCCGACGTTCGGCGCGGGCTTGATCGAGCAGATTACGGACAGCGCGATCCTCGCAAACCAGGCCGCCACCGCCGGTCAGAGGTCCCAGTTAGGCATCCAGGGCCACGCGAACTTCCGCGTCTCCGGTCGCGCGATTTCGGGCCAGACCAACAACAACGGCAATGACGGCACGATCGCGCGCTTCGGATGGAAGGCGCAGAACAAGTCGCTGCTGCTGTTTTCCGGCGAGGCGTACAACGTGGAGCAGGGCATCAGCAACGAGCTGTTCAACACCGAGCGGGAAGAAACCGCGTCCTGCCAGTTCAAGACGGTGCCGAACGATTTCACCAATACCGACAATGCCGATCCGCGCAGCGATATAGAAAGGTTCTCGATCTTCATGCGCTTCCTCGCGGCGCCGACGCCTTCCACCGACACGCCGGGAGGGGTGAAGTCGATCGCCAGCGGCAAGAACCTGTTCGGCAGCACCGGGTGTGCGCTCTGCCATACGCCGACGCTCACGACGAACCCGCAGAGTACCGTGGCGGCGCTGGGCAATCAGCAGGTGAATCTCTACTCCGATCTGCTGGTTCACAACATGGGGGCCGGATTGGCCGACGGCGTCAGCCAGGGTCAGGCGGGGCCGAATGAATTCCGCAGCGCCCCGCTCTGGGGATTAGGTCAGCGGATTTTCTTCCTGCATGACGGAAGGACCTCGGACCTGCTGCAGGCGATCGAGCAGCACTCCAGCCAGGGCTCCGAAGCAAACGGCGTCATCCGGAATTTCAACGGTCTGGGGGAACGCCAGAAGCAGGACATCCTCAACTTCCTGCGCTCGCTTTAGCCCGTCTCCCCGCGATCTGCCGGGGTTCGACGTGGCGCGGCCCGGGACTGTTCCCGGGCCGCGTCGCGCCTACTTGGGGCGGTAACCTTGGTGTCATATTGCCTGACTAGACTGCGCTACGCGGCCTCTCGTCCAGGCCGCGTTGCCCTTTCTTGCCGCATTGCCGAAATATGAATCCTCCGATCGGCTCCCGTGGATTCACCCTGCTGGAACTGCTGGTGGTGATGGTCATCATCGGCCTCCTCGCCGGTTTCGTCGCGCCGAGATATTTCGGGCAAGTGGGCAAATCCGAGGTGAAGGTCGCGCGCGCACAAATCGATGCCTTCGACAAGGCGCTCGACCAGTATCGGCTGGACACCGGCCACTATCCGTCGCCAGACCAGGGCCTCTCGGCACTGCAGGCGCGGCCGCAGAACGAACCCAAATGGTCCGGACCGTACCTGAAGAAACAACCCCCGCTCGACCCCTGGGGGCATGCCTACGTATACAAGTTTCCCGGCGAGCACTCGGAATTCGACCTGATTTCCTACGGCAAGGACGGCCAGCCGGGCGGTGCGGGCGAAGCCGAAGACATCACGAACTGGTGAGCGCGATGCAATTTACTGTCAAGGCCGTCGGCGCGGAAGGGCTGGTTTCCCTGTCGCTCGAGGCCCCGGATCCAGCGGATGCAAGGCGCCAGGCGGCCAAGCGCGGCTATGCCGTGCTCAAAGTGCGGGCGCGCAGGGTTTCGGTGCTCGGCGCTCGCCGCTTTCCGCTGGTGCTGTTCACCCAGGAACTGCTCGCCCTGCTGAACGCGGGCCTCGGCGTGGTCGAGGCGCTACAGGGACTCGCCGACAAGCATCAGGACGCGGGCGCCGGCGAGATCGTGCGCAAGGTGCTGAACAGCCTGTATCAGGGCCTGCCGCTGTCGAAAGCCATCGAGGCGATGCCGGAGGCGTTTCCTCCGATTTACGTGGAGATTGTGCGCGCGAGCGAAAAGACCAGCAATCTTCCGCAGGCCCTGTCCCGCTTCGTCGCCTACCAGCAACGCCTGCATGCGGTGCGCGCCAAACTCGTCAACGCATCGATCTACCCCGTCCTGCTGCTCGGGGTCGGCGTCATCGTGACGCTGTTCCTCATCGGCTACGTGGTGCCGAGATTCAGCGCCGTCTACGTCGATCTGAACCGGGATCTGCCGTTCTTTTCCCGGCTTTTGCTCGGATGGGGCGATCTGCTCAACCGTTATGCCGGCATTGTGGCCGCGGTCGCATTGGCGGCCGGCGGTGGCGCGGCGGCGGCGCTGGCCCGGCCCGATCTTCGCCGGCGCGTGGCGAACATGCTGTGGAAGCTCCCGGTAATCGGCGAGCGCCTGCGAGTCTTTCATCTGGCGCGGTTCTACTGGACTCTGGGCATGCTGCTGCGCGGCGGCATCCCCGCGGTGCCCGCGCTCGAAATGGCGGGCGGACTCCTAGGTTTCGTCTCGCGCGAAAGCTTGACCCTGGTAATCGGGGACGTGCGCGAAGGCAAGCCGCTTTCGCAAGCGATGGAACGCCGCGGCCTGACCACGCCGATCGCGTTGCGGCTGCTGCGCGTCGGCGAACGCAGCGGCGATTTCGGCGGCGCCATGGAACATATCGCCTCGTTCTACGACGAGGAGTTGACACGCTCCGTAGACCTTCTCACCCGGCTGTTCGAGCCCCTGCTGATGTGCGCGATCGGTCTGGTGATCGGGGCGATCGTGCTGCTCATGTACATGCCGATATTCGATCTGGCGGGGAGCCTGCAATGAACGCACCCCTCCTTGCCCCCCTGTCGCCGGCGCCCTCGATCGGTCCGGCGCAGATCGACAACGCGCGCACGGCCTCGCGGACCCGCGGGGCGAAGCTGGTCAAGTGCCTGGAAGAGGAATGTGGCATGGCGGCTGCGGAATTCACCGCGGCGCTGGCAGCGCAATTGCACCTGGCGGCGCTCGACATGAACGCGCTGCATGCCCTGTCGCCGCGGTTCGACCTGCTGCCTTACGCCGAGGCGCAGGCGCGCGAATGCGCTCTCGTCCAAAAGGAAGGGGGCGATCTGATCATGGTGCTCGCCGATCCGTTCGATGTCTCGCTGCGCGCCTGGGCCGAGCATCGCGTGCGGCAACCTTACCGCTGGGCGCTGGCGCACGGCGCCGATCTGGCAGCGTACCTGGCGCGCCAGGAAGACGGCATGCGCGCCATGGACTCGATCGCGATGACGGGTTCATCAGCCGCCCGGCGCAGCGAATCGGTGGAAGACCTGTCGCTAAAGAGCATCAGCGAAGACCAGAGCCCGGTAGTCAAGCTGGTCAATTCGACGCTGTACGATGCCCTGAAGTCCGGGGCGAGCGACATTCACCTCGAAACCGGGGCGCAGGGGCTCGTCATCAAGTACCGGATCGACGGCGTCCTGTCGCAGGTCGGCGCCATGCAAAGCACGGAGCTTGCAGAGCAGGTGATCTCGCGCATCAAGGTGGTCTCCGAACTCGACATCGCCGAGCGCCGCGTGCCCCAAGACGGCCGCTTCAGGGTCGGCGCGGGCGGGCGCGAGATCGACGTGCGCGTGTCGATCATGCCGAGCATCTTCGGCGAGGACGCGGTGCTGCGCATACTCGACAAGCAGGCGCTCACCGACCAGGTGAAGGGCTTGCGCCTCAATCTTCTCGGCTTCGACCCTGCGGTCATCACCGATCTGCACCGGCTCTCGGCGGAACCCTACGGAATGCTGCTGGTGACCGGGCCGACGGGCAGCGGCAAGACGACGACCCTGTACGCCGCCATCTCGGAGATCGATCACGGCTCCGACAAGATCGTGACCATCGAGGATCCAGTCGAATACCAGCTTCCCGGTGTCCTGCAGATACCGGTCAACGAGAAAAAGGGGCTGACCTTTGCGCGCGGGTTGCGCTCGATACTGCGCCACGACCCGGACAAGATCATGGTCGGGGAGATACGCGATGCCGAGACCGCGCAGATCGCCGTCCAGGCTGCGCTGACCGGCCATCTTGTCTTCACCACCGTCCACGCCAACAATGTATTCGACGTGCTCGGCCGCTTCAATCACATGCAGGTCGATCCGTACAGCTTCGTCTCGGCGCTGAACGGCATCGTGGCGCAGCGCCTGGTGCGCCTCAATTGCACGCAATGCGCGGTACCGGCGCGGCCCGAACTGCAGGAACTCGCCGCCGCGCGGGTCGACGCCGCGAGAGCCGCCGGCTTCGACTTTCGCGCAGGACGCGGCTGCGGGCAATGCCGCGGCACCGGTTATCGCGGCAGGAAAGCGGTCGCCGAGCTGTTGATCCTCACTGACGAGCTGCGCGAAATGATCGCCGGGCGCGAGCCGATCCGGCGCATCAAGGAGGCGGCGCAGCGCAACGGCACGCGGTTCCTGCGCGAGGCCGCGCTCGACCTGGTCGCGCGGGGAGATACCACTTTAGCGGAGATCAACCGTGTTACCGTTGCGTGAGCGCATCCGGGTCCGGTTCTCGCCGCGCATCCTGCGACTGGCACATTTCGGCCGTGGCTGGAGCGGCGTTCCGCGCGAGTGTCGGACGGTCCCGGTGACCCCGCAGGGCGAGCGCGACGACTGGCGTCCGGCGGCAGCCGAACTCGACAGGCAGCTTGCCGCGACTGGCGCGCGCGGCGCGGCGCTCGAATTGGTGCTCTCCAACCACCTGGTGCGCTATGCACTCCTGCCGTGGATGGAAGGCCTCGGCGACGAGGACGAGTCTCTCGCCTACGCCCGGCATCTTTTCGAATCGACCTACGGCGAGGACGCCTCGGCGTGGCAGATCTGTCTCGGGGACCGTCGTCGCGGGGAACCCCGCGTTGCCGCCGCAGCCGCCGCGGAGCTGGTGGAAGAGCTGCGCCGATCGGCCACGGCACACGGACTCCGGTTTGAGCGCCTTCTGCCGACGTTGAGCTACGCCACCGACCGGCTTCTCCTAAAGCCGGCGATCCTGCAGGGCTGGCTTGCGTGCGCGGAACCGGATCGAGTCTGCCTGATGCGGATCGAGGATGGTATCTGGTCCCAGATCGTCAACGCGCGCGCGGACGGCGATGTGACCGAACTGCTGCAGTCGCTGCTGGAGCAGGACGCGCTGGCGAGCGGGCTGTCCGCAAAGACGGCTCAGGTGCTGCTCGCGGCCGGCACCGGGATCGATCTTCTCCGCCTGCGCGCCTCGGGCTGGCAAGTAGTTCAAGCGGCGGAGTCGATATGAAGCCCGTCGGTTGCGATTTCCTGCGCGCTGCGCGCCCCCCGAACAAGCTCGGCATCGCCCTGCTCGTATCGGGAATCGCGCTTTGCGCCTGGAGCGTCGGCCGCTTCTACCAGGTCGACAGCGAGGCGAAATCGCTGGAGGCGCGGCTCGGCGGCCACGGGCAGCGTTACGCCGGCACGCGCGACGCAGCGGGAGAGGACAAGACGCTCGACCGCCAGATTCGCCTGGCGCGCGATGTGATCGGGAAAAACGTCGTGCCTTGGAACACGCTGCTCGCCGACATCGAGTCGGCTTCCTCGAAGGACGTCGGCGTGCTGTCGATCCAGCCCAACGCAGCGACCGGAGAACTGCGCATCACCGGGGAGGCACGCAATGCCGGCGCGCTCGCCGGATACGTCGAGCGGCTACAGGCAGCCCGGTCGCTGCGCGACGTCTATCTCACCGGGCACGAAATGCACGAAGGTCCGGAGGGCCGTTCCATCCGGTTCGGGATAGTTGCCACCTGGGCGCGGGTGGTCGCATGAAATTTCCGGCGGCCCGCCTGCACGCCTTCGCGGAGGCCCTCGGCGCCAGCGGCGCGGTCGGCGCCGGTCTGATCGTCCTGGGGGCATCGCTTTATTTCTCCCTGCTGGCGCCGGCGCAAGACGACCTCGATCTGCTGCGGGGGAAAGTCGAGCGCGCCGCCCGCGGCCGGGGCGCTTCCCTGCCGGGCAACCAGTCTTCGGAGCAATTGAAGCAGTTCTTCGGGCTGCTGCCGCCGTCCTCGGACGCTCCGCGCTGGGTGATGCGGATGCACCAGCTGGCCGAGCGCGACGGCCTCGCGCTCGAGTCCGGGGAATACCGCATGGAACGCAACCGCGACTGGCCGGTCGCGAACTACCGCATCACGCTGCCGATTCACGGCAGCTACCCGCAGATCAGGCGCTATATCGACGATCTGCTGCGCGAAGTCCCCGCAGCCGCGCTCGAAGATCTGGCGATCCAGCGCGACAGCGTCTCCGCGGCCAACGTGGAAGCGAAAGTGCGCCTCACTCTTTATCTCGTGGATTCCAGATGAAGCGCGCCTGGCCTCTTCGTCGTCCGTTGCTGGCCTGCTCGCTGTTGCTCGCGTTGCCCGTGGTCGTGTGGGTCAATGCAGGCGAGCAGGCGCCGCAGCCGGCACCCAAGATCGATGCGGGCACCGCAGGCCGCGGGGCGGCGCCGGTTGCGGAACCGCAACTCGCCATGCTTGACCTGAAGCCGCTGCGGCGCGGCGACGGCTCAGCGAGCATCCACGACGCGTTCGCCGTGCGCTCCTGGCTGCCGCCCAAGCCGGTGCGTTCGGGACCGCCGCCGAAGCCGGAAGCGCCGCCGCTGCCGTTCACCTATACCGGCAAACTGGTCGAGGAAGGAAAGCCCACCTTGGTGTTTCTCACGAAGCAGAATGACAACTACGTTGTCCGCGCCGGGGACGTCCTGGAGAACGCCTACCGCGTCGAAGAGGTGGGGTCGGAAACGATGACGCTGAGCTACTTGCCCCTGAACGTCCG
>Ga0070732_10000973_pt1 | contig 16155 bp, 14 predicted proteins | sample Coa_R1_5_FD_66449 | JGI IMG/M metagenome (GOLD analysis project Ga0070732, IMG submission 66449) | Surface soil microbial communities from Centralia Pennsylvania, which are recovering from an underground coalmine fire - Coalmine... | ecosystem: Environmental > Terrestrial > Soil > Unclassified ...
GGCAGCCAGGTGTTGAACAGCTTGTTGGACTTCTCGCCGGCGTACACCTCCAGCCAGTGGATGCGGCGCTGGCCGCCGTAGGCCTTGGCCACGGCCGCATCCATGACACGCACGCTGGCACGCCAGATGTCCGCGCCGGTGCCGTCGCCCTCGATGAACGGGATGATGGGGTTGGCAGGCACGCTCAGCTTGCCGTTGCTGATCGTGATCTTGGCCCCCTGGGCGGGCGGCGTGACCTTCGGACTCGGGGCGGTGGACATGGCGGGGACTCTCCTGCAAAAGCGCCGGCGCCGGGCCGCCGGGCGCGAAATGCTAGCACACAGCTCCGGGCACGAGCCGCCGCTAACTTAAGCGCCGGCACGTATGAGAGACTGGCCGCACGCTCGAGCAGGGCAGGGGAAGCGAAAGCGCATATGTCCGAGGCTATTAATAAGAGTGGTGCGGCGGGGGTGGCGCGTCCGTCAGTGCTGCGGCAGATGTGCGCGGTGCGTCCCATCGACCCGGCGCCCGCCGGCAAGGGCCGCCTCAAGCAGGTGCTGAGCGCCCGGGCACTCATCGCCATCGGCCTCGGCGCCACCATCGGGTCGGGGATATTCGTGCTCACCGGCACGGTAGCCGCGAACCATTCCGGACCTGCGATCACCCTCTCGCTGCTGGTCGCCGCGTTCGGCGGCGGACTGGCGGCCCTGTGTTACTCCGAGTTTGCCGCCTTCCTGCCCGTGCCCGGCAGTGCCTACAGCTACACCTACGCGACCCTCGGCGAGGCACTCGCCTGGTTCATCGGCTGGAATCTGCTGCTCGAGTACGCGATCTCGGCGTCCGCGGTCGCCGTGAGCTGGTCGGCCTACGTCGTGAGCCTGCTGCACGATGCGCACATCCACCCGCCGGCGCAGTTCATCAACGCGCCGCTCGGTCTCGATGCGCATGATCACGTCATGCAGACCGGTGCGATCATCAACGTCCCGGCGGTGCTGATCGTCGCGGCGATGACGGCGCTGCTCTATGTGGGGGTGCGCGGCTCGACCACTGCCAACTCCCTCATGGTGGCCCTCAAGGTCGGCATCATCGTCATCATCTGTATTGCCGGATTGTCGTACGTGGATGTCGCCAACTGGCACCCGTACGTGCCGCCGAACACCGGCGTGCGCGGACACTTCGGCTGGAGCGGCGTGATGCAGGGCGCGGCCATCATCTTCTTCTCCTACGTAGGCTTCGACACCGCCTCGACCACGGCGCTGGAGGCGCGCAATCCGCAGCGCGACCTGCCGATCGGCATCATCGGCGCGCTGCTGATCTCGGCGGTCCTGTACGTCGCGATGTCTTCGGTCCTGACCGGCATGGTGCCGTACCCGAAACTCGACTCCGACGCGCCGGTGGCCGTGGCGCTCGACATGCACCCGCAGCTCTCGTGGCTGTCGCCGCTGCTGAAGATCGGTGTGATCGCCGGCATGACCTCCGTCATCCTCACTTCGCTCCTCGGCCAGCCCCGCATCCTGCTGTCGATGGCGGATGACGGCCTGCTGCCGCCGTTCATGAGCCGCTGCCACCCGCGCTTCAAGACTCCGCACGTCTCCACCGTCATCACCGGGCTGTTCGCCGCACTCATCGCCGCGGTCTTCCCGCTCGATCTCCTGACCGACCTGATCTCGATGGGGATCCTGCTGGCGTTCGCGGTGGTGTGCGCCGGCGTGCTCGTGCTGCGCTACACGCGCCCCGACGAACCGCGGCCGTTCCGCGTGCCGTGGGCGCCGGTCACGTGCGTGCTCGGCACCGTCGTGTGTCTCGGCATGACCTACTTCCTCTCCGGCGCCACCTGGATGCGGCTGGTGATCTGGACGGCGCTCGGCATGTCCATCTACGCCTTCTACGGATTCAGGCACAGCCGCCTGCGGCAATGACCCGCACCCTGCAGGGCACGCCGGCGGCAGACGGCTTCCGCATGCCGGGCGAATTCGAGTCGCACGCCGGCTGCTGGATGCTGTGGCCGGAGCGGCCGGACAACTGGCGCGAGGCCGCGCGGCCGGCACAGACGGCGTTCGCCCAGGTGGCGGCGGCGATCGCCCAGTTCGAGCCGCTCACCATGGGGGTCTCGGGCACACACTACGCCGCCGCCTGCGCGCTGCTGCCCGCGGACGTGCGCGTGGTGGAGATGGCACACGACGACTGCTGGATGCGCGACGTCGGGCCGACCTGCGTCGTCAACCGGCGCGGCACGGTGCGCGGGGTCGACTGGCACTTCAATGCCTGGGGCGGCCTCGCCGGCGGACTGTACTTTCCCTGGGACCAGGACGAGCTGGTGGCGCGCAAGGTGCTGGCCTGCGAGGGGCTCGCACGCTACCGGGCCCCGATCGTCAACGAGGGCGGCGCGATCCACGTGGACGGCGCGGGTACGGCGCTGGTCACCGAGGAATGCCTGCTCAATCCCAACCGCAATCCGACCCTGACACGCGCGGCGCTCGAGGCACAGCTGCGCGCCTACCTCGGCGTGACGCAGGTCATCTGGCTGGGGCGCGGGGTGGTGAACGATGAGACCGGCGGTCACATCGACAACCTCGCCTGCTTCGTGCGGCCGGGCGAGGTGTGCCTCACCTGGACCGATCGCCGCCGCGATCCGCAGCACGCGGTGTCGCGCGATGCCTGGGAGCGGCTCAGGGACGCCCGCGACGCGCGCGGCCGGCGCCTCAAGGTCACCCGCCTGCCGATGCCGGGCCCGCTGTTTCTGCGCGAGCGCGAGGCGCGCGGCATCGTGCCGCTCGAGGGCAGCAGGGCGCGCCGGGCGGGCGAGCGCCTGGCCGCCAGTTACGTCAACTTCTACATCGCCAACCGCGGCATCGTGATGCCGCTGCTCGATGCACGCACCGACCGCCTGGCCGCGCAGCGTCTCAAGCGCCTGTTTCCCGGCCGCCGCGTGGTGGGCGTGCCGGCGCGCGAAATTCTCCTCGGCGGCGGCAATATCCACTGCATCACGCAGCAGGTCCCCGCCGGAACGCGAACCCGGTCACCGTCTGCGTCGTGAGTGGGGGTCAGGGCGTGCCGCTTGCGGTATCGTCCCGGCATGCGCTCGTCTGTGCTCCGCGCGCCGTGGCTGGCCGGCACGCTGGTGACGGTATTGACCGCGCCCGCGCTCCTGGCGCAGGGCGTGCGCACGGCCGCGCCCGCGCCGCACGCCGCGACCGGACGTTATATCGTCAAGTTGCGCCCGTCGGCGTCGCCCGCTGGCGACATGCCGGCGCGCCTGGGCGCCGTGGCGCGGCGCGCCGGGGTGAGCGTGCGCGACTCGCGCCACATCGTCTCGGACATCCAGCTGCTGCGCGTGCAGCTGCCGCCCGGGCCGGCTTCCGCGGAGCAGACGCTGGCGCGGCTGCGGGCCGACCGCGACGTCGAATACGCCGAGACCGACCAGCGGCGCTACCCGCTGGCCGTGCCGGATGACACGCTGTTCGCCGCCGGGCAGTGGTATCTGCAGAGCGAGCAGCCCGCGGCGCTCGATGCGGTGGATGCCTGGGAGGTCACCACCGGCAGCACCGGGCTGGTGATCGCGGATCTCGACACCGGCGTGCGCTTCGACCATCCGGACCTGCGCAACCACGTCGCCAACCGCCTGCTGCCCGGCTACGACATGATCGGCGCCGACGCGCAGGGCAACTTCCTCACCGCCAACGACGGTGACGGCCGCGATCCCGACGCTTCCGACCCGGGCGACTGGGTATCGAGCGAGGACACCAAGAATTCCCTGTTCAGCAACTGCACGGTCGGCAACAGCAGCTGGCACGGCACGCGCACCGCCGGCATTCTCGGCGCCATTACCAACAACGCCGCCGGCATCGCCGGCACCACCTGGAGCGGCTGGATCCTGCCGGTGCGGGTGCTCGGCAAGTGCGGCGGCTACGACTCCGACATCCTCGCCGGCATGGCCTGGGCGGCCGGCATGCACGTCGACGGCGTGCCGGACAATCCCTACCCGGCGCAGATCCTCAACATGAGCCTGGGCGCGGTCGGCGACTGCCCGCGCGACTACCAGCAGCTGGTCGCCGAGCTGGCAGCCGCCGGCGTGCTGGTGGTGGTGTCGGCCGGCAACGAGGGCGGACCGGTGGATGCGCCCGCCAACTGCGCCGGCGCGGTCGGCGTCGCGGGCCTGCGCCACATCGGTACCAAGGTCGGCTTCAGCAGTCTGGGTCCCGAGATCGCGCTCAGCGCCCCGGCTGGCAATTGCGGCAACACCGGCGCCGGCGAGCCGTGCCTGTATTCGATCACCACGACCACCAACACCGGCACGACCGTGCCGTCCACCAATACCTACACCAATCAGATCAGCTTCAACATCGGCACCAGCTTCTCGGCGCCGCTCGTCGCCGCGACCGCCGGCCTGATGCTCGCGGTCAACGGCAACCTGACGCCCGCGCAGCTGACTAAGCGCCTGCAGCATGGCGCCAAGCCCTTCCCGCTCTCCAGCGACCCGAGCGTACCCATGTGTCACGTGCCCGCGAGCGCCACCGACTTGCAGACCAGCGAGTGCAATTGCACCACCGCTGCCTGCGGCGCCGGCATGGCTAACGCCAACGGTGCCCTGCAGCAGGCGCTGCGCCCGATCGCCGCCGTCTCCGCCGGCACGCACACGTCCGGCGCGCAGGTGACGCTCGATGCCGGCGGCAGCGCCGCCGCGTGCCATGACAGCATCGTCAGCTACCAGTGGACCTCGCTCCGGCCGGCGAACAATACGACGCTCATCAAGAACCCCACCAGCGCGCAGGCGAGCCTCACGGCTCCGAGCGCCAACAGCACCACCTACCTGCTGCAGGTTACCGTGACCGATGATGCCGGCCGCACCGATTCCGAGCAGGTGGTGGTCAGCACCACCAAGACCAGCCCGCTCGGTGCCACGAGCGCCGGCGACCACGCCTGTCTTGCGCCCGTCTCCTACACGGTCCCGACGAGCGGCGGCGGTAGCAGCACGCCGAGCGGCGCGGCCGGCGGCGGCGCCACCGGCGGGGGCGCCACCGGCGGAGGCGGCGGTGGCGGCGGCATGGACCTGTTCACGCTGCTGATGCTGGTGCTTGCCTACAGCAGCCGCTGCGCGGCCTCGAGCCAGGTGCGCTGCGCGCGCCGGTAGTGCCCCGGCGCGATGCGCGCCTGCTCCAACAGCTCAGTGACGACTTTCTGTGCCTCGGCGCGCCGGCCCTGGGCCTGCAGCAGCTGCGCGTAGCGCACCGCCGCCTCGGCCCCCGGATATGAGGTGGCGAGCACCCGGTATTCCTCCAGCGCCCTGGCGATGTCGCCCTCCGCCTCCAGGGCACGCGCGTAGAGCAGGTGCCCGGTCGGCGAGCGGAAGTCCGGATTGCGCCGGATCAGCTCGTCGAGCGTCACGCGCGCACCCGGCGCGTCACCCTTGCCGAACTGCGCCTGGGCCAAGCCCAGCATCAGATTGGGATCGTGCTCGTACAGTCCGGTGAGCGCTTCGCGGTACTGCCCAATCGCCTCGTCGTAGCGCCCGTGGCGCGCCAGCTCCTCGGCGTAACGCTGGCGACTGGCCACGTTGCCGGTCACGCGGGTCTCCCCCTCGGCGCGGCGCAGGGCGGCGCCGGGATCCATGGCCTTCTTGAGGCCCCGCGCGGCGCGCTGCGCGGTGCGGCTGCGGAACAGCTCCGGGATGATCTCCACGGCCAGGTAGGCGAGCCCGCCGCCCACCGGCACGAACAGCAGCACCCAGATCCACAGCTGGTTGCGGCCGGTCTTGATGACGTGGACGATGAGCAGCGCCTGGATGACGTAGGGCAGGATCAGAAACAACATTGAACGCTTCTCCGCAATGCTACTGGCGCGCCGCGGTCACCGCGGGCGGCAGCGCGAACGCCAGCACGTAGTCGCCGCGCGGCGTGCCGAGCGGTCCATGACCACCGGCGCTGATGACCAGGTACTGGCGATGGCTGCTGCCGGCGCGGTAGGTCATGGGCGTCGCCTGCCCGCCCGCGGGCAGGCGGTACTTCCACAACTCCCGGCCGGTCTCGATGTCGAAGGCGCGCAGGTAGCTGTCCATGGCGGCGCCGACGAACACCAGATCGCCGGCCGTGGCAATCGGGCCGCCCATGTTCGGCATGCCGAAGTCGCGTACTGGCACGAACCACGGCGTCAGGCCGGCGGTGGAACCGAGCGGTACCTGCCAGGCGATGCGGTTGTGGCGCAGGTCGACGCTCACCAGCGTGCCCCACGGCGGGGCCGTGCACGGCAGGCCCAACGGCGACAGCAGCGGCTCGCGACGCACCGCGTAGGGCGCGCCGGCCTGGCGCGCGAACTCGGAATGGGGGTAGTTGCCCGAGTGCGCCTCGCTGTCGAGCGTCTGCGGCCTCATCAGGGTCGCGACCATGGGCAGGCGATTGACGGCGGCGATCACGCGACCGCGCTGCTCGTCGAACACCAGGCCGCCCCAGTTGACGCCGCCGATGTAGCTGGGCGAGAGCAGCGTGCCGGCGGTGTCGGGCGGGGTGAAGAGGCCCTCGTTGCGCAGTGAGGCGATCAGGCTGCTGCACTTGGCACGATCCCAGAAGGTCAGACCCCAGGCGTCCTCCGGGCGTACCGGGCTCTGCGGCGTGAGCGCCGGCAGCGTGGAGAAGGGCTGGGTCGGCGCCGCATGCTCACCCGGCACGCGGCTGGCAGGCACGGGCTTCTCGACGATCGGAAACAGCGTCGCGCCGCGGGTGCGCTCGAACGCGTACAGCATGCCGGTCTTGGTCGCCTGAATGACCGCCGGCACCGGCACGCCCTGCACGTCGAGGTCGCCGAGCACCGGCTGCGCGGCGAGGTCGTAGTCCCACAGGTCGTGATGCACCAGCTGCTGCTGCCACACCAGGCGCCCGTTGCGTGCATCCAGCGCCAGCAGCGAGTCGGCGAAGCGGTTACTGCCGGCGCGCAGGCCGCCGTAGAAGTCCGGACTGGCCGAGCCGGTCGGCACCAGCACCAGGGCGTGCTCGGCATCGACCGACATGACTCCCCAGGCGTTGCCCGCCCCGGTGCCACGCGCCTGGGCGAGGTCCCACTCGGCCGCCGCCGGGTGCTCGGCCGCATCCGGCAGCGGGTCGAACGACCACAGCTGCAGGCCGCTGAGCGCGTCGTAGGCGCGGATCACGCCGCGCTCCAGGTCGACGGCACGATTGTCGCCGATCGCCGAGCCGACGATCACGACGTTGCGGTAGATCGCCGGCGGCGAGGTCACGAGGTAGGCACCCGCATCGCGGACGTGGATGCCGCGCGTCAGGTCGACCTCGCCCCCGGCGCCGAAATCGACGCACGGTCGGCCGCTGTCGGCGTCCAGTGCCAGCAGCCGCGCATCGAGCGTGCCGGTGAACACGCGGCGCCGGCACGGGCCGGTGCGCGCCGGGTCGCTGCTCTCCCAGACGCTGACGCCGCGCGAGGTGGCCTCGCTGTAGTGGCGGCCGCGGTCGACATGAGGATCGAAGCGCCAGCGCTCGCGCCCGGATTCCGGGTCGAGAGCGATCACGATGTTGGTGGCGGTCTCGACGTACAGCAGGCCGAAGGCCAGCACCGGCGTGGACTCGAAGGTGAGGCGGCTGGCGCGCGCGAAGCCCGCACCCAGCTCGCCGGTGCGATAGCTCCAGGCGAGCGTCAGCTTGCCCACGTTGCCGCGGTTGATCTGGTCGAGGCTCGAGAAGCGCCGGCCGAAGGCATCGCCGCCGTAGTAGCCCCAGTCGCTGACCGCGGGCGCCTGGGCGTGCGCGGCCGGCGCGAGTGCGCCGAGCAGCAGTGCCAGGAGCACGACGGCCGCGCTGCGGCCGGCGTCGACACGCCGCGGCGCGCGTGGGGCTGGGGTCAGCATCATGCGCGGCATTATCCGCGAAGCGACGCGCCGGCGGCGAGGCCCGGGCGCACCGGCGCCCGCATGCTGGTATTCTTCGCGGCGTGAGTTCAACACGGGCGGTCGCGCCGCGCCTCGCGGCGCTGAGTCTCATCCTTCTCGCAGCTCAGTCGCTCGCGGCCCCCGCCATCAGCACGACCCAGGACCCGGCACCACCTGCGGCAGAGCCCGCGGGCCACCGGCCGCGCGTCGGGCTGGTGCTGTCGGGTGGCGGCGCACGCGGCACGGCACACATCGGCGTGCTGAAGGTGCTGGAACAGATGCGCGTGCCGGTCGATGCGATCGCCGGCACCAGCATGGGTGCGGTGGTCGGCGGCCTGTACGCGAGCGGCCTGGCCTCGCGCGACATCGAACGCATCATGACCTCCATCAACTGGCAGGGTGCGTTCCGCGACAAGCCACCGCGCGAGGATCTGACCCTGCGCCGCAGGCAGGAGGACGAGACCTTCCTCGTGAACTTCCCGCTCGGCCTGCGCGGCGGCCAGATCATACTGCCGCGCGGACTGATCCAGGGGCAGCGGCTGACCGAGACCCTGCGGCGCCTGACGCTGCCGGTCTCGCGCTTCAGCAACTTCGACGATCTGCCGACGCCGTTCCGTGCCGTCGCCACCGACCTGGAGACGGGCGAGGCGGTAGTCATGGGCTCAGGCGATCTGACGAGCGCCATGCGCGCCAGCCTGTCCGCCCCCGGGGTATTCGCGCCCGTCGAGCGCGAGGGCCGGCTGCTGGTCGACGGTGGCATCGCCGACAACGTGCCCGTGGACATCGCGCGTGCCATGGGCGTCGACATCGTCATCGTGGTCGACGTGGGCTTCCCGCTGCTGCCGCGCCGCGAGCTGGGCAATGCCGGGGTGATTTCCAACCAGATGCTGGCGATCCTGATCCGCCGCAACGCCCGGACACAGCTGGCGACGCTGACGCCGCGCGACATCCTGATCGAGCCGGCGCTGGGCGATGCTTCGTCGTTCGACTTCGGCAAGGTGGCGCGCGTGATCGGGGTCGGCGAGGCCGCGGCCCGCGTGCAGAGCGGGCGCCTGGCGCAGCTGGCGGTGAGCGAGCAGGACATGCAGGGGTATCTCGCCCGGCGCGAGGCGCAGCGGCAGGCCCCGCCCCGCATCGACTACGTGCAGGTCGAGCCGGGCTCCGAACGCTACCAGTCCGCCACCGCCGACCTGTTCCAGGACATGGTGGGCAAACCGCTCGACCCGGCGGCGGTGGCGCGCCGCGTGACGGCCATGTACGGCCGCGGGGGCCTCGACAGCCTCGATTACCACGTGGTCGGCGAGCCCGACCACTACGGGCTCGCGCTCGATGCGCGCCCCGACTGGCAGGGCCCGAATTACCTGCGCTTCGGACTGAGTCTGCAGGACGACTTTCAGGGGAACTCCACCTACGACGCGGCGGTGCGCTTCGTCATGTCCAACATCACGCGCAACGCCGGCGAATGGGTCACCGACCTGCAGATCGGCAGCACGTCGCTCATCTCGACCGAGCTGTTCCTGCCGCTGGCCCAGTTCTCCGGCTGGTTCGTGATGCCGCACGTGGCGGACGAAGCGCGCGACCTGTTCGTGCTGCAGGGACAAACGCTGCTCGCCGAGTACCGCGTGCATACCTTCGACTATGGAGTCGACTTCGGCCGCCAGTTCGGCAACTGGGGCGAGATACGCGTCGGTGCGCAGCAGCAGCAGGGGCACTACGTGCTCGCAATCGGCGATCCGCATGATCCGAACCTGCCGGTGCAGAGTTTTACGCCCTTCAACACGCACGACTACTTCGTGCGCTTCAGCTACGACCGCCTGGACGACATCAACTTCCCGCACCGCGGCCAGCAGGCCACGCTGCAGTGGAGCGCCTACCGCAGTCCGAGCGGCCTCGGCCAGACCGCCGACCAGGTGACCGGCAGCTACCTGGGGGCTTATTCATTCGGCCGCGACACGTTCTCGTTCTCGGCGACCGGCGGCGGCACGCTGCAGGCCCGCGTCACCGACCTGAACCTCATGTTCCCGCTCGGCGGCTTCCTCAACCTGTCGGGGCTGCGCCAGGACTCACTGCTCGGGCCCGACTTCGGCATCGCGCGCGCCCTGTACTACCGGCAGATCGGCCGCGGCGGCCCGGGCTACTTCGACGTGCCCACCTACCTCGGGATGTCGCTGGAGATCGGCAACGTGTGGCAGAGCCGCAGCCAGGCGCGCTTCAACAACACCGAGAAGGACGCCAGCATCTTCCTCGGCCTGGACACTTTTCTCGGGCCGGTGTATCTCGCCAGCGGCTTCGACACCCACGGCAATCAGGCTTTCTACCTGTTCCTCGGCCGCACCTTCTAGTTAGTGCGCGGCGCTCTGCCGCGTGCCGTCGCGGTGGCGCTGCTCGAGTTCCGCCAGCAGCGCCCGCGCCCGCGCCTGATGGCCTTCGGCGCTGCGGATGAGCGTGAAGGCGCGGTTTACCTCGGCCGCGTCGTGGCTGCGCAGACCGTGGGCATAGCGCTCCAGCGCCCGCTGCCAGTCGTTGATCACTCCCCTGAGCTGCTCGTCCGCGAGGGTGCGCAGGGAGATGGCGCCGCCCGGCGGCGGCAGCTGCTTCTCGAGCACCCGCCACTGTGGCGCGAGCCAGCGCTCGAGTCCGCTCGCAAACTCCTCCTGCGACATCGGCCCCTCGAGCAGGGCATTGAAGGCACTGCCGAACTGCACGGTGAGTGCGTCGGCGGCGCGCCCGAAGCGCTCGAGGTCAGCCCAGGCGAGCAGGGCTTCCGCCTCGGAAGCCTCGGTCACGGCCTGCTCCAGTGCACTGCCGCGTGGGGCCGGCGCCGGGGTCGCCGGCCGCGCCGCTGCGGGCACGGGCGGCGGCGGCGAGCTCACGAAGCGCGTGCTCACGACCCACACGGCGGCCAGCAGCAGCGTCGCGGCGGCGACCAGCAGCCAGGCGATGCCGGGCCGTGCGCTCTCGTGAGCCGTGCCGGCCGGCGCGTGGTCGAGCTCGACGGTCCGGCGGGTCGGCAGGAGCGTCATGATGTGCGCGGCGGAGGCGGCATCCCGCGCCGAGAGCCTCACGACGGCGGGGCCCCCGGCCTGGCGCAGGGAGATGCGGATCGCGGCGCCGGTGCGACTGGCATCGGCGATGTCGCTGCCATGGAGCACGCGCCGCGTACGGCGCACGCCCGCGAGCGTCAGCGTGCGGGCACGGATCTCCAGACCGCGCTCATCGAAGCACAGCGTGCCGGCGCCCACCCAGCCGAAGGGATTGCGCGGCTTGCGCAGCCACGCGAGCGGCCCCGCCGGCGTGAAGCGTACCGCGAACTCCTGCGCCCCCTGGCCGGCCTCGCCGGCCGGGGCGACGACTCGCAGGTGGGTGCGTGGGCCGTTGGAGGCCATGGAACAGGGTCGGGCGTCAGGGGTCGCCGGTGGGCGTGATGGCCGAGGTCTCCGCCATGAGGATCACGGCCCGGTCCGGCGCGCGGGTGCGATGCACGACGCCGCGCGGCACCACGAATCCCTCGAGCGGCTGCAGGTCCACCGAGCGATCCTCGAGATCGATGATGAAGTGCCCCTCCAGGACGAAGAAGAACTCGTCGTCCTTCTCGTGCTTGTGCCAGTGGTACTCGCCCTGCATGACGCCCAGGCGGATGACCGAGTCGTTGACCTTGCACAGCGTCTGGTTGTACCAGCGGTGCTTGACCTGCGCGACGAGGCCCGGCACGTCCACCACCGACAGGGGCGCGAACTTCACGTCGAGGAAGGTGGCGTAGGGATAGTTGGCAGGCTCGCTCACAGGCCGCGGCTCTCGGCGAGCTTCTCGATCTTCTGGAACACCAGCGCGGGCTTGTCCAGGCCGCGCGAATATTCGTGGCGGCGGCTCATGTCCGCCATCGCGGCATCGCGCTCCACCGGCGTCGGATACCAGTGCAGGCGCTGCCACTCGGGCCCGAGGAGCTTGCGAAACGGGTCCCCGGGCGGCAGGCTGACGCGAATCCCGTAGGGGCGCAGCTTCTCGATCGGAGGAGTGCGCAGATTCTGTGGCTGGCTGATACCCATGGTGCGGAAAGCTTACGGCGCGCGCCGCGCCAGCCGCAAGCCGCTACGCCTCGACCTTGAGTTCCGCCGCCCGCGCCTCCGGTCCGAGCAGCGTGACAATAATCAGCGCCACCGCCACCACCGCGAGCGTCCAGGCGAGGATGTAGCCGTAGTTGCCGCCGTGGCGTTCGGCGATGCCCGCCTGGAACGGTCCCATCTTAGACATGGCCAGGTTGCCCAGCTGGTACGCGAAGCCCGGCAGGATCGCGCGCACCGAGGGCGGGGACAGCTCGTTGAGGTGCGCCGGAACGATGCCCCAGGCGCCCTGCACCATGAACTGCATGAGGAAGCCCCCCACGGCCAGCATCACGGCGGTCTGCGAGTACGCCCACAAGGGGATCAGCGGCAGGGCGAGGAACGCGGCGAGGGTGATGGCGCGCCGGCGCCCGAGCCGCTCCGACAGCGCGCCGAAGCAGATGCCGCCGGCGAGCGCCCCCAGGTTCATGACGATGGCGATCGTGCCGGTCGCGGCGGTCGAGAACTTGTGTTGCACCTGCAGGAACGTGGGGTACATGTCCTGCGAGCCGTGTGAGAAGGCGTTGAAGCAGGCCATCAGCAGCACAAGGTACACAAAGGTGGGGAAGTAGCCCCCGAGCGCCGTCCATACCGCGCGCAGCGAGGCACGGTGCGGGGACACGCCGGCGACCCAGGCGGGCGATTCCTCGACGCCGTAGCGGATGTAGATCACGAGCGGAGCCGACAGCGCGCTGATGATGAACATGCCGCGCCAGCCCACGTGATCGAACGCGCACCAGAACACGAGCGAGGCCAGCAGGTAGCCGATCACATAGCCTTCCTGCAGCAGTCCGGAGAAGAAACCACGACCGCGCGCCGGGAGGCTCTCGAGCGCCAGCGCCGCGCCCACGCCCCACTCGCCCCCCATCGCGAACCCGAACACCGCCCGCAGTGCCAGCAGTGCGGTGAGACTCGGCGCGAACGCGGTGGCGAACTGCACCACGGTGTAGCTCGCCACGTTCAGCATGAGAATGGGCCGCCGCCCGTACTTCTCCGCCAGCCAGCCGAACACCAGCGCCCCCAGCGGGCGGAACGCCAGGGTCAGGAAGATGCCCTCGGCCACGGCCTTGACGTCGGTATGGAATTCACCGCTGATCGCCTTCAGACAGAAGACGAAAATGAAGAAGTCGAGGGCATCCAGCGACCAGCCGGCGAGGGCGGCGAAGTAGGCGCGGCGCTGGCTGCGGGTGAGCATGCGGAACAGGCTGAACACGGCTGCTGACCTCGCGGCGAGTCCCGCCGCGAGCCTACCACGGCCCAACCCGGGGCCGGCCGCCGGGTACGGCAGCGGGAGCGGAGCTGCCGGGGCGGGCTTGAGTCGATGCGCCCGAGTCCCCACACTCTGGGGTCCGCAGAAGAAGGAGTCAGAGCATGGCCCTCACCCGCAGGAAGTCCACGATGCCGGCCGCGGACACCGCGCTTCCCGGCCGCACTACCGCACTCTCGGTTTCCGAGACGCATTTCGTGAACGGACGGCGCATCGTGCCGCCGTTTCCGGCGGGCCTGCGCGAGGCGGTGTTTGGACTCGGGTGCTTCTGGGGCGCGGAGCGGTTGTTCTGGGAGCTGCCGGGCGTCTACTCGACCGCCGTCGGCTATGCCGGGGGTTTCACGCTCAACCCGACCTACCAGGAAGTCTGCAGCGGGGACACCGGGCACACCGAGGTGGTGAGGGTCATCTACGACCCGCAGAAGATCAGCTACGAGCAGCTGCTCAAGGCGTTCTGGGAATCGCACGACCCTACCCAGGGCATGCGCCAGGGCAACGATGTGGGCACCCAGTACCGCTCGGCGATCTACGTCACGGACGCACAGCAGCGCTCAGCCGCCGAAGCCTCGAAGCGTGCCTATCAGGCACAACTGACGGCGGCAGGGCGGGGCACGGTCACGACCGAGATCCGCGATGCGCAGCCGTTCTTCTACGCCGAGGAGTATCACCAGCAGTATCTGGCGAAGAATCCGGATGGGTACTGCGGGATTGGAGGGTGCGGGGTGCCCTTTAAAGTCGCGGAGTTACCGGTGGGTGAGAAGGCGTAGTCGGCGGTACACGGAGGGTTCCAACGGGAAGTCGCGCGGTTAGCGTCGGCCTGCCCGAAGGTCCCGCGTATTTCCGCAGAAAAACACAGGCTGGTTTCGACGCTGACGTCTACCGGAAGCCTCCCGGTGGTCCGTGCCCTATGAAGGCGTATTCCTGGTGTTAGGGTTGGCAAGCGGCAATGCGGCACATGATTCGACTCCAGGAAAGTCCTCGGCGAAAGGCCCCTCGTGTTCGGCGGCGTGGACGGCGGTCCTTCGAGCGCGAATCTGAATATCCGCGACAGATATCTTGGTTGGAATCCAGCCTTCAACGAACGTCGGCGAACTGACAGCGGATGCCAGCGCGTACGCCCGCCATCGCGGTCGCCGCCGAACGAGTTGGTCAGTTCATTCTGATTATCCGGCGCCAGCGGGTCCTTCTCGATGAGGACTTGGCTGCGCTCTATGGCGTGGAGACTCGCAGCTTGGTGCAGGCGGTCAAGCGCAATCCAGAGCGCTTCCCGCCGGATTTCATGTTCGAGCTTTCCGCGGCTGAGTGGACAGCTTTGAGATCACAATCTGTGACCTCAAAACCCGGCCGCGGTGGTCGACGCTATGCCCCATACGCATTTACTGAGCAGGGTGTGGCGATGCTGTCATCGGTGCTGAACAGCGATCGCGCCATCGCTGTAAACATCGAGATCATGAGGTCGTTCGTGCGAATTCGAAAGTTACTTGAGGTCGACAGGTCCCTGGCGCGCAAGTTCGATCGTCTCGAGCGAAAGCTTGAATCGCATGATCAAGCGATCGTCGGCATCCTGTCGGCGATTCGGCAGCTGATGCATCCACCAGATAAGAAGCGGCGGGGAATTGGGTTCACGGCCGATCTCGGCGGTTGAATTAGAGGTCCCTCGGCCGAAGATCCGCCCTTCGGAGTAGGATTAGCGAATGACTCGCACACACATCGGTCCTGTTCTGGCAATACTGATGATCGGGCTTACGAGCACAGCGGTGGCCACAACGACGGTCTGCTCAAAGTCCGCATACAAGCGGTATCACTACGGACAGAAAGCTTCGCTGCGATTCGACGTTGGACGCCTGGGGCCTGAAAGCATTACCAACGAAGTGAAAGAGTTTGCGGCTAGAAACGGCCTTTCATACAGCGCTGTTGGCCTGCACGATCCTTACAAGGATCCGCCTCTGGAGAAGCTAGATCAAATACTTCAGGACACGTCTATCGCGCTTTCACTTTCGATCAGGACTTCGAACCGCAGCACTATTGCCACGGCGACAGTCGAGACCTTCTCTTTCTCCTGCGGACCAACAACAAAGGATTGGCGACCGTATTGGGGGGCCTTCAGTACGTTTGTGCGCACGAGCGGCTATCGGCTGGTAGCCGATTAGGCATCTCGGCAAGGCATCGCCCTGAAAAGCTGCATTCTCAACGCCGGCAAGCGGACGCATGCGAGTAACTGAGAGAGGTCAACCTCGGTCATCGCTCCGATCGGACTGAGGTGTGGTCGACTGGTGGATCGGCATCAGCGTCTACCGAAAGTCGACCGGTCGCTTACCAGCGGAGTGGTAAATGACTGATGTTCGTGCGAGAAAGCGCGTCAACGCCGACTACCACCAGCAGTATCTGGCGAAGAATCCCGACGGTTACTGCGGGATCGGAGGGTGTGGGGTCCCCTTCAAAGTCGCGGAGTTACAGGTGGGGGAGAAGGCATAAGAGTCGGTTGACCGAGGGTTCTCGCGTGGAACCAGAGGGTTGCGCGCTGGCGACGTCGAAGATCCACGAATTTCTGCGGGAAAGCGCCAGCTGATTTCGGCGTCTACGTCTACCGGAATTCTACCGGTGGTCCGGACTTAGGAAAGTCCGCGGCTAAGGACGCCCGATCCGTACTCGTCGCGGCTTGCGGCGTTGACTGCTTCAACGCTTCGTTCCCCACTACGGTGTAGAACGCCGTAGTACTTCGAATTCCATGAGCGACGCCATTGAGTTGATCGCATTATGTTCGCTACCGTACCGACCAGCTCGCGTTGATGGAGTATCTGCCTAAGGATTGGGCTTGGAACCATGGACGCCCCAAATCGGCCCCTGACCTCACTTGCTCCGTCGCAGTTGCAGGCGTGGACGGACGCTCTCGAGAACTTGCCGGATGCTGTATTCATGCTCGCCGGCAACGGAACCGC
>Ga0070732_10000974_pt1 | contig 16155 bp, 10 predicted proteins | sample Coa_R1_5_FD_66449 | JGI IMG/M metagenome (GOLD analysis project Ga0070732, IMG submission 66449) | Surface soil microbial communities from Centralia Pennsylvania, which are recovering from an underground coalmine fire - Coalmine... | ecosystem: Environmental > Terrestrial > Soil > Unclassified ...
GTCATTCTTTCGTGGTTCATTTACGCCGGCTTCTTTGCATTCGTGGGGCTGTGGTTCTCCACGATTTGCCGCAACAGCTTTCGCTCAACGGCCGCCACGCTTCTCGTTTCCATATTCATGCTTGGTGGGCACTGGGTGGCCACCGGCCTGTGCTGTTTCCTGCCGGCTGCGGCGTTCGGCAGAATGGACCCCGACGAACGGGAAGTGATGCAATGGTTCGCCGCTCTGGAACTCGGATGTACACCGCCATTCGTGCTGGGAATGGCGGCAACCCGAGACCTTGTCGAATGGCAGGAGTTGCGCGAATACCAAGTGAAGGTCGTGGTCGGCGCCATCTTGGGCCTGGCCGTGTTCTTGCTTGGCATATTTCTGTCTTGGAGTCTGCTGGTTTCGCGCTTTGCCCGCGTGTTTGGCCGAAGCGAGCATCGTGCCCCGGAACGATATGTCGAATTGCAAACCGCGTTGTCGACTGAACCGGTCGAGAGCGAGAAGGTCGACCCTGCAGGAGAGCAGCTACCGCCGGCGAATTGACAACTACTGAAACGCCCGATGCTGGCGCCGCCGTTCGCTCGTGTATTCCTCGGCCGTGCCACGCGCAATCACCTCGTACAACAGTGCTTGTTTATCGCCGTATTTCCGCAAGAGCCGGCCGAGGCGCTGCACGTTCTCGCGCGTCGTTCCTGTACCCGACAGCACTATGCCAATGCTGGCGGCCGGCACATCCACCCCTTCATTCAGCACCTGGCTCGTGACCATGATTGAGTATTCACCGGAATGAAAGCGCTCGAGCATCTTCCGCCGCTCTTTTGCTTTCGTTTGATGCGTTATGGCCGGCACCAAGAATTGCCGAGCGATGCGGTACACGGTCGCATTGTCGGCGGTGAAGATCAAGATTCGGTCTAAGCGATGCTTATCCAAAAGCTCCGCAAGCTTGGCCAACTTGGCGGCGGGAGCGCGTTCGATGCGCTTCTGCTCGCGATAAGCCTGAAATGCGGCCCGCCCCTCGGCCGTCCGGCTGCACTCGACGATGAAGCGCTGCCAGCCATTGGCTCCGCCGAGCGAAATGCCGCGCGAGAAAGCAAATGCTCGGTACTTCTCGCGATTTTCGCGATAGAGCCGTTGCTCTTCGGGAGTGAGATCGACATAAACCCGCAGTGTGCGGTATTCGGCCAGGAACTCGCCGGCCAGTTGCGTGATTTCGCGGCGGTACACGATGTCGCCGAGCAATGTGGACAGCAGCACTTCCTGGCCATCGGCTCGCTCCGGCGTGGCAGTGAGGCCGAGGCGGAACGGTGCCAGGCTGCCGGCCGCGATCAACTGATAGCTCGGCCCCGGCAAATGATGGCATTCATCGCAAATAAGCAGGCCGAATCTATTGCCCCAGCGTTCGATGTGAATGTAGGCCGAATCGTAAGTCGACACGGTCAAGGGCTGAAGGTCGTAATTCCCACCGCCGAGCAGGCCGACCTCCACGCCAAAGGCGTCTTTCATTTGCCCGTACCATTGATTCAGCAAATCGATAGTGGGCGTGACTACCAGCGCTGGCCGGCCGACTTTTTGAATCGCGAGCAGTGCCAGGAAGGTCTTGCCGGTGCCGGTTGGAAGAACGACGACCCCCTGCCCACCAGATCGCCACCAAGTCTCCAGTCCTTCGATCTGATGGGGAAACGGCTCGCGGTCGCTCTTCAAATTCCATTGCGCCGGTTCATAAGCGCGGGCGGAATCGGTGTAGGGAATTTTGCGCTGCCGAAGTGCTTCGACGATAGGTCGATAAAAGCGCGCCTCCGCCCGGTACTGGCCGATGCGCGGATCGAACCGGCAGCCGGGCAGGCTCTCGCGGATTGCCACAGCGCCGCCTTCGAGGACGATGCTGCCGCCGTCGTAGCGCAGTTGCAGTTGCGAATCTTCCATGCGGTTATTATGCCGAAGCAAGCAAGCGCCCGCCACGCCGCTTGACGTGCGATCAGCGCCCTTGCTCGATGTTGGCGCGACACAAAATGACCGGTTATTTCCAGTTTTTTCTTTCTCGTTTTTGGCCACAAGTACAGCAGCAGGAATGCCATACGGCAAACCGCGTTGCGCCCGTTTTTGCAAAAACCGGTCACGGTTGGCACCCTGAAACAGACCGGGTTGAATGCCAAGCGCCGGAGCCTGTCCCGAATTCAGGAACGCAAAGCAATCGGCGCGTGTCGTCCTCTTTCGGCCGTTCATTTCGACTTTTTTCGACTTTCCGGGCGCGTTGCAAACCGAATCCATTGCGGGAAACTCTTGGAATTGCAGCCACTTGCGGCGTGCACAAGGCACCTTCGCACACTTGGTCGAAAAAAGTCGAAAAGTGAGTGAGCGCGCGAATGAACCGGTGCGGGTATGAGCGCGGTCATAGGTTCGGGTACAGGATTGGTGAATGGTGAGCAGGCTGGTTGCCGAGTTGGTGGTGAATTCTGCATGTTCCGAAATGCGGGGACCGGCGCGCCTCGTTGGTCGTCGTGCACGTGCTACACGGTTCGAGCCAGTTCGCGCCGGTCGCACGGCGGCGCGATTGCCCCGACAAACGTACGATCCGGTTTGAGATTGTCAAAGCGCCCATGAATGCAAGTCGGCTACCGGAGGCCGCGGGGAAAAAAATGCACGCGCCTACGTTCTCGGCGGCGGTAGGCTTGACCCCTCATTGCGCTGGCTATCGGGGTAGAGATGAGTAAGGTGCCACCGGAACTCCATGGCCTTATTGTGCCGACGTTTCCTCCCTGAGACCACTCCCGCCCGCTGCCGCCAAAAACAATTCGCGATGTTACGCTTGGTCTTTTCCCTTTTGGCCTTTTGTTGTTACCAATAGTGTAATCTCTTAGCGCGACTTTTGCTCGCTTGAGCGGGGAGTTTCCGATGGGCTCATCTGACGAGGCACGGAACACGAAGACTCAGCCCGATGTCTTCATTAGCTACGCTAGCAAGGATGCCGACCGCGTCGTCCCGATCGAGCGGCTTTTGGTACAGGCCGGTGTATCGGTCTGGCGCGACGGCGACCGCATTCTCGGTGGACAATACTACGGTGAGCAAATCGTGCAGGCCCTTGAGCACGCACGGGTCGTCCTCCTTATCTGCTCGCCCGATTCGCTCGCTTCCGATAACGTCCACCGCGAAATGCTGGTGTACTGGGAGTACGGCTGCCGTGCCTACGTGCCGATATGGATCACCCCGGCTATAGAGATCCCCGAACGCTTTCGCTATTGCTTGGTTGGCTGCCAGTGGATCGATGCCCATGCCGAGTCGCCGGACGTATGGCTGCCGCGGTTGTTGTCAGCCTTGGAGGCACTCGGGGTCCGCCCCGGTGCCGGCGCCGCGCCGGAATCACGTACGGCGGCACGTTTAGCGTCACACGGAACAAAGAAGGAGAGCGGAAACGCCCAGACGACGGGGAGGAGTGAACGTCAGCCGCGCGCCCTGCAAACGGAGTCGGTCGCGGCTGGAAAGCGCGCGACGCCAGCGGCGGCCAAGCCGCGCGGGTTGCAACTCTCGTGGCCGATTCTGGCAGCGGCAATGGCGGGCATCTTAATAGTGTGCGTGGTTGCCCTGTGGGCCGCCGGCATCTTCAGGAGCAAGGAATCTCCTCCGCTCGAACCCGGTCAAGGGACGGGGGCGCCGGCGGAAAGCATCGGACGCACTTCCAGCAAACCTGTCGGGGAAAGCACCGTCCCCAAGAGCGGCGGATTCGTGCCGCTCTTTAACGTCAAAGATTTGAATGGGTGGTTCGTGGATAGCGGCGATCCCGGCGCTTGGACGGTGAGGGACGGCGAGCTATGCGCCCGTGGACGCAAAACTGTCTTTACGAAAGACCCTGCCGATAACGGCTACTTGTTGAGCGAGAGGGACTATAAAAACTTTCATCTGAGTTTCCAATTCCAGCGCATCACCGACGGTGCCAATGGCGCAGTTGTCGTCCGAGCCGTGCCGCACGAAACCGCACGCAAGTCCATGCCAGATGCAAAGAAGGATTCGCCGTTTCACCTTAGTATATGGATTGGCAAGCCCGAGGATCGGGACGGCACAGGCGCATTGGTCTGGTCGCCCCATAGCGTTATCCAACCTCCCTTGTTGCCTGATCGAGCCGCCGAGCTCAAGCCTTTGGGAGAATGGGATGCCATGGAAATCGAAATGCAGGGCCAGCACCTTCGGGTCATTGTCAACGGTCGCGTGGTACTCAATGTGATGTTGAACCAGACGCGTCCCGCGAAAAACCCGGCGCCTGGCCTAAATAGACTCTCGGGTCGAATCGGCTTTATGATACGGAATGGCGAGATACGGTTTCGCAATATTGAAATCCAAGAGTTGGGCTCCGACAGCAAGTAGCGGAAAACGGGCACCGCGCTGGTTAATCTAACGAGCGCCAGAATATTTTGCAATGACCCCGTATCCTTCATGCGCTTGCGGTTCCCCCGGTGCGCGAATACTCTGCCAATGAGCCTTTCCAGGAGATTCTCCCATGCGCAATGCCGCCGTTTTAGTCGGTTTGGTCCTTTTCTCGGTTTCCGCAGCGCTTCGCGCCGGCGAGCCGCCGGTTGCGCCGAAGCTTGTCGCCAAGCCCGATGCGTTTCAGACGCTGGTCAATCCCAACTGTTCCCATTGCATCGACGAAGCCAAACGGCGCTCGAAGGAATTGCGCGACGACGACCGGGTTCTGGTTTGGACCCGCGGCAAATACGACGGCGGCGCTATTCCGATCCGCTTCTTCTTGAACACGTACCGCGTGATCAGCGATTCCTACGGTACTTTCGTGTATGACCCGGATGCCGGCTATGCTCGCGGTTTTCCCGCATCCTACGATTATCGCTTCCACGGCTGGCGCAACGGCGTCATGGTCATGAAGCACAAGGACGGCACGCTGTTCTCGTGCCTCAGCGGCATCGCATTCGATGGCCCGCGCAAGGGCGAGAAACTAGAATTCTGGCCGACGGTGGAAGCCAACTGGGGCTGGTACGTGAAGCACTATCCCGGCGGCGTGGCGTATCACATGTATGACAAATATGTGCCGGTCGAAGTGCCGGCGAAGCCGAATGAGGATTCGCTGAAATCGCGCGGCAAAGCGGATCCACGCTACCCGCCCGAACAAATGGTCCTCGGCATCGACCGCAAAGATAAACCGGTGGCGTTTCCGTTAGCGATGCTGGAGTGCCTGGGACCATTTGCTGTGGGAAACGAGAATTCGGACCCGAAATCACCGGTTGTGGTGCTTTGGCAATCATCAATACGATCAGCAGCAGCGTACCTGCCCACTGCGGCGAAACACAAGCCGCCGACGAAGCTTGGCGTCGAGGGCGAAATCGAGGCCACCAAAACCGGGCTAGAAATAGTCGCCGACGGAAAATCGGCCGACGCGCCATTTTTGGACACGAAGACCGGCTCGCGCTTCGACATCTGTGGCCGCTGTACGGAAGGCGAACTCAAGGGCTACACGCTGGTGCCAGTGCCCGCCGTGATGTGCAAATGGTTCGCCTGGGCGGCCGAGTTTCCGAACACGGCAATTTATGGCAAATAATGTTCTCTGCCGCTTTCATCTTGCTGGTCCCGCTCAGTCCGGCCGCGCCGCCGGCGCCGCCGAAGGGCCAACGCATTGCTCTCACGGATGGCCAGCTTTTCATACCGGAAGGCTTCCGGGCGGGCGACAAAAGTTTCAATCTTTACTTGCATCTTCATGGCGCCGCTAATGTCACCGAAGCGAACTTCGCGCGCTCAGGGCACTCCGGCGTGCTCGTCACGGTCGTGATTCCGGGCCTGTCGTCCGTTTACGCCAAGCACTTTCAAGATGGGAAGTCGTTTCCGCGCATCCTCGATGAAGCGCAAGCCAAATTGACAGAGCAAAAACTCGTCGACAAACCCGCCTTTGCCCGCGTCATTGTTTCATCATTCAGCGCCGACTACGGCGGTGTGCGCGAGATGCTGAAGGATGGATCCATTTTCAATCGGATCGATGTCCTGATGCTGGCCGATACGATCTACGCCAGCTACGCCGGTGATCCGGCCCAGCATCATGTCAATGCCGAGCAAATGGCGGGCTTTCTGAAATTCGCAAAGCTTGCGGCCGAAGGAAAGAAATGGATGATCCTCTCGCATTGCGACTTGCAGCCAGATGGCTATGCCAGCACTGGGGAAACGGCCGACTATCTTATTGCCGAACTGAAAGGCAAGCGCGAGAAAGCCGCTGTGGAGTGGCCCGCGGAACGCTTGAAGTTGCAATCACAATTCCGCAGCAAGCAACTGGAAATCTACGGCTTCACCGGTGCCACCGGTGCCGATCACATGCACCACTTGCAGGAAATCTGGGCTTTGTGGCAGCGGTTGCCAAAGAATTGACGCCGCTTGATGCATTTCAATGTGCCGCCAGCACCGCCGCGGCCGCCCCGCAGATCGCGGCAACGGTAACAATGCCGATCATTAACACGGCTTGCACACGTGGATTGCGCCGGGACAAGCCCTGCAAACGCTCCCGCCAGTGCACCCAGAATGGAGCAGCCTCTGATTTTACCGGCGCGTTGATTCGCATCGTCGGCATCTGGGGCAAAGTATTGGTCGATTGGCTGCTGCGGGCGGCGGGGCTAAGCCGGGGCATCTCTTCCTCGCCCGGCGCTTGCGGTCCTTCGTCCCACGGGGCCAGCGCGTCGGCCAGTTCGGCGGGCGTCTGAAAGCGCTGCTCCGGATCCTTGGCAAGCATCTTTTCGATGACGACGGCCAGCCGGCGCGGCACATCGCGGCGATATTCGGTGATCGGCGTGGGCGCGCTCAGCTGGTGAAACATCAACTTCTGTGAAACCGACCCGTCCTGGTATGGGCTGCGGCCCGTCAGCAAGAAATAAAACGTCACGCCCAGGCTGTAAATGTCGCCGCGAATGTCCACGCAGCCATCGGCCACGGCCTGTTCGGGGGCCAGATAGTCCGCCGTGCCAACCACGTTGTCGAGTTCGTATTGGCGCGTCACCGGCCCGGCCTCATCGCCAAAGAAGCGGGCCAGGCCCAAATCCAGAATCTTGACGATGCCGCAACGGTCCACCAACAGATTACCGGGCTTGATGTCGCGGTGTACGAGCCCCGCTTCGTGAGCATGCTGCAAACCGTCGGCAGTCTGGCGAATGCAATTCACCGCCCGGGCAATGCTCATCGGCCCAAAGCGATCGATGATGGTTTGCAGGCTGGAGCCGTCTACGTATTCCAGAACCATGAAATGCAGATCGCCGTCGCAATCAATATCGTGGGCACGGACAATGTTGTGATGATCGAGTGCCGCCACCGCCCGCGCTTCGCGGTAGAAGCGGTCCAGCAACATCGGGTCGCTCACCTTGTCGTTGGGCAGCACCTTCAGCGCCACACGGCGGCGCATCAACACGTGTTCGCACAGATATACGCTGCCCATGCCGCCCGTACCCAGGTGTTCGAGCAACTTAAACTTGCCGTTGATAATGAAATTGCGCCATTTGCCCTTTAGCAGTAACCCGGCCTGGAGCGCCGTTAAAACGCCGTCGCGCACCATGGCCTGGGCGAGCTGTTTGGCCGTGTTCGGCTGTTCCTGTTCATTGGCCAGTTTGGTCAAATAGGTGTCGAGCGAGCGCCGTTCCAATAAGTCGCTGCGAAGCGTCAGATCGAGGAATTCCAGGATATTGGACGGCGATGGCATGGCGGATTCCTGCGGCATTCCAGCCCGGGCGTGAAAACGTACCGTCCCTCCAGGGCGGCTAAGGATTCTTAGCATATTTTCCGCGGCCAGGAGGCCGGAAATGTCTCCCCAAAAGCCATCCGCGCTTGACAGTCGGACCAAGATGAAGTCAGATTCGCCTTGATTTCGCGCCCGTCTGATTGCCGATCTTCAAATTAAGGAATTCCCCCTTCTTCCAGGATGGCTGCTCATGGCCGCGATTAACCCGTCTTCCCAGCTTGCCCCGCCGCGGCGCTGGCGGAAACTTCGGCGCTTCCTTATCTTTGCCGCTTTCGCCAGCTTCGTTTTCTTTCTGCCCGAGATCGTTGCGGCCAGTGGCATGCTGAATTGGGCGCTCTCCAAGAATGCACCCGGCTTACGCGGCAGCGTGCAAGTCGGCCACGCCTCGCTGGGCTGGCTTTGGCCCGTGGACTTGCGCGACGTGGTAATCCGCGATGAGCAGGGAAACTCCGTCGCCGAAATACCTCAGATTTCCGGAGCAAAGAGTCTTTTCGCGTTGATGTGCAACAGGCGCGACCTGGGCGAGTGGACGGTCGATCAGCCCTCGGTCCACGTCGTATGCCAAAAGGATACGACGAATCTGGAAACCGTGCTGGAACCACTGATCTCCGGCCCCAGCTCCGGCCGACCGCTTGACCTCCATGTAATTGTGCGCGACGGCACCATCGAGATAAATGACGCCGACACTCAGCGGCAATGGAAACTCGCGAAGGTGCAAGGGACCGTTCACGTCACCCGTGACGCCGGAGCGCCAATGCAAATTCTGGCTGAAAGCGCGAAGATGGAAACCAGCCAAGTTGGAAACCTTTCTGCCGATTTGAAGATCGGTCTTTCTGCCACAGGCAATATGCCCACGATGAACGGCAAGATCGTAGCGCAACAATTCCCGCTTGATCTGGCCGAGCCGTTCGTCCGGCGCTTTGAGCCAGCGCTTCATCTATTCGGTCTCCTGAGTGGAAACCTGGATGTGCAAGCGGACTCCGCCGAACAGATGTCGGTGAATGGCCGAATTCAAGCACAACAATTTGAAGTCGCAGACACTGCCCGAATTGCCGACGTGGTTCAATTGCGCAAACTCGACGCACCTTTCTCGTTGTCGGTGACGAACGGCATCGTTCAGGCGCAGAAACTGGAAATCACAACCGACGCCGGCCATCTTGTCGTGCAAGGCTCGTTCGATCCGGCGAAGAATTATTGGACCTGGCTGAATCAGGCCGGGGCCACAATTTCCGCCGACGTCGATCTCGCTCAAGTCGCCCGCGTGTTGCCGAACACGCTGCACTTGCATAAGGACTTGCAAATCACTTCGGGTCGCCTGCAAGCGAACCTGACCAGCCAGGCCAACGGCACCGACGTGACCTGGCAGGGGAAGATCGAAACCTCCGATCTCCAAGCCCGCCAAAACGGCCAGGTACTGAGCTGGCAGCAGCCGCTCATTGTCGATGTCGCCGCCCGGACTGTGGCGAATCAACTACCGGTAATCGACCGGCTGCACTGCGATTCCGAATTCTTGAAGATCGACGTGACGCGCGCTGCCGAGCGCTTTCAGGCAACAGCGACGTACGATCTGACCAAATTGCGGCAACAGCTTTCGCGCTTCATCGATCTCGGCTCCTTCGGCCTCGATGGCCAGGGTACCGCCACGCTTTCGATCACGCCGCAGCCGCAAGATAAATATCAAATTGAAGGCAACGCGAACATTCATGCCCTGAATCTTACAGGCCCCGGCGGCCAACGATGGCAGGAGCCGGAGGTGTCGCTGAAATACATTGCCATCGTGCAGCCAGGCGAGAAGATCAACATTCCCGCTGCGTCGGGTACACTGCAAGCAGGGCAAGACTGGCTGTGGATGCAAAGCACCGAGGCGGCGACGGACCTGCTCGGCAGGCCGTCGTTTGGCGCCAAAGTTCGGCTCTACGGCGAACTGTCCCGCTGGCGCAATCGCGCCGGGCCGTGGCTGCAACAGTTGGCTGCACTGCCATTGATTGGTGCGGGCGAACTCAGCGGCCAGGTGAAATTCACGCCGGAAAGCATCGCCTTTCGGGATGTGATCGCCAATTACCAGAACTTCGGGCTCAACGGCGCCTTTGCCAAGGTCGTCGAGCCGACCTTTGTACTAACGACCACCGGTTCGCGCGACAACAAGACCGGCTCCATTCACCTGGGTGCTACTCAGCTCTCCGCCAACACTCTTTCCGCGAAATTCACGTCGCTTGACGTTGGCTTCGATGCAAACGGCAAACCGCTCGTGAATGGTCAGGGAACCATTCAGGGCGAGCTCGCCCGGCTCGAGCGCTGGCTGGTGGATCCCAAAGACGCCGGCAACATGGCCGGCGCATTCTCGGGCAGCATTAGTTGCAAGGCCGAACAAGGGGAAAGTTCGCTGGCCATCGAACTCGTGACGCTGAACCCGGTCATCGGCCCGATCACGAGCCCTTATTGGAAGGAATCCAAAGTCACGGTCTCAGCAAGCGGCAAGTATGATCCCCAGAGCGATAATTTGACATTGGATAAACTGCGCATCGACAGCCCTTCCGCACAAGCCAATGGCCAGGGCCAAATTCAGCAAGTAACCGGCAAGCCGGTCATCGACCTGTCCGGCAAGCTCGATTACGACGATGTCACTTTCCAACCATTGTTGCAATCGAACATCAGCAAGACCGCGACCGCCACGGGTCGCGGCTCCACGCCATTCCACATTCAGGGGCCGCTTGCTTCCTTCCCGAATCAGCTAAGTGGAGACATGAACCTCGGTTGGCAGAGCCTGCAAGCGTTCGGCGCAGTCGCCGGCCCCGCCGTGGTCGAAATGCACATGAAGAACGGCGAAGTCACCGCTCCGCCGGTATACACCACGCTGAACCAAGGCAAGCTGACGATGGTGCCCCGGCTAAAGCTGAGTCCGACAGTCTTGTCATTCAGCAAAGGCACCGAACTCGACCACGCGAAACTCACGCAACAGATGGGCGACGAGTTGCTGAGCTACATCTCCCCGGCCCTGGCGCGCGCGGAGGATATCAACGGCGAAGTTTCGATGGTGGTGGACGACGGCAGCCGCATGCCCCTGATGGCCGTCGAAAAGATGGAAGCGTCCGGCCGCATCACCATGCACTCGGTGACCATCCAAGGTGGCCCGATGATCCGCGTGTTGGCGCTCTTGACCCGCAACAAATCCTCGGTGGCATTGCAAAAGGAAGCAGTGGTGAATTTCCGTGTGACCAAGGGCCGCATCTACCACGACAAGATGGAACTGTACTTCCCCGATATGATGATCCGCACCAGCGGCTCGGTAGGCTTCGACGATACCCTCGACTTGATGGTGGACATGACCGTGCCACCGAAGTGGCTGCCGGCCGGCCCGGCAAGAGATTCGCTGGCGAAACAGCCGCTGCGCGTCCCGATCAAGGGCACGCTCTCGCAGCCGCAAGTGGACCAGAAAGCCTTTGAACAGCAGATCGCCACGATGATCCGCAATGCTGCCGGGAATACAATCAGGGATGAGATCAAGAAAGGCATTGGCGAGGAGTTGCAAAATCTCTTTCCGAAGAAATAGCGCCAGTCAGAGCCGCGCACGAAGTAAGCGGCGCGTTCAACCGCTTACTTCGTGCGCGGCTCTGACCTAGCAAATTGCATCTTAGATTTCACCATGATTGACTTCAATCCGTCTATATACGGCCCGATCGCCGCGGATCTGCTGACCCCCGAACGCCTGCCCGAACTTGGGCCTGGAACTCCGAACCTCGCGGTCAATCCCAAGCTCCAGGCGCTCTCTGTCGAATTGCTGTTTCCCGAAGGCACCCGCGACGCGGACATGGCGCGCTGCTGTATCGGAGCGCTGTGGCTTTGGCACGACTATCTCGACGAAGCGCACCAAATCGTGCAAGACATCGACAGGCCGGAAGGCAGCTATTGGCACGGCATCATGCACCGTCGCGAGGGTGACTACGACAATGCGAAGTATTGGTTTCGGCGTACCGGCGAACATCCTGTTTTCGATTTAGTCCAGAGCGAAATGTCGAAAGCGCTGCAACAAACGGACGACGGCGGAACTCCAGGGCGGAACAGAGTGGCAAGCGCTCTTGCCTTCGTCGATCTTTGCGCGGCAGCTATCGGCAAGAAGAACTCGCTCGAAACCTATTGCCAACGCATTCAGCAAGTTGAATGGCAATTCTTGTTTCACGGTTGCTGGAAGCGAGCTACCCGCTAACCCGCAAGCCGCATATCATTTTCGCTGATCCATCTACCCCTCCCCGGAGTGCTCTCACCATGAATGAATCAGCGAAATCGCCGTCTCCTCTTCTCGATCGCCGTACGTTGCTCACCGGCGCTGCCTCGGCTGCGGCGGGCATCCTGCTCGCGCCCTCGCTTGTAGCCGACACCAAGCGCGACTGGTCGGGCAAGGAGCCGGTGCGCTACCCCGATGCCGACATCATCACGCTCGACAAGCGCTTCAAGAAATACGTGATTGGCAACACGGCGATCCAGCGCCTTTACACCGGCATGCTCTGGGCTGAAGGGCCGGCCTGGGACGGCATGGGCAAATTCCTGCTCTGGAGCGACATTCCCAACGACCGGCAAATGCGGCGGCTTGAAGAAGACGGCCACGTGAGCGTCTTCCGCAAACCGGCCCACAACAGCAATGGCAACACTTTCGACTTCGAAGGCCGGCAGCTTTCCTGCGAGCATGGCGCACGGCGTGTGGTCCGCTATGAACACAACGGCAAAACCACAGTGCTGGCCGACAAGTGGCAGGGCAAGCGGCTGAACGCGCCGAATGACATTGTCGTGCATCCGCTGGATGGAGCAATCTGGTTTACCGATCCGGGTTACGGCAGCCTGATGAACTATGAAGGCCACAAGGCGGAGCTGGAGATTGAGGAAGCCGTCTACCGGATCGACGCCAAGACCGGCAAGATGGAAAAAGTCATTGGCCGCGACCAGATGTTCAAACCGAATGGCATCTGTTTCTCGCCGGATTACAAGACTCTGTACGTCTGCGATACCGGCGCCTCGCATTATCCGGAAGCGCCGAAGAACATCATGATGTTTGATATCACCGACGACGGTAAGAAACTCGGCAAAGGCAAGGAATATTGCTCGATGAAATTCGAGGGCTTTCCCACCGAGCCCGGCGCGAAATTGGCCAAGAGGCGCGGCGAAGGCGCCGGCTTCGCCGACGGCATCCGCGCCGACACCGATGGCAACATCTGGGTTGGCAGCGGCTGGGTGGGCGACGGCTACGACGGCGTGCAGGTCTTCGCCCCGGACGGCACCCGTATCGGCATGATCCTGCTGCCGGAAATCTGCGCCAACGTCTGCTTCGGCGGCGTGAAGCGCAACCGGCTGTATATGGCCGCGAGCCAGTCGCTGTACGTGGTGTATGTCGAAGCGCAGGGCGCGCATATTTCATGACTTTGGCAAAACGGGGTCAGTAATGGCGGTGATTGCCTGACCGGGGCCATTACTGGCCCCGCTCGCCCTTGCCTCGTATCTCGGCATACATCCGATCCGCGAAGCCGATCATGTACGCGTAATCCGCACCGCACATCACCCAGTCCGCGCCCCACTGGATGACCTGCTTGATCGGCGCCGGATTGGTCCACAGGCCAATGCCGGCGTGGATGCCGGCCTGGCGAGTTTGCTGCAACACAAGCCGAATCGTTTCCTGAACTTTCGGATGGTCGGTCTTACCTAGCATGCCCATTGAGCCGGATAAATCCATCGGTCCGATCACAATCGAATCGATACCGGGCACCTTCAAAATCTCATCCAATTTTTGCACGGCCTCAATCGTTTCGATTTGCACGATGACGAAAATGTCGCGGTTTGCCTGCGCCGCGTAGTCCGGGCTGAAATTACGGGCGTAATTGGATGGCCGGTGCGGGCCGAAGCCGCGCGTGCCTTCCGGCGGGTAACGACAATTGGAAACGAACTCGCGCACTTCTTCCACATCATAAACACGGGGCAGAATCACGCCCTCCGCGCCAATGTCGAGCACGCGCTTGGTCCACGCCAGCGCCCCGCTGGGCACGCGCACCAGCGCCGGCACGCCGCCGGCTCGCGCGGCAATCAGGTGCGCTTGCAGCGATTCCAGTCCCAGCGCCGTGTGTTCCAGATCGTACCAGAGGAAATCGACGCTGCTCGCCAGCGCTTCGGTCACCGCCGGATCGCTAAATGTGATGATGGGTCCCAGCGGCACCGGGCCGGACTCCAGCTGCTGACGGAATTTCTGAACGGGATTCAACACGGTGTCTCTCCAATGGGCCGAATCGGGCGCAGCCAGCGCCCCGCTCGCATATCCTATGCAAATCTGGCGGCTTGAAGGTCCGCCGGAAGGGCAGTATACTGAGGACTGCGTTTGATCGGAAAACGTATGCGCATTGCACCTGTAGCTCAACTGGATAGAGCATCGGTCTACGGAACCGAAGGTTGCTGGTTCGAATCCAGCCAGGTGTAATTGTAGGTCGCAAAAAGCTAAGCAGTTATGGAAAGGCCAAGCAGAATGGCCAATGGCGACCGATACAGTATTCACAAGATTTCACAAAAATACTCCCGGGGAAGCAATCCCCGGGAGTATTGCTTTTCCCGGCTTTAGCCTGCAACCTATAACCTTTCATTCTGAAATCTCATGGCTTTAGCGATCAGATGTGCCGCTGCATCGAGGTCACCGGCCCTCGCCGCAGATATGATTGTTCGGTCAGCAGGTCTATTTCAGGATGTTTATAGCCATATCGCATTGCCACGGCAGAAGGCTGGGCCGCCGCCAACCGAACAAACGTGTGATTGCTCTTTGCCCGTTGCTTTTCATAGAAGCGGTTGCGCAAGCTGGCTGCCGGTGAGTGGTCTGTGACGTCTTAGCACCTTCCATTCGAAAACTTGAATTATCTTTCCAATTTTGTCCGGTTTGCCCGTGTGCCTTCGCTTCCAGGGCATAAGGACGGCCGCAACAGTGATGAAACAAATGCTCGTTCGGGCAACATCGCCGGCTGCCAGAGCTTTCAGTCTCACCAGGGAGCAAACCATGAAGCGCTTTTTGAAACTGATGTTGGCGGGTGTTGTGGGCTTGTTCGTGACGGCCGCCGGGGCCCTGGCTCAGCACCATGGCGGCGGGGGTGGACACAGTGGCGGCAGTGGGCACAGCGGCGGAGGCACGACCGTTCATCACAGCAACACCGGGAACAGCGGCCACAACGGCAACTCGGGAAATGGCACGGTCCACAACGGCAATAGCGGGAAAAACGGCGGCGCCTCGCACAACAGCAGCACGCACAACGGCGGTGCCACGCACAACAGCAGCACGCACAACGGCGGCGGGAACAACAACTGGGCAACGCATAACAACGGTGGGACGCACAACGGCGGTGGGAACAATAGCGGCACGCAAAACGGCGGTGGCACCCATAATGCTTCAACTTCGCAAGCCGGCAACGCAAACTGGGGCAAAGCGACGGTGCAGTTCAATTTGCAATCGGCTCCGAACGGTTGGCATCTCAGAATCTCGGCCGGCTTCGCAATCGCCAAGAATTATCCGGATTTTTCCAACGACTCCTGGTCCGCCAAGTGGGGCAAGTGGTTCCGCTGGGATCCGCAGACCAAAGGTTACTACTACTATGAGCCGTACTGCGGCTGCTACATCCCCAGTGATTGCGTCACGACGTACTGCGAGCCGTTGGATGATCCACAAAGCGATCCGACGTGCGATCCCGACCAAGTGCCCGAAGACCCGCCCGCCTTTGTGGATCCTTGATGAACGCTCGATGAACTGAAACGAACCCGTTTAGCGGCGGACCACAAGTCCGCCGCTATGAGCTTCTGGCCATGGCATCACCGAACAGCTTCCGGCAACGAGGGCAACATCACTTTCCTGGACCCTCGAATCGATAAGTCACCATCGAGCGCGCGGGCAGCATGTCGGTGAAGCCGGGGTTGGTGCGCTCAAGTGCCGATAGCGCTTGCGCGTCTTCGGTGGCGCTCGTGCGGCTGCGGGCGGCTGCGTTCACGGCGGCGAATTTCCCTGTCAGCTTGAGGACGATGCCCGCGTCCTTGTCTTGTGCGTTCACCACATGGACGACGAGTATGCGGCTATCGGCATCCATGAACGCGGTGGCTTTTATGCCGGCACTGCCGCGGCCCGTTGCGGTCACTTCGACCACGCGCATGCCGGGCTTCAGCGGCTCCGCCCATTGCCGGAAGAGCCAATACGGCTTGGTCAGCACATAATCGTTACCCCAGTTCACGTGAATCAGCCCCTCGCCGCTGTCGCGCGGCGGGTAGACCCAGTCGTAGGCCATGAAGACATTGGCCCCGCCATGGAAGGCGTCGTGCATGGCCAGGCCGTATTCCGTAGCGGAGTTGATCATGCCCGGCGACGGGTCCTTCTTGCGGGCACACCATTCTGTTACCCAGACCGGCCGGCCAGTGGCCAGCTTTTTCAAGGCGCCCCAGCGATCGCCACGCGG
>Ga0070732_10000975_pt1 | contig 16144 bp, 12 predicted proteins | sample Coa_R1_5_FD_66449 | JGI IMG/M metagenome (GOLD analysis project Ga0070732, IMG submission 66449) | Surface soil microbial communities from Centralia Pennsylvania, which are recovering from an underground coalmine fire - Coalmine... | ecosystem: Environmental > Terrestrial > Soil > Unclassified ...
GCAATGTTTCACTCGATCGCCTCACGCAGCAGGATTTGCCGCTTGTACCGTCGCTGATCGCTTATTGGGACACGCTCGGCTGGGTGCATTTCGCCGAGGGCAATTTAGATAAAGCGGAGAAATACGTGGCCGCCGCGTGGACCTTGGGCCAGCATGGCGAGGTCGGGGACCATCTCGGGCAAATCTATGAAAAGCAGGGCAAGAAGGATCAAGCTCTCAAAACCTATGCGCTCTCGATGCACGGATTGCGCCCGATTCCGGAGACGCGCAGCCGGCTCTCAGTCCTAGCCGGAGGCGATGGCAAAGCAGAAGATGCAATCACGAGGTCGAAGAGCGAACTGCAGAATTTGCGGACCATCGATCTGGGGAAGTCCAAAGAAGCGGGCAATGCCGAGTTCTTCGTTCTGCTCAGCGGCGGAGGCGGCTCGGCGACCAAAGTCGACAGCGTGAAATTTGTCAGTGGAGATGAAAAGCTGAAGCTCTTCGCCGAAGCTCTGCGCAATGCCGACTACCATCTCACCTTCCCGGATGACACTCCGGTTAAGATTCTGCGGCGCGGGGTTCTTTCCTGTTCGGCCGGGTCGGGCAACTGTTTATTCGTGGTGATGTTGCCGGATGACGTGAGAACGGTGAACTAAGACCGGGTTCTTTCCCTCAGGAAATCGTGGGCTCGCGCTCGTACCACGATGTCGCCTGCTCGTAGGCATGTGCCAAGCGTATTACGAGATCTTCACGCCAGTGCGGGCCGGCAATTTGCAATCCTATAGGCAGTCCATCCCGCGTAAATCCGCATGGAACCGAAATGGCCGGCAATCCCCAAACGTTGAATGGACGCGTGTCGCGCAGAAGTTTCAGTTCCGCCGGACGCAAGTTGTCCGGATTTGATTTCAGATCGGCGATGGCCGGAGCGGGTATGGGAGTCGTCGGAGTAACCAGTAAATCCACCTCGGCGAACACATCGCGTATCGTGCGGCGAGCCTCGTCTTGCGCGCGGCGGCGCTGGATGTACTCCGCCGCCGAAATATTGGCGCCAGCGCGAATGCGCCGCACGGTCTCGGCCTGATACAGCTCGGGCGTCTTACTCACGGTCTCCGCGTGGACCGCGTACGATTCGGCGGATTGCAGCGAACGATCCGCAGGGACTGTGATCCGCACTTCTTTGACTATGCCCACAATTTGCTTGATCACTTCCAACGCTTGTTCTATGGCAGCAGCAACTTCTCCGTCCAGATCTTCGTAAAAATGCTTCCGCGGCACGCCGACGCGCAGAGCCTTGGCATCTTCACGCAATGCTGCCACGTAATCGGAAACCGGCACCTCAGCGCTGGTAATATCCGCGGCGTCATATCCGGCAATGGCCTGCAGAACTATCGCGGCATCGGAGACTGTCGCCGCCAAAGGCCCCACGTGATCGAGCGACCAGGAAAGCGGAACTACGCCGCGCGCGGGGACCCGGCCATAAGTAGGTTTGAGCCCGACGCAGCCGCACAGCGCCGCTGGCTCGCGAATAGAACCGGCGGTATCCGTTCCAATCGTCGCATAGCACAGGCCTGCAGCGACGGAGGCGGCCGACCCTCCCGATGAGCCTCCCGCGATTCGCGAAAAATCCCAGGGATTGTGAACGTCCCCGAAATGGCTCACCAGCGAACTGGCACCGTAGGCGAATTCGTGCAGATTGTTCTTGCCGAGGATGACCGCTCCCGCCACTTTCAGGCGCCGAACCACCTCGGCATCCTCCGTGGGAATGCGATCCTTATAAAGCGCGCTCGCCGCCGTGGTGCGGACCCCGGCGGTATCGATCAAGTCTTTGAGGGCAATGGGCACTCCATGCAGCGGACCGCGCCACTTCCCACGGCTGATCTCAGATTCCGCCGCGCGGGCTTCGGCAAGCGCGGAGCCGGCGGTGACCGTGATGAAGGCATTGAGCGCGGGATTGAGCTTCTCAATGCGTTCGAGGCAAGCGCGGGTGACCTCGACCGGCGAGACGGACTTCTTCCGAAGCAGCCCTGATAGTTCGGAAACGGTGCGTGGGTTGAGCATATTCTCTGGGGTGCGGCTTATTGTTGGGAACAAAAAGAAACCTCTACTCACCCGGCAGCAACTAAAGCACTCTGGCGAGCATGCGCGATAACCTACCACTCTACCGGAAAAGTCCTATAATCGTTGAGGCGTTTCGCACTGGGGGCTCGAAAAAATCATGGCAGAGATGACGCTCACGCCGGTGGCCGCGGCGCGGGGTTTTTTTCTGGATGGCCGCTGGATCGAAGACGGCGACATCGTTGAGGTGCGCGCGCCATATGACGGCGAAGTGATCGGGCGCGTCGTGCAGGGCCGCCGCCAGCATGCGGAAGCTGCAATCGCAACCGCTGTCAAAGCCTTCGGCACCACGCGACGCCTGCCTGCGTTCGAGCGGCAGAGGGTCTTGCGGCGAATCTCCGCGGCCATTGCCGAGCGCAAACTCGAGTTCGCCAGGACCATCGCCCAGGAAGCAGGCAAGCCGATCAAGTCTGCCCGCGCAGAAGTGGAGCGGGCTATCTTCACTTTCAACATAGCCGCCGAGGAAAGCACACGGATCTATGGCGAGTTTCTGCCGCTAGACTGGCAGGAGTTTACCGCGGGACGCTGGGGTATTGTCCGCCGATTTCCCTTAGGCCCCGTAGCCGGAATTACGCCTTTTAATTTCCCGCTCAACCTGGTCGCGCACAAAGTTGCGCCCGCAATCGCGGCAGGTTGTCCGATCGTGCTGAAGCCAGCGCCACAGACGCCGTTTTGCTCGTTGATGCTGGCGGAGTGTGTGCAGCAGGCAGGCTGGCCCGACGGCGGCCTTAACGTTGTGCCGCTTTCCAACGAAGACGCGAGCCTTCTGGTAAGCGACGACCGCATCAAGCTCATCAGTTTTACCGGCAGCGTTCCGGTGGGATGGGACATCAAGAGCCGCGCGGGCAAAAAGAAAGTCGTGCTGGAACTCGGCGGCAATGCGGCAGTCATCGTGCACAGCGATGCCGATATCGCCTATGCCGCGGACCGTTGCGTGACCGGCGGCTTTGGCTATGCCGGTCAGACCTGCATCTCAGTGCAGCGGATTCTGGTCGAGCACTCGGTCTACGGGAAATTTACCGACCTTCTGGTTGAAGGCGTGAAGAAGCTGAAGGCGGGCGATCCGCTCGAGGAATCGACAGACGTCGGTCCGCTGATTCGGGAGAGCGATGCCATTCGCACCGTGGACTGGATCGAAGAAGCAGTTCGCGGTGGGGCACGCCTACTATGTGGCGGAACTCGCGAAGGCCTTGTGGTCGAGCCCACGGTGCTGACTGGAACCAAGCCCGACATGAAGGTCAATTGCCAGGAAGTTTTTGCCCCGGTGCTGACGGTGGAACCTTACAAACATTTCGATGACGCGCTGCGCCAGGTGAATCACTCCTCGTTCGGACTTCAGGCCGGAGTGTTCACGCGCGACGCAAAACTGCTGTTCCAGGCGTACGAAGAATTGGAAGTCGGAGGCGTAATTGCCGGAGACGTACCGACATTCCGCGTCGATCACATGCCTTACGGCGGGGTCAAGGATTCCGGCTTCGGCCGCGAAGGGCTGAGGTATGCAATCGAGGAGATGACTGAACCTAAACTGTTGGTGATGAACCTGCGGTAAAAATCTGACGGCTTTAATAGAAGTAACGTCGTACAACTCCGTCTTGCCCAGTGAAACTCGCCATGTTTTTTGAAGATTTTTTTGAAAAGGTTCGGCCCTTCAAAAGTTTTCTGTTTTCTGGCCTCAACCCACGACAAATTCAGCCGAACTGTTTATAATTTTCTGTTTTCGACGATCAACGCGGAACGCTGTGGGTAGGTTTCGGTTGCACAACAGCAGTCCACTTCACAAATTGGGATAGACCCGCCGGGTCTGGTCAGCGCTTCCTAGAACGTCACAAGAATGTCGCAGATTTTTCAGCGCAGTACAAATACTCTATCTCGGGCCACCATTTACGGCGCGATATTCGTGGTTGCCGCTTTGGCCTGGGTGGCGATGGAAGTACAGCGCTCGCCGTACCTCACTTATGCCGGAGTGCGAAAGCCGCAGCCAGTACCGTTCAGCCATCAGCACCACGTCAGCGGGCTCGGCATCGACTGCCGCTACTGCCATACGTCGGTGGAAACGTCGAGTTTTGCCGGCATCCCTCCCACCAAGACCTGCATGAATTGCCACTCGCAGATCTGGACCAACGCCGCGTTGCTTGAGCCGGTGCGAGCCAGCTACCGCAGCGGGGAATCTTTGCAGTGGACGCGCGTGAATCAACTTCCCGACTTCGTCTTCTTCAATCACAGTATTCATATCAACAAGGGGGTGGGTTGCAACACGTGTCATGGTCCGGTCGATCAGATGCCGCTGATGTACCAGCAGGAATCGTTGCAGATGGAGTGGTGCCTGGGATGCCATCGCGATCCCGGGAAAAACCTGCGGCCGCGTGACCAGGTTTTCAACATGCGCTATCAGCCGCCGTCGGAAAGCAGCCCCGTGGCGATTGATGAGAAAAACTTTACCGATCAGGATTCGCTGGGCGCTTACCTGATCAGCAAATACAAAATCCGCACAAGAATGATGATGACCAGCGACGGACAGCGCAGCGTTTCCGATATCACCAGTTGCGACACGTGTCATCGCTAGAGGAAAAGAGAAATCGCAGAAGATGGAGATGGACGACCACAACCAGCAAGAGGCGGATAGCCGCAAGCGCGCGGAAGTTTGTCCCAGCAAGAAGGGCAAGCCGGACTTGGAGTCGTTGCGCCTGGAAATTGACCGGGCCGCCAAGACCGGCCCTGAATATTGGCGAAGCCTCGAAGAGCTTGCCGGCAGCCCAGCGTTCCAGGAAGCACTGCATCGCGAATTTCCCAAAGGCGCGTCCGAGTGGGTGGATTCGGTTTCGCGTCGCGGCTTCCTGAAGGTGATGGGCGCATCGATGGCGCTGGCGGGCATGACCGGATGCGTCCGCTTGCCCCTGGAACCGATCGTCCCTTACGTGCGCCAGCCCGAAGAGGTGATTCCGGGCCGGCCGATGTTTTACGCGACTGCGATGACGCTCGGCGGGTATGCCAGCCCGCTGCTGGTGGAGAGCCATCTGGGGCGTCCAACGAAAATCGAAGGCAACGATCTGCATCCCGCCAGCCTCGGCGGCACCGATATTTTTGCGCAGGCGCACCTGCTGACCATGTACGATCCGGACCGCTCGCAGAGCGTGACCTCGATGGGTGATCAGCGCTCCTGGCAGGCGTTCCTAAGCGCAATCCGCGGGCCGCTCAGCGCGCAGAAAGCGTTGCAGGGCGCGGGCATTCGCATTCTTACGCCGACGATATCCTCGCCCACGCTGGCCGATCAGCTGCGCAACTTCCTAAAGATTTATCCGCAGGCCAAGTGGCACGTGTATGAGCCGGCCAATCGCGACAACGTGCTCGAAGGCGCGAAGCTGGCGTTCGGCCAGCCGGTCGAGACGCGCTACGATTTTGAAAAGGCCGACGTAATTGTTTCGCTGGACGCCGACTTTTTGTATGCGGGGTTCCCGGGAAACGTCCGCTACATCCGCGACTTCGCCAAGCGCCGCAATCCCGATGGCAAGATGAACCGGCTGTACGTGATCGAGAGCGGGGCGACGACAACGGGGGCGAAGGCAGATCATCGATGGCCGATGCGGGCAAGTGACCTCGGAGCCATAGGCGACGCCCTACTTGAGGCCGTGATAGAGCATACGACTTTCTCCGGGCGTGTCCGTCCGCCCGAACCCAAAGTGCCGGAGTTTCTGCAGAGGATTCTTGCTGACCTTGCAAAGCAACAAGGATCGAGCATCATTGTGGCAGGGGACCATCAGCGTCCAGAGTTGCATGCCAAGGTTCACGCGGCGAACATCTATCTCGGTAACGTCGGCAAGACCGTGTTCTCCACCGATCCCGTCGATGCCAATCCCGTAAACCAGACCGAATCGCTCAAGGATCTTGTCGCCGATATGCGCGCGGGCAAAGTCGAGATGCTCGTCATCCTGGGCGGCAATCCGGCTTACGACGCTCCGACTGATCTTGGTTTTGCCGACATTCTGGAATCCGGCTCTGTTCCGTTACGCGTTCATCTTGGCCTTTATCAGAACGAAACCGCCGAGCTGTGCCAGTGGCACGTGAACCAGGCGCACGAGCTGGAATCTTGGGGCGACGCCCGTGCCTACGACGGCACGGTCAGCATTATTCAGCCGCTGATCGCCCCTCTTTATGGCGGCAAGAGCGCGCACGAATTTATCGCGCTGCTCTCCGGCCAGGCCGACGCCACCGGTTACGATCTCGTCCGCGCCTACTGGCAGAGACAGCAGCCACCACTCCCGGTGCAGCATACCTTCGCGGATTTCGATGCCTTCTGGCGTAGGTCGCTGCACGATGGCTGGATTGCGGGAACGGAATCCTCGACAAAGCAGCTTGCAGTCAGGTCTGAGCTGCCGAAAGAGTGGGCGGTTCGCGACAACATGCCTATCGAGCTCAACTTCCGCCGCGATCCCACGATCTACGACGGACAGTTCTCCAACAACGGCTGGCTGCAGGAACTGCCCAAGCCCATGACCAAGCTCACCTGGGACAACGCCGTTCTGATCGGCCCTAAAATGGCGGACCGGCTGGCGATCAAGACCGAAGACGTGGTCGAGCTCGAGCTGAATGGACGCAAGGCCAGAGGTCCGGTCTGGATTCAGGCCGGACATCCCGACAATTCCGTGACCGTGTTCCTTGGCTACGGGCGGCAACGCGCGGGACGCGTGGGAACGGGCACCGGCTTCGACGTTTATCCGCTGCGGACCAGCGCCGCCCCGTGGATCGCTACCGGCGTGCAGATTCGCAAGACAGGAGAGACCTACAAGCTGGCCTCAACCCAGGGCATGCAGAGCATGGAGACGCCCGATGGTGCGAAGCGTCCGCTTGTGATGGAAACCAGCCTCGAGGAATACCGCAAGGATCCCAACTTCGCCAAGGCGGAAGAAGTTGATCAAGGACTCACGCTTTATCCCGCCTACAACTACAAAGATGGAACCTACGCCTGGGGCATGGCCATTGATCTGAATGCCTGCGTCGGCTGCAACAATTGCATCCTGGCGTGCCAGTCGGAGAACAACATTGCCGTGGTCGGCAAAGAGCAGACTGTCCTGGGCCGACACATGCATTGGATTCGCGTGGACGCTTACTACCAGGGCGACCGGGACAATCCCAAGGCATTTTTTCAGCCCGTGCCCTGCATGCAGTGTGAGAATGCGCCCTGCGAAGTGGTCTGCCCGGTCGGGGCCACCAATCACAGCAGCGAAGGCCTGAACGACATGGTCTACAACCGCTGCGTGGGGACACGTTATTGCTCGAATAACTGTCCCTACAAAGTCCGGCGCTTCAACTTCCTCCTGTTTCAGGATTGGGTCACGCCGCAATACAAGATGATGCGCAATCCCGACGTGAGCGTCCGCAGTCGCGGCGTCATGGAAAAGTGCACTTACTGCGTGCAGCGTATCAATGAACGCAGAATCGATGCCGAGCGCGAAGATCGCACCATCAACGACTCTGAATTGCAGACGGCGTGCCAGCAGTCTTGTCCCGCGAACGCGATTATTTTTGGAAATATTAATGATCCGCAGAGCCGCGTATCCAAATTGAAGGCGCAATCGCGTAATTACAGCCTGCTGGCGGAAACCAATACGCGGCCGCGAACCACGTATCTGGCGGAGGTGCGAAATCCAAATCCTGAGTTGGAGAAGGGATAGCTGTGGAGACTGAGATCCTTCGCTACGCCTGAAGAACGGCTTCGCTCAGGATGACATCGACTCGCTAGAACGTTGACAGAGATTCGAGTATGGACGAGCAATACAAGATGACGGTAGAGGCGCAGCGCGCGCCTGTGATCGAGCCGGGCCACACCTTCGGCACGGTCACAGAAAAGATCAGCGCGATCGTGCTGACGCGTCCCGCTTCGAACGGCTGGTTCGTGGGCTTTGGTCTGTGCTTCATACTCACGATGATGATGCTCTACGCGATCGGCTATCTTTTTCTGAAGGGCATCGGCATCTGGGGCGTGACCATCCCCATCGGGTGGGGATTCGCCATCGTCAATTTCGTCTGGTGGATCGGAATCGGCCATGCTGGCACGCTGATTTCAGCAATCTTGTTATTGCTGCGCCAATCGTGGCGCAACTCGATCAACCGCTTTGCCGAGGCGATGACTTTATTCGCCGTCGCCTGCGCCGGGATCTTTCCGGCAATTCACATCGGGCGGCCTTGGCTCGCATACTGGCTCTTTCCTTATCCCAACACCATGAAGGTGTGGCCGCAATTCCGCAGCCCGCTCATGTGGGACGTTTTCGCGGTTTCGACTTACGCCACAATTTCTGCGCTGTTCTGGTTCGTCGGCCTGATCCCTGACCTGGCAACCTTGCGCGACCGGGCGGAAAACCGCTGGACCAGGATGGTCTACGGAATTCTTTCGATGGGCTGGCGCGGATCGGCGCGACACTGGCACCGCTACGAGACGATGTATTTGCTGTTGGCCGGGTTGGCCACTCCACTGGTGCTTTCCGTGCACACCGTGGTCAGCTTCGATTTTGCCATCGGCATCGTGCCCGGATGGCACACGACTATCTTCCCGCCATATTTTGTGGCGGGCGCAATCTACTCCGGCTTCGCCATGGTGCTCATGCTGGCGATTCCGATCCGCAAGATTTATGGCCTGGAAGATTTCATTACTGAACGCCATCTGCAGAACTCGGCCAAAGTGATGCTGGCCACCGGGCTGATTGTGGCCTATGGATATGGCATCGAGGCGTTCATGGGATGGTACGGAGGCGACCGCTATGACGCCTTCACCCTCTGGAATCGTTTGCACGGTCCTTATGCCAGTTCGTACTGGGCTTTGTTGACCTGCAACATTTTCGTCCCTCAGGTGCTATGGATTCGAAAATTGCGTACCAGCCCGGTCGCGCTGTTCTTCATTTCCGGCGTGATTCTGGTCGGCATGTGGCTGGAGCGGTTCATCATTGTCGTGGTCAGCCTGCACCGCGACTTCCTGACTTCTTCCTGGGGAATGTATTACCCGACGCGCTGGGACTGGATGACGTTTATCGGCACCATCGGTTTCTTCCTGGCCTGCATGTTCCTGTTCCTGCGTGTCCTGCCGGCAATCTCGATCTTCGAAATGCGCACTCTTCTGCCGGGGGCGGAGGTGAAGGCGGAATGAAGCGCGATCCGATCTACGGCATGATGGCGGAGTTTGACAGCGCGCAGGCTCTGGTCGACGCTGCCAGGCGCACGAATGAGGCTGGCTACAAGAAAATCGATGCCTACAGTCCCTTCCCCATCGAAGGGCTGGCGGAGGAAGTCGGGTTCCACCACGACGAAGTTCCGCTGGTCGTTCTTATCGGGGCCATCATCGGCGGGCTGACTGGATACGCGATGCAGTACTGGATGTCGGCGGTGGACTACCCGCTCAATATCGGAGGCAAGCCGCCTCACTCCTGGCCGGCGTTCATCGTAATCACCTTCGAGATGACGATTCTGTTCGGTGGAATTTCCGCCGTGCTCGGCATGCTGGCTCTCAATGGCCTGCCCATGCCATACCACCCGGTGTTCAACGTGCCGCGATTCGCCCTCGCGTCAAAAGATCGCTTCTTCCTGATCGTGTTCTCTTCCGACAAGAAGTACGACGCGGTGGGCACGCGGAAGTTTTTCGAAGGTCTGGGGCCGCGCTCGATTTCGGAGGTGCCGAGCTAGATGCAGCACCTCCATAAATGTGAGATTGCGGCGCTTCTGGCAGCAGTGGCTTTGTGCAGCGCCTGCCGGCTCGATATGCACGTGCAACCGCGCGAGAATCCTCTTTCTCGCAGCGACTTTTTTACCGACCAGCGCTCGGCGCGGCCGCTGGTGGAGGGCACCGTAGCTCGCGGCCAGCTGCGCGAAGACACATACTTCTACACTGGCACGATCGGCAGCAGTCCTGGCGATTACATGCCGTTCCCGGTGACCAGAGAAGTCCTGGAGCGCGGACGCGAGCGCTTCAACATCTATTGCGCGCCCTGCCACTCGCGATTGGGCGACGGTAACGGCTTTGTGCCATCGCGCGGTTTTTCACGGCGGCCGCCGTCCTATCACATTCCGCGCCTGCAGAAAGCTCCGCTGGGATATTTCTTTGACGTGATGACCAACGGATTCGGCATCATGCCAGATTATGCAGCGCAGGTTTCCCCGAGAGATCGGTGGGATATTGTCGCCTACATTCGCGCGCTGCAACTCAGCCAGAACGCGACCAAAGCGGATGTACCGGCAGGACAAAATGTTCCTTCCGAACCGCCGAGGTTCCGTGAGCCGGGCAGCGGCGCGACACTGCCCGAGCTGGCGCCTGAGGCCGCATCGAAGGTCGAGGAGCCGAAATGAGCGCGGCCAGCGTGAATCATCTCGATCTGACGGCCCCGCCGATCGTCAGGAAGATCTCGCAGCGATCGCTCATTGTCGGCCTCGTTTTTACCGTAATCGCTATCGCCGGCGCATTCGTTTTTCCCAACGGCCGCGAGCAGTTTTATCGTGGCTATCTGCTGGGCTTCATGGCGTGGCTCGGCGTAGCGCTGGGTTCGATGGCGATTCTCATGATCCGCCACCTGACCGGCGGCGGATGGGGCATGGTCATCCGGCGGATTCTGGGCGCGGCGATGCGCACGTTGCCTTTACTGGCGCTGCTTTTCATTCCAGTCATCCTCGGAGTGCACAAGCTCTACATCTGGGCGCAGCCCCTGGACGCAATCCAGGACGCACATCTGCGCGAGCACCTCGAAGAGATTACAAAGACCTATCTCACGCCCAGCGGTTTCGTGATTCGCGCGATCATCTATTTCGCGATCTGGAATCTGCTTTCGTTTTTGCTTTCACACTGGTCGCGGCAGACCGACCGCCCCGGCGCGCCCGACCACACCCAGCGCTTTAAGGCGGTTGCCGGGCCGGGCTTGATCCTCTACGGATTCACCATTTCGTTTGCCGCGATCGATTGGGTCATGTCGCTGGATCCGAGTTGGATCTCCACCATCTTCGGCTTGATTGTCCTGATCGGCGAAGTGCTTTCCGCCATGTGCTTCGCGGTAGTGGTCGAGCGCATTCTGGTCGAGTACAAGCCCATGTCGGAGATGCTGAAACCCGACTTTGTACATGATCACGGCAAGTGGATGCTGACGTTTGTGATGGTGTGGGCGTATTTCAGTTTTTCGCAATGGCTCATCATCTGGGCCGGCAACCTGCCCGCAGAAATTACCTTCTATCTGAAGCGGCTGAACGGCGGGTGGGGATACATTGCGCTGGTGTTGGTGCTGTTCCATTTCGCCATTCCATTCGCCATGCTGCTGTCACGCCCATTCAAGCGCGACATCCGAAAACTGGTCTGGCTTGCGGTGTGGTTGATGCTGATGCGTTACGTCGACCTGTTCTGGATTATCGAACCGAATTTTTCAAAGACGTTTAGTTTGACTTGGGCCGATGTAGTTGTGCCGATCGCGATCGGAGGCTGGTGGCTGGCGTACTTCTTCCACAATCTGGCTAGGTTGCCGCTTCTGCCGGCCTATGACCCGTCCGCCGGAGAAGTTCTGGAGCCCGCCCATGGCTAAAGATGTAAGACCAGAAAATAACACCGCTCCACCGAGCCACGGAGGCTTCGAGCGCCGCGACATCGGGGCCGCCGGCATCCTATACTTCCTTGCCGGGCTGGCAGCCGCGACCATAATTGCTCATTTTGTACTGGCTGGCTTGTATGACTTCATGGACAAACGCGCGCGGTCCGAACAGCCTCCGGTGAGCCCGCTGATTGCAAACGTTCCTGCGGACACGCGGAAAATTCCGCCCACGTATCCGGAGCGGGCTTTTCCTGAACCGCGCCTGGAAACCGATGAGCGCAACCAGCTTGGCGGATTTCGTCTGAACGAAGAAGAAAAATTGAACAGCTACGGATGGGTCAACCAGGACACCGGCGTGGTGCGCATTCCGATTGACCGCGCGATGGATCTGCTGGTGCAACGCGGGCTTCCTGTGCGTCCTCAGGAGACGACCCAGATCGCCGCCAAAACCGAAAATAAGAAGAAGGGAAGTAATCCGTGAGCAAGCCGCGCCGAAAACTGCTGAGACCAGCGCACGCAATCGCAGCAGTCTTACTTCTGGCCGCGTCCGCCTGGGGCCAAAACATGATGGGCAAGGGAATTATGTCGCCTCCTGCCAACATGCGCCCGCCGCGCCTGGAAAATGTCGGCATCGAGCAGCATCTCGAGGCACAAGTGCCTCCCGATCTGGGCTTCCGGGACGAGACCGGACAGGCCGTCAAGCTAGGCAGTTACTTTGGCAAGAAGCCGCTTATCCTGAACCTCGTCTATTACAACTGCACCATGCTGTGCGGAGAGGCTCTCGCCGGGCTGACCAGCGCCATGCGTCTTCTGAAATTCGACGTTGGGAGCGAATTCGAAGTTGTAACCGTAAGCTTCGATCCCCGCGAGACGCCCGAAGTCGCCGCGGAGAAGAAGAAAGACTATGTGAAACGCTATGGCCGACTGGGCGCGGAGAAAGGCTGGCACTTCCTGACCGGATCCGCAGAATCCATCAACGCTCTGACCAAGGCGGTCGGATTCCAGTACCAGTACGACGCCAAGAGCAATCAATTCGCCCACGCCACAGCCATCATGGTGCTGACGCCGGGAGGCCGTATTTCCCGCTACTTCTATGGCGTGGAGTTTCCGCCGAAGGATCTGCGCATGGGATTAGTCGAGGCTTCGCAAGGCAAAATCGGCAATGCGGTCGATCAGGTCCTGCTGTACTGCTACCACTACGATCCAGCGACCGGCAAATACGGAGCGGTCATTACCAACATTCTGCGCCTCGCGGCCGCCGCTACGATTCTGATTTTGGGCGGATTTTTGCTCATCATGTTCCGGCTTGAGCGATCTTTGCCGCGGCGAGCGCCCGTGCCGGCATCGAGGAGAGCAACGACTTAAGAATGCTGAACAATTTTCCATTGTGGCCGGAGCGCGCTTCCACCATGGCAGGCAACGTGGACGCTCTTTTCATATTCCTGCTCATCGTCACGGGAATGGTGGCGCTACTGGTATTCGTTTGCCTCATTCTTTTCGCGGCTCGCTTCCGCTATCGGCGGGGCGTGGCCGCGGAGCAGATCGAAGGCTCCATCCCCCTGGAAGTGACGTGGTCGGTGATTCCGACATTTGTTTTCTTTGCGATCTTTGGCTGGGGCGCCTGGGTCTATTTCCAGGAGCGCACGCCGCCCCGCGATGCCACTGAGGTCTACGTCGTAGCCAAGCAGTGGATGTGGAAGCTCGAACATGCCGAAGGACAGCGCGAGATCAATGAACTGCATGTTCCAGTGGGCCGCGATGTGAAGCTGATCATGACCTCGCAGGACGTGATCCACAGTTTCTATATCCCCGCATTCCGCATCAAGCAAGACGTATTACCGGGCCGCTACACCACGGCATGGTTTCGCGCTATCAAGCCCGGAACTTATCACCTGTTCTGCGCGGAGTACTGCGGCACCCAGCATTCCGGGATGGTCGGGTCGATCGTCGTGATGGAGCCTGCTCAATACGAGGCGTGGATGAGCGGGGGGACGCCCGGTCCGCTCTCCTCGACGGGAGAAAAGATATTCGCCGAACTGGGCTGCAGCACTTGCCACCGCAACGACAGCCAGGGGCGCGGTCCGGGACTGCAAGGAGTCTTCGGCAAGCCGGTGCTGCTGGAAGACGGCCGCACCGTCAACGCGGACGAGAATTACATCCGCGAGTCGATCCTCGATCCCGGCGCCAAGATCGTCCAGGGTTACAAGCCCGTGATGCCTACATTTCAGGGCCTGGTTAGCGAGGAACAACTCAATGCATTGGTCGCCTATGTGAAATCGTTATCTGCTGCGAAGCCGGGCGATATCAAGAAAGCCAGCGCGGTTGCGCCCGCAAACAACGGAAGTCAGGTGGAATAGTTATGGCTGCCACAACGGTTCAACCGATTGAGCGCGAGAATTACTTAAACAAGGAATACGGCATCGCTTCGTGGCTGCTGACCACGGATCACAAGCGCATCGCGCTCCTCTACCTCGCATCGATAACGTTCTTCTTTTTTATTGGAGGATTTTTCGCGCTTCTCATTCGCCTCGAATTGCTTACGCCAGCCACCGATCTGGTTCAGGCCGACACCTACAACAAGCTCTTCACCATGCACGGGATGGTGATGGTGTTCTTTTTCCTGATTCCGTCCATCCCCGCGGTGCTGGGTAATTTTCTCGTGCCTATGATGGTCGGCGCCAAAGACCTGGCATTTCCGCGCATCAACCTGCTGAGCTGGTATCTCTACATCATCGGCGGCGTGATGATGCTGCACTGCATGTTGACGGGCGGCGTAGACACCGGCTGGACCTTTTACGTCCCCTTTAGCACGGCTTACACCAATACCAAGATTGTCGAGGCCGGACTCGCGATCTTTGTCGCCGGATTTTCCTCAATTCTTACCGGATTGAATTTTGTGGTCACGATTCACCGCATGCGCGCTCCGGGAATGACCTGGTCTCGCCTGCCTCTATTCATCTGGGCGCACTACGCCACCAGCATCATCCAGCTTCTGGGGACGCCGGTTATCGCGATCACGATCGTCCTGGTCGCAGCCGAACGCACCCTGCATCTCGGCATCTTCGATCCCAAACTCGGCGGCGATCCGGTGTTATTTCAGCACCTCTTTTGGTTTTATTCTCATCCCGCCGTCTACATCATGATTTTGCCTTCGATGGGCATCATCAGCGAGGTCATTGCCTGCTTTTCCCGGAAGCGCATCTTTGGTTACAGCTTTGTGGCCTTTTCCTCAATTGCCATCGCGGTCTTCGGATTCCTGGTCTGGGCGCATCATTTGTTCGTGGCCGGAATCTCGATATATGCAGCGTTGGTATTTTCTCTGTTGAGTTATGCCGTGGCTGTGCCTTCAGCAGTGAAAGTCTTCAACTGGACCGCCACGTTGTATAAGGGCTCCATTCACTATGACGCCCCCATGCTCTATGCCTTTGGATTTATTGGCCTCTTCGCCATGGGTGGACTGACTGGCTTGTTCCTGGCGGCGCTTGGCATCGATGTCCACGTCACCGACACATATTTTGTGATCGCGCACTTCCACTACATCATGGTGGGAGGCGCGGTCATGGGATATCTGGGAGGAATGCACTTCTGGTGGCCCAAGATTTCCGGACGCCTCTATCCCGAAGGCTGGGCCAAGCTCGCGGCTTTGATCGTCTTTATCGGATTCAATCTCACTTTCTTTCCGCAGTTCGTTCTCGGCTATCTGGGCATGCCGCGACGCTATGCCGATTACAGCCACATGCCGGAGTTCCAGGTGCTGAATGTGCTTTCCACGGCGGGTGCCACGGTGCTTGGCGTGGGCTACCTGCTGCCTATGTTCTATTTTCTGTGGTCGATGCGCTACGGCAAGCGGGCCGCGGATAATCCGTGGAACGCGGCCGGCCTGGAGTGGAAGACGGCCTCGCCTCCGCCGACCTTCAATTTCGACGAAGAGCCAGTCGTGACCTGGGAAGCCTACAACTATGACGAGTTAGACAGCGGCCGCAAACAGGAGGTCCAAGTTGTCGGATAGCACCGTCATCGGCCTTCATCACGAAGAGGAGCACCATCCAGAACTGCTGCATCACTTTGCCGAACCAGAGCAACAGCGCGACGCGGCCAGCCTCGGCATGTGGTGGTTCCTCGCCACCGAGGTCATGTTCTTTGGCGGATTGTTCTGCTCGTACCTGATCTATCGCCTGATGTACTTCGGCGATTTTGGAACGGCCAGCAAGACTCTCAACGTCACGCTCGGCGCTACCAATACCGCCGTCCTGATCTGCAGCAGCTTGACCGTCGTCTTCGCAGTCTGGGCAGCGAAAACCGGACGGCGCATGATGTTGGTGGTGAACTTGGGCTTGACCTTAGTGCTGGGCTTGGCTTTCCTGGGGATCAAAGCTGTCGAGTACCACGACAAATTTGTCGAGCATCACGTGCCCGGTCCGTCATTCAGTTTTGAACATGAGCCCATTCCGGGGCACCCTGATCAGTACGCCAATTCCAAACATGCCGAGATTTTCTTC
>Ga0070732_10000976_pt1 | contig 16142 bp, 14 predicted proteins | sample Coa_R1_5_FD_66449 | JGI IMG/M metagenome (GOLD analysis project Ga0070732, IMG submission 66449) | Surface soil microbial communities from Centralia Pennsylvania, which are recovering from an underground coalmine fire - Coalmine... | ecosystem: Environmental > Terrestrial > Soil > Unclassified ...
AAGGTGATCGGCTGGATGCAGCTGCGGCGCGGACCGAACCGCGTGCGCATCTTCGGCCTGCTGCCCGGCGTCGGCCAGCCCTTCGCCGACGTGCTCAAGCTGCTGCTGAAGGAAGTGATCATCCCGGCGAAGGCCAACCGGACGCTGTTCTGGCTGGCGCCCGTGATCACGCTGGTGCCGGCCTTCGCCGCCTGGGCGGTGATCCCGCTGTCGCCGACGGTGGTGGTGTCCAAGGCGGACGCGGGCCTGCTGTACCTGCTGTCGCTGACCTCCATGGGCGTGTACGGCGTCATCATCGCCGGCTGGGCGGCCAACTCCAAGTACGCCTTCCTCGGGGCCATGCGCTCGGCGGCGCAGATGGTCGCCTACGAGATCGCCATGGGTTTTGCGCTGGTCGGGGTACTCATGGCCACCGGCAGCATGAACCTCGGCAAGATCGTCGAGACGCAGGCGGGCGGGGTGGGCTCGTGGAACTGGCTGTGGCTGTTTCCGCTGCTGGTGGTGTACTTCGTCTCCGGCGTGGCCGAGACCAACCGCGCGCCGTTCGACGTCGCCGAGGGCGAGTCGGAAATCGTGGCGGGCTTCCACGTCGAGTACTCGGGGATCGCGTTCGCGCTGTTCTTCCTCGCCGAGTACGCCAACATGATCCTGATCTCGGCGCTCACCGCGGTGTTCTTCTTCGGCGGCTGGCAGGGCTTCTTCGAGGGCTGGCCGCTGCTCGGCGACACCTTCCTGGGGCGGCCGAGCTTCTTGTGGCTGGCCATCAAGGTGTTCTGTCTGGTGTTCCTGTTCCTGTGGTTCCGCGCCACCTTCCCGCGCTACCGCTACGACCAGATCATGCGCCTGGGATGGAAGGCGCTCATCCCCGTGACGCTGGTGTGGATCGGGGTGGAGATGGTGCTGCGCTGGTATCACGTCGGCCCGTGGGGCCGCGCCTGGTTTCACTAAACGGGATGCACTGATGGCTGTAAATCCGCTCAAGACGCTGCTGCTGCCGGAGCTCCTCAAGGGGCTGGCGGTCACCGCGCGCACCTTGTTCGAGCCCAAATACACGCTCAACTACCCCGAGGAGAAGACGCCGCAGTCGGCGCGCTTCCGCGGTCTGCACGCGCTGCGCCGCTACGCCAACGGCCAGGAGCGTTGCATCGCCTGCAAGCTGTGCGAGGCGGTGTGCCCGGCGGTGTGCATCACCATCGACTCGGACGTGGGCCCCGACGGCACGCGCCGCACCACGCGCTACGACATTGATCTGTTCAAGTGCATTTACTGCGGCTTCTGCGAGGAGGCCTGCCCGGTGGACGCCATCGTGCTCACCCGCATCCTTGAGTACCACATGGAGAAGCGCGGCGAAAACATCATGAGCAAGGACAAGCTGCTCGCGGTCGGCGAGCGCTACGAGGCGATGATCGCCAACGACAAGGCAGCGGACGCGCCATACCGATGAGAGCCTTGCTGCCGCCATGCTGATCCAGGGACTGTTCTACGTGTTCGCTACCATCCTGGTGCTCGCCGCGCTCGGGGTCATCACCTCGCGCAACCCGGTGTACTCGGCGCTGGCGCTGGTGGTGTGCTTCGTCACCTCGGCGGCCATCTGGCTGCTGATCGAAGCGGAGTTCCTCGCCGTGGTGCTGGTGCTGGTGTACGTGGGCGCCGTCATGGTGCTGTTCCTGTTCGTGGTGATGATGCTCGACATCAACCTGGCCGAGCTGCGGCAGGGGTTCACGCGCTTCGCCTGGCTCGGCTGGCTCACCGCGCTCGCCGTGATCATCGAGATCGCGGGCGTGGTGTGGGCGCGCGGCGGCCTGGGGCTGGATGCGAGCCACGGCGGCACGCCGCAGCCGGCGACCTACAGCAACACCGCCGAGCTCGGCGGCGTCCTCTACACCAAGTACGCCTATCCGCTGGAGCTCGCGGCCATGCTGCTGCTGGTGGCGATCGTGGCGGCCATCACCCTCACCATGCGCCGCCGCGCGGGCCTGAAGTACCAGGACATCAACAAGCAGGTGGCGGTGCGGCGCGAGGACCGCGTGCGGCTGGTGAAGATGGCGGCGGAGAAGCGCCCATGATCAGCCTGGCACAGCTGCTGACGCTCTCGGGCGTGCTGTTCTCGCTGGCGGTGGCCGGCATCTTCCTCAACCGCAAGAACGTCATTCTCCTGCTCATGTGCGTCGAGCTGCTGCTGCTCGCCGCCAACTTCAACTTCATCGCCTTCTCGCGCTACCTGGGCGACATCCATGGCCAGGTGTTCGTGTTCTTCGTCCTCACCGTGGCGGCGGCCGAGTCCGCCATCGGGCTCGCCATTCTGGTGGTGCTGTTCCGCGAGCGGCGCAGCATCAACGTCGAAGACCTCAATACCCTGAAAGGCTGAACGGTGAACCCGACGGTACTGCTCGCCATCCCGCTGCTGCCGCTGGCCGCGGGCGTGATCGCCGGCCTGGGCGGCAAGCTGATCGGCCGCGCCGGCGCGCACACCGTCACCTGCCTGGCCGTGGCGGCGTCCTGCGTGCTGTCGTGCATGGTGCTGCGGCAGCTGCTCGCGGGCGCACCGACCTACGACGCGCCGGTGTACACCTGGCTGCTGAGCGACGCCGTGCCCATGCAGGTCGGCTTCCTCGTCGATCGGCTGAGCGCGCTCATGATGGTGGTGGTGACCTTCGTGTCGCTGTGTGTGCACGTCTACACCATCGGCTACATGCACGACGACCCGGGCTATACGCGCTTCTTCAGCTACATCTCGCTGTTCACCTTCGCCATGCTGATGCTGGTGATGTCGAACAACTTCATGCAGCTGTTCTTCGGCTGGGAAGCGGTCGGCGTGGTCTCCTACCTGCTGATCGGCTTCTGGTACACGCGCCCGAGCGCGACCTTCGCCGGCCTCAAGGCCTTCATCGTCAACCGCATCGGCGACTTCGGCTTCGTGCTCGGCATCGCCGGGGTGGTGTATTTCACCCACTCGCTCGGCTACCGCGAGGCGTTCGCGGCCGCCCCGCACATCGCGCAGGCGCTGGTGCCGGTGAGCTCGGCCACGAGCGTGAACGCGCTGACGCTCATCTGCGTATGCCTGTTCATCGGCGCGATGGGCAAGTCGGCGCAGGTGCCGCTGCACGTGTGGCTGCCCGACTCGATGGAAGGCCCGACGCCGATCTCGGCGCTGATCCATGCCGCCACCATGGTGACCGCGGGCATCTTCATGGTGGCGCGGATGTCGCCGCTGTTCGAGTACTCGGAAGGCGCGCTGTCGTTCGTGCTGGTGATCGGCGCCACCACCGCCTTCTTCATGGGCCTGCTCGGCGTGGTCAGCAACGACATCAAGCGCGTCATCGCCTACTCGACGCTCTCGCAGCTCGGCTACATGACCGTGGCGCTGGGCGCCTCGGCCTATGGCGCTGCGATCTTCCACCTCATGACGCACGCCTTCTTCAAGGCGCTGCTGTTCCTGGCCGCCGGCTCGGTGATCATCGGCATGCACCACGAGCAGGACATGCGCAAGATGGGTGGTCTCGCCAGGTACATGCCCATCACCGCGGTGACCTGCTGGATCGGCGCGCTGGCGCTCGTCGGCACGCCGTTCTTCTCCGGCTTCTACTCCAAGGACGCGATCGTCGAGGCGGTGGGCGCCTCGCACCGCTGGGGCGCCGGCTACGCGTACTGGTGCGTGCTGTGCGGGGTGTTCGTCACCGCGCTCTACACCTTCCGCATGCTGTTCATGACCTTCCACGGCCCGGAGCGCTTTCCCCAGGCGCACGCCGCGCACCCCGACCCGCACGAGGAGCCGACCTATCCGATCCTGCTCGCGGCCGAGGTGCAGCACGAGGAGCACGCCGGGCCGCCGCACGAGAGCCCCGCGGTGGTCACCGTGCCGCTGATCGCGCTCGCCATCCCCTCGGTGCTGATCGGCGCCCTGACCGTCGCGCCGCTGCTGTTCGGCGGTTACTTCGGGTCGTCGATCTTCGTGCTGGCGCGCGGCCACGAGCTCGGCACGCTCGGCGCCGAGCCCGGCGGCTGGCTACGGCTGGCGCTGGAGGGCTTCGCCCGGCTCCCGGTCTATCTCGCGCTCGCCGGCGCCATCACGGCGTGGCTGTTCTTCCTGCGGCGGCCCGGCTGGGCGGATGAGGCGGCGCGGCGCGCGCACGGTCTGTACACGCTGCTGGTCAACAAGTACTACTTCGACTGGTTCAACGAGAAGGTCCTCGCGGCGCTGGCGCGCGGGGTGGGCGTCGGCCTGTGGAAGGGCGGTGACCAGGCGCTCATCGACGGCGTCATGGTCGACGGCAGCGCCGCCGGCGTCACCTGGGTCGGGAGCCTGTTGCGGCGCGTGCAGTCGGGATATCTGTACTCGTACGCCTTCTGGATGATGATCGGCCTGGCGCTGCTGCTCGCCTGGTTCCTCGGCCACGTCTAGCGCCAACAGAAGACCCAACCGATGCACGGCTTACTGTCCATTCTCATCTGGCTGCCGATCGCCGCGGGCATCCTCGTGCTGCTGCTCGGCGATGCGCGCATCGGCGCCGGGCGCTGGCTGGCGCTGCTGGCCTCGCTTACGACGCTGGCGCTGGCGGTGCCGCTGTGGACACACTTCGATCCGGGCAGCGCCGCGCTGCAGTTCCCGGAGCTGGCGCCCTGGATCCCGCGCTTCAAGGCCTTCTACGCGCTCGGCGTCGACGGCATCTCCATGCCGCTCATCGTGCTCACCGCCTTCATGACGGTGCCGGTGGTGATCGCCGGCTGGAGCGTCATCGACATGCGCCCGGCGCAGTACTACGCCGCGTTCCTCATCATGGAAGGGCTGATGATCGGGGTGTTCGCCGCCACCGATGCGCTGCTATTCTACTTCTTCTGGGAAGCGATGCTGATCCCGATGTTCCTGATCATCGGCATCTGGGGCGGGCCACGGCGCGTGTACGCCACCATCAAGTTCTTCCTCTACACCTTCCTCGGCTCGGTGTTCATGCTGGCGGCGCTCATCTACATGTACGTCAAGGCCGGCGACTACTCGATCGCCAGCCTGCAGGCGCTGCCGCTGACGCTCATCGAGCAGCGCTGGATCTTCTGCGCGTTCCTCTTGGCGTTCGCGGTCAAGGTGCCGATGTGGCCGGTGCACACCTGGCTGCCGGATGCGCACGTCGAGGCACCGACGGGCGGCTCGGTGATCCTGGCCGCCATCATGCTGAAGATGGGCGGCTACGGTTTCCTGCGCTTCAGCCTGCCGATCGCCCCCGATGCCAGCCGCGAGCTCGACCTGCTGGTGATCGCACTGTCGCTGATCGCCGTGGTGTACATCGGCTTCGTGGCGCTGGTGCAGCAGGACATGAAGAAACTGATCGCCTATTCCTCGATCGCGCACATGGGCTTCGTGACGCTCGGCGCCTTCGTGGTGTACGAGATCGTGCGCCACACCGGGAGCCTGGCCGGGGCCGGCATGGGGATGGACGGGGCGATGGTGCAGATGATCTCGCACGGCCTGATCTCGGGGGCGCTGTTCCTGTGCGTCGGAGTGCTGTACGACCGCCTGCACAGCCGCCAGATCGCCGACTACGGCGGGGTGGTGAACACCATGCCGGTGTTCGCCTCGTTCATGGTGCTGTTCGCACTCGCCAATACCGGGCTGCCGGGCACCTCCGGGTTCGTCGGCGAGTTCCTGGTGATCATCGCCAGCTTCCGCGCCAGCTTCTGGTACGCGCTGCTGGCGGCGGTAACCCTGGTGCTGGGGGCCGCCTACACGCTGTGGCTGGTGAAGCGCGTGGTGTTCGGACCGGTCGTAAGCCCGCGGGTCGCGGGGCTCAAGGACCTGAACGGCCGCGAGACCGTGGTACTGGGCGCACTCGCGGTGGCGGTGCTCGTGGTCGGGGTATGGCCGGCGCCGCTGCTCAAGGTCATGCAGCCGACCATCCAGCACCTGGTGAGCCAGGCGGTCGCGAGCAAGCTGTGAGGCACGCATGAGCTTGGCAACCTTTGCTCCGGCCGTGGCCGAGATCACTCTCACGGTGGCGGTGTGCGTGATCCTGCTGGTCGATGCGTTCGCGGGTGAGCGCCGGCGGCGGCTGACGCCGACGCTGACGCTGCTGGCACTGGTGATCGGCGCCGCCCTCACGGTGTACTACGGCCAGGTGAGCGAGCGGCAGGTGCTGTTCGAGGGCATGTACGTGGCCGACCCGCTGGCGGTGGTGCTGAAGCTCGCCGGCTTCCTGTTCGTGGCGGTGGCGCTGCTGTACTCGCGCGCCTACCTCGAGAACCGCAACATCCTGCGCGGCGAGTACTACGTGCTGGCACTCACCGCACTCCTTGGCATATTCGTGCTGATCTCCGCCAACAGCCTGCTGACGGTGTACCTGGGGGTGGAGCTGCTGGCGCTGTCGGTGTACGCCCTGGTGGCCTTCGACCGCGACTCGGGGGTGAGCGCCGAGGCGGCCATGAAGTACTTCGTGCTGGGCGCGATCGCCTCGGGGGCACTGCTCTACGGCATGTCGCTCATCTACGGGCTGACCGGCACGCTCGACCTCGGCACGCTCGCCTCCCAGCTGCACGCGCCGCTCAACGCGGGCGTCGTGCTGGGGCTGACCTTCATCGTGGTGGCGGTGGCCTTCAAGCTCGGCGCGGTGCCGTTCCACATGTGGCTGCCGGACGTCTATGAGGGTGCCCCCACCAGCGTCACGCTGTTCATCGGCACCGCTCCCAAGATCGCCTACTTTGCCCTGGCGCTGCGGTTGCTGGCGCAGGGCCTGGCCGGGACCGAGGCGCAGTGGTCGCAGATGCTGACCGTGCTCGCGGTGCTGACGCTGGTGGTCGGTAACGTGGTGGCGCTGGTGCAGTCGAACCTGAAGCGCATGCTTGCCTATTCGACCATCGCCAACGTCGGCTTCATCGTGCTCGGCTTCGTCGCCGGCACCCCCGACGGCTACGCCGCCGCCATGTACTACACGCTGGTGTACGTGCTGGTGGCGCTCGGCTCCTTCGGCGTGATCCTGCTGGCCAGCTCGCGCGGCTTCGAGGCCGACCGGCTCGATGACTACAAGGGCCTGCACCGGCGCGATCCGCTGCTGGCGCTGGTCATGATGGTGCTCATGTTCTCCACCGCCGGCGTGCCGCCGTTCGTGGGCTTCTGGGCCAAGCTGCGCATCTTCCAGGTGCTGTGGGAGAGCGGCCACCTGTGGCTGGTGATACTGGCCGCCGCCATGTCGGTGGTGGGCGCGTACTACTACCTGCGCGTCATCAAGCTCATGTACTTCGACGAGCCGGCCGGGGAGCTGCCGGCCGCGCGCCGCGAGCTCCCGGTGCGCCTGGCGCTCGGGCTCAACGCCGTCGCGGTGCTGGTCCTCGGCCTCCTGCCCGGGCCGCTGCTCGACCTGTGCGCGCGGGTCATCCACTGAGGCCGCGGCCGCCGCCGAGCGCCGCCCGGCGTGGCCGCGTGCTGTGCTGGCTCGCCGCCGGTGTCGGCGTGCTGCTCGCCGCCTCGCTGGCGCAGGCGCGGCCGCAGTACCGCCTGGCGCGCGAGGTGCCGCTGCCCGGGGATGAGGGCTGGGACTACCTGACTTTCGAGCAGGGCGGTCACCGGCTGTTCGTCGCCCACGGCACGCACGTGCTGGTGATCGACACCGACCACATGCAGGTCGTGGGTGAGATCGCCGACACCCCCGGCGTGCACGGCATCGCGCTCGCCCCGGCGCTCGGCCGTGGCTTCATCAGCGCCGGCCGCTCCAGCACGATCGTGGTGTTCGATCTGAAAACGCTGGCGCGGGTGGCCGAGATCCGCTCGACCGGCGAGGGTCCGGATGCCATCTACTACGACGCCGCCACGCAGCGCGTGTTCGCCTTCAACGGCCGCAGCCACGACGTCACCGCCATCGATGCCGCCCGCGGCACCGTCGCCGGCACCATCGCGCTGGCGGGCAAGCCCGAGTCAGTCGCCGGCGATGCCGAGGGACGGCTGTACGTCAATCTCGAGGACCGCGGCAGCATCGCCGCGCTCGATGCGCGCTCGCTCGCGGTGACGGCGGTCTGGCCGGTCGCCGGCTGCGAGAATCCGACGGGACTGGCGCTCGATGCGCGCCGTCAGCGGCTGTTTGCCGCCTGCGGCAACCGCGTGATGGCAGTGCTGGATGCGGGCAGCGGCCGCGTCCTCGGCAGCGCGCCGATCGGTGCCGGCGTGGACTTCGCCGCCTACGACCCGAGCGCGCGGCTCGCGTTCGCCTCGTGCGGCGAGGGGGTACTGACAGCGGTGACCGTGACCACCGCCGGCAGCGCGCAGGTGGCGCAGAGCATACCGACGCGGCCCGGCGCGCGCACCATGGCGCTCGATGAGCGCACGCACCGCATCTTTCTCGTCACTGCGAATTTCGGGGCGCCGCCCGCGGCGACTGCCGAGCAACCACACCCGCGCGCGCCGTCGCTGCCGGGCTCCTTCCGGCTGCTGGTGGTAGAGCCCTACGCCCGCGCCATGACCCAAGCTCCCGAGGGGAAACGTCCATGAGCAAGTGCCTGCGTCCATCCATCACGGCCGCGGTGCTCGCGGCGCTGCTGCCGTGCGCGCTGCTGGCGTCGCGCGCGGCGCCCGCCGCCGACAGTGCGGACGACAAGGCGGCGAACACGCTTGCCCACGACATCTTCAAGCAACTGATCGAGATCAACACCACCGACTCGGTCGGTAACGTCACCACGGCCGCCGCGGCCATGGCGCAGCGCTTCCGCGAGGCCGGCTACAGCGACGTGTTCGTCGGCGGCCCGAACGAGCGCAAGAAGAACGTCGTGATACGGCTGCGCGGCAGCGGCAAGCACAAGCCGGTACTGCTCATCGGCCACCTCGACGTGGTCGAGGCCAAGCGCGAGGACTGGACCACCGATCCGTTCAAGTTCATCGAGAAGGACGGCTATTTCTACGGCCGCGGCAGCTCGGACATGAAGGACGGGGACGCCATCATGGCCACTACCATGATCCGCCTGAAGAAGGAGGGCTTCCGTCCCGACCGCGACATCATCCTGGCCCTCACCGCGGACGAGGAGGGCGGCTGCTGCAACGGCCCGGCGTGGCTCATCAAGAACCACCGTGACCTCGTCGCCGCCGAGTTCGTGCTGAACCACGACGGCTCCTCGCTCAAGTCCGAGCACGGCAAGCCGATGGTGTTCCAGCTCGGCGCCACCGAGAAGGTCTACGCCGATTACCGGCTCGGCACCACCAACAAGGGCGGCCACAGCTCCCAGCCGCGCCCGGACAACGCCATCTACGAGCTGGCCCAGGGGCTGCTGAGAGTCGGCGCCTACCAGTTCCCGTTCGAGCTCAACAACGTCACCCGTGCCTATTTCGAGCGCATGGCGGCCGGTGGCGGCGAGGATGCGGCGAGCTTCAGGGGCATCCTCGAGAGCCCGCCCGATGAGGCCGCGCTCAAGCGCCTGATGGCGATCCCGGCGGTGGCGACCATCCTGCACACGACCTGCGTCGCCACGCGTCTGGAGGGCGGCCATGCCAACAACGCGCTGCCGCAGCGCGCCACCGCCAACGTGAACTGCCGCATCCTGCCCGGGCACTCCAAGGAGGAGGTGCGCCAGGACCTCATCAAGGTGCTGGGCGATCCGAAGATCACGGTGCGCTACGTCGCCGACGACGGCACCACCATCACCGACACCGCCCCCGACCAGCGCGGCTTCCAGCCCCCGCCCATGCGGCCGGAGGTGCAGAAGCCGCTCGAGGAGCTGGTGGCCGCCATGTGGCCAGGCGTCAAGGTCATCCCGTACATGGACGGCGGGGCCTCGGACGCCATCTACACCAGCGCCGCCGGCATGCCGACCTACGGCGTCTCGGCGGTGGCGATCGACCGCGACGACGAGCGTGCCCACGGCCGTGACGAGCGCATCGGCGTCAGGGCCTTCTACGAGGGCAACGAGTTCTTCTACCGCTACCTGAAGACCATCACCGCCGAGTGAGGCGCGGCTGAGGCTGCTCACGACATGCGCCGCGAGATGGCGATGACGGCGATCAGCACGATGAGGATGTTGAGCACCCACCAGGCCAGCTGGCTGCGGCTGCCGCCGGCGGCAGCGCCGGCCGGGGCGGCGGCGGGCGTAGCGGCGAGCCGGCCGGAGAGCACTTCCTGGATGCCGTCGTGGGCGACGGTGACTTCGAGCAGCGCGCCGGCGTCGCGGCTGCCGGCCGGCCGCGGCACGAACCAGCTGCCGTCGGCGCGCGCGCTGGCCGGCGCGCTCTGGCCCGCGACTCTCACCGTCAGCGCGCTCACCGCGACCGGTTGCGTGCCGGCGCTGCGACGCACGCGCAGCGCGAGGCCGCCCGGCGCGGCGGCGGCGTCCACGGCCACGAGCGCCGAGTGTGCCAGCGGCTGCAGCGCCGGGGGCGCGTTCTGCGCCCGGGCGGCGATGGAGCAGGCGAGGAGGAGGGCGGTCAGCCAGAGACGGCGCATGGGCACGGACAATGTTAGCAGGTCCGGCCCGCGTACCCGGCGGCCGAGCACGGCGCGCGCTGCGACATTATAGTGACCGCCCAGCGACTGAGGTGACCGCATCCATGGACCGTGCCGTCGAACCGACACTCACCGAGCCGCGCTACCAGAGCGGCTTCGGCAACCACTTCGCCACCGAGGCGCTGCCGGGAGCGCTGCCGGTGGGCCGCAACTCGCCGCAGCGCTGCGCCTACGGGCTGTACGCGGAGCAGTTCTCCGGGACCGCCTTCACCGCACCGCGCCACGCCAACCGGCGCAGCTGGCTGTACCGCATCCGGCCGGCCGCCGTGCACGGCAGCTTCCGCGAGGCCGAGGCCGGGCACTTCGGCAGCCGCTTCGGCGAGCTCGCCGCCGCGCCCAACCGCCTGCGCTGGAGCCCGCCGCCCATCCCCCGGGCGCCGACCGACTTCGTCGCCGGGCTCGCCACCCTGGGCGGCAACGGCTCGCCCGATCAGCACAGCGGCTGCGGCATCCACTGGTACGCCGCCAACCGAGCGATGCAGCGGCGCTTCTTCTACGACGCCGACGGCGAGCTGCTCATCGTGCCGCAGCAGGGTGCCTTGCGACTCGCCACCGAGCTCGGCGTCCTCGACGTCGCGCCGCTCGAGATCGCCGTGCTGCCGCGCGGCCTGCGCTTCCGCGTCGAGCTGCCGGACGGAGCGGCGCGTGGCTACGTGTGCGAGAACTTCGGCGCGCCGCTGCGCCTGCCGGATCTCGGCCCCATCGGTGCCAACGGACTCGCCAATCCGCGCGACTTCCTCACCCCGGTCGCCTGCTACGAGGACCGCGACGGCGAGTTCGAGCTGCTGGCGAAGTTCGCCGGCCGATTGTGGTCGGCGCCGCTCGATCACTCCCCGCTCGACGTGGTCGCCTGGCACGGCAACCACGCGCCCTACAAGTACGACCTGCGCCGCTTCAACACCATCGGCTCGGTGAGCTTCGACCATCCCGACCCGTCCATCTTCCTGGTGCTGCAGTCGCCGAGCGATACGCCCGGCGTCGACAACGTCGACTTCGTCATCTTCCCGCCGCGCTGGCTGGCGATGCAGGACACGTTCCGCCCGCCCTGGTTTCACCGCAATGTCGCCAGCGAATTCATGGGACTCATCCACGGCAGCTACGACGCCAAGGCGGAGGGCTTCGAGCCGGGCGGCGCCTCGCTGCACAACTGCATGAGCGGCCACGGCCCCGATGCCGCGACCTTCGCCAGGGCGAGCCGCGCCGATACCTCCAGACCGGTGCGCGTCGCCAACACCATGGCGTTCATGTTCGAGACCCGCACCGTGATCCACCCGACCCGCTACGCGCTGCAGAGCCCGCTGCTGCAGAAGGACTACGGCGCGGTGTGGCAGGGCCTGAAGAAGAACTTCACCCCCGGGCAGGCGTACCCCAAGACGCGCCGCCGCCGCGTGCGCTGACGGGGCGCCGCGCCGCATGCCGCGCCTCAACGCCACGCACGACCCCTCGCTCAGGAGCTGGGTGGAATCGGCCAACGCGGCCGGCGCGGACTTCCCGCTGCAGAACCTGCCGTTCGCCGCCTTCCGCCGCGCCGGCGGCGGCGAGGCGTTCCGCGGCGGCGTGGCGATCGGCGACCAGGTGCTGGACCTGGGCGCGCTGCAGGAGCTGGCGCCGTTCGCGGGCCAGGCCGCGGCGGCGCTCGCCGCCTGCACCGCCCCGAGCCTGAATGCCCTCATGGGCGCGGGCGCGGCGGCCGCGAGCGCGCTGCGCGCGGCGCTGTCGCAGGCGCTGCGCGCGGGCGCGGCCCAGGCCGCAGCGCTGCGCGCGCTGCTCGTGCCGCAGGCCGCGGCCGAGTACCGCGTCGCCGCCGACATCGGCGACTACACCGACTTCTACGCCTCCATCCACCACGCCACCGCGGTGGGGCGGCTGATGCGCCCCGACAATCCGCTGCTGCCGAACTACAAGTGGCTGCCGGTCGCCTACCACGGGCGCGCGTCCTCGGTACGGGTCTCGGGCCAGGGCGTCGTGCGCCCGCGCGGCCAGCTCATGCCCCCGGGCGCGTCGCGCCCGGAGCTGCTGCCGACGCGACGGCTCGACTACGAGCTCGAGCTGGGGGTGTTCGTGGGAGCGGGCAACGCCCTCGGCAGTCCCGTACCGCTGGCGGAAGCCGAGCGCCACATCTTCGGGCTGTGCCTGCTGAATGACTGGTCGGCGCGCGACGTGCAGGCCTGGGAGTACCAGCCCCTGGGGCCGTTCCTCGCCAAGAACTTCGCCACCACGGTGTCACCGTGGGTGGTGACGCTCGAGGCGCTCGCGCCGTACCGGGTGCCGTGGACGCGCCCGGCGGGTGAGCCCGAGCCGGTGGCGTACCTCGACGATCCCGGCGTGCGCGCCGCCGGCGCGCTCGACATCCATCTCGAGGCGGCACTCGAGTCGGCCAGCATGCGCGCCGCGGGCGTGCCGGCTGCACGCCTGTCGCACTCCAACTTCCGCGACTCCTGGTGGACCGTGGCGCAGATGCTCGCCCACCACACCGTCAACGGCTGCAACCTGCAACCCGGGGATCTGCTCGGCAGCGGCACGCAGTCCGGGCCGCGCCCGGAGGAGGCCGGGTCGCTGCTGGAGCTCACCGCCGGGGGCAAGCAGCCGCTGACGCTGCCGGGCGGGGAGACCCGCACCTTCCTCGAGGACGGCGACCGTCTCACCCTGCGCGCCTGGTGCGAGCGCGAGGGCTGCGCGCGCATCGGCTTCGGCGCGGCCGCGGGCACGGTGCTGCCTGCCGGCAGCGCCGGCTAGGCTCGGCGCGCCATGAAGACCTACCGCTACTACGACCTGATCCTCGGCGCCTACGTGTGCGTGCTGCTGTGTGCCAACCTCATCGGTGCGGCCAAGGAGACCACGCTGCAGGTGCCGGGGCTGGGGGCGGTGACCTTCCTGTCCGGGGTGCTGTTCTTCCCCATCTCCTACTTTTTCGGCGACGTGCTCACCGAGGTGTACGGCTACGCACGCGACCGGCGCGTGGTGTGGAGCGGGTTCGCGGCGCTGGTGTTCGCGGCGCTGATGTCGGTGGTGATCGTGCACCTGCCGCCATCGGACTTCTACCGCGACAAGCAGCCGGCGGTCGAGACGATCTTCGGCAACACCCCGCGCATCGTGAGTGGCTCCATCATTGCATTCTGGAGTGGCTCTTTCGTCAACAGCTACGTGCTGGCTAAGATGAAAATCTGGACGCGCGGCCGCTGGCTGTGGACGCGCACCATCGGCTCGACGCTGTGCGGGGAGCTGGTGGACTCGGGGCTGTTCTACACCATCGCCTTCGCCGGGCTGTGGCCCGGCGGGCACCTGCTGCAGGTGACCGCCACGCAGTACGTGCTGAAATCCGCCTGGGAGGTGGTCGCCACCCCGCTCACCTACTGGATGGTCGGATTTCTCAAGCGCGCCGAGCATGAGGACTTCTACGATCGCAACACGAACTTCACGCCGTTCTCGTTGCGCACCTGAGGGCGGTCGAAAAAAAGCAGGCGGGAGCGCAGTGCGCGGCGCCCCCGCCCGCAGCCGGCCGGCTCACTTGCCGATCTGCTTGCTGACCTGGTTTTCCTGCTGGTTGAGCGCCTTCCGCTCGGTCTTGGTGATGTGGCCGCCGTTGGTGCTCGCCATGGCGCGCTCTTCCCTGCGGATGCCGTGATCTTCCTTGTGCAGCTGATGCGCCTGCGACTTGGAGATCTCGCCTTCCTTCACTTCCTTGTGGATGCGCCGGTCCTGGTTCTTGAGGCGGTCGTTCACCTCGGTGCGCCGCGGGTGGTCCTTCTGCCACTGGGTCTCATCGGCCAGGGCGCTGTTGGCGAGGCCGGCGAGCGCAAAGCTCGCGGCGGCCACGGTCAGGACGATACGGACGGATTTCAACATGGTGCTCCTCCTGAGAGTTGGGTCGGGCGTTATTGGGCCGGAATACCCGGCACTACGGGCGTTAACAACGTCGCATCCTGCGGCGTGCTTACGTTTGTGACGGAAAGTTAACCTGGGCGGCAGATGTGAACGGCGTCACATCCGCGGGGCGGGTCCGGATTTGAGCGCACGACAGCAGGAATCGGACTGCGCCGCGGCACGCGGGCCGCGATCATGCGTCGTTTCGCAACACCGCAACCGCATGGCGCGCTACCTCGTGGCCTTGGTGCTCCTCGCCTGCGGCGTCGCGCGTGCCGAGCCGCAGTCGCGCGAGGACGCCTGGTGGACCGGGCCGATGCTCGCGCCCTCGGGTGCGACGCTGCCGGCCGGGCACTGGCTCATCGAGCCCTACCTGTTCGAAGTCATGGCGGACGGTCACTTTGACCAGCAGGGCGATCACCACGCGGGCCCCCACGAGCACGACCTGGGCTCGCTCACCTACGTGCTGTACGGGCTCACGGACCGCCTCACCGTGGGCATGATTCCGCGCTTCGCCTACAACGAGCCGGCCGGTGCGCCCAACAGCTCCGCGCCGGGCGTGGGGGACTTCACGCTGCAGGCCGGCTACGGGCTGACGCAGTATCACGACGGGCACTACGTCCCGGCGATCGCGCTGGTGGTGCAGGAGACCCTGCCTACCGGCCGCTACGAGCGCCTGGCGCGGCCCAGCGATGGCTTCGGCAGCGGCAGCTACCAGACCGCGTTCAACGTCTTTTCCCAGGACTACTTCTGGATGCCGAACGGACGCATCCTGCGTGCGCGTCTCGACCTCACGTACACCATCGCATCCGGGGTCAGCCTGCACGACCAGAGCGTCTACGGCACGGCGTCCGGCTTTCGCGGCGATGCCCGCCCCGGCGACGGCTTCACCGCCGACCTCGCCGGCGAATACAGCCTGACGCGCAACTGGGTGCTGGCACTCGACGTCATCTACCAGCACAACGCCAGCACCCGCATCACCAGCCGCCTGCCGCCCGGCCCGGCAAGCGCCCCGTACCCGCTCGAATCCGGCTCGTCCTACTACGTGGGATTCGCCCCCGCCATCGAGTACAACCTCAGCAGCCAGATCGGGGTGCTGCTCGGGGTGCGCATCATCGACATCGGCCGCAATACCTCGTCCTCGGTGACGCCCGCGGTGGCCGTGAACATGGTGTTCTGAAGGCAGCTCCCGGGAACGGCCGCCTGAACGCGGCGTGAACGCTGCGGCGTGCGCAGGTGCCTGATCAGCCTTTGAAAAACGCCAAACCGGTCCCATCCTCATGGCATGGGTCAACGCCTTGCTTGGTGACTGCGTTTTAATGGATGCCAGCTTGAACGGCGATGCTCGGCGGGCGTCTAATCATTGAGGTCCGGATCGAGAGCCGCACAGGGGCGTCCGGGCCAGGATAACGGGGTGATGAAAGTGAACACAGCGCGACACGTTCTGCGGACAGTCGGAGCCCTGCTGCTCGGCTTGGCGGTAGCGGGTGCGCCGGGTTTGACTTATGCCCAGCACAACATGGGCGGCGGTGGCGGCCACTTCAGCGGTGGCGGCGGCGGCCACATGGGTGGTGGTGGTGCCCATTTCGGCGGTGGCGGCGGCGCGCGCTTCGGCGGCGGCGGCCACTACGGTGGCGCGCACTTCGGCGGCCCGGGACACTTCCCCGGCATGATCGGCGGTGGCGCGCACTTCGGCGGCGGCCCGCACTTCGGCGGCACGCACTTCGGCGGCCCGCACTTCGGCGGCCCGCACCTCGCGATGCACGGTGCGGCGCACTTCGCCCGCCCGGGCTTCGCGCCCGGCTGGCATGG
>Ga0070732_10000977_pt1 | contig 16133 bp, 9 predicted proteins | sample Coa_R1_5_FD_66449 | JGI IMG/M metagenome (GOLD analysis project Ga0070732, IMG submission 66449) | Surface soil microbial communities from Centralia Pennsylvania, which are recovering from an underground coalmine fire - Coalmine... | ecosystem: Environmental > Terrestrial > Soil > Unclassified ...
TAGGGAAGCGGGAGCACGTCAAAGATGCCGAACCCCGCACGAATCGCGGTTCTGCCGCTTCCCGTGGGATCCCAGGAGAAGCCGACGCGCGGATCAAAATTCTTGCTGGTCGGGTTGGTAGCCCAAAGCGTCTTCACCGGCGTAGTAGTGCTGCTGAAAAAGTTGGGAATCACGCCGAATCCGTCATGGGCTTCGGTCGGCAGGGTCAGGAACTCATAGCGCACACCGAGATTGAGCGTCAGGTTGGGGCGGACCTTCCAGTCATCCTGGAAGTAGCCGCCGAACAGGCTGTCGCGGCTGCCCGTTTCCTTCCGGAAGGCGGGATCCAGCAGCAGCACGTTGGTGGGCTGGTCCTGCAGGAAGCCCGCCAGCGACGGGAAATTGAAAGAGCCGTTGCGCCTCACCTGCGAGAGCACGTCGTACTGCATGCGCTCAAAGGAGAACCCAAATTTGAAGGAGTTCTTGCCTTTGGTGAGAAACAGATCATCGTAGGCTTGGTAGGAATTCCAGTGATGGCCGAAGAATGAAAGGTTTCCCAACCCACCCGCTGAGGTCAGACCGGGCACATTGATAAGCGGCGCAAACTCGCCCGGTATCGCCGCCAGCGCCGGATTGTCGCCCGCGGGGTTGATGGCTCTTACCGGCTGATTGACCAGGCCGACGACCCGGCTATAGCCCAGGCGGAAGAAATTCGCCAGCGCCGGGCTGAAGATGTGGTTCTCTTCAATATTGAACATGTGGCGCCGGGTGAACACCTGGTGCACTACGTTATCGAGAGCATCGGGCTGGCTCTGCGGAGCGGTGTCAAAGAAATAGCTGCCGTTCAGGCTGTCCTTGTTGGAGATCTTGTGATCCGCCCGAACCGTGAAATAGTTTTCGGTTAAAACTTTCACGCCGGAAGTGCTCAGCACCTGGGTGTCGCCGCCGTTGGTAAAGGCTCCATTGCCGGCAGGCCACAGCGCGAGGAAGGGCGCCACGAGCGGATTGATAGCCAGCGTGGTTGGCGTACAACTTCCGTCAGGAACGGAGCACAACTGGCCCGCCCGCGCCGCCGCTGAGGGCACGTGATCGCTGAAGGTCAAGCTCTGGTTCTGGCGCACGCCCTCGTAATCGCCGAAGATGAAGGTCTTGTCCTTGATGATTGGCCCACCGGCGGAACCGCCGAACTGAATGCGCCGGAAGGGAGGGATCTGGGAGGGATCGAAGAAGTTGCGCGCGTCGAAGATTTTGTCGCGGTCGAAAAAGTAGCCGTCGCCATGAAACTTGTTGGTGCCGGATTTGGTAATAGCATTGATGACCGCGCCGGATGTACGGCCGTATTCGGCGGTGTAGTTGGTTGTCACGACGTTAAACTCCTGCACCGCGTCTACGCCCAGGCTCGCGCCGAGCACGCTGCCTGGAGCGCCGTTGGAGTAATCATTGATGTTGATGCCGTCAATGCGATAGGTGTTCTCGTTGGGCCGGTGGCCGCTGTCCGCAAGTTGGTCGCCGAAACCGCGGTTGCCACGGTTGGCGGTGCTGCCCGTTGAGGCCTGGGCGCGAACGCTGATAACCCCGGGCTGAAGAGTGGCCAATTGCGTCCAGTCGCGGCCGTTGAGGGGAAGGTCAACTACGGTTTTTTCCTCGACTGTCGCGCTAATGGTGGAGGAAAGGGTGTCCACTGCCGGTGGGGCGGCGCTGACTTCGACGGTTTGGGTGATTTCACCCACCTTCATGGTGAAGTCAAGGGCTTGCTGGGCTCCCACCGTCAGCACCAGACCGGTTTGCACCGCGGTAGAAAATCCCTTTGCCTTCACCGTCACGTTATAGGTGCCGGGCAGGAGGTTAGGCGCCGAGTAGAAGCCATCGGCGTTGGTCGTGACCTGGCGCACTGTCCCGGTCGCGGTGTTCTTGATGGAGACGGTACCGTCCACCACCACTGCGCCGGAGGTGTCCTTCACCACTCCGGAGAGAGTGGCACCTGCCAATTGAGCCTGGGCAGGAAATGACCAGAAGGCCACTGCGATGCAAACCAACGCTACAGCCAAGGCTTTAATGACAAGCTTCCGACACACCATAGGCGCCTCCGTTGATGGTTCACCAGATCCGTTGCAGCACAGGTCTTTTCACGTGGGATCATATTTCCCGGGAACAGGAAAAAGTAAGTGGCTGCACTGCAATCACTTACGAGAATTCGCTGAGAAAGACAACAATCATTCAGGCAGACGGAAATAGCTGCGCTATAATCCCCCGCCACCCCACCTATTTCGACGGGAGAACAAATACTCCAGAGGCGACCCGGTGTACTTAAACCGGCATTAAAAATTTCTTAAAGAAAACTTATGGGTCGCTAATGGCTGGCAACGAACAGTATCGGTACGAATTGGGGCCCTTCCAAATCGATCCGAACGAGCGCCAACTGTCGCGTGATGGGAAAACCATCCCGCTCACCGCGAAGGCATTTGACACTCTCCTGGTGCTGGTGCACAGCGGCGGCCATCTCGTTGAGAAATCAGAATTGATGAAGGCAGTTTGGGGAGATTGCTTTGTAGAGGAAAGCAATCTTGCCGTCACAGTTTCGATGGTGCGTAAAGCGCTGGGCGATGAGGGGGAAGAGAGAAAGTACATCCAGACAGTCGCCAAGCGCGGTTACCGGCTGAGGGAGGCGGTACGGCCGGTGCCGCAGCCAGTTGCAAGCACGACGCCTGCTTCGGGTCCAGGGGAGCTGTTGAAGAAGAGGCTTAAATGGAGCGGAGCTGCCGCCTTGTTGAAAATAGCGGTCTTGGTAGTCGCCATTCTGGCCGGCGCGGCGGGATGGATGCGTTTGCACAACGCCCGCGGCGCGGTGCCTCAAATCCAGTCGCTGGCTGTGCTGCCTTTCCACACCTTGACCGCCACCAGCGACTCGCGCGATTACCTGGGATTGGGAATTGCGGACGCCCTCATTACTAAGCTCGGCACTACCGGCAGAGTTGTAGTCCGTCCGACCAGCGCGGTCATGAAGTACGCCAGCGGCTCCATGGACCCGTTAGCGGCTGGCCGGGAACAGAACGTAGACGCCATCCTTGACGGGCGCATTCAATCCTTATCCGATACGGTGCGTGTGACCGTCCAACTGGTGCGGGTATCTGACGGCGCGTCGCTCTGGGCGGAGTCATTCGAAGAAAACCCTCAGCGAGTGTTCGCGTTGGAAGATGCGGTAGCCGATCGAATTGCCGATTCCATGTCCATCAGCTTGTCGGGCGAACAGAAAAAACGCATGGTGCGGGGACAGACGGAGAATGCGGCCGCCTACCAGCTTTACCTTCGCGGCCGCTATTTCTGGAACAAAAGGACCAAGGACGGCTTGCAGCGAAGTATTTCCTACTATGACCAGGCGGTGGCGGAAGATCCAAAGTACGCGTTGGCTTATGCCGGCTTGGCCGATTCTTACGGTTTGCTGGGTTCGTATGGCATTGAGTCGGCATCGCAATCGGACCCGCGAGCTAAGGCCGCGGCCGTCAAGGCTTTACAGTTGGATGATTCGCTGGCCGAGGCCCATTCCTCGCTGGGCATGATCTATTTTTTCGACGAGTGGAATTGGCCCATGGCAGAGCGCGAATTCCAACAGGCGATCAACCTCAACCCCAATTATTCCATTGCGCATACCTGGTACGGATTGAACTTAGCCGCGTTGGGCAAGTTCGACGAGGCGATCGAACAAGTACGGCGGGCGCAGGCACTTGACCCACTGTCTCTGATTGTGGGTACCGATGTAGGGCGCATTCTGTATTTGAGCCGGGACTATGATCACGCCGTTGCGGCGTATCACAAGGTGCTCGACTTGGATCCCAATTTTGCCCGGGCCCACACCCGGTTGGGGATGGCTTACGCCGCCAAGGGAGACTATCGGTCAGCCGGCGAAGAGTTCCAGAAAGCGTTGCGGCTATCAGGCCCGGATCCTTACCTTTACGGCTTGCTGGGCTACACCCAGGCGATGGCCGAAAATCGCAGCGGGGCCAAGCGTCTACTATCGGAATTACTGCAGCGCTCCCACCGAGACTACGTGCCTCCGTTCAGCGTGGCGCTGATTTATGTGGGGATCGGGGACCGGCAAGCTGCGCTCGCCTGGCTGGACAAGGCTTACCAGGACCACTCCGCGTTGATGGTTTACGCGAAAACCGACCCACTGCTCGATCCGCTGCGTTCCGAGCCGCGCTTTGCCGCGCTCCTGCAGCGCATGAAGCTGCCCTAAGACGTTGCCGCAGCAATTTGCCATTCGGCGCCTGAATCCCGGGCCATTTGTGCCACTTTTCAGGCTGGATTAAGGTTTGCTGACTATTCTCATCCAGCAGGCCCGGCGGCGTTTGCCCGTCAACGGATTTGCCGTGCCCACGTGAGGAGGTGTGATGCAGAAGATCAGAGTGCTCGGCAGTGTGCTCATTCTCACCACTGCGGTGGCGAGTTGTTTTGCGCAGTACGCTCAACCGGCGGAAAGGGGTCCGCAAACTACAGGACAGTGGATTGCGGTGCGTGCCGGGCGGTTGTTCGACAGCAATTCGGATCACCTGCTCTCTAACCGGATCATCCTGATACACGGTGAGCGGATTGCCGAGGTCGGCCCCAGCGACCGCGTGAAAATTCCCTCTGGCGCTCAGGTGATTGATTTGAACCGCGCCACCGTGCTGCCGGGGTTGATTGATGCGCACACCCATGTCTTCGCCAACAAGGAAGACTTTTATGAGGAAGTGCTGAAAGAATCGCTGCAATATCGCACGTTGCTGGCGCTGGTAAACGCGCAAAAAGACTTGAATGCCGGCTTCACCACCATTCGCGATGTCAAGACCGAAGGCGCCATGTACAGCGACGTGGACCTGCGGAACGCGATTAACCGCGGCATTGTGCCCGGACCGCGCATGCTGGTGGCGACGCGTGGACTGCAGAGCACCGGAGGGTTCCGGCCGGTGGGCTACGCGCCGCAACTGGAGTTGCCGACGGCCGAAGAACAGGTGGATTCTCCCTGGGAGGCGCGGCGAGCGGTGCGGGAGCAGATTTGGCATGGCGCCGACCTGATCAAACTGTATGCCACCAACCAGTTCACCTTCGACGCCAACGGCCGCATGAAGATCCCGCCCACTTTCGACGAGGAAGAAGTGCGCGCTATCGTGGACGAAGCCCATCTCCGAGGCAAGAAGGTCGCATGCCATGCCTTCGGAGGCAAAGGACTGCAGTACTGCCTGGATGCGGGAGTGGACTCCATTGAGCACGGCGTGCAACTGGACGATGCCGCCATCAAGGAGATGGTCGCCAAGGGCATCTACCTGGTCCCAACCCTATACCACTACCAGTTGATGAAGCCGGATCAGGTGAAGGAACTTCACGGCAAGAGCATTGCGGGAACCTCCGAACCAAGTTTTCGGAAGGCGGTTGCGGCAGGGGTGAAGATCGCTTTCGGCACGGGGGTTGGGCCTTTTCCTCATGGCACGCAGGCGAAGGAATTCGAGTGGATGGTGAAGTTTGGAATGACGCCGGCGGGCGCCATTCGGGCCGCCACCTCCGTCGCCGCCGACCTTCTGGGCTGGCAGGACCGCATCGGCTCCATCAGCAACGGCAAGTTTGCTGACCTGATTGCGGTCTCCGGCGACCCTCTGACCGACGTAACGGAATTGGAGCGAGTAAAGTTTGTAATGAAGGGCGGGCAGGTGATCAGGAACGACCTCAAGTAGCCCGGGGCGGACCGCGGCCCCTGCCCCCATCAGCCCGAGACCGCTGCCGCAATGGCTTCCCCGAGATCCTTGGTCCGCGCTTGGCCGCCTATGTCGGGCGTGCGCGGGCCGGAGTGCGCCAGCACGGAACTGATGGCCTGTTCTATCGCCGCCGCCGCTTTGTGTTCAGCCAGGTGGTCGAGCATCATGGCTCCCGACCAGATTTGCCCGATCGGATTGGCAATGCCCTTGCCGGCAATATCGGGAGCGGAGCCGTGGACCGGTTCAAACATCGAAGGGCAGTCCCGGTCCGGGTTCAGGTTGGCTGAAGGGGCAATCCCGACGGAACCGGTCACAGCCGGACCCAGGTCGGACAGGATGTCGCCGAATAGGTTCGACCCCACGACCACGTCAAACCAGTCGGGATGGCGCACGAAGTGCGCCGTAAGAATATCAATGTGGAACTGGTCGGTGCGCACGTCGGGGAAGTCTTTCGCAATCGCGGCGAAGCGTTCATCCCAGAACGGCATGGTGTGAATGATTCCGTTGGACTTGGTGGCGGACGTGACGTGCCGCCGGCGCTTGGACGCCAGCTGAAACGCGAAACGCATGATGCGGTCACACCCGCGCCGGGTAAACACGGACTCCTGCACCGCCAGTTCCGCGTCGGTATTCTCAAACAGGCGGCCGCCGATGTTGGAGTACTCACCTTCGTTATTTTCGCGGACGACGCAGAAGTCGATCTGGCCGGGGTTTTTGAGCGGACTCTCAATTCCGGGCAGCAGGCGGACGGGGCGCAGGTTCACATATTGTCGAAAGCCGCGGCGGATGGGGATCAGCAGCCCCCACAGGGAAACGTGGTCGGGCACGCGTGGATGGCCTACGGCGCCGAGGAAAACCGCGTCGAAGGCACGCAACTGCTCCAAGCCATCCGGCGGCATCATGCGCCCGGTCTTCAGGTAGCTGTTGCAACTCCAGTCGAAGTCCTTCCAGGACAGTTGGAAATTGTGTCGGCGGGCCGCTGCTTCCAGCACCCGTATACCTTCGGGCACCACCTCGTGACCGATGCCATCGCCGGCTACTACCGCTATTTTGTAGGTCTTGGGCATGGGCTTGTAGCGCCTGGGCTCACGCCGGTTTTCCCCACAGCGCGATCAGGCGGCGGGCATCGTCAACGTTTTCCAGGGTGCGCACCAGTTCGACCAACTGGTCGGCGTTTTGCTTCGGCCACTTGGCGAAGGCGGCATTGTCCTGAAATTTCGTGGCTACCTCGTCGTAGCTCATGGGATTGGCCGGGCTGCCCTTGGCGAAATCGGCACGGCCCTGGATCACTCGCCCATCCTTCAGATGAATGTGAAGAATAGTGGTCATTTTGGCGTAGCCGGCTTGTTCTGCTTGCGGGTCAACGTAAAAGTTCACCTTCCGCAACATGGCTTGTGCTTCCGGCCGGTTCACGGCGGCGTCGGTATAGTCGGCCAGGCTGGCATTCCCGTACAGGAGCAGGATGGCGAGGCAGTATTCCATGCTGAACTTGGCCTGCAGGCCGGTGGTGGGATGATGATGAATCAGGGCGTTGGGCATGTTGTGATTGGTGCCCACGTCCACCTTTTCCACCTGTTCAGGCTTGATATTGTTGGCGCGGATCAGGCGCAACATCTCCGTCATGCCAGGGTGAGTGAGCGACCCGGAGGGAAAAGGCTTGATCGAAACGCCCGGTGAGGCGAATGTCCAGGGATTGCCCAACTTGTTCAGAATAAACGAGGGCTCGTAAGTTCCGCCGTAAGCATGGAAAAAGCCGCGGGGGGCTTCCAGAATCTGCTTGGCGGCGGTCCAGCCCAAAGCCGCCAGATCAGCTGCGAATATGCCATTCTCCGCCGCGTGGCCGGCATGAAACGGCTTGGTCATGGTGCCGAAATTCTCGCGCAGTCCGGCTCCTTCACTGGCAGCAATGCCCAGCGTGCGCAGGGTCTGGTCCAGGTCAAAGCCACGCAGCTTGGCGGCGGCTGCGGCCGCGCCCAGCGTGCCGATGGTGCCGGTGGAGTGGAAGCCATCTTCGTAATGCCGGGGCGAAATCGCTTCCGCGATCTTGCACTCAACCTCTACGCCGACATGGTACGCGGCCATCAGGTCGCGCCCGGAAACCGGCTTGCTTTCCGCGACAGCCAGCACCACCGGCAGGACGGGAGCAGTGGGATGGGTGAGCAGGCCGTAAACTCGGTCCTTCGCCGCCGCCAGCTGGGTATCGTCAAAATCGTCGTTGTGGATTGCCACTCCGTTGGCGAAAGCCGCAAAGCGCGGAGAAACCTTCATGGCGGTTCCGGCTACGGTCGCGCCTCCCGGCTGTGGGCCCGCCTGCTGCAGGTACTGGTGCACTAACGGGCCGGTTTCCCCAACCGAACCGGAAAGTGCTAGGCCCAGCCCGTCGAGCATGTCTTTTTTGCCCAGTTCTATAACGTCGCTGGGAATGTCGGAATATTTCGTGTTGATGATGAATTCGGCTACGTATTTGGTCAGCCCATCCACCTTAGGAAACTCAGGTGGGCACGGTGCGCCGCTCTCTGCGAACATCTCGGTACCGTGTCCCACAGTGCCCAGAGCAGCTGCTGTCGCCGAGATGCGAAAAAATTCACGCCGCTTCATTAACGATCCGCATTGAGATGATCTCTGTCACTTCGTTTGTCCGTGCGGGACAGTATGGGGCGATTGTAGCTTTGTAACCTTAATGCAACCTTAATGAAGCTTGGCGTGGCAGGATGGCTGTTGACTCATTAAATGTCGTCCACCAATGTCGGCTTAAGCGGCTCGAAGCGGCAATTCATACAGACTCCCGAGGACAGCGAAGCGCCGTGATGGGTTCGCTTAAGCGAAGCATCCCGAAATAACGCGAGTGACTCAGGCATGCGCAGACATCGAAATGCTGCCATTCCCAACAGGCAGGATCCCAATTCCCGTACATACCTAGTGCTCAGGTGGAGGAACGAAGTCCATGGCATCGTCGGCAACTCGGGAATTCGAGATTCTCGTCTGAACACCTCTCCAAAACCCCAGGTGCAAAAACCCAATCGTAAACAGCCACGCCGCGAACCACAAACCCCCGCCGAGAAACGCATGCCTCTGTACTACCTTAATCGTCCCCGCCATCAGTTAGCACCTTCTCGACGAAAATATACGTCGCCTATCCATACAAACGCCCCAAAACGTGCGGCCTGCACCAGACCGGCACGTTCCAGAACCTCGCGCATGCGCTGGGGTGGATGAATGAACGCTCTAAATTAGCTTCCTTTGACACGGGAAAAAAGATTCCCAATTGCGAAGAAAGCCCGCATATACCACCGGTCTCGTACCTGATTGCGGCCACCTCCTTCGGGCATCTCACGACCAATGACATTGTCCCGCCCCCCGGAGGATATAAGCCGATTACTGGCACGATCTTCGATCTTCTCAATCGGAATGGAGTCTCCTGGGCGGATTACTTCGTAGATGCGCCGCAGGGAGGAAGTTTTCTACCCAACGATCCCCATTTTCTTCCGGTTGCGACGTTCCTCGCTCAGGCCGCGGGAGCTGCGGGTGCGGGACCACTGCCCCAGGTGTCCTTCGTGGATCCCGATTTCGGTCTGGAAGGAACCGCCGCCGAAAACGACGAGCACCCACCGACCGACATTCAGCGCGGGCAGGCGTATGTCTCGCAGATCGTCAACGCGGTACGCAACGGCCCCTACTGGCAGGATTCTATCGTGATCATCACTTATGACGAGCATGGAGGATTTTACGATCACGCCCAACCGCCGCAGGCGCCACAAGGGGGAGCCTTGAATCCCGACAGCATCAATCCTGGGCAATGCGAAGACCTTTCCAATCCGCCCGCCAGGGAACAGCCCGGAGGAGGCGCGGAGTGCTCCTACAACTTCACAAGTACCAGCGATACCAGCCTTTCTGAGGCGGAGGCGCTGTGTCCGGCATTGGCCTTAGACCCGACCGGCCCTACCCCGCGTCCTGCTCCAACTTCAACCAGCTGGGGATTCGTGTTCCCTTCATCGTGGTTTCGCCCTTCGCGAAGCCGCATTACGTCTCGCACACCGTTGGGGACCACGCGTCATTGTTGGCTTTGATTGAGCAGCGATTTCTCACGGTAAACGGTGTCACGCAGCACCTGACCAAGCGCGATCAGTACGCGAACCCGCTCCTTGATATGTTCGACTTCAACCACTCGCCGTCGCTCGGCACAACAATCGGCACTGCGGCTCCACCAGTCACTGATTGCACTCCGCTCCGGTAGGGGTACCAAATCAATGTTTGTAGCTGGCTTGCGACTGGCCTTAGCTTCAATGCCAGAATGGTCGGCAACCCCTTACCCTGGGAGTCACTTCAGTTGCTCGTCTCCCAGGAGTTTGTGAAATCGGCGATTCACAAAGCCGATTTATCAGGACTTTAGTCAAGAAGTCGCCTCACTGATTGGGCGGCATTTGAGGTGCCGACCGGAGGGACTTGCGGGACCCGTGCAAGAGCACTGGTCCCCGCCGCTGCTCCCCAAAGATTCCTACCTCAGAAGATTAGTTTCAGCGCAAACTGAACCTGCCTGCTGCTGGTGGCAGTGGAATCAAGAGCGCCCGCGGCTGGATTGACCGATCCGTCCTGGTTGAAGAGCACGTTGTTGACCAGAGGTGGATTGAAGTTGGCGCGGTTAATGGCGTTGAACATCTCGGCTCGGAACTGCACGTCCCATCGCTCTCCGATGTGATTGTCTTTGACTACGGAGAAATCAAAGTCCACGAGCCCGGGCCCGTATATTTCGTTTCTGCCGCCGTTGCCCAACAAATTGGAACAGGTTCCGGGTGCCACTACGCCGTTGGGGGCGAAGGGCACGCAGAGAGAGGCAATGGAGGGGTTCGCCATGGGCAGGGTAAAGCAATTCATGTTTATGTAGTTGTTCGGGTTTCCTGCATTAGCGGGAGTTGAGCAAGGACCGCCGGTAATGCGATTGGGATAGGCGAAAGGCGCCGAATCGGTAAGCCCCAGTGGGTCTCCGCCAATCAGGGGGGTGAAAGGCATGCCGCTCCTGATTTGCATGATGCCGCCCAACTGCCAGCCCTTGACGGCCCAGGCCATGGGTCCCCGTAGTTCATGGAAAGTCGGAATGTTCCACAAATAGTTGAGCGTCAAGTTGTGGGTGATATTGAAATCGGCGGGAGCACGGCGGTATTTGGGAAGAAAGTAAAGCAGGGCCGGAATGGAATTCACGAAGGAGTCGCTGGCAATCGAGCCGTCGCCGCCATCAATGGCCCTGCTCCAGGTATAGCTGCCTTGCATCTCCAGTCCATGGCTCATACGCTTGATGACCTGGGCTTCCATCCCGTCGAAATAGGAGTCATTGTTCCAGGTCAGAGCATCCATGCGCCCGATCTGAGGGCTGATGGGCGTTCCGGTGCCGGGCACGGGCCAGAGATAAGGTTGGCTCGAGCCGTTTAGCGGCATGACGGTATTAATGTCATCGGCACGGAAAATCATGTGCACACCGCGTGAGCCCACATAAGCCAGCATTCCCGTCAGGTTCGGCGCTAGTTCGTGCTGAACGTTCAGGTTCCATTGCATTACATAATTGCGCTTGGGATTGGGCTGAATATAGGCATCGCGCAGGCCGATGTTGCTGACGGCCTGGGCGGCAAGAATGTTGAACGCCTGGGTGGGAAACGAGCCTGGGGGAAGATTGTTGGCGCTTCCATTCTCGGTGAAAGGAGCGGTATTGGTGGCGAACTGTCCTAAGAGGTAGGGCAGGGGGAGTACGTCAAAGACGGCGAATCCGCCCCGCACCGAGGTTTTTCCGGTTCCGGTGGGGTCCCAGGCGAAGCCAATTCGAGGTTCGAAGTTGTGGTATGTCGGATTGCTGAAGACAGTCTTCCCAACAATCGTATCGGCAAATGTCTGGTTGAAGGGGCTGTGCAACGCCGACAAGTTGCCATGAATTTCCGCTGGTACTGTCGACATCTCATAACGCAGGCCGAGGTTGAGCGTCAGGGTGGGTCGTACCCGCATGTCGTCCTGGAGGTAGCCGCCGAAAATGCTGGACCGAAAATTGAAATGAATAAACGGCCGGCTGGGAAGGGGAGCAAAGAGGACGATGGGGTTATTGGTTAAGAAGCCATTGTTGTTGGGATCGGCCAGTGTGCCAAACGCGATTTCCCCTGCTGGAGCGGGGTCAAAGGCATTCAACTGCACCCGCTCGAATGCGAAACCCATCTTGAGATTGTGAATTCCCTTTGTCCAAAACAGGTCATCATAAGCCTGGTATGAATTCTCGTAAAAGTCGAGCCGCTCGATCTGATTGAGGCCCGGTTGAATGGATACGTACGGGGGCACGTCAATTTGCGGGTTGTCTGCTCCCGGGCTTTCCCCCAATGCCACATTGCTAGCCAGAGGATTGATGGCGCTCATGCCTTGGGCGGTATGCAAGGATCGATTTAAGCCGATGCGGAGCGAGTTCAGCACTTGGGAGCTGAAAACGTGAGTTTCCTCGAGCGCAACATAGGTTCTGCCGGTTGTATTTCCCACCAGAACATCATTGGCAGGGTCGGGCTGTGTGTTGGTGGCCCCATCCCGCTGGTAAGTTCCGAACAGACTGTCGCTGTTTGAAATTTTGTGGTCTATGCGCAGGGTCCCAAAATTCTCGGAGGTGATGTGGGGAGAGGTAAAGGCGTAAAAGCCCACGTCGCCGTTGCCAACCAGGCCCGCGTTGGGCAGACCCCAGAGGTTCAGGTAAGGCAAGACCGCTTTATCAATTCCAGTGACGGGATCGGGGTTGAAAGCGCCGGTAACCAGGTGAGGCGAGCAACCACCGGGTCCTGGCTGCGGGATCGAGCACAATATGCCGTGCCGGACCGCATCCGAGGGAACCGGAACGGTGGCGGTTATGCCCTGGTTCTCGCGCAAACCCTCGTAGTCACCGAAGAAGAACGTCCTGTCTTTTACGATGGGACCGCCCAAAGCAGCTCCAAACTGATTGCGGCGAAAGGCTGGAATTTGTGTTGGGTCAAAGTAATTCCTGGCATCGAGCGCGCTATTGCGCAGAAACTCGTAGACGTCGCCGTGCAAATTATTGGTGCCCGATCTGCTGATGGCATTGATAATGCCGCCCGAGGTGCGGCCATACTCGGCCGAGTAGTTGCTGGTCAGCACCGAGAACTCCTGCACCGCGTCCACGCCCAGAGTCGAACCCTCCACGCTGCCTGGACCGCCGTTGGAGTAATCGTTCACGCTGATGCCGTCAATGCGGTAGTTGTTCTGCGTGGGACGGGAACCGGAGATGGTCATTTGCACTCCGTAGCCACGGCGAGCGCGGTCCGGAGACCCGGTATTGGCCTGGATGGAACCCACGGAGTCCACCCCCGGTTGCAGGGTGGCCAGTTGTGTCCAGTCGCGGCCGTTCAACGGCAGTTGCATCACCGCGGTTCGGCCCACCACACCGCTTATGGTGGAGTTCGCTAATTGCACCGCCGGAGCTTCACTGCTGACCTCCACCTTCTCATTCACCTGGCCGATCTGCATTTTGACATTGAGTACTTGCTGGGCGCCCACGGTCAAAGTGACTCCCGTGTGGACAGTCGTGGCGAACCCCGCCGCGCTGAAGCTCACGTCATATTTCCCTGGCATCAGGTTGGGCGCCGAATAGATGCCTGCCGAGTCGGAAGTCACGGACCTGGTCTCGCTGGTGGCTTCATTTTTGATGGATACCTTGACAGTCGGTACGATTGCGCCACTGGAATCGGTGACCGTGCCGGTTAGGGTTGCGCCCGTTACCTGGGCAGATGCATTGCGCGGCAGCAGAACAAGGGCAACCACCGCCAGGAACAGTATCTTTACGCAGAAAGCATTCATCCAAGCTGGCTTGCGCACGATAACCCCCCCCAGTTTCCCTACGTGAATTTCACAATGTGGCACATCGCACAAACGTCTAAGACCACGCGCATCAACTTTCCGCTTAATAGCGCTGAGAACGTGCCAAACTCATCGCCTGCTCGCCCGTTCGCCAGCCCCAACGCCTTCCAGTAATTTGCGGTCGGACGGGATGCCTTCTCCACAAAATAGCGCTCCCCGAGCGCGAGCCTAGGCCGGCGAAGTTGCCCCCACGGTACTGGCTTAGGCTACGTAGTCCGGGAAGTCTTGTAGAATCTACAAAAGAAATCTTAAGAATTTCTTTTTTGCTGAAACGGTTGTTGGCGCACATGCATTTCACTCCCTCTCCTCTGTCGTCCACCCGACGCGAATCGGCGTAACCCAAGTCAGCGACACCGACTTACACCACTCCCAAAGCAATTCTTAGGAGCGTGGTCTGGCGCACACCATAACGCAGCGCTAAAAAAACTGCCGCCATTTGAAAAGGTCAGGGCGGTAGGCGGCCAGGTCCGCGTACTCTACAAATTCCAGGAAGTTCCCTTCCGGATCCTGCGCGAAGATTGCCGTAATCCCCTCGCGAATCGGGACCGCGTCCCCGCTGACCAGCGCTACCCCGTGCTTTTTCAGGCGTGCGACCACTTCGTGCACGTCCGCGATCACAAACGTCAGGTAGGCAATGCCGTGGCGCTGAAACACCCACTCGGGTGGAGGGCTGGGCTTCAGAGTCGTCTTCCTGGGCTCAATCAGCTTAACTCTTTCGCCGTAGGGGGTTTGCAGGCGAACGATGCGAAAGCCATGCGGTCCGGTGCCAAACTTCGTGCTCATTTCTGCCCCCGCTTCGGCGTCGGTGGCGAACTTCAAGCCAAGCACTTGGGTATAGAACTCGAACATGTGCTCCAGGTTGATGCAAACAATGCCGGGTTCCAAGGGAGCGACCATCCGCAAGGACCAGGGCTGTTGTGGTTTGAAACTCATGGCCAAAGTGATCCCCCAGGTTTCATTGGAACCCCACCCCACAGCAGGGCCTGGCATGGGGAGCGTGCAAGCCAGCTCCAGCGAGCGTAACCGGAGTCATGCCGCGTTCTCCGCGAACACGAGAGGCGTGCGCGTCATCGTAAAGCAAATCAGCGCCGCCACAAACAAAAGAAACCCGGCAAGATAAAACGCCAGGTTGAAGCTGCCCGTCCATTTCACAATGTAGCCGGTGGCTATCGGCACCAGCGATCCAAAGACGTTCCCACCCAGGATCAGGAAACCGGTTGCCGTACCCACCATCTCCGCGTCCCACACCAGGTCGTTGGTAAGGGCAATATTTAGCGACAAAGCACTGGAAATACACGTTAGCGACATCGAAACCAGGAATAGGAGCGCATATTGATTGGCGACCATGTTGGTTAGCAGGACGACTGTCGATGCCAGAATAAACACCATCAGCAATGTCCGGCGCCTGCCCTGCTTCACGTCTTCGTGGGTGAGAAGGCTGTCACTCAGTTTGCCGGCCAGCAATCCCAGGGGCACGGCAACGATGTAAGGCACAGAGGTGAACCAGCCTGCTTTGACCAGTGACATATGGCGGGAGTCCACCAGGTACGAGGGCAGCCAAAAGAGGAACAGCAGCATGGTATAAGCGCAGCATCCCTGAGTGAAGAACAAGCCCCACATGGTTTTGCGAGCCAGCAGAGAGAGCAAGGCGCCCTTGGGCGGGGCCGGTTTCGCCCGTGAATCCGATTGCGTCAGAATGTAATTGCGTTCTTCTTCCGGCAGCCATGAACACTCGGCGGGAACGCGAAAAAACTTAATCCACATAATGACCCAGATAAATCCCACCGATCCGGTCACCAGGAAGGAAAGCCGCCAACCGACATTCAGCAGCAACCATGCCACGAGGGGAGCCGCAACTGCCGGGCCGGCAAAGGTGCCGGTGTTGAAGATCGCCGTTGCCAGTCCGCGTTCGTTGGCCGGAAACCACTGCCGCACAACTTTGCCGGAGGTTGGAAAGGAAGCCGCTTCGCCAGCACCCAGCGCCAAGCGGGTGGCCAGCATTCCCCCAAAACTCGTAGCGACGCCGGTAAGCATGCCCGCGATAGACCACAGGGTTACTGACACACCATTGACGAGCCGCGCTCCTACGCGATCGGTCAGCGATCCCCAGAGTAGAAGCAAGAGAATGTAGGTCCATTGGTAAGAAGAAAACAGCAGGCCCATCTTGCCGGCGTCCCAGCGAAAATCCCGGGCAATGGCCGGCGCGGCAACCGAGAGGTTGATGCGGTGCACGTAATTGATGAAAAGATTGAAGAACAGCAGGCTGGCGATGTAGAAACGCTTTCCAGTCCACAGCGAACCGACCCGAGCGGCTTGGAGTGGTTCAGCCTGCGATGCGGCGACGCTGAAGTCAGAAGCCGTGGTCATCACCTCAAGCTAGTCTTCGCCCCAGCCGAAATTCGGCAGGGGGTGAGGAATGGGCGGAAGATCCCAACTGCCGGTAGCGAGCGGCCGCACCTCGCGGTCAATGCGAACATCCAGCACAGTCGGTCTTCCGGAGCGAATCGCGGCCTCGAGCTGGGGAGCAAGATCGGCGGGCTT
>Ga0070732_10000978_pt1 | contig 16105 bp, 16 predicted proteins | sample Coa_R1_5_FD_66449 | JGI IMG/M metagenome (GOLD analysis project Ga0070732, IMG submission 66449) | Surface soil microbial communities from Centralia Pennsylvania, which are recovering from an underground coalmine fire - Coalmine... | ecosystem: Environmental > Terrestrial > Soil > Unclassified ...
GAGAATACCAATGGCCAGGACATGATGGCCTTACCGGGCCACGGCGGGCCTGTTACCGGCCTGGCATTCCCGCCCGATGGACAGGTGTTGATTACCAGCAGCGAAGACGGCTCGGTGAAAGTCTGGGATTTGCAGACAAGACAACTTCGCCGATCGCTCTTGGGCCACGATTCTGCGGTGCGCGCTATTGCGGCGGCGCAAGAAGGGAAGAGCCTGGCGACGGGCGACGGGATGGGCATGTTGCGGATCTTCGACCTTGCCAATTGGCGCGAGAAGCATCATATTGCCGCGCATGGCCGGGAAATTCGCTGCCTGGCGATGTCGCCGGAAGGTCAAGCCGTCGCCACCGGCGGCGTCGATGGACAGCTGAAATTGTGGGACGTGGCCACGGGCGCCGAATGGGTGGATATCGATGCCCACAAAGGACCGGTCATGGCTGTAGCGTTTTCCGGCACCGGTTCGTTGTTGGCCTCTGCCGGTGCCGATCGCTCGGTCAAGCTTTGGCATTCGATCACCGGCAAATCGCGCTTCGAATGGACCGGTCTTCCAACCGATATTGCGGCTGTGACATTTAGCCCGGACGGGAAGACCGTGGCTGCCGCCGGGGCAAATGGAATCATCTACTTCTGGGAAGCGAATTCTGGAAGACCGCGCGCGACGGCTGAGGAAGCCACAGGCAGTGCGACCACCGCACCTTCCGTTTCGGATTTAGAACTGACTCCGGCCAGGCCGATCCCCCGCTTCAACGACATGGTCCCTACGGAAGACATGCCGCCAGGCGGCAGCGTGTCGGAAACGCATGTCGTGCCGCTCGTTTCGCGCGACGTGAGGAATGTGCCGGTGTCGACGCGCGCTACCGTGCTGGCTGTGGCGGGCAATGATCAGGTAGTTTCCCTTTGGAATGCCGAGATTGGCAAGCAGCTGAGCCAGTTGAAGGGGCACACCCGGGACGTGAACTCGCTCGCCTTCTCCCCGGATGGCCTATTCCTGGCAAGCGGCAGCGCCGATCAGACCGTTCGCATTTGGGACATCGCGTCCGGCGAACTCTTAGTCGTGCTTCCCGGCCATACTGGCGAAGTGACCAGCGTGGCATTCGCTCCCGACGGCCAGACTCTTGCTTCGGCCAGCTGGGATTCGACCATCAAGCTTTGGGACATAGAGCACAAGGCCGAACGTGCGACGCTCACCGGCCACAAGGGGGCCGTCACTTCGCTGGCATTCCATCCATCCGGCAAAGTGCTGGCCTCCGGAAGCTGGGACCGCACGATCCGGCTCTGGGACTTGGCAACCGGCCGCGCCCGCGCCGTTTGTTCCGGCCACGAAAAGATGGTGACTTCGCTTGCCTTTGCGCCGAATGGGCTGACATTGGCATCCGCCAGTTGGGACAAGACCGCACGACTCTGGGATCAGGCCGCCGGCGAAGAACTGCTCGCGATGACGGGTCATGGCCTGGCGGTCAGCTCGGTCCTCTTTGCCCCCGATGGTCAGACACTCTTTTCGGCAAGCTGGGACACCACCATCAAGCGCTGGGATTTGGCCTCCGGTCGCGAAATTCAAACGCTCAGCGGACATCGCGAATCGATTCGCTGCCTGTCGCTTTCTCCAAGCGGCAAGCAACTTGCCTCCTGTAGCTGGGATGGTACGGTGCGCATTTGGAAGCTCGAAAACGGCGAACCGCAACTCACGCTTCAAAGCGATTGCGGCAAGTTGAATGCCGTGGCCTACCCGCCCGCTTCCAAACTGGCCTATTCTTCGCATAATGGGCTATTGAGCGCCTCGCGCATGGCCCGCAAATCCGGTTAACCGCCTTACGCGAGGGCGTGCTCGCTCTTTATCGGGATTGGAAAAATCATGTCTTCAGAACCAATGAAACCAACGTCCGACGAAGCCCTCAAGGGCTTGCTGTCGAATCTGCATCATGTCGTCAATTCCGTGCAGCAGCTGGCCGAAAGCGGCGTGCAGCGGGTGCGCAAAGGCGTCTTCCCGGAGGGCACGGGCCTACACGGCATATATAGCCTCACCGTGAAGGCGGATCTGGAGCGGCCCGCCCTGACCATCGAAATCGGCAATCCGGCTAGGCGCCCAGGCACGCCGACCGGCGATGCCTCCGGCACTGAAATCGTGGAAGAGGCCGAGCAGATTCGCATTGTGGCCGACATGCCTGGCGTGGCCAGCGAAGATGTAAAGGTGGAATTGGTTGGTGAAACGCTCAAAATCAGCGCCGAAAAAGGTTCGCGCAAGTACATGAAGGAAGTCGTCTTACCGTTCGCACCGGTGCCGGAGAAAGTCACGCACTCCTGCCGCGACGGCATCCTGGAAGTGAAGATCCTGAAATAGCCGGCACGATTGTTTTCGGACCTCAATCGCCAAGAGAATCGTTATGGCGTTTACCAAAGTTGCATTGCTATCTGAAATCCATCCCGGTAAGGGGAGGCAAGTCGACGTCGCCGGCCGTAAGATTGCGCTGTTCAACGTCGATGGGAAAGTATTCGCCATCGCTGATACGTGTACCCATCGCGGTGCCCCGTTGCATGAAGGAACCTGCGCCAACGGCGAAGTGACCTGTCCTTGGCACGCGGCCCGATTTGATCTGGCCACCGGCAGCCATCGCTGCCCACCGGCGAGTTCGGGAGTGCAGACATTTCCAGTGCAGATTGTCGGCGACGAAGTGCAGATTGATATCTGAATTGGTTTGTAGTGACCGCGTTCAGGCGGTCCTCCCAAGGCGGTGACACGCTAAAGCGGGTCACTACAAACTTATTTGATCTCCTCAAACCTCCACAGCGGCACATGCGGTGGGAGTTGGCCGCTGTAATAAGCTTCGGCCCCGATGAGATTGCGTAGTTGCTTGAGCGCCTGCCGGCGCACCGGAACGTAATAGATTTCGCAGCGGGCATCGCGTACGGCATCCCAGATCTTGTATAGCTCATCGGTCTCACGCAGAATTTCTTTCAGTGCCGCCGCCCGATCAGATTCCAGCGGGATGCGCTTTTCGATGACGCGCCGATAGGCGCGGTTGAACGAAAGACAATCCACGGCCAGTGCTTTTTCCGGGAAACGGACGTAGTCGTACAGATTCGGTGCGTCTGCCAAATCGCGATGCCGGCCGCGCAGAATCTTCAAATCGGCCGCCAATTCTTCTTGCCGCAACAAGCGATCCTCGCGCGGATCAAGTATTTGCCATTGGCAGGCCAGCTGTTGCATGACCGTCTTTAAGGCCGGCCAGTATTCCGCCGAGATGGCCGGCACGGGCTCGGCTGACGGAGCCGTCAGCAAGACGATGGCGAGAATAGGCACGGCGGCAAACATGGGCGATCCTCCTGATTCCCATGCAGCAACTAAAATGACGTCGATTTCGTGCAATGAAAAGGCGCCGGAGTACAGCGGCCCGCAACGCGGATCGGCAACGGCCCAAACTTGAGACGCGCTGCCGCATCCGCGGCATGGGCCACTGCACCCCGGCCAGCCCCCCTCTCCCCTAAGCGATCATCCGTGATCGAGCATTCGCGGCTGCGAGTCCGTGCGCCACGAAAGCGGGGTGGGGATAACAGAATCTACTTGCGTGTAAAGGCGAGTTTTTGGCGTGGGAAGATGCGGGGATATGTTAAAGGGTGCCAGGATGGATCCCTGGCAGAACGACCTGTTTAAGCTCGGTTAACTACGCGACGAGATCCGGGGAGCCGACGACAGAGAGTGTTCGCCACGTCCCGGGCCCTGCATTCTCGAAGACTCGGAGGGCCTTCATGGGGGCGACTCTCCTCGTAGATTAGCGCTCGATTTCGATGGGCTTAACCCAGGAACTGACGATTTGTTCTCACTACTCTTTAGTATCTCGCGCATCTTGTACTTGTATGCCTGCACGCCGGGCTGGCCGTACGGGTTCATGCCCATCAGCCGGCCTTCCACCACCGTGGCAAGCATCAGCATCTGCATCACCTGGCCGAGGGCATGTTCGCTGAGCGCAGGCAGAATCAGATCAGCGGTGGGCCGAGCGACCTCGGCATACGCCTGGCTGGTTCCCTGGAGGGCTGCCTGAGCCAGATCGATATAAGTCTTGCGAGAAAGTGAATTCAAAGCGTCTTCATTGTGATCCGCCATGCCGATGGCAATGGGCGCGTGCTTGGGTGCCTTTACGACCAGATTATTGATGAACTTGTCGCGCGGGCCGTCTTGGTGTTGCTGGCCACGAGAGTGCAGATCGCGTGTTTCTACCGCGGTGAGCGGCATGGCGCCGCGGCCTTGCTTGCCCAGCGATTCCGACAGAAGCTGATCATACCAGAAGCCAAGCGCCTCCAGCTTTTTCGACCAGACCGCCATGACGCGGATCGGCTTGTGCAACTCTTCGTTGAATAGATAATTAACCGCCGCAAATTGGAGAACCGGATTACGCTCGAATGGCTCTTCCAGAAAGCGCTTGGTCATCGTCGCAGCGCCGAGCAGCAGTGCGCGAATGTCGAGCCCCATGACGGCGGCCGGCAAAAGGCCGACGGCCGTGAATACCGAATAGCGACCTCCCACATTGTCTGGGATCGTGAGCACATCGCCTTCCGGATAGCCTTCGGCCTCCACCAAGTCCCGCAAGGCGCCCTTCGCGCCGGTGACCGGCAAGATATAGCGCCGCCATTTGTCCGGCTGCGAGCCATAGAACTTCATTGCTTCGGCCCGAAAGATGCGGTAGGCCGCGGCGGTTTCCAGCGTTTCGCCCGACTTGCTGATGACAATGGCGCCCCAGCGCTCTTCCCGGATAGCCGGATCCACGCATGTGTTTTCGAACAGGTCGAGAAGGTCCTGCATGCTGTCGTTGTCGAAGCCATTGCCTTCAAAATAAATCCGGGGCTTGCCGGCCCGCGCTTTGGGCGGAAGTTCGTTGTGATAACTCGGGCACAGCGCTTCGAAGAAAGCGCGCGCTCCCATATACGAACCGCCAATTCCCAGAACGACCACGCGGTCCACTTCGCTCTGCAGCCGGCCGGCCAGCGCCAACATGCGGCCCAGTTCGCTGGCCTCGCCTTTGCGGCGGTGGTTGTCGAGGTATTTCTGCGGCAGTTCGATAAAGCCCGGCTGAAGTTCCGGCTGCCCCGGCTTCGGCTCGGCCTCGCGTTCCGCCTTCACCTGGCTCCAAACCGCATCGAGGTTGCGTTTCAGGGCCTCCAGCCGCGGGCGCGGCAGGCAATGCTTTGCCTGCAGCTCGGCCAGGAGCGTCCAGGCGTCGGCGGGAGCGGCAAGCGCGTTTTGGTAGTTGTATTCCACCAATTCATCGGCCAATTGCATGCGAATATCCCGCGTTCCCGGACATGGTTGAGCGAAGGAATGCCGGTTGGCCGGGATGCCGGCCGGCTTCCGAAAGCCGAAGCGTGGCTTTCAGTTAACTGTACGTCGCACTTGGCGATCAGTAAACTCCACCACGGAAATACCAAAAGGAGAACCGATGGACCTTCATGCACTCATTCAAGAATTGCACGAGGAAAACGGCACCAAAATCGTGCTGTTGGTGGCCGATGGCCTGGGCGGCTTGCCGATGGAGCCGGGCGGACTCACGGAGCTGGAAACCGCCCGCCGGCCCAATCTTGATGCCCTGGCGAAAGAAGGCGTCTGCGGCTTGAGTATCCCGGTACTCCACGGGATCACGCCGGGCAGTGGTCCGGGGCACCTGGGCCTGTTCGGCTATGACCCGCTTCAGTACCGCATTGGCCGCGGCGTGCTCGAAGCGCTCGGCATCGATTTCGCGGTTGGCCCGAAGGACGTCGCCATTCGCGGCAACTTTTGCACGCTCGATGCCAGCGGAAAAATCACTGATCGCCGGGCCGGCCGGCCTACCACCGAATGCTGTAAGGCGATGGCGCAGAAAATGAAGAGCATCACCGTCCCTGGCGTCGAAACCTTCGTGGAACCGGTAAGCGAACATCGCTTCGTGCTTGTCTTTCGCGGCGACGGGCTGGGCGATGCCGTGAACGACACCGATCCACAAATGACCGGCGTCGCTCCGCACCCGGCACATGGCGCCAACGAGGCATCGCAGAAGACGGCCGAAGCGGCCAATCAATTCGTGGCCAAGGCCGACCAGGTGCTGCAGAACGACGCGCCGACGAACGGCATCACCTTGCGCGGGTTCGCTCGCTACCCCAAGATTCAGACCATGCAGGACGTATACGGCTTGAAGTGCGCCGCAATTGCGGTCTACCCGATGTACCGTGGACTCGCCCGCTTGGTCGGCATGAACGTGCTGCCGGTAACTTCACTCCAGGATCAGCTCGATACGCTAAAGAGAGTCTGGCACCAATACACCTTCTTCTTCCTGCACTACAAGTACACCGACAAGACCGGCGAAGACGGCGCTTTTGCGGAGAAGGTGAAGAAGATCGAAGAGTTAGACAAGGCGATACCGGCGATTCGCAATTTGAAACCGGATGTGCTGATCGTCACCGGTGACCACAGTACGCCGAGCAAGCTGAAGACGCACAGCTGGCATCCGGTGCCGGTATTGCTGTGGTCGAAATTCGCCCGCACGGATGCGGTTACGGAATTCACGGAGCGCGCATGCTTGCAAGGTGGGTTGGGCCAGTTCCAGGCCATGTATTTGATGACGCTGGCGCTAGCGCACGCGCAGAGATTGGCGAAGTATGGAGCTTAGCCTGCTAATGTGCATGGCTAACCTGCGGCCGGCACCACATTGACTCGTCGTCCGCCCTGGTCAAACGTCACGACGCCATCGGCAATTGCGAACAGCGTGTCGTCCTTCGCGCGCTTGACGCCGCGGCCCGCATGCCACTTCGTGCCGTGCTGGCGAATCAGAATGCAGCCGATCGTCACTGCTTCGCCGCCGTAGCGCTTGATGCCGAGCCGTTGGGCATTCGAATCGCGACCATTCCGCGTCGAGCCTTGGCCTTTCTTGTGAGCCATGATCATTCCCCATCAAATTCGTTAGCCGCGACGTGTAGCAGAGTGGCTGCGCGTCGCGGCTAAATCGTCAAACCATTATACTATGACCCCGGCAAGGGGCCGGCACTACTGATCCTTCTTCGGTTCCGCGGGGGGCGCCGCAGGCGCGGCTTCAGGCTGCACCGACGGCGGCAGTTGCAAACCCACATTGGCCGTGGTTTCGCGGTAGAACCACTTCGAATCCACAAACTTGATTTCGTTATTGTCGACACGCGAACCGTCGCCCAGGCGCTTGAATTCCAGTTGCAGGGTCTTGCGGCGAATCTTCCCCTGGTCGTCAATCGACCAGCCGCTCGACAGGCCGCTCACAAAGATGTCGAAGTGCGTGGTGTCGCGGGCTTTGTCGAACACATCGGGCCAGATCGCCACACCGGTCACCGTGCGCGGGGCGGCATCGGGCTTGCTAATCGGGATCGGCTTCTGGCCAATGGTGACGGTGTTCTGAATATGGAAGCGATCAGTCGGGTCTTCGATCTTGCGAATCTCTTCCTGCACTGCCGGCAGGATCTCATCGTGGAAACTAAGTTTTCTATTCCGCTCTCCCAGGTCACGAGTCACGAGATCGAAATCCAGGATCACGCTGTGGGGGACCTTGTCGTTATTGATAAGCTGGTACCACATGTACCAGACCACCTTCTGGCCGCGGCCGGGGACGTTGACCACCAGCATGCGCGGGTCTTTGAAGCGGAAGGTTATCGTCCAAATATCGTCTTTGTCCTGCACATGCGGGCTGGGCGCCGCTTCGCGCTCGTTGAAGCGTAGTTGTTGCGCCTGCATGGCAGCGGGGAAAAGCAAGCCAACAGCAGCCGCCAGCAGGAGCGTGCGCGGGCGAAAGTACATGCTCATGGAAGTTCTCACCGAGAAGATAGGCCGTGCGGCCAATGAAGCCTGGCCGCGCTCTGCAATTGCGGAAAAACCTTCTGCAACTATACACGCCGGGAAGCGAAAATACCAGAGAAAAGACCGCAGAAAGCCTTCTCCATAAAGGAGATAAAGAACACAAAGGCCGCAAAATGAGGAAGAAGTGCATGCAGAGTCCGGTTGCCGGAAGCGCAATCGGAGCCGGGAGCGCCAGCGATCGGATGAGCGACGTGTTCCCTCATCCGGTCGCTGGCGCTCCCGGCTCCGATCGTTTTCAGCCGCCCTGCTTGGCAGCCCAGTGCCGTTGAAGATCGTTGTAGTTGCGCAGGCTGTAGTTCCGCTCGAGTGCTTTCTCATAACCATAGCGCTGAGCGTCGCGGAGGAAGATGAGGAATTCTTTCTCGCCCTTCTCGGTAACCAGCATATCCACCAGTGAGACGCTTTCCACGTAGAAGGCCGTAATGTAGGACGGCTCGGGGAACTCAGCCATCGAGATCAACTGGCCCATAGGGTAAAACTTGCCCTCCTGGCGGAGTTTCGGCACCAACCGCAGATAGCGCAGCACGTTCTCGCGCGGCTCGGCCAGGACGGCCAGAGCCTCATCGGCCCAGCGCGGCAGCAGTGGCTGCGGAAAGATGTCGGCTAGGATGACGTGCATGATTTCATGCGGCAAGTTCCCGCCCAGCAGGTTCGGATGATTGGCAACGAGATCGATCCGCCGGTGAACCACCTTCCCGCCCTGTACTTCCAACGTGGAGTGGCCCGGCGCCTGTGGCAGCTTCCCGGTTGCCTTGGCATACTCGGCGCCATTGCCGTGCAGGTAAATGTCGCAGCGCGGCGACCAGGCGGACGGGTTTGAGCCATACCACTTCGTGTAGAGCCGGCTCCGATTCTCCTCCGCAAGTTGCAACAACCGATTGGCGAAGTCTGACGGCTGCCGGTGGAACAGGCGAAAATTGGCCGATTCATTACTGCTCCAATCACCGCTCGACGCAGGGACTTGAGCGCTTACCGGAGTCACCGCGCTTTTGCCGGTGCGTCGGAAGTGCACCTGTTCGAGCACCTTCTGGCCGAATTGCGAAAGCTGAGCATTGTCGCGCGCCATGGCCAGCGCTTCGGCCGTTTCTTTTTCAAAAGCCGCAAGTTGGTAGTCATTAATGTTCGCATTCCGGTTTAACTGGTCGGCCACGCGGAATAGCCGGCAATATGCCCAGTGGGCGTTGCTTTGAATGGAACCAGTTGGATCCTGGGTTCGAGCCTTCGCGAATAGTTCTTCCGCTTCCGAAAAGCGATCCTGGCTAAACGCCAATTCGGCACGCCGCAAGAGATCGGCGGCAGTGGGGCCCTGCGCCACCGGCGTCTGTTGGAAGGGATCGAATTCATCGACCTGGGCTTTAACCATCGGCTGTGGCGGAACCGCGATCGCAGCCGCCAACTTCGACTCGGCCGGAAAGCCGGGCAGCTGGGCATTCGGGTCGTACAACCGCAGCTTTGCCAGCACAGCCGGTATCTCGGCATCCTGCTTGCGGAGTTGGAGTTCTTTCAAATACGATGCGTAGGCTTCGCGCAGCGCGGCCAGGTAATCGCGGTTGCCATTGATCCACGCCAGCCGCCCTTCCAGAATCTCAATGGCTTGGCGTGGCTCGCCGCGCTTCAAATGATCCTGTGCTTGCCGAAGAGCCAGTTGAACTGCCAGCTCTTTAGAAACCGGTGAAACGTTCGCGTCCGGTTGCTCGGCCCGAAGAGAATTTCCAGCCACCATGAAGGCCAGAACCAAATTACTGATAAGAAAATGGCGAGACATGGGAGCATCCCTGCTCGAGTGCAAAGGCGAAAAGCCGCCGCAATCATGCGGCTCACAGGGTAGGCAGACGTGGCGAAAAAAACAAGCCGAAGCATTTTGCACTCCTTTACTTAGCTTCTCCCAGCTTGAGCAGCTTGTTCAAACTCACACGCACTTCTTTCGTGTCGCCGGCCTTCACGATGGCGGTGTTCGCGCGCTCCAAGAGGTCTTTTTCCAATGATGGCTTCAGTTCCAACATGAGCCCGTGCAGCGCTTCACCCAAAATCTTGGCCCCATCGCCGCCGATGCCGGCGATGTGAACAACATCCAGGTCCTTGTAATTCAAATTCGCTTTGACCACGCGCAGGCGAAAGACAAAGTCGGGCAGGGGGCCCTTGCCCGAGTCCACCCGCGTGGTCACTTCACATTGCAGCACCGCCACCACCCTGGCCCGGGCCAGCGTGGAGCCGCTATACAGCCGCAAGTTGCGTTCCCAAAGCTGCTGTTGAAATTCGATCTGAGCATCGAAGCCGACGAGCATCTCAAACGTCGTACGCTCGGCATCGACCGGTTTCAGGTTCTTGATATCCACGGTCAGTGTCTGGGCTGGGCTCATCGCCACGATACGATACCTCCGCCAAATACCGTTGTTCTTCATCAGCGGGCCGAAGCGGGCTGGAATCTGGCGTCCCCAATTGATTTGCCCTTCGACAAGCGGGTCGGGCAAGTGATTGAGCAGTAGCGCGCGGAAAATGCCCGCCAGTTCCGCGGAGGATGGGGTAGCAGGGCGGACAGGATCGGCTGCCATCAGAGGGGCAACCGGGGCAAACAAGAGAACGGCGATCGCCATTGGAATAGCACGCATGGTCCACCTTGCCTTCTAGGTCAACCTTTCCAGGGTGAGCGGCGACGACCAAATTCACTCCATCCGAATGACGCGTCAGGCTGGAAAGCCTGACCTACGGTCGAAAAAGTATACGCAAGCACTCAAGAGCGCGGAATGGCAATTTGGGCAGTCCGGCACGGGTTGCCGTATAATGGAATTTGCCGCTGGCGGCGAAGCAAAAGATTAGAGGGGAAGTGTTCTCATGCCGGACTTGATGGAGAAAGCCGAAGAAGCCACGTTTGCCGAGTTGCAGCAAGAGGCGGAGCAATTGCGCGGGAAAATCAACCGTTTTCGCATTTCGCTCAACCGCTTTTTCGTGGACAAGCAAGACATCATCGACCTGATGGTGGTTGCCGCCATCGCTCAAGAGCCATTGCTGTTGGTCGGACCGCCGGGCACCGCCAAGTCGGACATGGTGCTGAAGTTCAAAGACGCGCTAGGCCTGGGCAGCGAAGATTACTTTGAGTACATGCTCACGCGCTTCACTGAGCCATCGGAAATAATTGGCCCCATCGACATCAATGAACTGCGCAACGGCCGCTACATCCGGCGCGAGCAGGGCAAGCTGCCGACGGCCCGGCTGGCCTTCCTCGATGAAATTTTCAAATCGAACTCCGCGATCCTCAACATCCTGCTCACGATCATTAACGAAAAGAAGTTCTACCAGGACGGCATCCCGGTGCCGGTAAAGTTGCGCATCCTGTTCGCGGCCACGAATGAGGTGCCGGAGCAAGGCGAACTGGCGGCGCTGAAAGACCGCTTCGTGCTCAAGATCGAAAGCCGCAGCGTGCAGGACGAGTTCTTTACCGAGCTAATTGACAATGGGCTCCAATCCGAATCATGGCGGGGCCTGAATCAGCGGCCCTGGGCGGAAGGGCATTGCACGCTGGAAGACTTGCTGAAAGCCAATCGCTACCTCACCTACATGTTCGCGCGCAAGATCGAAGATGGCCGGCACAGCGAGGAGCAGAACGACCGCAATTTGTTTTTCCCGCCGGACGTGTTCCGCGAATTCCAGCGCATCGTGAAAACCCTGGTGCGCGAAGACCGCATCTTCATCAGCGACCGCAAGCTCGTGAAGCTGTACAAGCTCTTCCGCGTGCGCTCGTGGTTGCTTTCCGGAGGCACCGTCCGCCGTGACGACCTGAAGCTGCTGGCGTACCTCGGTGAGACGCACCAGGAAATCGACCTGTTGCGCGAGAAGGTGCCGACGTTGCTGGGGGAGACGTGACCGAATTGCCGCTTGCGGGTTCGCACTAGTTAAGTTACATCGAAATGGTTATTGAGCGAATAGGGTGCAATCATGAGCAATCAACTAACGGCAATCATTCAAAAAGAAGACGACGGCTTCGTTGCTCTTTGTCCCGAGCTGGACATTGCCAGCCAAGGGGATTCAATCGAATTAGCGCGCGATAATCTGCGCGAAGCTGTTGAGTTGTTTTTCGAGTGGGCATCGCCTGCTGAAGTTCAGCAACGACTTGGCGGCGACGTTTTCGTAACGCAGATCGAGGTGGCCGTTGGGTAAACTCCGAGTTTTGTCCGGCTATGAGGTGTGTTCCATCTCGGAGCGCGAGGTTCTGCGGGAGGACGTGCCAACGCTGTTGTGGCAAACGTGACGACATGCGACGGATTCGGCTCATTCGAAACAAAAATGAACTCGTGGGTACCTGTTACTTCGAATTCATGCCCGGGGAATACCAGGGTAGCTGCTGGAAGGACGAGTCGGTGTTTTTGGATGAGGAGGTCTTTGGTTTAATAGAACCAGTATTTGAACGTCAAGTACCTGGGTTCGCCCACTATGGTTTTGTAACGGTTTCCAAAACTACTTGTCGAAAAGTCATTTCCGATCTGGACGAACTTGCGCAAAACCTAACATCGGTGCGATCTATAAGCGAGATTCCGGAATCGATCGGGTTTTTCTACCAGAATACTGAAGCGGATTTTGCAGCGAATTTGGCTGTTAATGCTAAAGATCTGACCAACATGATTCGGGAGCTAGCGGCTTGGTTAACTGAGCAACTGCAGAAGCACGAATGCATTTCAGTTCTTGGGATTTAATCGGTTACAAATCCCCCGGCGCTAAACCAGTGCGCTTAGCAATGCGGGCAAGCATTCGCGGCCCGATCTCCTCGTCATCATGAAAAGCGAACACATAATCTGGCCAACCGTTGCGTTCCAAAACCTTATGTGATGTGCCCGATTGTCGCTTGACCCGCCAGCCAATTCGGAGCAAAGCCGCCAGCACCCGGCGCGCTTTGGTCGACGGCCACTGGCTCATGACACCACCGCGAACACTTGGCTCATTTCCGGCACCGGCTCGCCATGTTCTAACCGGTCAGCGATAACACGAAGCGACAGCGCTTGCGCGCGGTCAATTGCTTCCTGGCGCGTCTTACCGTAGCTCAATACGCCCGGAAGTTCAGGCACTTCCGCTAGCCAGCGCCCGTCTTCTTCTTGTTCAATTTCAATTTGCAGCGGCATAGGTAGTCTCGCATCAGTTCAACAGCCGATCTTTGAAATTGTATCAGGTATCGTCAGTTCTCTTGAATCCCCAAGCCGGCAATGCGAGAATGCTCCGCAGCACTTTTCTTACAATCTCAAGCAGGAGTCCTCACCATGTTCGACCCCACTTCTCCCTTGCATCGCCGCGAATTGCTTGGTTACGCCGCTGCCGCTGGTTCGGCCCTGTTCGCCGGGCCGTTTGCCCAGAACATTCATGCCGACGAGCAGCCGCAGCCGAAACGGCTACCGGTTAAGAAGTACGACTTCAAGAAGTCGATCAACCAGTGGGCGTTTCCCTATCCGCAGCAGATGAACCTGGAACAATGCCTGCGGTTGGCGAAGGATGCCGGGTTCGACGCCATCGAATTGAATTACGACCTGGACAACGACCTCTCGCCCAAGGCCGGACCTAAGGAATTGCAAGCGATCCGTCTGCTGGCCGAAAAAATCGGCATCGCCATCAGCGGGCTTTGTTCATTCCTCTTCTGGCCCTACCCAATGAGCAGCAACGATGCGTCCAAGCGCAAGCGTTCGCTGGAGCTGGCCACCAAGATGACTGAAGCCGCGCATGAACTGGGCGTTGAGAATCTGCTCGTTGTCCCCGGGGCCGTGCATATTCCCTGGCGGACCGATCACGAGCCGGTGCCAAACGATGTTTGCGACCGCCGGGCCAAGGAGGCCATTGGCAAACTGCTGCCCCTAGCCGAAAAACTAAAAGTCAGCCTGAACATCGAGAACATCTTCTTCAACGGCTACCTGATGACGCCGATGGAGATGAACGCGTTCGTCGATAGTTTCCAGAGCGAATGGGTGCGCGTGCATTTCGACACCGGCAACATCATGATGTTCCAGTTTCCCGAGCACTGGATCATGCAAATGGGCAAGCGCATCAAAAATGTGCACCTGAAGGAATTCACCAAGAAGGGCACCGACTATTCGCTGGAGTCATTCCGTCCGCTCTTGGACGGAACGACGAATTGGCCGGCGGTTCTCGAAGCATTCGATCAGACGGGGTATCGCGGGTATCTCACCTTCGAGTATTTCCACCCGTATCCGCACTTCCCAGAAGCGCTGATATACCAAACTTCGGATTCGCTGGATCGAATGCTGGGGGTGAAGAAATAGGAGGAAGGCCGCCTGTCGCATCGCGCCCGCTAAGCAATGCCCATGACTCCGTTGTTTCTCACGGAGTGCGAAGCCGCAAGCGGCTCTGTTTATTCACTTCTTGATGAATGGCTTCACGGCATCGGACGAGCAAACCACTGCCCAGATCTCTCCGTTCTTCGTGCGCTTGTTGCATTCCTCCAGGGCAAAAGCTTTTGCCTCCCGGGTGCTGGCGCCGTTGCCATAGCTCCAGCCAACGCCCCAAACACTCTTGTCGTCGCCCAAGGCCAAGGCGCAGAAGCCCTCGTTAACCCAAGTCACGATTCGCGCGTCGTCCGCACTGCACTCTTTGAGCGCTTCCTTTTCGGCTGCGGCACGACTGGAAAAATTGTAGCCCACGCCAATCTTCGTGGTCTTCGGCGAGTAGGCGATGGCAGCGTAGGAGCCGGGATCAATGGACACGATATCGTCCGACTGGACGTGATTGGCCAGGCCCAAAGACGTGGCGCAAGCCACGATCAGGAACCCAACGTGACGAAGATTCACGATAACCTCCGGTTGAAAGAAACTCAGGTCTTGTCCTTCCACCTCGCGGCAACGGGGACAAGAAATGCAACGCTCTGCCGCTATTAGTGCCTGTCCGCCCGCCAGAGCTTGATCGTACCGTCCGAAGTCACCGACGCCAAGAGGGTGCTGTCAGCGCCAAAGGCAAGGTCTTCCAGATGTTCGGTATGGCCCGTAAGCGTCGCTCGCTCCTGCCCGGTATGCGCGTCCCAGAGTTTGATCGTCCGGTCGCGGCCGCCGCTCGCCAATGTCTTGCCGTCGGGAGTGAATGCCAGGGCCGAGATGGCGTCCGCATGGCCCGATAATTCGAGCGGCTTAACGGAATTGTCGGCCAGAGGATTATCCGCCAAGTCCCAAAGAAAGATTCGGCCGCGGGCACTGCCACTAGCCAGCCCAAGCCCCTTTGGCGAAAAGGCCAGCGCGCGGATTTCCAATGAATGGCCGGCCAACGTGCGGAACAAGGTCTGGTTCACCGTGTCCCACACGCGGATGAGGCGATCTCGGCCGCCGCTCGCCAGAAAATGTCCGTCGGCAGAAAATGCGAGGACCATGGCGCTGCCCACGCCTTGCGTAAGCGTCGTTACTCTGGCGCCGCCGCGAATGTCCCAAAGCTGAATGCCGCGATCATCGGCAATGGCCAGCAGCGCACCATTAGCCGAGATCGCCAGGGAGCGTACCGCCGGATAACCGGTCATGGTGCGCACGAGTTTTCCACGCTGCCAAATGCGCACGGTCTGATCGACCCCGTAGGATGCCAGGTAATCATTGCCGCCAGCGGCCAGCAGACGAATGGCGCCGGAATGCCCCGGCATTTCGATACTCGTATTCGAGCCGATTTGTAAGGCTTCCAGGTGCGAATCGTAGGCATAGCAGAGTGAAGAGGCATCAGGGGCAAAGCGCATCGGCCCGAGTTTGCCTTTCGCTCCCACTTGTTCCGTTTCTTCCCGGTGTTCGTCGAGGTCCCATAGGCGCACCACGCGATCGGAGCCGCCACTGGCGAGCAGGCGATTGTCCGGCGAAAAGGCCAGCGTGAGAATCTGGGCGGTATGGCCGTGCAGAACGGTGCGCTCGCGGCCGGTCGTGGGGTCCCATAATCGAATCGTTTGATCGACGCTGCCGGTCGCTAACGTTTGCCCATCGGGCGAAAAAGCGACTGCAAACACGGCCCGGGTGTGTCCTTTGAGCCGGGCCCGCTCCTGCCGCCGGGCCACGTCCCACAGGCGCAACGATTGATCGTTGAAGCTGCTGCCGCTGGCCAGCGTCTTGCCGTCGGGCGCGAAGGCCAGCGCTACCACGGCATCAGTGTGCCCGGTCAGCGTCTCCGATGGCACGGGCGGCTTGCGCTTCGCCAAATCCTTCAAATCCCACAGTCGAATGGTGCGGTCTTCACTTCCGGATGCCAGCGTTTGCCCGTCGCTCGAAAAGGCGAGCGACAGCACGGCATTGGTGTGGCCGGTGAGCGTGCG
>Ga0070732_10000979_pt1 | contig 16102 bp, 15 predicted proteins | sample Coa_R1_5_FD_66449 | JGI IMG/M metagenome (GOLD analysis project Ga0070732, IMG submission 66449) | Surface soil microbial communities from Centralia Pennsylvania, which are recovering from an underground coalmine fire - Coalmine... | ecosystem: Environmental > Terrestrial > Soil > Unclassified ...
GGTCGTTCGTCCGCGCCACGAGCGACCGGTCACTGCGCGCATCGGGAGGTTCACGCAGCGTCCGTGACGCCCGCCCCCCGACACCTCCTCGACGTGGTCCAACGCGAAGTCGCCGCCGAGATTCCATGCCGCGAGAACCGACCCGTCGCCCGCGAGAAGCCTGGGCGCGTCGAGCTTACCGTTGAAGTGCGCGGCGGCGGGATTGCCCCATGCGGCAATCAGGAACGGCGCCGCCGGCTCGCTCCAGCTTCCGACTTGCCGCTCGGCCTCACGGCGCTCGACTGCTCCCGGCCACTCGTGCACAGGCTCCTGAACGACGCGGGCGCGTCGGCGCTCCGCGTCGAAGGAAGCCGCGAGCCGGTACCACGTGCGCCGCCGCAAGGGCTGGTCGGTACGGACCTTCTCGCCGTCGAGCCACAGCGCGGCGCACCCCGTGTCGTCGATGCCGAGCGCATAGCCCCGCGTCCCGTCGTGTCGTCCCACGACCGCCTGCGGCCGTGATCCCGGCGCCGTCGGATACGCCCAGACCTCGAGCTCGAACGCGGCGCCCGGTTCGAGTGGAGGTGGGTCGTCGACGCGCATGTACGAGCCCGCGCGCAGCTCCTGTTGCCGGCCCTCGTAGGCTCCGTCGATGTCGGCGAAGACGACGTCCGGACCGCCGGCTCCTGCAAGCCGCGCGACCGAGACGCGAAACGAGGCTGCGGCAGTGCTGACCATGAATCGCACCGACTCACCCGGAGCCACCGAGAGCGGATCGCAATAGCCGACGATCTCCATCGTCCTCGAGGGCCTCAGGGGAGTGCCTTCGCGGCCGCGAGATCGCCGCCGGCCGCCCCGGTCATCAGCGCCACGAGGTCCGTTGCCTGCGTGTCCGCTCCGACCTCGAAGTCGGCGACCTTCTGCCCGAGGAACAGCACGGCGATCCGGTCCGCGACGCGCAGGACGTGCTGCATGTTGTGGCTGATGAAGAGCAGCGAGATCCCGTGAGCCTTGAGTCGCTCCACGAGCGCCAGCACGACCTCGGTCTGCATGACGCCGAGCGCCGCGGCGGGCTCGTCCATGAGGACGATGTGGCTGCCCCACAGGACGCCCCGCGTGACCGCCACCTGCTGCCGCTGGCCGCCGGAAAGGGAGCTCACCTTCGTCCGGAGCGGCGGCAGCGTCAGGCCGAAGCGCTGGAAGCCTTTCTCCACCTCCCGGCGCATCGCGCGCTTGTTCATCACCCGCAGCGCCTTCCCGAGCATGCCCGGCACCAGCTCCTCGCGACGGAGGTAGATGTTCTCCCAGATGTTCAACGTCGGGATGAGCGCGAGGTTCTGGAACACGGTCTCGATCCCGGCCTGACGTGCTTCGGATGGATCCGTGAAGTGCCGCTCGACGCCGTCGACGAGCACGCGACCTTCATCCGCCCGGAGCGCGCCGCAGATGATGTTGACGAGCGTGCTCTTGCCTGCCCCGTTGTCTCCGATGAGGCCGAGCACCTCGCCCTGGCGAAGCTGGAGGCTCACGTCGCGGAGCGCGGTCACCGGCCCGAACCGCTTCGTCGCGTGCTGGACGTCGAGGACGACGGGGCGCTCAGACGGCTGCATCGTCCATCCTCGCGCTCGTCGGTGGAGGTGCCGCCGCGGCCCCGCGTTTGGGTCGCGTTTCGTCGATCTGCACCGGAACCCGTTCGAGCCTGCGATAGAACGCGTCCGAGCCTGCCGCGAGTACGAGCACGATCCCGACGGCGAGATTCGCGTAGTAGGGGCCGACGTTCATCAGAATGAGGCCGTCGTTCAGGACTCCGACGAAGAAGACAACGAAGAGGACGCCCCAGAGCGAGCCGCGGCCGCCGCTGAACGCAACGCCTCCGAGCAGGATCGCCGTCAGCACCTGAAGCTCGAGACCGATACCGATCGAGAGTGAGGCGCCGTCGAGTTGTGACGTCAGGATCAGACCGCCCGCCGCCGAGGCGAAGCCGGACAGGATGTAGAGCGCGAACGGGAGCCGCCGCACGGGCACGCCGAGCGAACGAGCGGCGGCCTTGTCGGCGCCGACGGCCGTCAGGTGCCGGCCCGTCGGGATGACGTACCACACGTACGCGCCGAGGAGAAAGGCGACGATGAAGATCACGCCCGGGACGGGGAGACCGGCGACGGTGCCGTTTCCGAGCACGCCGAACGACGAGCCGAAGCCGTACTGCGTCACGTCGTGCGTTATCGCCTCCGCGGCGCCGCGTGCGCCGGCGTACCCGCCGAGCGTGACCACGATCGGCGAGAACTCGAGGTAGGAGATGAGAAAGCCGTTCATCAGGCCCCATCCGGTGCCCGCGGCGAGTGCCGCGATGATCCCGACTGCGACCGACTGGTGATCGACCTTGACGACGTCGCCGAACACCGCGACCGCGAGCACGGCCACCGACCCGACCGACAGGTCGACGTATCCGGACAGGACGAGCATCGCGCCGGGAATCGCGACGATCCCGACGATCGAGACCTGCAGCAAGATGACCTTCAGATTCGACGAGCGCCAGAACTGAGCGCTCTGGGTTCCGAAGAAGACGCTGAGCAGGACGAGGGCGACGAGCAGGCCGCCGCTCTGATACGCGCCGAGCTTGCTCGCGACGGCGCGCGCGCCGCCTTCGGACCGGGGGCGGGGCGCCCGCCAGCGCGGGCGCCCCGTCGAGGAGGGCTCAGCCATCGACTGCTTCGTCAGTGGGTCACTGCTTTGTAGCGCTTGATGAAGCTCTTCGCCGTCGCGATGCCCGCGGGCGTCTGATCCGCGACCACGTACGGGAAGTTGATCTTCGTCGCCCCGCTGCCCTCGATCGCGTCGATCGTCGCCTGGGCAGACGCGGAGCCGACTTTGATCAGGTCGAGGACGCCGGTCGCGCGGATTGCAGTTCCGGCGACGATCTTCTGCATCACGGGGACCGTTCCGTCCCAGCCGACGATGCACATCTGCTTCTGCCGGGCCGCAGAAGGATGCGTCTGCAAGAACGCCTGGTATGCGCCGAGACATCCGTCGTCGGCGATGCACATGAACACGTTCAGGTCGGGGTTGGCTTGCAACATCGACTCGGCGACCGGCAGCACCTGCGCCGAGAGTACGCCCTCGTGCTTCGCGACGATCTTCGCCTTGGGGGCCACCTTCAGCATCGCTGCTTCGCCTCCGTGGATGCGATCGCGCCCGGTCTTCTGGATCTCGTGCGTCAGGAGGGCGACCTTCGCGTTTCCCCCCAGCGTCTTGTTGATCCAGTTACCGACGTACGTCCCCACGAGCCCCGCACCCTGCAGGTTGTTGAAGATCACCCAACCGTCAACGCCAGGCAGTGCGTTGTCGGAGTAGTCGAGGAATTTCACGCTGGCCGCATGGGCCTTCTTGATCAACGGCAGCATCGCGTTGTTGTCGAGCGGGAGGACGATGATGCCGCCGATTCCCTGTGCGATCCAGGTGTTGATCTCGTTGACCTGCGCGCTCAGCTGCGAGTTCGCATGGCTCTCGAGCACCTGGTAGCCGCGCGACTTCGCGTAGTCGGTCACTCCTTTGAGCAGGAGCGGATAGCCGGCGAAGGCGGTGTCCGGCTGGGCGAACGCTATCTGCTTCGTGTTCGACGCCCGATTGACGTAGGCGAACGCCGAGCCGATCGGACCAAGTCCCAGGGCACCGACGACGCCCGCTCCACCGAGGACGAATCCCTTGCGGCTTACGCCTCGGGAAGATGCCTGCACGACCTCTTCGTGATTCTCCGACATGTACTACCTCCCAGGAATCGGAACCCCATGACTGCGACCCCGCCTGCGCATGGACTTCGCTCTCCTCTTCGTCTGTGGCGGCCCCTCCTTTGGTCAGAGCTGTGGCAGTAGCTGACGTTGAGGACGAATGACGATCTCGCTCACGGCGACGCGCGACGGCTCCTGGAACGCGAACACCACCGCGCGCGCGACGTCCTCCGCCATCAACGGCTCGATCTCGTCGAGGAGCGGCCTCACCTTCGGGTTGTCGCGCGTGAGGGGCGTGTCGACGAGGCCGGGCTCGATGACGGTGACGCGGATTCCAGGCTCGAGGAGCTCGAGTCTCAGCGCGTGGGCAAAGCCGACCTGTCCCCACTTCGTCGCGATGTAGACGGGTTCTCCGACGTAGGACTCACGGCCGGAGACGGATGACATGATCAGGATGTGGCCCGAGCCCTGGTCGAGCATCGTGGGCAGGACGGCACGGCAGGAGTAGATGACGCCGAGGAGGTTCGTTTCGACGACGTCGCGCCACCGCTCCGGGTCCCCTTCGGAGACTCGGCTCTGATCGGCGACTCCTGCGTTCGCGAGCAGGAAGTCGATACGTCCCCATTCGTCGAGCGCGCGTCGGGCCAGGCGCTCCTGAGCGACCGGGTCGCGCACGTCGACCGATTCGAGGACTGCGTCGCCGCCGGCCTCGCGAATCCGCGAGACGAGCCCCTGGCCGCCGGCGAGGGAGCGGGCGGCAAGCACCATCCGCGATTCCAGCCGGCCGAACTCGAGCGCGCAGGCGGCGCCGATTCCCTTCAGGCCTCCCGTGACGATCCCGACGGGCCCGTCGGCCACGTGTCTTCGCGTCCCCCGACTCTTGTTGTACGGACAGGACGACGTTATGCTCGCACCACGACCCCTGTCAAGCACTGGCGGCTGGGATGAAGATTCTCGCGGTCGGCGACTCGTACATGCCCTCGCGCTACTTCGGGGCGGCCTTCGCCGAGCTGGAGAGGGCGCACGAGATCGAGTACCTGGACGTCGACGACTCGCGACGGTTCGAGCCGTCGACCCCGTCCGAGCTGAAGCTGCGCGAGTACCAGGGCTCGCCGGCCGAGCTCGAGGCCCACATGGAGGCGGTTGAGGCGCTCGCCGTCCAGGGCGCGCCTGTCACCGACACCGTCCTCGACGCATCGACCGTGCTCCGGCTCGTCTGCTGCGCTCGGGGCGGGCCGGTGAACGTCGACGTCGACGCCGTGTCCGCGCGCGGCCTCCCGCTCGTGAACACCCCGGGCAAGAACGCCGAGGCGGTCGCCGACCTCACCATCGCGTTCCTCGTCATGCTCGCCCGCGGCCTGCCGAAAGGGCAGCGCTTTCTCGAGGAGGGTCACCAGCTGCGGGACAACTGGGAGGGCGCGAAGTTCATGGGCAGCGACCTGCGCCGGCACGTCCTCGGCCTCGTCGGCTACGGCCAGATCGGCAACCGCGTCGTGCAGCGCGCGCTCCCGTTCGGCATGACCGTCATCGTCTACGACCCGTTCGTCGAGGCGAACGGCGTCGAGCAGGTCGCCTCGCTCGAGGAACTGCTCGCCCGCGCCGATTTCGTCTCGCTCCACGCGCGCGCGACGCCGGAGAACGAGAACATGATCGACCGGGCCGCACTCGCGGCCATGAAGCCCGGAGCGTTCCTCGTCAACACCGCCCGCGAGACGCTCGTCGACGAGGACGCGCTCGATGCCGCGCTCGAGTCGGGCCGGCTCGGCGGGGCCGCGCTCGACGTCGTCCGCACCACGGAGCAGAGCGGCCGCCACCGCTTTCTCCGGCATGAGAACGTCGTGATGACGCCGCACCTCGGCGGCGCCACGCACGAGACGCTGCTCCAGGGCGCGGAGATGATCGCCGAGGAGATCCTCCGCCTCGCCGCAGGCGAGCCGCTCGTCAACGTCGTCAACCGGGCCGCGGCGCCGGCGTGAGCGACGAGCTCCTGCTCGCCATCGACGCCGGCACGGGCAGCTGCCGCGCCGTCCTGTTCACGCCGGACGGGTCCCAGGTGGCCATCGGCCAGCGGGAGTACACGCATCCGGAGCTCCCCGGTCATCCCGGCTCGCAGGTGTTCGACACCGACGCGAACTGGCGGCTCATCTGCGAATGCGTCCGGGAGGCGCTCGCCGGGGTCGCGCGCGGCGCCGTGAAGGCGGTGAGCGCGACGAGCATGCGCGAGGGGATGGTCCTGTACGACGCGCGCGGCCGCGAGATCTGGGCCTGCCCGAACGTCGACTCGCGGGCCGGCGAGGAAGCGGCCGAGCTCGTCCGCTCCGGCGCGGCCCAGGAGATCTACGACCACGCGGGCGACTGGGTCGCGATCACCGCGCCCGCGCGCTTCCTCTGGATCGCGCGCCGGGACCCGGACGTCTTCGCGTCGATCGCGCACGTCGGCATGCTCGGCGACTGGATCCTCACGAAGCTGTCGGGCGCGTTCGTCACCGACCCGTCGCTCGGCTCGAGCTCCGGGATGTTCGAGCTCGCGACCCGCGACTGGTCCGACCGCGTGCTCGACATCTGCGGGCTCGACCGCTCCGTCTTCCCGCCCGTCGTCGAGCCGGGAACCGTCGTCGGAACGGTCACCGCGCAGGCGGCGCGTGAGACCGATCTTCCCGAGGGCACGCCGGTCGTGGCCGGCGGCGCCGACACGCAGCTCGGCCTCCTCGGCATCGGCGTCACGCAGCCTGGCCGCTTCACGGTCGTCGGAGGGAGCTTCTGGCAGAGCACGATGGTGCTCGACGAGCCCCTCGTCGACCCGCAGGCGCGCCTGCGCACGCTGTGCCACACCGTGCCCGGACGTTGGATGATCGAGGGGATCGGGTTCTACTGCGGGATCGTCATGCGCTGGTTCCGCGACGCATTCTGCGAGGTCGAGCGAGCGGAGGCCGAGCTCGAAGGCATCGACGTCTACGACGTGCTCGAGCGCAAAGCGGCGACGGTTCCGCCCGGCTCGCACGGAGTGTTCGGGATCTTCTCCAACCTCATGCAGGCGAGCCGCTGGGTGCACGCATCCCCCGCCTTCGTCGGCTTCGACGTCGGCAACCCGTCGCACGCGGGCCGAACCGAATGCTTCCGCTCGATCGAAGAGAGCGCCGCGTATGTCGCACGCGGCCATCTCGCGGTCGTCGAGGAGATCGCGGGCGTCGACGTCGCAGACGCCGTCCTCACGGGCGGCGCGGCGAAAGGCACGCTCTGGCCACAGATCGTCGCCGACGTGCTCGGCGTGCCGGTGCGGGTCCCGGCGGTGAAGGAGTCGACCGCACTCGGCGCAGCCGTCTACGCCGGCGTGGGCGCAGGCCTCTTGAGCAGCGCTGTCGCGGCGGCGGACGAGATCGTCCGCTTCGAGCGGACCTTCGCGCCGGACGGCGGCGCCTCGGCCGCGTACGCCGCCCTCTACGACCAATGGCTCGAGCTGTACCGCAGGTCGCTCGAGCTCTCCGAAGCCGGCCTCGTGCGCCCGCTCTGGCGCGCGGCCGGGACCTGACGAAAGGAACGCCATGCCGGAGCACGACGAACGAGACGAGAAGGACTTCCAGGAGGACACGCGGCCGCCCGAGCAGGGCTTCTTCCTCAAGGGGTCCGGCGCGTACGACTGGGGGATGAAGAACCGTCTCGCGCGGATATTCCGGCCCGAGAGCGGCCGCACGGTGATGCTCGCAATCGACCACGGCTATTTCCAGGGGCCGACCACCGGCCTCGAGCGCGTCGACCTGAGCATCGTCCCGATCGCGCCGTTTGCCGACGCGCTCATGCTCACTCGCGGGATGCTGCGTTCGACGATTCCGGCGACGCATCGCGGCGGCATCGTCATGCGTGCGAGCGGGGGACCGAGCATCCTCAAGGAGCTCTCGGACGAGCGCATCGCCGTCGACATGGAAGACGCGGTGCGGATGAACGTGCACGGCGTCGCGGTGCAGGTATTCGTCGGCGGCGAGCACGAGACGCAGTCGATCGCGAACATGACCAAGCTCGTCGACGCCGGCTTCCGGTACGGCGTCCCCGTGCTCGGCGTGACGGCTGTCGGCAAGGAGCTCGTCCGCGACGCACGCTACCTCGGGCTCGCGACGCGCATCTGCGCAGAGCTCGGCGCGCAGGTCGTGAAGACCTACTACTGCTCCGAGGGGTTCGAGAAGGTCACCGCCGGCTGTCCCGTGCCGATCGTGATGGCGGGCGGGAAGAAGCTGCCCGAGCTCGACGCGCTCGAGATGGCGTACCGCGCCGTCCAGGAAGGCGCGGCCGGGGTCGACATGGGCCGGAACATCTTCCAGTCGGACGCGCCGGAGGCGATGATCCGGGCGGTCGCGAGCGTCGTCCACGACGGCGCGCGTCCGGCCGAGGCGTACGAGCAGTACCGCGAGCTGTCGGGCCTGGTGGCGCGCGTGTGATGCAGACGACCGCGCGCGAGCTGATCGACCGCGGCCCGGTCCTGAGCGTCGGGATCCTCACCGCCGACCTGCTGCGGCTGGGCGAGGAGCTCGAGGCGCTCGACGAGGCCGGCATCGAGCTTGCGCACGTGGACGTGATGGACGGCGTGTTCTGCCCGATGACGACGGTCGGCCCGCCGGTCGTGCGTGCGCTCCCCGACCGCTTCGTCAAGGACGTCCACCTGATGGTCGTCGACCCGATCGACAAGGTTCAGGCCTACGTCGAGGCGGGTGCCGGGATCGTGACCTTCCACGCCGAGGCGACGCGTCATCCGCACAGGGTGCTGCAGAGCCTCGCCGGCTCGGGCGTCGTCCGCGGCGTGGCGTTGAATCCGGGTACGCCCGTCTCCGTCATCGAGCCGTTGCTCGACGAGCTCGACCTCGTGCTCGTGCTTGCCGTCAATCCCGGATGGAGCGGGCAGGCGTTCATCCCCGCGACCGAGGAGCGCATCGCGCTGGTGCGCTCGCTCGTCGCGGGGCGAGAGATCGTGGTCGCCGTCGACGGCGGCGTCACGAGGGAGAACGTCGGGCGCGTCGCCTCGCTCGGCGTCGATCTGATCGTCACCGGCAGCGCCGTCTACGACGGCGTGTCGCCGGCCGAGAATGCACGCGCCATGCTCGAATCCGCCGGGCGGGCGCACCGGGGGAGTCCACTGGCCGGAGTCTCGAAGGAGGGAGAATGAGCGACGCAACATTCGATGCCTTGCCCGCCGCCGAACGCGGCATGGTGGCGGAGACGGACCTGAAGGCCGGCGCGCTCGGCCTGCCGGCCGTCGTCATGCAGGGGATCACCACGATCGCCCCCGCGATCGCGATCCTCTACTCGTTCCAGTTCATCGTCGGCCTCGCGGGCGTCGCAGCGCCGTGGGTGTACGTCGCCGCGATGGTGATCGTGATCATGACCGCCGTGTCGCTCGTGGCATTGGCACGGGCGTTCCCGTCGGCGGGTAGCTACTTCACGTACGTCAGCAGGACGGTGCATCCGCGAGCGGGGTTCATCGCGGGCTGGATGTACATCCTGTACTCGCCACCGGTGTCCGGGACGATCCTCTGCTTCATGGGCTGGGTGATCGAGACCGAGGTGAAGGCGAACTACAGCGTCGACATCCGCTGGTACTGGTGGGCGCTCGGCGGCGGGATCATCGTCGCGCTCATGACGTACACCGGCGTCGAGATCTCCGGCCGCGCGCTGCTGCTCTTCGGCGGAGCGGAGATCCTGCTCGTGCTCCTGCTCTCGGTGTGGGGCTTCTTCGACACCGGCAAGGGCGGCTTCTCGTTCGCGCCGCTCAATCCCGGGAACGCAACCAGCCTCAACGGCTTCTACCTCGCGGTCGTGTTCTCGATCTTCGCGTATACGGGGTGGGAAGGCGTAGCACCGGTCGCGGAAGAGAGCGAGAACCCACGACGAAACGTCCCGCTCGGGATCTACATCTCGATCGCGGTCCTCGGCGTCATGTTCATCGTCTGCTTCTGGGGCCTGCTCGTCGGCTGGGGCGTGAACGACATCGTCGGGCTCGGCAAGTCGACCCAGCTGCCGCCGTTCGTGCTCGCGCACCGGTTCTGGCACGGCGCCTGGATCCTCGTCCTGATCGCGCTCGCGAACTCGACGCTGGCGGTTTCGATCGCCTGCACGAACATCTCGACTCGCATCTGGTACAAGATGGGCAGGTCGGGCGCATTGCCGAGGCAGCTGGGCTACGTGCACCCGAAGTACAAGACGCCGTGGAACGCCCTGCATCTGCAGATGGTGTTCTTCGTCGTCGTCGCGTTCCTGGTCGGTCACGTGCTCGGGCCGGACACGATCTGGTTCTGGTTCGGCTTCGTGATCACGCTGTCGGTCGTCGTGATCTATTCGCTGGCGAACGTGGGCAACTTCCTCTACCACTGGCGGGAGAAGCGGGAGATCTTCAATCCCGTCATCCACTTCGTCTTCCCGCTGCTCTCGACGGCCGCGCTCATCTGGCTCGTCTACAAGACGGTCAGTCCGTACCCGGCGGATCCGTTCAAGTGGACGATCTGGACCGTGCTCGGCTGGCTCGTGATCGGCGTCGGGATCGTCGCGTTCATGGCCTGGCGCGGGAACGACGCCTGGCTGGCCAAGGCGGCGGACTCGGTCGAGGAGCGTCCCGAGACGGCGGAGGAGAGGGCGGCCCACGTTCCGGGTCTCTGATCCTCATCCCCTTCCGCGGAGCGGCTCCTCGTGAGCCGCTTCGCGGGCAAGGGGGTCGTCGTCACCGGCGCCGCGCAGGGGATCGGCGCCGGGCTCGTGCGCGCGTTCCTCGCGGAGGGCGCGGGCGTCGTCGCGTTCGACAAGCAGTCGAAGGTCCAGGAGCTCGCCGGCGAGCGCTGCGCGCCGTTCGTCGGTGACCAGTCGGTCCACCACGACTGCCGCCGGGCCGTCGCGCTCTGCGTCGAGCGGTTCGGCGCGATCGACGTCATGTGTGCGCACGCCGGCATCGCCGAGCCGATGCCCTTGCTCGAGATGACCGACGAGCATTGGCGCCGCCACCTGGCGATCAACGTCGACGGCACGATGTACCTCGTGCAGGAGGCGGCGCGCGCGATGGTCGCGGCGAGCCGACGCGGTGCGATCGTTTGTACGAGCTCGATCAACGCCTGGTTCGTCGAGGAGACCCACGCGGTCTACAACGTCACGAAGGCGGCGGTCTGGACGCTGGTGCGCTCGGCGGCGATGGACTTCGCGCGGTACGGCATCCGCGTCAACGGCGTTGCGCCGGGCGTCGTCGACACCCCGATCGCCGAGCTCGTCGTGCACAACCCCGAGCTCGCCCCCGAATATCTGAAGACGATTCCGCTCGGCCGCTTCGGTCAGCCGGAGGACGTCGCCGACGTCGTGCTGTTCCTCGCCTCGGACGACGCGTCGTACGTCACCGGCCAGAACATCGTCGTCGACGGCGGCCAGACGCTCGGCATCCCGGGAGACCTCGGCGAGGCCGCCGACGTCACCGGTTGGCAAGGGGCCTGATGCTCGCGCGCCGCGAGCTGATGCGTCGGGTCGGGCGCTTCGAACAGGTCGCCGGCGTTCGCCTCGCGACGCTCGGCGACGGGCCGGAGCGCGGGGTTCGCGTCCTCGAGTTCCGAACCGGCACCGGGTTCGAGTTCGACGTCCTGGTCGATCGCTGCTTCGACGTCGGCCGATGTGAGTTGCGCGGCCGGTCGCTCGCGTGGCTCTCCCCGGTCGGCGTGGTCGGGCCCTGGTTCGCCGAGCCGTTGGGCCTCGGCTGGTTCCGGCTGTGGGGCGGCGGGATGCTCGTCACCTGCGGGCTCGACCACACGCTCCTCGGCGGCGTCGACGACGCGAGCCAGTTCCACCAGGACGTGAAGCCGACGGAGGAGTACGGCCTGCACGGGCGCATCGGCTTCATGCCCGCGCGGCTGAGCGGCTACGGCGAGCGCTGGGACGGCGAAGACTGCGTCCTGTGGGCGGAAGGGGTGGTGCGGCAGGCCGCGGTCTTCGGCGAGGCGCTCGAGCTTCACCGCCGCATCGAGGCGCGCCTCGGCGAGAGCCGCTTCGTCGTTCGGGACGAGGTGGAGAATGTCGGCTTCGACCCGGCGACGCATATGCTCCTCTACCACGTGAACGTCGGTTGGCCGGTCGTGGACGAGGGTGCCGAGTACCTGATCCCGGCGGAGACCGGCGACTACCGGCACATTTCCGCGCCGGCGGCCATGGTCCGCGAGGAGTGTTACGAGCATTCGGTCGCCGCTGAGCCGGACGGGTCGGTGCCGGTCGCGGTCGTCAACCGCGCGATCGGTCTCGGCGCGTATCAGGTGTACAAGCGCGACCAGCTCCCGTTCCACACCATGTGGCGCATGCTCGGCGAGGGGACGTACGCCGTCGCGATGGAGCCGACGACGAACCGCGACGCCGGCCGCTTCGACGCGCGCCGGCGCGGCGAGCTGATGGTGCTCGCGCCGGGGGAGGCCCGGACGTACGAGCTCGAGATCGGGGCGCTCGACGGCGAGAGGGAGATAGACGCCTTTCACGAGAGAGTGAGGTCGATCGATGCCGGCTGACGTGCTGCAGGAGGCCCACGAGCGTGTCCGCGACGCCTACGGCGGCGCGATCGGCAGGCACCGGCACGAGGTGGTGACGCCGGCGCTGCTCCTCGACCTTCCGGCCGCCCGGCGGAACATCGAGAAGATGGGTGAGCGAATGCGCGGGCTGCCCGCCGGCCTGCGGCCGCACATCAAGGTGCACAAGAGTCCCGAGCTTGCGCGCATGCAGGTCGACGCGGGGGCGATCGGCGTCTCCACCGCCACGGTCTGGGAGGCGATGGTGATGGTTCGCTCCGGTCTCGACGGCGTCTTCGTCGTGAACACGGTTGCCGGGCCGGACAAGCTGGCGGCACTCGCCGAGCTCGCCCGCGAGGCCGACGTCATGGTCGCGGTCGACGACGCGGCGAACGCGGCCGAGATCGCGGCCGCGGCCCGGGCGGCGGGAAGCACCCTCGGCGTGCTCGTCGAGCTCGACACGGGGATGGACCGCGCGGGCGTCGACTCGGCCGAGGCGGCCCGCGGGCTGGCCGAGCGGGTCGCGGAGCTCGACGGTCTCCGGCTCCGCGGGCTCACCGGCTACGAGGGGCACTGCTCCCTCACACCGGAGCGTGAGCTTCGGCACGAACGGCAGCGAACGGCCATGAGCTTCCTCGTCGAGACCGCCGAGACGCTGCGCGCCGCCGGGCTGGCGTCCCCGATCGTCTCGGCCGGCGGGACGGCGACGTGGGAGTGGACGGCATCGTATCCCGGCGTGACCGAGAGCCAGGCCGGCTCGTACGTCCTCATGGACAATTTCCACGGCACGATGGTCGGCGACTTCGAGCACGCCGCGACCGTTCTGACCACGGTGATCAGCCGGCCGCCCAATCGCGTGATCGTCGACGCCGGCAATAAGTCGATGGGCGCCCCTGCGCTCGCGACGATCGTCGGCCACGACCTCCCGTCGTTTCGCTTCGACGAGGAGCACGGCATCTTCGAGGCGACCCCCGGGGCCGGTCTGCGTGTGGGCGACGTCGTCGAGCTCGTGCCGGGCTACGCGCCCGGCACCGTCAACTGGTACGACGCCTACCACGTCATCGACGACGACGAAGTCGTCGACATCTGGCCGGTCGTCCCGCGCGGGCCCGGCCACGGCGGCCTGATTCGATGACCGCCTAGAATCGCGCCCTGCACTTCGGCGCACATCAGGATCTCGAGCTTCTCGCGCTGCTCGTCGTACTCGGGGCGCTGCTCGCGCTTGCGCCGGCGCTGCGCATGCCGCTGCCGATCCTGCTCGTGCTCGGCGGCGTCGTCATGGGCTTCATCCCCGGCCTTCCGCAGGTGTCGCTGCCCCCGGACGTCGTGCTCGTCGGCGTGCTGCCGCCGCTCCTCTACTCGGGCGCGTTCTTCACCTCGCTGCGCGAGCTGCGGAGAAACAAGCGCGCGGTCTCGCTGCTCAGCTTCGGGCTCGTAGGCGCCACGATGACGACCGTCGCGGTCGTCGCGCACGAATGGATCGGGCTGTCGTGGGCGGTCGCGTTCACGCTCGGGGCGATCGTCTCGCCGACCGACGCGCTCGCGGCCACCGAGATCACGTCGCGGCTCGGCGCACCGCGGCGCATCGTCTCGCTCATCGAGGGCGAGAGCCTCGTCAACGACGGCAGCGCGCTCGTCCTCTACAAGGCGGCGCTCGGCGCCGCCGTCGGCGGGACGTTCTCGCTCCTCGACACGTCCGGGCGCATCGTGCTCAACGTCGTCGGCGGCATCGCCGTCGGGCTCGCCGTCGGCTGGGTCGTGCGCCAGGTGCGCAAGCGGCTCGACGACCCGCCGGTCGAGGTCGCGATCGCCGTCCTCAGCGGCTACCTCGCGTACCTCCCGGCGGTCGCGATCGGCGTCTCCGGCGTGCTCGCAGCCGTCACGATCGGCGTGTACATGGGGTGGCACACGCCCGAGCTGACGAACGAGCGCACGCGCCTCGTCGGCGACTCGTTCTGGAACATTTTCGTCTTCCTCGTCAACGCGCTCCTGTTCGTGCTCGTCGGCCTGCAGCTGCGCGGCATCGTCGACGCGCTGTCGGGACTGTCGTCCTGGAGGCTGACCGGCTACGCGGCGCTCGTGTGCGCGGCCGTGATCGTCACGCGCATCGCCTGGGTGCCGGTCTTCGCATATCTCCCGCGCTTCCTCTTCCCGCGCATCCGCGCCGCCGACCCGTATCCGCCGTGGCAATGGCCGGTCGTGATCTCGTGGGCGGGGATGCGCGGAGCGGTGTCGCTCGTCGCCGCGCTCGCGCTGCCGCTCGACTTCCCCGACCGGGAGCTCATCCTCTTCCTCACGTTCGCCGTGATCGTGGCCACACTCGTGCTGCAGGGCCTGACGCTCCCGAGCCTCATCCATGCACTCCACGTCGTCGACGACGGGAGCGCTGAACGCGAGGACGCGAAGGCGCGCATCAAGGCCGCGGAGGCGGCGCTCGCGCGACTCGAAGAGCTCGTCGCGGACGGGGCCGTGCGCGAGGACACGGCCGAGCGGCTGCGCGGCGCCTTCGGGTTCCGTGCGAACCGCTTCCGCGCCCGCTTCGACGACGAGGACGACGGCTCCATCGAAGAACGATCGGTCGCCTATCAGCGCGTCATGCGCGAGCTCATCGCGGCCGAACAGTCCGCGCTCGTCCATCTTCGCAACGAACGCGTCATCGACGACAACGTGATGCAGCGGGTGCAGCGGGACCTCGACCTCGAGGCTGCGCGGCTGGACGCCGATCGGTAGGGTCCGCGCATGGACACCGAACGTGCACGCGAGCTGCTGGCGGCCGAGCGCGCGCGTATCGAGCGCAGCCTCGCACGGCTTGCCCACCAGGACGACGCCGAGGAGTTCGACGACGAGGATCCGGCGAATCTCGGCTCCGACCTGTACGAGGACGAGCTCGACGAGGGCCTCTCCGACGACCTGCGCGGGCAGCTCGCGGCGCTGGAGCGGGCCGAGGGGCGTCTCGCGGCCGGCACGTACGGGCTCTCGGTCGAGAGCGGCGAGCCGATCGCCGACGAGCGCCTCGAGCTCATCCCCACCGCCGAGCGAACCGCCGAGGAGGAGGAAGCTGCGCGTTGACGTTCGAGAACGACATCAAGCCGCTCTTCCGCGAGCGCGACCGCGCGTCGATGCTCCGCGTCTTCGACCTCTGGTCATACGCCGACGTCCGCGAGCATGCCGACGCGATCCTCGAGCGGCTCGACGACGGCACCATGCCCTGCGACGGCCCGTGGCCCGGCGATCAGGTCGAGACCTTCCGCGCCTGGATCGCGGAAGGAAGCCCGGCCTAGGCTGTCGGTTTCTTGCAGCCGGGTGCAAATCGTCCGGCCTGTTGAGCTAGTCTGAGGCCATGACTCGTCGCCTGGCCGAGGTCGCGAAGTACGCAGGGGTGAGCGAGGCGACCGTGAGCCGCGTCCTCAACCAGAAGCCGGGGGTCGCAAAGTCGACCCAGGAGCTGGTCCTCACGGCGCTCGACGTCCTCGGCTACGAGCGGCCGACCCAGCTCCGCGGCGAGCGCGCGCGCCTCGTCGGGCTCGTTCTGCCCGAGCTGCAGAACCCGATCTTCCCGGCCTTCGCCGAGGTGGTCGCCGACGCGCTCGCGAAGCGCGGCTTCACCCCGGTCCTCTGTACCCGCACCTCGGCCGGGATCTCCGAGGCGGACTACGTCGACATGCTGCTCGAGCACCAGGTCTCCGGCGTGATCTTCTCCGGCGGGCTGTACGCCCAGGCCGCCGCCGACCACGAGCACTACCTCCGCCTCCGGGAGCGGGGCCTGCCGGCGGTGCTGGTCAACGCCGCCTACGAGGACCTCGGCTTCCCGCGCATCTCGGTCGACGACCGGAGCGCCGTCGAGCAGGCGGTCACGCACCTCCGGTTCCTCGGCCACGAGCGCATCGGCATGGT
>Ga0070732_10000980_pt1 | contig 16102 bp, 14 predicted proteins | sample Coa_R1_5_FD_66449 | JGI IMG/M metagenome (GOLD analysis project Ga0070732, IMG submission 66449) | Surface soil microbial communities from Centralia Pennsylvania, which are recovering from an underground coalmine fire - Coalmine... | ecosystem: Environmental > Terrestrial > Soil > Unclassified ...
TAATTTCTCCGAGCTGCAAGATTTGATTAAAAGCGAGATCGGCCCAGCGGCGAACACCCGGTTACTCAGCATCACGCTGGATCCCGCTTTCGACACGCCCGAGATCCTGAAACAATACGGCGCGCATTCCCACGAGGACCCGAATGTCTGGAGTCTTGCCACTGGCGACCCGAAACAAATCGACGACCTGACTGCGGCGTTCTCGGTCTACCGCCAGAACGAAGGTGGAACCATTTCCCACGGACTGGCCACCGCGTTGGTCGATCCCACTGGGAAGATTGTAAAGATCTGGCGTGGCAACGGTTGGAAACCAGACGAGATCCTTTCCGAAATCCGCGCTGCTCGACAGACCCAGTGATGGGGAGAAAATTGTAACCGGCCGCCGCCACCTGCGGTCACAGTTATCAAATAGCCCGGAGTAAACGGGCGCAGACAGAGAGATGAAAAAAACAAATATGAAACGAAACATACTGACACTCGCAACGGCGGGCGCGATTGCGCTGGGTGGCTTTGCATTGGTGAACGCGCAAGACGGGAACGGCTTTGCCGGCCACGGTTGGCACGGACACCAATTTGCCATGCAGCATCTGACCAAATCGTTGAACCTGACACCTGACCAACAGGCCAAGGTCCAGCCCTTACTCGATCAGGCGCGTCCACAAATCATCGCCATCCACAAGGATGCGATGCAAAAGACCCAGGCGATCATGGACAAAACCATGGCCCAGATTCGCCCCATGCTGACTGCTGACCAGCAAACCAAGTTCGACGCGCTCCAAAAAGCTCGTCAGGACATGCGCAACGCGATGCAGGAAATGCATGCTGCGATGACGCAATAATTTCCTAGAGGGGTCAATGGAAGGAAAGACGGCGGCGTCCGACTATGGTCGCCGCCGTTTTGCGTCCGGTCACGCCATACAAATTCGAACGACACCGCGGATGGGCCGGCCTAAAGTCGGCTGGTGAAGTTTCGCAAAGGCACTGACATGGCGACCTTGCTGGCGAAGATCGATGCGGTCCGATTGCGCGAAATTCAGCGGCGCCATACCGATTCGCATGAGCGATATGCGAAATACGCCGACGTCGAGCGCTGGCTGACAATCAATCTTCCGCGGATTGAAGAACTGAAGCTCGACCATTCGGCGCCAAGACAAATTCTCGATCTCGGATGCGGCGCAGGATTTTTTCTTTTTCTCGCGAAACAGGCCGGCCATTCCTGCGTCGGTCTCGACGTCGGCGATTATCCACTTTCCAACGAACTGATCGATTTGTTCGGTATTTATAAATTGACCTGGCGGATCCGCGCGTTTGAGCCGCTGCCAGATTTCGGGCGACAATTCGATTTGATCACCGCGTTTTCGGCGGCATTCAATCGGAACGAGGATGAGAGCCGCGGCTGGACCGCGGACGAATGGGAATTTTTCCTGAACGACCTGAACCGGCATTCGAAACCGGGCGGCCAGATCCTGCTCGAGATCAATTCGGGCAAGGACGGCCGCTATTTTTTGCCACCGATCCGCGAGTTCCTGGTGAAACGGGGTGCGCGGGTGGACGGCGAACGGGTGTATTTTGAATCTATCCGCTAAGCACGCTAAAGGCCGCGAAATAAATCCGGCAGAAAGTTTCGGCGTAAGTTCGCGTTTTTAGCGGTTCGCCTTTTTCAGCTTCGCTTCTTACCGAGCGAGAACAGAAACAGCAAAATAGCCAGTCCGGCGAGGACGGCGGCGATGATAAACGCGGTGCTCGTAATCTCCGCCCGGTAATGGTACTCGGACTTCATGTGGCCGGCCCATCCGATCAGCGCAAAGAGCAGCGCGGTATAAAGCAGGATAACACTAATGCCGCGCTGGTCGTCCGTTTTCATCGAAGATTGGTTCGCATTTCATCCATGATTTGGCGGCACAATTCAAGCCGCGATTTACTTCCCGGTGACCGTTCGTAAATCGCTGATGCTTCCATCGGTAAAGATAATGAGATTGCCATGACCGTGAACATCAGCAGTTTCGGCAAACCACGGCTGCCGGGGCCATTGATGGGGAGTTGTTGGTTTGTCGTCAAAAGGAGTCGCGTAATAATCGACCCGGACGTTCTCCGCCTTGGTGTAATCCGGGTTTTGCATCAGGTTCTGAATTGTCGGACAAATCCAGGTTTTTTCGAGACGGCCGAATGGCTTCAGCGCTGCGATCCAGGCGGCGGCGTACGCTTGATCATTTTCGTCCGAATCGTCCGAGGCGATTTGAGGCCAGCTGCCGTTTTGTTGAATGTATAATTCGGTTGCGGTGTAGAGGCCTCGCAAATTGATCATGCATTGGGCGCGTTGGGCGCGCGCACGAAATCCGGAGACGGTCGGAACCAGAAGCAACGCAAGAATGGCGATGATGAGAAAGACAACCAGCAATTCCATCAACGTCATCGCCTGACGGTTATCTGGATGAGAAAAACCCGCTGACAATTCCGGTCTCGCGATTTTAGCCGCCACCTAAAATCGTCGGTGCAGTGCTCGATTGTTTGAAGCCGCCGACTTTGAGCGTCATCCCGCAAGTCGGGACCGGCGCCAAAGTGACGGGATCGACTTCTCCCTGGCTGATTTCGATTGTCGCAGAGCCGACTAATCGAATCGACGACACGCCGAGACTTGTCTGCGAGGACTGGTTCTTGATGTGAGTATCAAGGTTGCCATTCGCCGTCGCCGTCACATCCTCCGAAAAACCTGATGGCGTACACGCTGGAGCCGGAGTTGGATTCGGACATGGGGTTGGCGGAAAAGTTACGGTGAAGTTGAAGCTCGCACTTAACACCGCTTTGAGTGTCGCCTTACTCGGATCTTTGCCCGGATCGGCGGTGCCTTGGATTGTTCCGCTGAATACGCGTCCCTGTGAAAACATGACGAAGGTTCCGGTCGCGAGTCCAGAGTCGGGGACGCCCACTGAAAACACGCCGAGGGAGTTCATGGAGCAGCCTGGCGGATCATCTACCGGCATTTTTTTTAGTTTCATCACGCCGGCATAAACGCCGACGAGATTCGCTCCGCCGGGATATGGCGGTCCACCGCTGATGGCGAACGCCTGTGTCATCGTGAACACCAGACACATCAGCGCGCCGAAGAGAGCTTTCACTGCGTCGAATCTAGGGATCGGTGATTCGCCGCGTCAATTCGAAAAGCTGAAATGCTTAGACAGGATTAACGGGATTCAATCGATTTGGGTCTCGTAGAAATCGGGCTAATCCTGTCGATTTCAGATCCTGAATTGCGGCCGGCACGGCCGCCGCTACAACAAGCTAGTTGCCCGGCATCTTTTCCGGCATCGTCACCCACTTGCCGCCTTCCGAGGTCAGGATCGGCAGTTCTTCCATCATGTATTGGGTTTTGCCGAGGGCGCCGATCATCTTGATGCCGGTCGCGTGGTAAAACCAGGCGCTCATCTCTTCGCCGGTGTGACAACCCCAGCTTTGGACGTAGGCGTTTTTGGCGAAAATGTTGCCGTGAATCTGTTTCAACATCGATTCGTGCAGGAACGATTTCGACGCGCTGTCGACATTGCTGCTGTAATCGAACATGAAACAGGCGCGGTTGGAATGTCCGAAATATTCCCACCCGGCAACCTTCAGTTTCTTGCGGTCCTGACCGTTGTTCAGGTAATTGATGACGTCATCGCCATTTTTGATCCATACGAGCTTAATATTGAATTTGTCGCGGATAGTCCCGATCAGCGAAATGAGGTCCTGTTTTTCCTGCGTCATGCGATCGACGTAACCCTGCTTGTAAACCAGCCAGGTAATCGGCGCGTCCGGTCCAAGGCCTTCGCGGAGTTGCTCGGTCCGCAAACGCGCGGCCCGGATGAAGTTGGCCCACCAATGGTCGTGCGGCTGGGCCTTGTATTGCTCCCATTCCTTGAGCGAAGGGCCGCCGACGAGGAGGATCCATTCGCCTTTCGGCACGTTATCGCCGGCCTTGGCGCCGACGGCGAGGATCGAAAACAAGCAAACCAGGAGCAGGCGTTTCATGCGATTCGAGGGGAAGCAGTATTTATGCAGGAAACGAAAATCTGCAACTTTTCGCGGGTCCTTCCAGGAGCACAGGCCGCAGGCCTGTGGTGTTCGGCGGCTCGCCGAGCACGATCAATTCCGGCGAGCCGCCGGAATTCGCAGGCGAGCCGCCTGCGCTCCCCGATGCAACTGAATTTCAGCAGGTAGCGGCGGCTCACCGAGCCGCCATGGCGACTGAGGTCAGTCGCCGCTACCTACAACTCGTCGCGGACCAAGTCTTCCCAGGTTTGGCGTTTACGGATCAATTTCGCCTCGCCGCCGCGAACCAGTATCTCCGCGGGTAAAGGCCGCGAATTGTAATTCGAAGCCATGGTGAATCCATAAGCGCCGGCGCTCATGATGGCGAGAAGATCGCCTTCCGCCACGGCGGGCATTTCGCGATCGAGCGCGAAGAAATCGCCGGATTCGCAAACCGGCCCAACAATATCAACCTTTTGTCCGGCGTCGGACCCAGACGCACGGCAAGGCACGATTTGGTGGTAGCTCTCATACAAAGCCGGGCGAATCAGATCGTTCATGCCGGCATCGACGATCACGAACTTCTTCTGGCCGGCGCTCTTAATATAGAGGACGCGCGTTAACAGAATGCCGGCGTTGCCAATCAGGAACCTTCCGGGCTCAAGCAGCACGTGAAGGCCGAGGTCGCGCAGCGGCGGAACAATTGCATTGGCGTAATCGGGCACGCTGAAGGCGGAGGATTCGCCGCCGTGGTCGTGCCACCATTTACCGGCGCCGCTTTCCAGGGCGCGCCGATAAATAATTCCCATGCCGCCCCCGATACTGAAGAATTTGATGCCGTATTTGGATTTCAGATGGCGAGCGAGCGGAGCAACCTTGTCGATCGCGGCAGCGAACGGTGCGGCTTCGGTGATTTGCGAACCGATGTGCATCTGCACGCCGACGATCTCGAGGTTGCGCATTTTTTCCGCGCGTTCGTAAACGGCGGGCGCGTCCGTGAGTGCGATGCCGAACTTGTTCTCCTGCGATCCGGTCGAAATGTATTTGTGAGTGTGCGGATCGACATCGGGATTCACCCTCAGCGCAATCGGCGCTCGCACGTTTTTCTCGCGCGCAATCTTGTCGATTAATCCCAGCTCGGATTCGCTCTCGACGTTGAAACTGTAAACGCGCTGAGCCAGCGCGTACTCGATTTCGTCACGCGTTTTCCCGACTCCAGCAAAAGTGCACTTTCGCGGATCAGCTCCGGCACTGATTGCGCGAAAAAGTTCGCCGCCCGAGACAATGTCGAACCCGGCGCCGGCATCCGCCAGCAGGCTCAAAATCGCGCGGTTCGAATTGGCTTTGACCGCGTAACAAATCAGGTGATTCAGCGGCGACAGCGCCTGATCCAGCCGAACGTAGTGATCGAGAATTGTGCCGGCGCTGTAAACGTAGAGCGGTGTTCCGAATTGCCCAGCGGCCTCGGAAAGATCGACATCTTCACAATGAAGCTGCCCGTCATGGTAGCGAAACGAATGCACATAGTTCTGTAGAGGCGGCCGTGCCGGCCGCAAATGATTTCAACGACCTCCGGGTAGCGCACGCGTCTCGCGTGCCTGGCGACGGTGTCTCACCGTCGCGAACTTCCTTCGAGTTTCGAAAAGATTGTTTCGGCGGGGACGCCGAAACCAACACGCGAGACGCGTGCGCTACCCGGACAACGCTTTGTGTTCTCGGAACCCAACGCTAGAATTCGCGCGATTCGCATGCCTATCTTCCGCCCCCAATTCGTTTTCCTACTCGCGTTCGCAACCAATGCGTTCGCTGAACTTCCGGAACTGCGCGATCTCGATCTGACCGGCTGGGATTGTCTCACCCAGGTGGCCGGGGTAGCGCGCACGCAGGACGGCAATGAGCGCAACGTTCAGAAAAATCGGGGCACGGCTGAGATCGCCGGCAAGATTCCTTCGTTCGATTTCGCAGGATTCATGGCTCGCGCCGTAGAGTACGATCGCCAAATCGAGCGCAAACACCGGCGCGACTTGAGTCCGGAACTAAAGGAGAAGGTTACGTCACTGGAAAAACAAATCGTGTCGCTCACGGGCTGGCTTGTTCTTGGATATCAAGGCGTTCCGGAAACCACCAATTGCCGGAGCAAAGATTTTCTCGACTGGCATTTGGAGTTGTCGCCGGAGCCGGCGGACCACGCCACCCAACCAGGAGATCCAACCCCGATTATTTGTGAAATCACGCCGCGGACGCAGGCGTTGATCTACCGGAGTGGCGTCCGGATCCAAAAACTCGCCGCGTTCATGCGCCTTCCGGACAACAGTTTTGTCGCGACCGGCAGCAAAGCGCACAAAATCCGCGTGACCGGATATCTGTTGTGGGACGACGAACACAACAAAGAAGACAGCGACATTGGTTCGAACGTCGAATGGTTTAGCGCGGAAGGTTATCATCATCCCTGGCGGGCGACGGCGTGGGAAGTTCACCCGATTTTGAAAATCGAAGACCTCGGCACGAATCGATGACGCAGCCTACCCTCACCCGCCGCTAACGCGGCTGCCTCTCCCAATGGGAGAGGTGAAAGAAATGCGAAGTGGGCCTTCATGTCTTTTGGCATGCGAGCGCCTTTCCCTTTCTTTTGCGTAAAGGAATGTTATTCGTGGCGCGCGAGGCTATCTGTCCGCCTCTCCCTGAGGGAGAGGATTGAGTGAGGGCCGTTCCATCGCTGGACAGTACTTCTCCGTTGGATTACGAGTCCCAACACCCTATGGACGCCACCCAAATTTATTTTCTCATTTTCGGCGTGCTGACAATCGTCGGTGGCGTCATTGGTTACGTGAAGGCCGGCAGTCTGCCTTCGATCATCGCCGGCACAATCACCGGGGTGTTGCTGCTGGTTGCGGGTTGGATCTTGCCGACGAACCGCGCCGTTGGGTTGGTCATTGCGTTAATCATTTCGATTTTACTCGCAGTGCAATTTGTTCCGAAGCTTATCCGAACCGGGAAAGTGATGCCGGCCGGCCTGATGTCGGTCTTGAGCGTGATCGGCATCGTGGTGGCGATCGTCGCCTGGTTGAAGAAGTAATCGGTGGCAAACGTTCCACTACGCATGTTGCGAAGGCTGGTGGTTTTGATCGCGGCCGTTTTGTTCGCGCTGATCCTGTATCGATGGATCTCACAGGAGCGATTGCAGTATTTCGCGCCGCGCGAACCAGTCGCGACCCCAACGCCTGAACCGTCTCCGACCCGTCCGCCTCCGATTGGCGGCAAACTCGAGACCGGCCGTTTGTTCAGCGGCATCACCCTGCATTCGAGTGTCGAGCCGACGCCGGGCACGGATGCGACAACTGAGCGAACCGATCCGGACAGTTACGTTCTCGAGTTGAAATTGAAGCCGCGAATTCCGGCGCCAAATCGAACGATTGAGGATTTGGCCAAAGTGAATCCGAAGCTGCCGGAATTGCTGCCAGCGCTTTCGACGACGCTTCCGACCGAGCCGGTCTCGCCGTTATTCGCTCAGCTTTACGACACGAAAATCAGAATGCTGCGCGAAAATCTCGGACGCCTGGATGTTTTGCTGTCGCGCCACAATTTTTTCGATTGTCAGACAATCCTCCAGTTGCAGCATCCGCAGACGCACCGCAAGGCGTTGCTTCTTCAAGCCGACATGGATGTCGATTGTGACGGTTCCGACGGCGATCGTCTCCCGGCGGGAACGGGCGCGCCCACTAATTTCAAGCCGTTCACCAGTTACAAGTGGCCGAAAAAGGGCGCGGGAGTGAACCCGTACCTTGCCGGAACGCAGGAACGCTTGAAAAAGGCGGAGGCCGAATTCGCCGCGCCAGGGACAACGGCCGATCGCAAACGCGATTTGCGGAATGCGATCACCCAATTGCGCGCCGAAGTGACGACGCTGCAAAAGTTCAGTTTCTTCATCGGCACGACCGATCCCTACATCGTAATTCCGGGCGCATTCGCGCACGAAAAGGACGGCGCGAAAACCGGAGACTATGCGCTGGTGATTTTTGGCGATGGAATTTATCCCGCAATCGTCGGCGATATCGGTCCTAACGATAAGGTTGGCGAAGCCTCCTTCCGGATCGCAAAAGAAATCAATCCGCAGTCAACGCCTTACAACCGGCCTGTGAGCGAGTTGAAAGTGACCTACCTGATTTTTCCCGGAACGGCAGACACTCCCTTCGGTCCGCCGGATTACGATAAACTCCAGGCCCGCTGCCAGAAACTGGTGGACGAAATTGGTGGGGCGACCGTGCCATTGCATCACTGGGAAAACATTATTCCGCAACCAAGCCCAACTCCGACTCCATCGCCCAGCCCGTCGGCAACCACCGCACCGATGACGCCGGCCGGATCGTCGCCAACACCGGCCGCTTCGGCGACATTTGCATTTCCAATAGCTAGTCCAACGCCGGCGAGATAGGCGACGACTGAACGCAGCGTGAGATGCGTTCGTTTAAATGAGGGGGGCCGTTGCATCGGCGGCTTTCGTCGCAGACGCCATGCACGCGCCGATTCGAAAACAAGGGTTGCAGGGATTCAAGTCGCATCACTCTTTCTTGGAAAGCTGCCCCGCATGGACTCGAACCATGAATAACGCCTCCAAAGGGCGCTGTGTTACCATTACACCACAGGGCAAGGAACCATCTAGCTTGGCTATTTTGGGTTAAAGCGCAACGGCTCGAACCATGAATAACCCCGAACGCTTTCGGGGCTGTGTTACCATTACACCACAGGGCAAGGAACTATCTAGCTTGGCTATTTTGCGTTAAAGCGCAACGGCTCGAACCGTGAATCGTTCGAAAATGCCCGCCGAGATTTCTGATTAATGAACCTTTTCCGGCGGCGCCAACGGCGTGACTGAAGCGATAATTTCCTGAAGCGGCGAAAATCCGCTGCCGATGACAAGGTTCGCCAACGGAAGCGAAACGATTTCGTGTTCGGATGCGGCGTCGACGGTAAGCGGTGATCTGAAGGTCATCGCTCTCGCGACTTCGACCATCTCGTCGACTTGTCGATCGTCGTGAGAGGGATCGTGATGAAAAAATAACAGGCGTCGCGCGCCGGCCTCAGTTGCCAGATCGACACTGTCCGGCAAGCAGCCATGACCCCATCCGACCCGGCGGGTGTACTCGTCGGCGGTGTATTGCGTGTCGAGAATCAACAGGTCGACCCCGCGAATGAATTCGATCAGTTCGCGGTGGGCCATTTCCACCTCGCCAATTCGTCCACCGTTGTTTCGAAACGGTTCGTGATCCGGCAGGTAAGCGATGTGTCCGGCCGCGGATTCGATTCGAAAACCGGTGCATCCACCGGGATGATTCAATCGCGTGGTTCGAACGAGCAGGTCTCCCAATTTCGTCGCGTCGCGAGAAAGTTCCCTCACTGGCAGCAGGCCGCGCATTTGGTGAAGGCCAACTGGAAAATGCGCCGGCGCCATCTGAGTTTCCAACCCGTGTTGCAGTTGCTCTGCGCGACCACATTCCCCAAAGACCGTGATGCGATTGGCCGGCGAATAAGCTGGAGCGAAAAAAGGCAAACCCTGAATGTGATCCCAATGGTTATGCGAAAGAAGCAGCGTCGCCTCGATGGGATTTTCTTGCGCGGATCGAACGAGTTCGTCTCCAAGCGAACGGATGCCGCTTCCCGCGTCCAGGATCAATAATTGATCATGATAACGAATCTCCACACACGAAGTGTTTCCGCCGTAGCGCATGTTCTCCGGCGCCGGGGCCGGTAGCGAACCGCGCACTCCGCGGAACCGGATAATCATGTTGTCGTCGTGCGTCATGGCTGTGTTTGTTCGGGAGACATCGGCAGCGCGATCCGAAAAGTTGTTCCGGCGCTGCTGCTTTCCACGGTGATGGTCCCGCCATGTGCGTCGACCACGGTCTTGGCGATGGCGAGACCCAAGCCAGTGCCGCCACTTTTTCCTTCGGTAATGAACGGCTCAAAGATTTTCGGCAACAATTCGGCGCGAATTCCGTGTCCAGTGTCGCTGAGTTCGAATCGTGCTTGCGACTCAACCTCGCGCACCGAGAAGCGCAAAACATTCTGCTCGCCGACTTTCATCGCTTCGCGCGCGTTCTTGATCAGATTGCCGAAGACGCGAAGCATCCTGTGCCGATCGATCCTGACCGATCCCTGGAAGTCGACTTGAATCTGGACGTCGCAACCAGCGCGACACTTGGCGAAATCGGGCTCGAGCTGTCGCACAAAATTCGCGACGTTGACGGTTTCCAGCTTCAGTTGCGTTTCGCCTCGCGAATAGTCGACCAGCTCGCGGGTCATGGCCGCCATGCGATCGATGGCCTCCTTGATGTGTCCGGCTAGCTGCATTGTTCCACCGTCGGTGGTGGTCGACTGAATTATTCCGGCGGCGCAAAGGATGGTGCCGATCGGATTGTTCATGTCGTGCACAATCGAGCTGATGGTTGTGCCGATGAGGGAAAGCCGTTCGCTGCGCATCATTTGCTCGATGAAATGCTGATTGTTCTGGCGAAGCCGCTGGGTGACCGAATGGGTGAAATTTGTCAGGATGCGTTGGGGCGCGAGACGGAGTAACAGGTCCCAAGTCTCGCGGTCGATCCGGCCGACTGTGGTCACACCCACTGCAGTCGCTTGCGCCGAACGTTTGCCGCTGTCGATCAACGCCATCTCGCCGAAATAATCGTTAGGCGGGAGATAGGTCAGAGTTTCCTGTTTGCCGCCGCGCCCGCGCTTGGAAATTTTTATCGACCCTTCGGCAATCAGATAAAGACAGTCTCCGGGTTCATCTTCTTGAAAGAGGACTTCGTCCGGCTGCAGCGTCTGAATCTCTATTCGCCTCGAGATTGTTTCGAAAACCTCAGGACTCAAATTGGCGAACAGCGCGTTCCCGCCAAACGCGGGAGTTTCGGCTTCAAGAGAGAGATCCGGAATCGCCTCCAGGCTCGGGCCTGCTGACTTGTCGCCGACCATTTGGACAGTCCGTTTAGTAACCCGGCGCCGCGCTCAGCGGATGAGTAGCTGCGCCTTTGCCGGCGAAGGTGCCGGTAGTCGTGCCGTTGCCGCCGAAGCCCGTGTAATTCGCGTGATTGGTAAACACATCTGCGGCCGTTGGACCCAGAATGGTCACAATCTTGCCGTTGTTAATGATCACCGCGTTAGCGGCAATAATCTTCGCGCTGTTGCCGCCAAGCGTAACGTTGTCGGTGAAATCGATCGTACCGTTGCTGCCGCCGGCGTAAAGCTTGAGCATGGTATCGGCGGAAATCGATCCACCGCCGACGTTGAGGGTGCCATTGGGAGAAAGCGCGCCGACTTTGACGGTGTCCGCCATAAGGGTGGCGTTGGTCAGATTGATCTGTCCGGCATTCGTCCCGTTGTTTGTGACCTCAATGGTGCCACGATCAGCTTGAACGGTGCCGCTCATACTAATAGCGCCGCCAGCGGAGGTGAACTTGATCGAACCGCCGGGCCCGGGCGCTGCCGCATTGAGAAGGGCTAACAGTTGCGCGCTGCTGCTGACGTTAATCGCGGTGCCGCCGGTGGCAGTGCTCTTGATATTAATATGACCGCCAGTGGCGCTTTGATGCCGGTTTCCGTCGTTCGAAGAAACTTCGATCTTATTATTTAGAGTGATGGTGTTCGATGCGGTCAGGTTGACTGTGCCGCCGTTGCCGCCGGTCATCGCATTTGTGCTGTTGAGGCCGGTTGTTGCAGTAATTGGCGCGTTCACAGTAAGCGAACCGTTGCTGGTCAAGTCGAGCTGACCGCCATTTCCACCGGCGTCGGATGCGAGCGGGTCGCCGTCCCCACCGTTCAGATTGAAGTTCGTTGCCAGCGTGTAATTGCCCGTCGAAATCGTGAGATTTGAAGCATTGGTCGGCGCGATCAACGGAGTGCCGTTGACGCCATTCAGATTTGCTCCGGCCAAAAGGTTCAGAGTCGGAGCATTGATGGAAATCGTTCCCGTCGAATATGGCGCGAGATTCGAAGTGTGAACCGTCAATGTTTTGTTGGCGGTCAGACTGTCGACCTGCAAAGCGTTAGCCGTGATCGTGTCCGCGGTAATCGAATTCCCGGCGAGCGTTCCGCCAACTGAAACGGTTTTCGTCGACGTCAAAGTGCCGACAGTGAAATTGCCGCTGTTCAACAAAATCTGGTCGAACCCGCTCAGAGCGTGGCCGGTGGCATCGATATTGCCGCCCGTCGCCGTTAGCTCGCCTTTAAAGCTTGGGCCAACCGCGAAGTCGGTCGCAAAAGCCATGTCGTTCGCGATGATCGTTAGGTTTCCGGTCACGGTTCCATTGATCGTTGCCGTGCCTCCGGCGGTCACTTGGAATTGTCGGTTTCCCGTGTTCAGGGAAACGCCCCCATTGAGAGTGAAGTTGCCGGTCACATTGGCGGTCAGACTTTCGCCACTGAACGATCCATTGATCGTCGCCGAGCTTCCGTAAATAAAACCGTGATGACCGGTCACGATGCCGCCGAGCTCGACGTCGCCCCCATTCAGTTGAAAAAGATCGGACACGTTTGCGTTGTCATCGAACTGGATGGTTAACAGACCGGTGACCTCGAGATCTTTGGCGCTGATTGTGCCACCGGAGAGAATCGCGTTGTTCTCGGCCGCGAATTGGAGAATTGAATTCGCTAGCGTGAAGTTTGAGCCAATGTTCACGTCACCGCTGCGCGCGTAAAACTCGACCAGGTTCGGTTTGTCTCCGACAGCGGTGGAAAACGAAATAGTGGAGTCGAGTGTGATGTTGCCGGACTTTGTCGCGAATAGAATGTTTCTAACTCCGGCAAGATTTATCGCCGCAGGCCCGTTTGTAATTCCGTTGTTGCCAACCAGCGCGACGTTGTTGTTTTCGCCAGCGAGATTGAAGTTAATTCCTCCGAGTTGGAGCGAATCGAACACAAAGACCGCGCTGTGGCTGAACTGATGGTTATAAAAATTGTCGAAGTCGAGCTCATTATCGAAAGCTGAAGGTCCCGCGAACAGAAAGCCGGAAGGAGATCCGTTAGTGGGCAGATCTGTGTAGATGACACCTGAATAAGTCACGCCCTGAGTAGTGATGGTGGCGCTGGACGGCTGGGTCGCGACAGTTGTGGTGTTATCGGTTACGTAAACACCGGGCGGCGGGGGCGGAGGCGCTCCGGTCGGCGGTGGATTCGAATTGGGAGTCGGAGCCGGAATCGGCGTCGGTCCCGGAGTCGCGACGGGAAGAGGCGCAGGGGGGGGACCCGCCTTGCTGTTCTTTTCAACGTTGGTGCGCGCGGTCAGGTCGGCCAGCAATTCGTCGGGCGCAATAACAACGTTGGTCCCTTTACCAAGAATCACCAGATTTGTATCAGCCAGCCGATGAGCGTCCTTGCCGGTTTGCTGTTGCTCCACAGACTTCTCGATTTTTCCCATGCTCGGAAGCGAATCGCTGCCCGAGCTCGCCTGTTTTCCTTTTTTTGCCTGCATGTTCACCAGCTTCGAAGTCTGGACGACTTTCTTCAGATCGACGGTGACCGGATCAGGAATTCGTCGTGCATTCGGAGGCATGATCACCATTTTGCCCGGCGTGAGGAGGAGTGAATCACCAAACCGGCCGTTCATTGACAAGCGCAGCGATCCTTCGAGGACCAGGACCTTGATGTCTTTGTTCGGCACGTACTCCATCATGATCGTCGTGCCGGTGATCGCGGCGGTCACCGCAGCGGTGTGAATTTTTGCGCCGCCCAATCCTTTTGGGACCTGGAGGAGCATTGTTCCCTTTTGCAACGTCATCTCGCGGGTGCCGCTCTTGAAACTGAAATAACTTTCCGGCCCCAGCCTGGTCAGGGTGTTGTCCTGAAAAGTGAGCTCCGAACGGGATTTGATTCCCGTGGTCAGGGCGAGATCGCCACTGACAATGTCGTCCAGCTTCGCATTGCGATCACCGGACGCGGGGTCGACCAGTTTTACCTGGTTAATGATTTTGGTGACGTGAGCTTCGGTCAGCGGCGCAGCCGGACAAATCTCGGAAGAGAGAAAGCAGCCGGCAGTCAACGCCAGAACCGTGAAAGTTGTTTTGTGCATATTAGAATCGGACGGTCAAACCCGCGCCGCCTCCGGTTGAAATCACGTCGTATCGAAATGCCGAGCGATTCGATGAGTTGATCGCTCCGGTGAGAAAACTATCGATCGATGCCCACGGATTAATGGAGTAGTGCAGGCCCAACGAGAAAACCTGGTTCAAGTCGTCGCGCCCATCTTTATTATAGAAGTAACCGGAAAGCCGATAACCGAGGTCGCCACCAAATTGTCGCGTAATTTGAAGATGATATCCCGCGGCGAACCCAATCTGATCGCGTTGTTCCGAATATGGGTCCGAGATTCCCACCGAACCGATCACCCCGAAGGTGAGCGAATGGGAGCGGCCCAGGATCAGAAGCTTTTGGAGCGCGACTGAGAACTCGTGGTCCTGCAAAATTTCGCTGCTGGCGCTATCCAGTAGTTCGGTAAAATCGTAGCGCCCAAGAATGCCGATTCCCCAGAAATTTTGCGGCGTCCAAAGCAGACCGACTCCGGTTCCGATATTTTCGAAATCGAGCGGCGTGGTGTCCCAATAACGAAAAATCGAGGTGGAGGCGCCGAATTGAAACTGCAGTTCGGGATTGATTCGCGGCGTCCAGTTGAAGAATGCGGCCCCAACGACAAAACTGTCCGAAATCGTGTTGCGGCGGGTCAGCGCAACGTTGTTCGTGTAAAAGCTGGAAACGCTTCCACCCAAAGTGAAGTCCTGAATCTTTTGCTCGGTCTTGAGGATCTGTTGCGCGCCAAAACTTTCGTCCTCGGAGCTGGCAGTTTCTCCCGCCGGCAGCGCCATTCCGTCGGGGGTCACCATGCCGCTGGTCGGCGGCGCCTGACGCTCAAAAAGGCGCGATGTCTCAACCGCCGGATTGGTTTGAGCAGAAAGCTTTCCGAGGGAAAACAACGCAATCCCTGTTAGGAGGATACGACGGGCAGGAGAAGCCACGCCAACTGGAAAAGCAAAGCCCATGCCGTTAGGTGAATCGGCAGCCTAACAAGGCACGTTTTCCGCTCAGGTGGATTGGATGTCCGCCAGGCGCGTTTTGGCCGTTTCAGCTTTTGCCCTGCTTGTTTGCATCGGCTTCGGCGCGCTCGAGCTAACGCAGCCGGTGAGTTATGTCCGGCTCTGTAATCTCTTCCGGGATGCGATTGCCCGTTCCGGACGAACTACGGCCCCGAACCCAAATCTCGTCTTTCTGGCGATTGACTCTCAATCGATCGGCTTCGACCAAACCGACCTGTTAAGTTATCAACTTTCCAACAACAACTCCGAGGAAACCCGGGCTCTGCGATTGATGAGCAAAGGCTGGCCGTGGTCGCGCGAAGTTTACGCTGTTGTTCTCGACCGCCTCTTGAACGCAGGAGCGCGGGTAGTCATTTTCGATCTGAATTTCCCGACGGCCACGAATAACGATCCGGCCTTTCGCGCTGCCCTTGATCGTCACGCCGATCAGGTCGTCATCGGAAGCAACTTCAACTCTCTGGATAAGAGTCTGGTTCGGCCGTGCGAAACCTTAATCCCGCCGACTTCGCCAATCGATAACCGTGTCGGATTCGCCAATTTTTGGCCCGACGACGATGAAGTCGTGCGGCGCGCCCAATATCGCGTTTCGTTTAATGACCTTCGCGAAACCGGTCGATCCGAATCCGGCTCCGAGCGCTTTTCGTCGTTGGCCGCTGTCGCCCTGATCAAATCCGGCTTTGTCCCGAATGTTCCGCAAACTACTGACCCGTATGTTTTTCGCTTCACCGCTGGTCCAAAAGAGGGATTTCCGCCGCATTCGTTGTTTGAAATTTTTCTGCCTACGTTTTGGCAACAAAATTACCAGTCGGGTGAATTCTTTCGCGACAAAATAGTAATAGTCGGCGCGGAAGGAAGCTGGCAGCACGACGAACACCCCACTCCGTTCGGCGAAATGGCGGGACCGGAATTGCAGTTGAACGCCATTAACGCGGCAATTCACAATGAATTCATCAAGGAACTGCCGCCATTGGCGAATCTCATTGGCATCTGTCTGGCGGCTTTGGTTGCCGTGACTTTCG
>Ga0070732_10000981_pt1 | contig 16086 bp, 13 predicted proteins | sample Coa_R1_5_FD_66449 | JGI IMG/M metagenome (GOLD analysis project Ga0070732, IMG submission 66449) | Surface soil microbial communities from Centralia Pennsylvania, which are recovering from an underground coalmine fire - Coalmine... | ecosystem: Environmental > Terrestrial > Soil > Unclassified ...
CGCTCGCGGATGGAAGCGATCATTCAGAAATTCGGACTCTACGCGACGGACCGGAATCAGGTTCCGATGGAAGCCTTGGTCGATCGCCTACGCAAGAAGATCACCGTCACTCCAGTGAAGCCCATGGCGGACTCCAATAGTACACAGTTGCCCGGCTTTATCATCAAGGTCAGCAACCGCGACCCGGTGATGGCACAGAAACTCTGCGCGGAAGTAGCTTCCATGTTTATGAGCGAAAACCAACGGGTTAAGCATGAACAAGCGCAAGGGACGACCGTTTTTTTGACTAAGGAACTGGAAGACGCGAAAGCAAAACTTGACGAGCGCGACGCGAAGCTCGCCGCCTTCAAGACCCGTTATATAGGCGAGCTACCCGATGACCAGCAGGCCAACATGAGCCTGCTAGCTGGGCTGAATACGCAGTTGGACGCGGCGACCCAGGCGCTGAGCCGCGCGCAACAAGACAAGTCGTTCGCGGAGTCGATGCTTGCGCAACAGTCCGCGAACCAGTCGACCGACAATCCTTCGATGCTCAAACAGTTGACCGAACTTGAGAATGAACTCGCGGCGATGCAGACCAAGTACACCGAGGATCATCCCGACGTCATCCGGTTGAAGCAAAACATTTCCGACCTAAAGGCAAAGATAGCTGCTACGGGAGGCCAGGCTGCCCCCGCCACTGCCGCAGTGATTGAGACTCCGGAAACCCAGCAATTGCGTGCACAGGTCCACCAGTACGATGTCACCGTGAAAGAGAAAACCGCCGAGCAGCGGGAGATTCAGAGAAAAATAAATATGTACCAGGGCCGCATGCAGGTGAGTCCAAATGTTGAAGAGCAATATAAGCAGCTGACGCGCGACTACCAGTCCGCGGCGGACTCCTATAACGATCTGCTCAAAAAGCGCGGCGACTCCGCCATGGTCAGCGATATGAATCATCAGAACGGAAGTGCGGAATTCCGAATCCTTGACGCTGCCAATCTTCCGGGCAGTCCTTCGTTCCCCGTTCCGCTCTTCTTTACGCTGGGCGGGTTAGGCGTAGGATTAATTTTGGGTCTTGGCACGATGGTGCTTCGCGAGGGACGTGACAAGACGCTGCGTAGCGAGGAAGACGTCGAGTTCTTTCTACAGTTGCCGACTCTTGCCAACATTCCTTCTGTCGCGAAGGCCCGCCATTCGGCGAAGGATGCGTCGGACGGCCCCAGACTCGTGGCAAGCGCTTGAGACTAGCTCATGTATAAATCTTTCTTCGGGTTGCGAGAAAACCCGTTTAACGCCAACCCGGATCCGCGCTACCTGTTTCTGACGCGAGAAATTCAGGAGGCGCTAGCGGGGCTGGCGTACGGGATTAAGAACCGGAAAGGCTTTATCCTGTTGACCGGCGAGGTCGGAACGGGCAAGACGACGTTGCTAAACCGTCTGCTCGATTGGCTTAACCTCGAAGGGGTCGCAACCGCCTACGTTTTCAACTCGCGATTGGACATAAGCCAGTTGCTCGATTTCATGATGGCCGACTTTGGGATTCCATGCGAGAACCGGGATAAGAGCCACGTGCTCATGCGCTTAAACCAGTGGCTGTTGCAGCGCTACCGCGACCGAAAAACCTCTGTTCTGATCATTGACGAGGCGCAAAACCTGTCCTTTGAGGTGCTCGAAGAAATTCGCCTGCTTACGAATTTCGAAACCGCCAACGAGAAATTGCTGCAAATCGTCCTTGCGGGTCAGCCCGAACTCGAAGAGAAATTGCGGGATCCCCGTTTGCGACAGCTCCGCCAGCGCATCACCATGCGCTGCCGGACGCAGCCACTGTCCATTGAGGAACTGACGGGCTATATCGCGGAGCGTCTGCGAATTGGAGGCGCCAGTGGAACGACTCCGATCTTTTCTCCCGAGGCCATCGAGTCGATTTATAAATATTCTCGAGGTATTCCTCGCGTGGCGAACCTGCTCTGCGAGCATTCCTTGATGAATTCATTTGTCGAGCAGGTGCGTCCCGTTCCTGAAAGCGTGGTGCGCGAAGCCGCACACGAATTTGAACTGGACGAAGTTGATCCGATGGCTCGGCCTGTACGGCGAAACGGAGAAGATTCCTCCGTAGCGGTGGAAGGACTTCTGCGAAGCCTTAATCATTTGCTACAAGAGATGGGCCGAAACAACGCAATCCGAACTGAAGCAAGCGAAAGGAAACCATGAGTAGGATCCACGAAGCACTGAAACGCGCAGAACAAGAACGAGCCTTCCCGATTGGCGCGGGCCCAGCTATCTCCAGTCCGGAGGCCGTCTCCGCGGAACCGGCGGTGATTCCTCCTCCGCAAGCAGCACCGGTGCTCGACCCACTTGTCCACGCCGACGTCGACGCCGGATTGCGGACCAGCGACTTCCTGCGCTTCGACGACGTTTGGAACCGCTGCTCCAATCCAGGCTGGCGAATAGACCTTGAACGCAATGCCTTTCTCGACCCCGGCACGCCGCCATCGGTCCGAGAGCAATTCCGTACGCTGCGCTCTCGCCTTTACCAGCTTCGGGACAAGCAGCCCTTGCGAACGGTGCTCGTTACCAGTTCTCTGCCTGGAGAAGGGAAGACTTTCGTCGCCAATAATCTGGCTCACGCTCTCGCCCGGCAACAAAATTGCCGCGTATTGCTGATTGATGCCGATCTTCGCCGCCCCGACCTACACCCGGCGTTCGGAGCGCCGTCCTCTCCTGGACTCGCCGAATACCTAGAAGGTGAAGTCGAAGAGATGGCCATTATCCAGCGCGGCCTGCCGGAGTACCTCTGCTTTATCCCAGGCGGCAAACAAGCCGCAAATTCGGCCGAGTTGCTCGCAAACGGGCGTCTCAGAGTGCTCCTGGACACCGTGGCGCCGGTATTCGATTGGGTAATACTCGATTCTCCCCCGACGCTGCCAGTTTCTGACGCCTTGGTATTGGCCGACCACTGCGACGGCGTGCTCACCGTCATTCGAGCGGCGCAAACGAACTTCGACAGTGCGCAAAAGTCGTGCCAACAGCTTCGCGACAAGAACCTGTTGGGAGTCGCCCTCAATTGTGCTGAGGACGGGTCTGCCTACGGATCGTATTACCAGGAGCAAGCGGGGACTGGGCTTGCAAATTAATCATCCACTCCTACGCCGTCAAAACACGTGTGCAGGATCCCGCTAGTGCCCAAAATCGAGCGCGAAAATGTCATGCAACGGTCGGTACAGCGGTTCCCTTGTTGGGCTTACGGGAAGCACGGTATGGGTACCTACCGCCCGCTATGCTACACAAGGTAGTGCGAGTTGTTGTGCCTTTCGAGGCAGTCCCTTTCCAGCAGGGGCCCGCATAACAAAAAAGAAGACCCGTATGGGACTTTCATGGCGGTAGCCTGTTGTACCTGTCAACCACACAGATGGAAATCGTAGAAAACGCTGCCTTGGCTGCGGGCTACCCGTGGTTCGCGTTGCAAGTGAGAATGCGTCACGAGGCGCTCGTGACTGCACATCTCGACGGCAAGGGTTATGAGTGGTTTCTTCCGTTGTATAAGAGCCGAAAGCGTTGGTCCGACCGAGTCAAAGAGACGGAGCTTCCCCTTTTCCCTGGGTATCTGTTTTGCCGTTTTGATCCACAGAATCGATTGCCGATTCTGAAAACGCCTGGTGTCACGCAGATTGTGGGCTACAACCACACTCCGGTCGCTGTGGACGAAAGTGAAATTGAGGCGATTCGCGCCTTAGTGGCCTCGGGAGTCCCTAATTTTCCTTGTGCTTACGTCGAGCTAGGAAGCCGAGTGAAGATCGAGAGCGGCGCGCTGCGAGGGATGGAGGGCATCCTGACCGAATTGAAAGGTAAGCGACGCCTGGTTCTCTCGGTAACTCTCCTGCAGCGTTCAGTAGCCGTGGAAATCGATTCAGACGCTGTGAGCGTTGTTCATCTCAGCCGACAAGCAGCGCACGTTTAAACCTACGAAGTAGCTGACCGCATATCCAAAAATATATGATCAATAGCCTGACTACTGGATTCAGAGAATTCGCGGCAAATTTCCACGCAAAGCCCCGCCGCGAAGTCGGAAGAAATGCTACTGAAAGGGTCGACAAGGCGAAAGAGCTCCCGGTCACTGGTGTAAATACTTCGGTTCCCGCAGTCAACCTTATTCCGGCTGAGACCTTTCGCAAGTTGTTATGCCAGGAGCGTAAGCGATCGGAACGCTCACGCAAGCCCTTCTTGCTAATGGTGGTACGCCCCAAAATGAAGGCGGAGGCAAATTTCTCTGCTTTACAGCAGGTTGCGGCCTGCCTCGTTGAAGTGATCCGTGAAACGGACACCCTTGGCTGGTTTGAAACGGGCTCGTCGACCGGTGTGATTTTTAGCGAACTGGGCAGCGCGGCTCTTGACACCGCTGTTGAAAGCATTCGAGCGAAGGCCCTCACTGCTGTACAGACCGTCCAGGAGTCTGGCTTCGATATTTCTTTTTACGCCTTTCCGGAGGGCCTGGGAAACAACTCCGCACCTGCCCCCGCAATCTATCCCGATCTTTTCGAGCTGGACGGCAAGAAGAAAATTTCTCAGGTAATCAAGCGTGCCATGGACGTGAGTGGCAGCGCATTCGCGCTTATTATTCTTTCGCCCGTCTTTGCCGCGCTGGCGATGCTCATCAAACTAACATCTAAAGGACCGATATTTTTTCGCCAGGAACGTCTAGGCCATTTTCAAACTCCTTTTGTCTTTCTGAAGTTTCGCTCTATGTACGTGTCCACGGGTGAGGAAATTCACAAGGAATACGTGCAGAACTTCATCGCTGGCCGAGCTGAGCCGCGCAGCGATGGCGGCCGCAGGGTCGTGTATAAGATCACCGACGATCCGCGGGTCACGTGGATTGGGAAATTCATGCGCCGAGCCAGTTTGGACGAACTACCGCAATTCTGGAACGTCTTCAAAGGGGAAATGTCCCTAGTCGGCCCTCGCCCTCCCATCCGATACGAGATCGAAGCCTACGATGTTTGGCACCGCCGCCGATTGCTGGAATCGAAGCCGGGCATCACTGGTTTGTGGCAGGTTCATGGCCGCAGCAAGACAACGTTCGATGAAATGGTTCGCCTCGACCTGCAATACGCAAAGCACTGTTCTCCGCTTTCGGACTTAAAGATTCTTCTGCAGACTCCGCGCGCCGTATTTTCTGGTGACGGAGCGTACTAATAGCGTCGCTTTACTTTGGCTTCTTCTTCTCGTGGCGTGCCCGGCGCGTACACACAGTTAAGCAGTGAGGATTGCACTCCAATCTAAGGTTTGATACCGAATGGCCACCACTTTTAGCGTCAGCACTTCCACAGCTTTCCCGCCACGTACGGGTCTTGCGCGCGACGTCCTGCGCGTGGGCGTCGTGGGATACGGGTACTGGGGACCCAACATTGTCCGGAATTTTCAGAGTCAGGAGGAAGCCGAGGTCGTGGCGGTCTGCGACAAGAGTCCCAAGTCGCTGGCGCGCGTGCGTCGAGCTCATCCAGACATTCCCACCACTTCCGATCAAATGGATGTATTGAAAAGTCCTGAGATCGACGTCGTTGCCGTTGTGACACCGGTATGGACGCACTTCGAGCTGGCCAAGCTCGCGCTTGAGAACGGCAAACACGTTTTCGTCGAAAAGCCGTTCACTTGCACCGCCGCGCAAGCGGAACAACTGATCGAGCTGGCCGAGCGCAAGAACCTGAAGATCATGGTCGACCACACGTTCTTGTTTACCGGAGCGGTGAGGCGGATCAGCCAGTTGGTGCACGATGGGACGCTCGGCGCGCTCTATTACTACGACTCAACCCGAGTGAACCTTGGATTGTTTCAACACGACGTGAACGTCATCTGGGACTTGGCCCCGCACGATCTTTCGATCATCGATCATTTGATTTTGTCCAAACCAGAAGCAGTGGTCGCCACGGGATCCAACCATTTGAATGGACACGCCGATGTCGCTTTTGTCACGCTTTATTATCCGAATAATTTGATCGCGCACATCAATGTGAACTGGCTTTCTCCCGTCAAAGTTCGGACCACGCTGCTCGGTGGAGAGAAAAAGATGCTGGTTTGGAACGATTTGGAAGCCGACGAAAAAATAAAAGTTTACGATCGGGGCGTTCAAATGAGCAGCGGTGAAGCGGTCTACCAGCAATTGGTCAGCTATCGCACCGGCGATATGTGGTCTCCGAATATCGAGCAGATCGAAGCTCTGAAGATGGAAGCCACCTATTTTATTGATTGCATTAAGAACAACAAGAAGCCGTTCAATGACGGCCATGCCGGATTGCGAATTGTCCGCATGCTCGAAGCGGCGGATGAATCCCTGCGTCATAGAGGTAAGGTCATAAGGCTCTAGCGTTGCCGTCGAATTCCAACAAAGCCGTTCTCAAAAGGAATAGACCCGAAACGATGAAACTCTCAGTCGTCATCATCTGCTGGAACGATCTCCGTGTTCTCCGCGAATGCCTGCTTTCAATCTATCGAGGTACGCATTCGACGGACTTCGAAGTACTTGTTTCCGACAATGGATCTACGGACGGGTCTGTCGAATTTGTCCGTCGCAATTACCCGAATGTCCGTGTTCTCGAAAATCGGGCGAACTTAGGTTTCGGCAAAGGTAATAATGTTGGCATCCGAGCGAGCAGCGGTGACTACGTTCTGATTCTTAATCCTGACACGATCATTCATGACGGTTCCCTTGATCGTTTGGTGCAGTTTGCGGAGAAGCATCCCGAAGCCGGGGCATTCGGTTGCAGGGTGTTGAATTCCGACGGGACCTATCAAACCTCCGCAAGGCTCTTTCCCAGCGTTCGCCGCTATTGGGTGTCCGCGCTGGGCCTGAAGAAGCTAGCGAACGTTTCTTCTCTTTTCCTTTTTGAGGAATATCCGCGTTGGTTCGGCGAGACGGAGCGCCCGATCGATTGGCAGTCCGGGTGTTGCGTCATGTTTCGAGGCGAGCTTCTGAGAAATCTGGGTGGCTTTGACGAGCAATTTTTTTATCACTTCGAGGAAGTTGATCTTTGCCGGCGCGTTTGGGCAGCGGGTCATCCCATACTTTTCACTCCCGAGGCAGTGATTACCCACCTTGGCGGACAATCCGTGGGTCGCTTCCCGGTTCGCTTTGAAATTGAAAAGCATCGCAATCGGTATCGCTATTTCTACAAGCATTTCGGGCCGCAGGCCGCGCGCCAGTGCAGGCGGCTCTCCATTGCGAAAATCCGCGTGCGTCAACTCGGCTACACGCTACTTTCTCTCTGGAAGTCCACGGATTTAATCCAGCGTCGGCTGGAGATGTACCGAGAGGTGGTTCGGTGGAACAAAGCCCTTGATCCCGTTGGCTTTGTGGAAAGAGGCGAAGAGCCTCTCGTAGAACAAAGCGCGCTTCCTCAACCCTCTTAGTAATTTGTCCCGCCAAGGTTTTGAAAACAAACGTTAGGCAAGAATAAGAAAGGAAACGCCAGAGATGCCAACATCATTGGTGACCGGCGGCGCCGGCTTCATCGGTTCTCACGTAGCGGATGAATTGATCAGCCTCGGCCACAAGGTCGTGATTCTGGATGATTTGAGCGGAGGGTTCGAGGACAACGTCCCGCGCGAAGCCGTCTTCGTGAAAGGATCGATCCTCGACCACGATTTGATTGAGCGCCTCTTCGAGCGCCACCGCTTTACTTACGTTTACCACCTGGCAGCTTATGCCGCGGAGGGCCTCAGCCACTTTATCAAACGCTTCAACTATCAGAACAACTTGATCGGTTCCGTGAATTTGATCAATGCGTCGGTGAACCACGGGGTGAAATGCTTCGTCTTCACTTCCTCTATCGCGGTCTATGGCGCTGGCCAGTCTCCGATGAGCGAAGAGATGATTCCCGTTCCGGAAGACTCCTACGGCATCGCTAAGATCGCCGTCGAACAGGAACTCAAAATTACCCACGAAATGTTCGGATTGGACTATGTGATCTTTCGTCCGCATAACGTCTATGGCGAGAGGCAGAATATTGGGGATCGCTACCGCAACGTGGTGGGCATTTTCATGAACCAGTTGATGAGGGACGAGCCCATGAGTGTCTTCGGTGACGGAGAACAACAGCGTGCTTTCACGCATATCAGTGACGTCGCTCCCATCATCGCATCCTGCGTCGACACTCCCGGTGCCCGCAATCAGCTTTTCAATGTTGGCGCCGACGTGCCTCATACCGTGAACTATCTGGCCGAAATTGTTGCCGCAGCTATGGGCAAGCCGTGCGATGTGGTCCACCTTGATCCTCGCAATGAGGTGAAAATTGCCTTCTCCGATCACTCGCGCGCAGAGAACACCTTCGGTAGTCGGGAGAAGGTTTCGCTCCAAGTCGGCATAGAAAAAATGGCGGAATGGGTGCGGCAACACGGCTCGCGCGAGAGCAGCATATTCGAAGACATCGAAATTCCTCAAAACCTGCCGCCTAGTTGGGCGCACGTGGCGCGGGCGCGGGTATAAGCCGTGAAACAAACACCTCCTGAAGGTGCCATGAACGGAGACAGCCGCGTGTCCGCCAACGAACATGTGTGTATTGCGCCGGACGTGAAACTCGGCACGAACGTCCGATTCTCGAAATTTATCAATCTGTACGGCTGCGAAATCAGCGACAACACAAAAATAGGGGCCTTTGTCGAAGTGCAGAAGAACGCCAGAATCGGCAAAAATTGCAAAATATCCAGCCACACTTTCATTTGCGAAGGCGTGGACATCGAAGACGGCGTCTTCATTGGGCACAGCGTTACTTTCATTAACGACAGCTATCCACGGGCAGTGAACCCAGACGGCGAATTGCAGACTGAGCAAGACTGGGTCGTGGAGCGAACGGTTGTGAGAAAAGGCGCGTCCATCGGCTCTGGATCCACCATTCTTTCCAAGGTCGTGATTGGTGAAAACGCGATCGTAGGTGCCGGTAGCGTTGTCACCAAAGATGTGCCTGCGAATGCCATCGTCGCTGGCAATCCCGCAAGAGTGCTTCGCTACATAACTAAGGAGAAGAGGATCGCGTAATGTCCACTAACGACCAGATTTCATTTCTTGATTTAGTTAGCCTGCACCAGGAGCTTGAGTCCGAACTCGTCGAAGTTTTCAGGAAGTCGCTGAAGAACGCCGCGTTCGTCGGTGGGCCGGCCGTGGCGGAATTCGAGAAAGAATTCGCGAACTTTTGCAGCTCTTCTTACTGCGTCGGCGTTGCTAGCGGAACGGACGCCGTGCTCTTTGCGCTGACCGCCGCCGGTGTGAAGCCTGGCGACGTCGTCGTGACCGTGCCGCATACATTCATCGCAACCACCGAAGCCATCAGCCAAGCGGGCGCACGCCCCGATTTTGTGGACATCGATGAACACACGTACTGCATGGACCCCGAAAAACTTCGCCAGTACTTGGAGCAGGATTGTACCGTCGATGAAGCCACCGGAAAACTGATGAATCGCAAGCTGAAAGCTCCTGTGACGGCTGTGGTTCCCGTACACATTTATGGTCAGACCGCGGACATGGATCCGATTTTAGAACTCGCACGCAAGTACAAACTGATTGTTGTGGAAGACGCCTGCCAGGCTCATGGCGCCGAATATTTCTCCCAGGAAGCGAATGCCTGGCGCAAAGCGGGCAGCATGGGAGATGCCGGAGCTTTTAGTTTTTATCCCGGGAAGAATCTGGGCGCGTGTGGCGAGGCGGGCGCCATCACGACAAACAATGAAGCGATGGCGCGAACCATGCGGATGCTGCGGGATCATGGTCAAGCGCAGAAGTACTATCACAACGTTGAAGGATACAACGGGCGGCTGGATGCGATCCAAGCCGGGTTTCTTTCAGTCAAGCTCCGCCATCTGGCGTCTTGGAATCAACAACGCCGTGAGGCCGCGCAGCAGTATGACGAGCTGTTTTCTTCCGTCGACGATGTGATCCGTCCTTATTGCCCGAGCAACGCGCGTGCCGTCTACCACCTTTATGTGATCCGTGTGCAGGACCGCGACGGCCTCCAGAAAAAACTGACGGCCTCGGGAATTGGGACAGGCATTCATTACCCAGTACCTCTGCACGTGCAAGAAGCTTATCGCCATTTGAATTACGCGAAAGGAAGTTTTCCCGTATCGGAGCGCGTGGCCTCAGAGATTCTTTCGCTTCCGATGTTTCCACAACTCCGTCAGGATCAGATTCGCCGTGTCGTTCAAACTGTATCGAGCTCAGTATCTTCACCCCGAATCGCAATTCCCGCGGCTCAGCCGCAGCCTACCGCCCAAGTTTAGGCGGGAACTGAAAACATTGCGCCTGTGTCGGACGCCAAGCCTATGAAAATTTGCATGTTGGCATACTCGTTCTACGAGAATGATTCGCGCATTAAGCAGTACGCGAATGCTCTCGTAGAACGCGGTGATTCTGTCGATGTCATTGCGCTTCGCCGTCCGGGGCAGCCGGCATACAGCGTTCTCAATGGCGTTAATGTTTTCCGCATCCAGACCAGAACCGTCAACGAGCGCGGACCCCTCACCTATCTTTTCCGCATAATTCGCTTTCTGCTGCTTTCCGCTGGGTTTATCGCTTGGCGCTATGCATCGCGCCGCTATCAGCTTATCCATGTGCATTCTGTTCCCGACTTCTTGGTCTTTGCAGCCATCATTCCAAGAATCTTCGGCACCCAGGTCATTCTCGACATTCACGACGTGCTCCCGGAATTTTACGCCAGCAAGTTTCATGTAGGTCTCGATTCGTTTCCCTTCCGTTGCCTGGTCCTCGTGGAGCGATTGTCGATCGCTTTTGCCAATCACGTGATCGTGGCGAATCATCTTTGGTGCGAGCGCGTCGCGGCCCGATGTGGGCATCCAGAAAAGTGTTCAGCGATTCGCAACTATCCGCCGCTTGGGTTATTCAATCCTCAAGCGCGATCGCGCAGCAGCGGCAAGTTCCTCATCACCTATCCTGGTTCCCTGAATTGGCATCAAGGCGTCGATGTGGCCATCGCCGCATTCGCCAGGATCAAGGATCAAATGCCCCATGCCGAGTTTCACATTTACGGCGAAGGACCCGCGAAAGAATCGCTCATCCAATTGGCGTGGAATTTGGGTTTGCGCGACCGCATCTTCTTTCACGGTCTTATTCCGACCGAGGAAATCGTCAAGGTAATGGCCAATACGGATTTGGCCGTGGAGCCAAAACGGGCGGGTTCGCAATTTGGCAACGAAGCGCTAAGCATGAAGATATTTGAATTCATGGCCGTCGGTGTTCCTCTGGTAGTTTCGCGAACGCGCATTCATCAGTACTACTACTCTGATTCTCTGGTGTTGTACTACGACGATGACAATGACGAGCAACTTGCCGCGAATATCTTGTTCCTCTGCAACGATTCTCAGCGCCGGCAGCAGCAGGTTTCTAATGCTCTTCAGTATGTCGAGGACCATAACTGGGGCGTTGAGAAATCTGAGTATCTGAGGATCGTGGATTCCCTGACTGGCAAACTCGCAGACGTTCGACCGCTTCCGACGGCCCCAAGTGCGCGCCACCGAGGCGTGTTGGTTTCCAAGGGGAAATAAGCTCTTAACAAGTTCGTGCAAATCCTAACGAGGTAGACAAATGGAAATTTCAGTCATTGGGTCAGGCTATGTGGGGCTAACCACAGCGGCATGCCTTGCAGAAATCGGCCACCGTGTGCTCTGCGCCGACTGCGACCTGGAAAAGATAAACAGTCTCAAGGCCGGCCGGCTGCCCTTCTACGAGCCGCACCTGGATGATCTGGTGAAGCGCAATGTTTCTTCGGGCAGATTGGAATTTACTCTTCCCTCGGCGGCAATTCAAAAAGGCGAAGCTATTTTCATCTGTGTCGGAACTCCCCCACTCGAGAATGGAGAGGCGGATCTTAGCTCCATCGAGTCCGTCGCCAGATTGATTGTAAGCAGCGCGCACGGCTATCGCATCGTAATTGAGAAAAGCACTGTCCCAGTGCAGACCGCCAAGCGCTTGTGGAAGCATCTTTCGATCTACAACGCGAATGGGCTTGAGTTCGATGTGGTGTCCAATCCCGAATTCCTGCGCGAGGGCTCTGCTGTCGAGGATTTTTTCCATCCAGACCGCGTCGTCGTTGGCGCGGAATCATCCCGTGCCATCGCACTCATGAAGGAAATTTATGCTCCCGTGTTGCGGACGCGTACCACTTGCCCGGTTCACTCGCAATGTCCTTCGATGCCGGAGCCGAAGCTCATCTTGACCGATACCAACAGCGCTGAACTTGTGAAACACGCGTCGAATTCTTTCCTGGCCATGAAAATTTCCTTCATCAATCTCATAGCTGACGCTTGCGAAGCGGCAGGCGCGGATATCGAGAAAGTTGCCGAAGGTATCGGAAGCGACAAGAGGATCGGGCAAGCGTTCTTGAACCCAGGGATTGGTTTCGGCGGTTTTTGTTTTCCCAAAGATCTTCAAGCCTTCGTACGCATCGGCGAAAAGCTGGGCTGCGACTTCTCGCTCCTGAGAGAGGTCGAAAAAATCAATGTACGCCGGACCGAGCAGTTTGTCGCCAAGATCAAGAAGGAGTTGTGGGTGCTTCGCGGAAAGACCCTGGCCGTCTGGGGGCTGGCGTTTAAGCCCAATACGGATGACGTGCGCTTTGCTCCCGCACTGAACATCATTCGTCGGCTTATGGCGGAAGGCGCCAAGATACGGGCTTATGATCCGGAGGCCATGCAGAAAGCCAAACTGGATCTTCCGGAAGTTACCTATTGCGAAAGCGCATATCAGGCCGCGGAGGGAGCCGACGCCGTTCTAGTGCTCACGGAATGGAGCGAGTTCCGCGAGATCAACTGGAAGCATCTCGGTGAACTCGTAGCGCACAGCCTGATCATTGACGGTCGCAACCTGCTTTCCGCCGAGGAGGCCTCGTCAAACGGGTTTCAATACGTAGGAGTGGGTCGCGCCGCGGCGCAGCCTCTTCGACCCACCGGAGAACCCAAATGGACGGAGGCGATTACCGCAGAGTTGCCCGTGGCGAGCCATCCGCTGTCGGCGTCTTCGCAGGCCCCTCCTATTGCCTAATAGGTATTGGCTAGACTGAATCTACGAAAAGGACAATATGTACACTAGAACCCCTGACCGGTTCACCTGTCCCGGAATTGTTCCATCGTACAGTAGATGTGGTATCCCCCCAGAGGTAGCCTCATGACACGGGACCCTAGGTCCCAAAAAACGAATAATGGTCGGAATCTCTCGTTTCACGTCCCAGTCCGCCTTTCCTAGCAGCATAGGCGGCCTATCCTCGACCTCCGAGAGAGCTTTCCATCGAGGGGGATGAATGATACGTAAGTTCGGTCTGATCTTTGCTTTTCTCGTTGCTGCATTACCTGCCGGAGCGAAGGACTTATACGTCGCAGCGAATCAAGTAAGCACTGGAACGGGCACTGGTTGTTCGACTGCCAAGTCTGCTGCGTGGCTTAACAATACAGCCAGCTGGGGAACGGGCGCGGCTCAGATCGGTCCCGGGACCACCGTGCACCTCTGCGGCACATTCACAGGCGCTGCCGGTCAGCAATTTCTCTTGGTGCATGGCAATGGAACCAGCACGGCCCCAATCACCATTAAGTTCCAGCCAGGAGTGATTTTATCCGCCCCTTACTGGTCCGCGACGGGCGCCATTCGCATGGATAATCGTAGTTACATAACGATAGACGGTGGCGGAAGCGGTATTATTCGCAACACTGCCAACGGCACGGGCCTTGCTTATCATATGGCCAGCAGAGCGATTTACGCGCCAAATTGCACTGGCTGCAGCGTCCAGAACATCATTATTGCGAACCTATACGTTCACACATCGATCTCTGATGTGTCTGCTCCCCAATCCCAACTTAACTGTGTTTATGCGCTGGACGCGAATTCTTTTACAGTCAATCGCGTAACCTGCCACGATACCGGATGGGCGGTCGTCGGCGGAGCGAACAATCTAACGATCGAATACTCGGACTTCTATAACGTCGATCACGGACTCGCATTTGGTCCCAGAGCTACTTCATCCGGCTTTAGCATCCATGACAATCATATCCATGGTTATGCGAATTGGGATAACACCACAAACGTCTACCACCACGACGGGATACATATGTGGGGACAGAGCGGTGGGGTCGTAAGCAACGGGGCAATCTACAATAACCTCTTTGACGGAGACTGCGGCGCCAACATTACCGCCCACATTTTCCTTCAGGATTCCGTGAAGAACGTCGCCGTTTACAACAATGTTTTCCTGGTCCCGTCAAATCGCATCATACAGGCACTTTGGTTTCAAGGAGTTGCTAACTCAGGCAGTCTACCGGGTGGCGTGCCGACTGGGAACTCTGCTTATAACAATTTCATCCGTGCCGGAGGGCATAATCGTGGGTCGGGGATGCTGGTGGCCGCGCAGTACAACTTTACGGCCTACAATAATGTGCTCTTTGGCGGCAACAGCGATATTGCTGTAGAGTCAGGCGGTTCTCTATCTTCCGCGGGCATTAACAATAACATTTACGAAGACTTGCTCGCGGATGCCGGCTCGTATAACTCGTTTGCGTATCAAGGTCACACGTATCGCACGCTGGCGTTGTGGCAAGCTGCGTGTCATTGCGATTCAAGGTCTAAACTAGAGCCGGCCTCAAAAATTAACGCGAGCAGCCTGGGACAGTTGCTATCCGGTTCAGTAGCCATTAGCGCCGCTGCAAACCTGCTGAACATCAGCAGTGGTACCTTGGCCCCGCTCTCCAAAGACAAAGTTGGAGCTGCACGCCAGCTAAGCGGCACTTGGGATGCCGGAGCCTATAAATACGGTTCTGTGCCTTTGCCGACGTCACCAACAGGTCTTTCGGCAAGCGTGCAATAGATCGCACAGATCTCCGGTGCTGGCCAAATAACAATTCCGGCGGTGACTCATCGGAAGGCCTCGAGGCCCCGATGAGTTATCCGCACAGGATCAATTTTGATGATTCCATGCCGACGAAATTCAGCTCAACTTCCAGAACAGGCAACGGACTCTAGTCAGGACTCGGTCGGTGAGTGCTTATTCTTCGCGAGGCACATGGGAGTTAGTCATTTTCTTTCCAGACTAGTTCACAACCGCCACTAGCAGTCGATCGATCCTTTTTCGGTAATATGCTCTCAACCCCGCATAAGAACATCCCGCTCTCCGTGAGCATCGGGAAAAGCACGATTTTTGGAGTCCTTGCCCGCCTTACCCAGGTCGGAACTCGACTAATCACCGTACCGGTCGTGATTGCTCACTTGGGCCTCGGTGGTTACGGAATCTGGGCGATCATTATGACCGCGGGCGCATATATGCGCTTCGGAAGTATCGGGATCAAGTCCGCTTTTCAAAAATATGTTGCGGAGGCCACCGGAAATTCTAATTACGAGCTGGCTAATCAGCTTTTGAGCACGGGTAGCGCCGCGATGCTTCTGATTTCTGTCCTAGGCCTTATACCGATTTCACTCCTATCGCGGAGTTTGGCCGCAGCTGCGGGAGTTCCACCGCAGTTTCTGAGTTCCGCGGCTCGAGCCATCTCCATGCTGGCCTTAATTATGTTGCTCTCGAATTTTGGTGCCGCGTTTGAAGCGATCATCATGGGTGGCCATCGCATTGATATCGCTAGAAAGCTCACGACCATATTTACTATAGCTGAGGCGGTGGGGATCATCGTCGTTTTGCACCTGGGTTTTGGTTTGTTTGCGATGGCGGCAGTTATGGGCCTTTCCGAAGTGGGTTTTGTCGGCTGCTGCTACGTGATCTCGAAAAAGGTAATGCCACAGATTCGTGTCAATTGGAAGTATGTAACGAGGGGAGCGGTCCACGAATTATTCCGATACGCGGCCACCTACCAATTGGTGAATATAATGGAAGTGGTTTACGGCGCCATCGTCCCTGTAACTCTTCTTCGTGTATTTGGTGATGAGGCCGCCGGCGTATTCGCTCTCGCGAACAGGCTCACTTCCTCGGCGTTAATGCTTCCGGATGCTTTTCTTTTGCCAATTTTGTCGGGAGCAGCGAAGGTCCATAGCTCCGGTAGCGCCGAAGACATGCAGCGCCTGATCGGGAAAGCTTTTAAGGTCAGTCTTGTGCTATCGCTCTTACCTTTGGC
>Ga0070732_10000982_pt1 | contig 16074 bp, 22 predicted proteins | sample Coa_R1_5_FD_66449 | JGI IMG/M metagenome (GOLD analysis project Ga0070732, IMG submission 66449) | Surface soil microbial communities from Centralia Pennsylvania, which are recovering from an underground coalmine fire - Coalmine... | ecosystem: Environmental > Terrestrial > Soil > Unclassified ...
GTAGAGATCAAATTTCGGGTGAGCATTGCAATCCTTTACGGCATCGAGAGAGGAAGTATTGCAGTTGATTGTGACCGTGAGCGATGTTAGCTCGCCCTGCAGAACGGTAACAACCGAAGGAGCAACGGCAATGACGAATTCAGGAACCGGGCTCTGGCCTGCGCTTAACTTCAGTCCGGCCAGGAGAAAGAACAACAGCGCAGCACCGATGCATTTTTTTGATCGTGGCATAAATCCTTCTCGGCTGATAAAGTCCGAACGCAATCTGAGTGGGTACGCACGTCCATGATGATCTCAGGCAGCATGTCTTGCTCAAGCTGGCTCTATTCCATCTCGAATGCGAGATATTGCAACTGTCCCCCACGCTCGATCTGCAACACCACGGCGTCGCCTGGTTTGAGCTGGGCTACCGCTGACTTCAGTTGCGCAACGGATTCAACAAGTGTGCGATTCACCGAGTGGACGACATCGCCCATCCGCAGGCCGGTATCGATGGAGTTGAAACTCGGCGCCTGGCCAATCACGATTACGCCCGTGCCAAACCGCACACTCGGCAGCAGGGAACGAAGTTGGTAATCGAAGTCCATCCCCAAAATACCCAGCCCGTCGATACGGCTCTTCTTGGGATCGGCGGCATCTGCGAGTTGATCCATGGGGTCGCGCGCCTGGAACGCGGGAACATTGAACGAGAGCTTCTGTGATCCGCGCATTACTTCGACTTTCACCACTTGATCGGGCTGGTGCTGGTACAGCGCAGCGGCAAATGCGGTAAGGGTGAGTATGGGGTGGCCATCTACCGCCAAAATCACGTCCTCGGGCCTTATGCCGGCTACGTCTGCCGGTCCATCGCGGATGACGTCGGCGATCACCACACCCCAGTCTTGCGCTAGCCCGAGGCCCTTGGCAATCGTAGGCGTAAGGGTTTGCGCGAGTGCCCCAATTTCAATGCGTTGCACATGGCCGTACTTCCGGAGGCCTTGATAAACAAAATTTACGATCCTTGCCGGGATGGCGAAACCCAGGCCTTCATTGCCTCTGCTGCTGCTCACGATGAAGGTGTTCAGTCCTACGACAGCACCGCTGACATCGACCAACGGGCCTCCACTATTGCCGGGATTAATGGGCGCGTCAGTTTGCAGGTAAACCATCGGATTGTCCGGATCGGGTTGCCGCCAGGCCGAACTGATTACGCCCATAGACACAGAGTTCTGCAGACCTTCCGGGCTGCCGATGGCGAAGACCAGTTCTCCCGAACGGGGAGGACGATCCAACCTGAAAGGCAGCGTAGGCAGATTACTGGCTTCAACCTTCAGCAATGCCAGGTCAGTTTCCTTTTGCAGCCCAATTACTCTCGCGTTCAGCACCCGCGCATTCCCGGAACTGGATACATCATCCAAAGTGGTCGGAGGCAGCCACAGAATTACACGAATTCGCTGTGCGCCCTCCACCACGTGGGCATTGGTCATGATGTAGCCATCAGGGTCCACGATCACTCCGGCGCCGATGGCGTGCTGGCGCACGATGAGTGCCATCTGCTTGCGATCGTCCGAGACCGCTGGTCCGAACCCGACTACCTCGATCTGAACGACCGCGGGAGAAACCCTGGTGGCCAATTCTTGCAGCGAGCCATTGAGCTGCGCCAGCATATCTTCGGGAAGATGCGATACAACCTGGTGACTGCCACGAACCTCCGCCTCTGACTTGTTTCTGGGCTGTTGGCAAAAACCGCTCGCCAGCAAGGTTGCCGCGCAAACTACAATCTTCAACGGTCGCGTTAGATATCGGTTCATGAATGATTGTCTCCAGTGATTTCGAGATCACTTCACAACGTAATTCTTGACTTGCACACAGTGACGGAACGCTTCTTGAAGTCGTTCTTCTGCACACAATCGATTTGCTGTTGCGCTGCGCTTTTCATGCAGCCTCCGAACCACACAGTTCGTGATTCGCCTCAAGTGGAGTTGCAGGTCGGCTGCCATTCCAGGTCTCGCAGAAGCTATTGAATTAACAGCAGACACGCAGGCATCAAGTAGCGATCCATCGTGCCTAAACTCGGGCGGTGCCCTGATGCGGGCAACAAGTTCGTGTGTAACGCTGCGATGAAAGGCGGGAGGCGGCCCAATGGGGCCGCCTTAAAGGGGGGGTAGAGACCAGCGGTGATTTATCGATTCTTGCGAGTGCAAATTGCGTGCCAAACAGCGCGCCTATAAGTTTATTGATCTGAGAGTACACGCCGACAACCGAGGCCACTTGCTGCCTGGATTCCTGCAGTGATCTGCCTGAGACAATCGAAAGCCGACATTGAAACAAAACGATTTGCCCAGGAGTGACCAGTTATTTTCGTGGAGTGCCCGTATTCGGGCAGCAGATGGCACACGGGTGCGCTGGAATGTCGGAAGCCAAACGTTTTCAAGGACTTGAGTATTCTGCCGATTTGGCACTGATATTGCTTTACTGAAAATGGGAAGTGCGAAATGGCAGCTATAACAACGAGCAGAAGTATCGCAATCAGTTCAGGGATCGCGAGTGCAGAGGAGATCCAGACAGTATTCGACGAAAACCGTCGGCAACTGATGTGGCTTGCCGAGTTTCTGACCGGCGATGAAATGATGGCATCGGCGTGCGTGCTCGACGCATGCGCAGCGAGTGAGTATCAACTCGGCCAGGACTGCTTTTGGACTTGGACGCGCGATGCCACCATCCTCTCCACCGTGGATCTTTTTCGGGTACGGATTGCCCAGCTTGCTTCCGCGTACGATCGCCGTGAGTACGTTGATGGGCAACTTGCGCCTCTGGGTTCCGAGACAATCCAATTCGTGGTCAGCCACTCCGACACTATTCGGCGTCGGCTTGACGTTCTCTGTCGGGTTGTACTCATTTTGTGTGGCGTCGAACAGCGCCCAACGGGCGAAGCTGCCCTGCTGCTGGGAGTCAGTAACCATGCTGTTGAGGCCGCGTACTGCGCTGTACTTGAATCGCTGGAAATTATTGACTGCGACGCGATTCTAGAGGAATATGGCGGTGCTGCCACGGTCAACTGAGCTGCGAGGATGCGAGTCGCGGAGAAAGTTATACTGTAAGAGCCGTCACAGGACGCGTGATGATAAAGAACGAAGATCGATATCGGACTCTGTTAGATGCTTCCAGCGCCGTTGCTGAAGAGCCCACGGTGCAGGCGGTCCTGCGCAGCTTGCGGGCGGTTCTGGCAAACATCTCTGCCTTGCACGGGGCCGATCTCTTCCTGCTTACGGATGGCGACAAAACGCTGGAGTTATTCGCATTCGATCGGGCGCCGGACGCGCCTTCGATTCCACGCGGAATACAGGTTGCCTGCGTGGGCCCGGCCGCGCAGGTCATAGAGGAACAGCAGCCACGATATGTCCCCGATGTAGCACAAGATCTCTTGACAATTCCTGAACTTGCTCGATTTGCACCGGCCGTGGGTGCGCGAAGCTCATATTGGTTTCCAGTTTCAACCTCCCACAAGAAATACGGCATCCTGGCATTTATCAGAATGCAGACCGGCGAATTCTCCGCGGAAGATTTGGAGCTGATGAGTTCGCTTGCCTCGCACGTAGCTGTGGCCATCGAGATCGCGCTTACCAGGGACCGCGCAGAGCTTTATCAGCAAAAGCTCGCGAAAGAACATGATCGGCTCAGGGTCTTGCTTGAAGTCAACAACCATCTTGTCACTAAGCTGGACATTATGGAATTGTTTCGGTCGGCATCGGCTTCCCTCCGCAGTTATTTCCGCAACGATTTCACCGGATTCTGGCTCATGGACAAAGACTCGAAACAGCTTGAGCTTGCCCTCCGGGATTTTCCGGGCAGCAGAGGCTTCCTGACAGAGCTCGCGGTTCACGAACTCAGATCGAGTGACCAGGAGAAGCTTCGTACGCAAAAGCCTGAACTGTGGTCGCTGGCAGAGATCGAGAAGCTGGCTGCCCCCATTACCGAAATTCTCAAAGCTGAATCGATCGTAGCCATGGCCATTGCCCCGCTCACAACTGCAACCGGTCCGTTGGGAGTGATTACCATGGGCAGCCGCCTGCCGAACAGCTTTAGCCAGGAAGACCTGGATCTGTTGGCCCAGATCAGTACTCAGATTGCGCTTGCGGTCGAAAACGCCATCGCTTACGGGCGGGTCGCGGCGGCGAGGGACCGCCTGGAAGAAGAGCGTCTGTACCTTGAGTCGGAGATTCGCTCGGAACACAACTTCGAAGATATTGTCGGGAACAGCCCGGCGCTGCGGGCCGTACTGGAGCAGATCTCCATCGTTGCCCCGACGAGTTCCACGGTTTTATTACAGGGCGAAACTGGAACTGGGAAGGAATTGATCGCCCGGGCCCTCCACAACAACAGCCCCCGTCGGAGCCGGACGTTTGTGAAACTCAATTGCGCCGCAATCCCTGCTGGCCTTCTCGAAAGCGAATTGTTCGGGCACGAGAAGGGCGCTTTCACCGGAGCGCTGATGCAGAAAAAGGGCCGCTTCGAACTGGCCGATCACGGCACGCTGTTTCTGGACGAGATTGGCGACATCAGCCTAGAACTGCAACCGAAACTGCTTCGCGCTCTTCAGGAACAGGAGTTCGAACGCCTGGGCAGCACAAAGACCCTTCACGTGGACGTGCGCATCATCGCAGCGACGCATCGCGACATTCCCACGATGATCCGCAACGGGCAGTTTCGAGAGGACCTTTTCTATCGTCTGAACGTCTTTCCTGTTGAGATTCCGCCGCTCCGCGAACGGCCAGGCGATATCCCGCTTCTGGTTCATTATTTTGTTTCCCGCCTGGCTCGGCGAATGCAGAAACAAATCAAGACCATCCCCAAGCGCTCGATGGAGGCTCTGACCAGCGCCGCCTGGCCCGGCAACATTCGTGAATTGGAGAACTTCATTGAACGCGCCGTCATTCTGACGCAGGGCACCGAATTGAATGTGCCCTCGGCGGAACTCAGGAAGTCCACGACTCGAGCGTCAACGTTCGGATCGAAGTTCCACGACGTAGAGCGAAATACGATCATCGATGCTCTCAAAGCTGCATCAGGAAAGATCGCAGGACAGGGAGGCGCCGCCGAGCGCCTGGGCCTGAAACGTACCACCCTGCAGAACAAAATGCGGCGGCTCCATATTTCCAAGCCCGATTACAGACCCGACTTCCAATCTTGACCCCATGCAGTCACAGGTGCCCTTGGGTGGGCGGAGTATTCATGTTTCCCCATGCACTCCGCGCCGAATCCTTTTGTTGTGCAATGATTTAGGCCGGATGCAGGTTCGGCAATACGCGTGCCCTTACTCCTCATAGTCATGAGGAGGCAAGTCTTAATGAAATTATTGCTGTTTATCAATCTGCTCCTGATGCTCTCGTTGTCGTGTTGGTCACAGGAAGAGACCCGGCAGGAGATCACCATTCAGGGAAGTGGCTTCATCGGCAAAACAACGACCGGATCCGGAATCCAGAACGAATCGACCAACTCTGGAGGTTTTCTGGCCGGATATCGCTTCAACATCAACAGGTGGGTCGCGGCGGAAGCAGACTACGATTTCACCGGCAATTCGCAGAAATATGCGAGTTTGTCCGGGGACTTCCGCAGGCAGACCTACATCCATGGGATCACTGGCAGTCCAGTGTTTAAACTGCCGACTTTTCATAGCGTGAATACGTTCGTCCTGGCCGGCGGCGGGGGCCTGGTGTTCCATCCGCGGAACTCCGCAGGGATTCAGACGCAGACACGCGGAACCTTCGTGTACGGGGGCGGCGCCGATATTCCTTTGATGAGGCGCATTGTTCTGCGTGCGGAGTATCGCGGGTTCCTTTACAAGGTCCCCGATTTCAATTTCAACCAACTCAAGATTGACAAATTCACGCACGCCGCAGTGCCATCGGCGGGCCTGGTATTTACGTTCTGATAGGGAAGTTGCAACGGGAAAAATGAAACTGCGCCATCAAAACAAGGGTTTATACCCGCGGAGGTGAAGTGAGGGCGATTCGGCAAGCAATCGATTCGCCCTCGCTACACGCGAAGCTTATGACCAGCAACGGCAAATATCCGAGCTGTGCAAGATCGCGGTGGGCTGCCAAGCTCAAATCGATTTTGATATGGATTTCTGCTTACTTCTTTGGTTGCATCCATCGCCACACAACTTGGCCGCACCACCACGCTGCAGGATATGACTACGTCTGCTGCCTTGATTGTGGGAAAGAGCTTCCATATTCGTGCCGGCGAATGCGGATCGTAACCAGGGAAGAGATACTCCAGGAGCGAAACCATGCGCAGCGGGAGCAAGTTGGTTCGATTCCATGTCCACCCCCGCTCGCGTTCAGCGGGAAAGATGGTTAACGCCGGGGTTGCCAGCACGATGCAAAGGAGGCTTCCAGAACTAGCATCGTAGTAGCGAATCCAGAAATTGCCGAATCAATTGATGGGAGAAAGTGTACAGATTCGCCGGTGCCGCTGTCCCCCAGAGCCTCAGAAGACATGGCGCTCACCTCACCAAGAACGCTGCTGCGGCTGAAAGTACCTTCGCCGGAGTCGTCGTTTCCGCTCCATTGCCCATCGCGTTTGCCCACGGAATCTATATCGAGCCTGCGCTTGTTTTCCGGGCTTTATTTCATTCCTCTAGCCAAAAATGAGATTTGGCATGTGCCTTGCTCCTCTGGTACGCGAGAACGCGACCACATTCGCGTAAATAGTAAGGAGATACCCTATGTCTTCCAGAGCTCTTGCAATGTACTTACAGCATTGCGTCACTTCCAGAGCACCGCATCTGGTGTTGCATTGGACGTTGGAGAACGGCCGCGTTCGAGCACGGTGGATTATCGAGGGTGATGCGGCATTTCTTTTCAACGATCGAATTGCTGAATGACCGTCGCCCAAGTCCAGAGACTTTAATGTGGCGTCACAAGATGGGCGGTTATTGTGAGCCAGTGAAAATCAAACACTTGCGCAGTCAGTCCCACGTGCCACGCAGTCTGCGTGTGCGTTTCCTTAACCTGAAAGTTGAGCAACACGTCACCTGGCATCCCGTATAGGAAAGTGCATTTCAGTGACTTAACCCGACTGCAACCCGAGTACCGGTCTTGCTAGCTTGTTCTGAGGTGAGCCTGCGATGAAAGGCTCATCGGGCTAGCTGGGTCCTTCGGCGCGATGATGTTGCGCTTGCTGGGTACACTTAGCGATGAGTCCCGATTTTGTGACCTGATGTAGTCACCGCTGCCCTTCGACGGGCGTATCTTTCATCGCTCCTGCTGCACCCATCCTTGAATCTTCAAGTTGCGCAATGACTTAGTGCAAGTCGGGGTTCGGCAACATACGTGCGCTTAACCCTTGTGATCATGGGAAATGCTGGGCGTCAGTTCGTAGTGAAGCGTGGCTATCGATCCTGTTTACTGTGGAACACGCACGTAGCAGGTTTGGCCGTGCCGGCGCCTCGGTTTTCAATGTTTCGGGGCGATTGAGAATGCTGCGCGTTGAATTCAATCACGATGGAAATGGCGCCTTGACGGTGCGGCTACAAGGCAGGCTGGTGAGCGCCTATGCCGACGACGCAAGGATCACCCTCGAACGCTACAAGCTTGCGCCGTCGTTCGTGGTGGATCTTTCGGAGGTGACATTTGTCGATTCCTTGGGCGAACAGGTGTTGTTGTGGCTAGGCCGGCTGGGCGCCACTTTTGCTGTGGAGAATGTGTACACCCACTCCCTCTGCGAGCGTCTGCAATTGCGCATTTCAGACAAACAAAGCGGCTTTGTATCGGGAGCCGAATCGAAGGTGCTGTGATGAAAGTGCAACGAGATGCTCTGTATGTGTTCGTTTGCCATCTGGAGTGGCGCAACTCGCGCAATTGCAAAGCTTACAACGAACTCGTGGCGGCTCTGGACGACCAGGACCCAGACATCCGTCGGCTTGCCGAGTCACTCTTGCATCGTAGTTCGCCCCGCCCCCAGTCAAAAAAACAGCAACTCGTGCCTCAAGCAGTAGCTGCCCAGAGCGGCAGTCGCGATGAAACTGCGGCAGTATTGGAGCAAATCTGGCGAAAGCACCTCAATCCACACGAAAAACAAAGCGGGCGCTAGTGTAGCCCCGCTGCGATGGAGTTTTCTATGCCTCGTATCAATGCTGTAACCAGATTCTCATTCCGCTTCTTTGCAGCTTTTCTTGGCCTTGCATTGCTCACCTCCCTGGTGCTTAGAGCTGGTCCTCAGATCATTTGGAACCAGGTACACAAAGTCGGTCTGGGCCTGGCCGTCATCATTGTTCTCGGAGGGATAGGTTATTTGATCAGGACCTGGGCCTGGCGATTGACATTTGCGTGCGACATCTCTGCGCTGCGTTGGCGCCGGAGCTTTGGCGTCTACCTGGTTTCTGAGGCGTTTGGTCAACTCGGAGCTGGGGGGAAGGTTCTCGGAGAAGGCATGCGGGTATCGCTGTTGAGGTCTGCGGTGCCACTGGCAAATGCAATTCCTTCGGTCGCAATTGACGGAGTACTTCACCTCTCGACCTCCACGATTGTGAGCGTATTGGGAATTGTTGCCACCCTGTTTCTGGCGCCGCTCTCTCAGCAGTGGCGACTATTCGCATTGATTTTTGCCGCTGCGCTCGTGACAGTGTTGATACTGGTCGCTGTGTCCATCGGAAAAGGATGGGAATTGATGGGTAATGTAGTGAGAGCGATTGGGCGCGTGCCTCGGTTTCATAAGTGGATCAGCCCCAAGCAGTCCATTATTGATTCAAGCGAACATAACCTCATTAAGTTTTTCCATCAAGCACCTGCCGCATTCTGTGCAGCCTTGATGCTCAACTTCCTGTGGCAAGCGCTTGCCATATTGGAGGTGTACCTGATCCTGCACTTCATAGGACTAAGGATCGCAGCACCTGGCGCATTTGTTCTGGAAGGTTTAACCAAGTTGATCAACCTGGCAGGGGTGTTTAATCCGGGCAACGTCGGGACCTATGAAGGTGGAAATATGCTTATCACAAATTTATTAGGTATTGCCGGCACGGTCGGGTTGACTTTGGCGCTATGTCGGCGCGCGCGTGCACTGTTTTGGGCATTAATCGGCGCCGTATGCCTGATGTTGATGAGCAAGCCAAAGACGCACAGGAATAATGGCGTGAACCCGGACTCCTCAGCAGCCGTTCTGCAACTGTAACCAGGCGGTGGCCAGCCGCTCTCCACGCGCCGATGAGGTTGACGCTTACGAACGGGTTTTGGGCGCCGCGATGGCTGGAGACAGCACACTCTTCGCGCGCGAGGACTATGTCGAAGAAGCGTGGCGCATTGTGGCCGGTGTTGAAAAAGAACGCGCCGATTTACCAGTATGCTCCCAATAACTGGGGACCAGAGGAAGTTCAGGGCGTGAGCCCGCCCGGAGGGTGGCACAATCCGCCCGCCGGTCAGGAAACATTCGCGGGCGCAGGCGAGGCCATCTGATCGGCAGTCGTATCGCCGTTAAACAGGTTTTCGGTTTAGGGATTAAACGGCTTCCTTACGAACAAGAGGCAATGCCGATTTCAATCCCCAAAATACGTCGTATATCGCGGGCGAGCGCCAAGGCAAGGCCCCGTCGCCGGTGGGAATCGCATCATGTTCAGGGTCGCCATGGTTCCTGCTTCACACAGCCAACATTCGCAGGGACAGCAGCGCCACTGATGTTAACAATCTTGGTCATACCCTCGATGCACAACGCGGTGGGGATGATCCACCTGCGCCCAGGGCCACAACAACACAAGAACCTCAAGCGCCGCGAGACACTGCGCCGCCAAATTGAGTGCGTACCCCGACCGAAGACCCGGTCTGTCAGTTTCCAGGAAGTGAAACATCGCATCTTGCACCTGCAAAGCTCTGGCCTTCCGCAGTTCGACCGGCGGCCACTCGCTTTGCCCGCATTCGGTCGGCTGACCATATCGGGTCATGATTCTGGGCACTATCCGGGCAGCTCCTGCCCAAGTACTTGAGGACATTGGAATTACCAGTCCCCAGTTCTGGCAATGCATTTGCCAAATCAATGGTGGGTTCTTGCAGTTGAATGTGGATGCCGGATGAATGCTCGCGGCGAGAACACCGGGGACCATCTGAACTGCGGAACATTGTGTTGGAAAGGAACCGATTCCCTTGCACAGCCACAACAGCGAAAGCACCGGTAAGCTGGCAATCAACATTGTTGAGAACAAAGATGGTGCTCTGGTCTGCCTGTCAGGTCGTTTTGACATCGACTCCTCCCCGGCTCTTCGCGACCGGCTTATCGCGCTCTTGAAGAGCCGGCTTCCCAGGATGGTAAGCGTCGACTTGTTTGGGGTTACCCAAATTGACAGTTCCGGCATTGCCACCCTGATCGAAGCGCTAAAGATCGCACGGGCTGGCAAAACTGAGCTGAGGTTGCAGGGGTTACACGATGGGCTGCTTCGGTTATTTGAATTTACGGGCATCGCGTCTCTCTTTAACGCGAGCGGCCAAACAAATAAGGACTCCGGTTGCGAGGTGGTTTGATGGCCAATGCTTTCGAAAGTACCGGCAAGAAAACTCTTGATTATCTCGAGTACCTTGGCAGCTTAAACATCCAGTGGTGGGCCACCTTGCGTGCGATGCCGGTGGCTTTACCCCTGGTTGGAAACCGGCATAGATGGCGAGCGGCCGTTGACCAGACGCTCGACATCGGGGTGAAGGCTCTGCCCATGATCGCCCTGCTGGCGATGTGCTCGGGCTTCATCCTGGCTATGCAAGGAGCATCTGAGCTGCGGCGGTTCGGGGCTTTGCACTACGTCATAGATCTGGTTGCGGTCGGCTTCACACGGGAACTGGGTCCACTGATTACTGCGATCGCTGTCAGCGGGCGCTCGGGATCTGCATTTGCAGCCGAGATCGGCACCATGAGGGTGACGGAAGAGATCGATGCCCTCAAAGTAATGGCATTCGAACCAGTAGAGTTCGTGTTGGCGCCAAAGTATGTAGGGGCCCTGATCGCCGTCCCCTGCCTCACAGTCATCTCGAATTTCTTCGGCATTCTTGCCGGTGGGTTATTCATGTTGTTCAGTACGCACCTCGCTCCGCTGCTCTATTTCCATTACGTGTTGGCCTCGATCGAGTTGCGGGACATAGTCACGGGGATGATCAAGAGCCTGGCGTTTGCCACGATTATTGTTCAGGTGGGATGTCTGGAAGGATTGCGCGTGCGCGGGGGAAGCGATGCAGTGGGTCGCTCCACAACCACCGCGGTCGTGCGATCAACTTTTCTGGTCATTGTTGCCGACGCGATTTTCACTGCAATCTTTTACTCGATAGGAAAAATGTAATGTCAATCATTTCCGTTCGCGATCTGGTAGTGGAATACGAAGGCCGGCGAATCCTCGACGGTGTAAACCTTGACGTCGAGCAGGGCGAAATCATGGTGCTGCTGGGAGGCAGCGGCTCCGGAAAGAGCACGTTATTGCGGCAAATTCTTGGCCTTGAGCGGCCCAAATCAGGCAACATCTCAGTCAACGGTACGGACATCACCAACTGCTCACAATCAGAATTGAATAAAACTCGACGCTCGCTGGGAGTGGCTTTTCAAAGCGGCGCCTTGTTCAACTCACTATCGGTTAAAGACAATATCGCGCTGAACTTGCGCGAGCACACAGCCCTCGCTCCCTCCATTATTGACCTGATGGTCTGGATGAAGCTGGCGGTTGTGGGACTGGCGGAATTCGGAGACCTGCATCCACGGGAACTCTCAGGCGGCATGAGAAAACGAGCGGCAGTTGCGCGCGCACTGGCCCTCGATCCTGAGATCCTGGTGTTGGATGAGCCTTCGGCAGGCCTTGACCCCATTGTGGCGGGGGAGTTGGACGAACTCATCCTGTTTCTAAAGGATGCTCTTCAGATAACGGCGCTTGTTGTCACCCATGAATTGGCCAGCGCCTTCCGGATCGCAGACAGGATCGCGATGCTATTCAATGGACGGCTCCTCGAAGTGGGTACAAAAGAGGAGATACGAGCAAGCCGGCACCCAGCCGTCACGAAATTCCTCAACCGCACAGCGGTCAACCCGGTGCATGCGCCGGCAGTGGCCGCCTACTTGGAACGATACGTGCAAAATCAGGGGGCAAAGTCATGAGTACGCAAGCAAAAGTCGGTGTTTTTGTCCTGGGCTCCTTCGCGGTGCTCGCATTCACAGTGATCTATCTGTTACACGCACAGTTCGGTGGCGGCGCCGTGCCCTATCGCACGTACCTGCGCTATGCCGGCGGGCTTCAGGCTGGCGCATCCGTGCTGTATGGAGGAATCAATGCAGGCAATGTTACAGCCGTACGGCCGTGGGCTGAAGATCCAACGCAGATCGAGATTCTCCTGGAAGTCAAACAAGGCACTCCGCTGAATGAGAAATCAATAGCCAAGCTCGGTCTCGTCAGCATTATGAACAGTGCTGCACTATCGATCACAACCGGAAGCAATGACGCCAGGCGGCTTCCTCCCGGCTCAAAAATACCCTCCCAGGAAAGTATCAGTTTGGATGAGATCGCCGGCAAGCTGGCAACGGTTGCAGACAGCGCCAATGCCCTGATCACCCAGGCGCAGGGAGAACTGAACGATATTACCGGCAACGTGCGCCATCTGCTAGCGAACCTGGATACTATCTCCGGGCCGCCGACTCAGCAAAAGGTCCGATCCATTCTGGACAACATTGACCAATTAATCGCAGAAGAGCGTCCCAAGATTGACCGCCTCACAGACCAACTAGAGAAGGTCAGCCGGCATGCAGACGACACCATTCAAAATGTGAACGGCACAGTGACAAATCTCCGTGACCCGCTGCAAAAGGATCTGGCTGAATTGCAGGCTGCTATAAAGCATGCCGATGGCCTGCTGCAGTCTATGCAAACCCTGGTACGGAGCAATGACTATAAGATCAGCGACACCGTAGACAATCTGCGCGAAGCGACCGACAACCTCAATCAGTTCACGGATTCATTGAAGCAGCGCCCTTGGAGTTTGATCCGCATCAAGCAACCCGAGGATCGGCGGGTCCCGAAATAAGCGACCCGCATGGAGAGGAGAATCGACATGAAGAGACTTTCGATAGCACTTGCATTCCTACTGGCCCTCTTACCCGCTCTGGCCGGCTGCGGCCGGGTCAGATATCCCAGGTATTACACCCTCAATCTGCCGCCTGCGCCGGATCCGCCCGCCCAGGAAAACCGGACCTCTATAGCGGTACGAGAATTCCAATCGCCGGGTTATCTGCGGCAAGGGCCTATCGTTTATCGAACCACGGCGCAGGAGATCGGCTTCTACGAGTATCACCGCTGGGCGGCAGATCCACGTAAGGTTGTGACCAGCGCCGTCATCGATCATCTGCGCGCCAGCGGTCAATTCTCCATGGTTGCGACGTATGACGGGAATCCTGATATTGATTACGTTTTCAGTGGAAAGCTGGAAAAGCTGGAGGAATTGGACTACGAAGCCGGAGTGAAGGTGGAGGTTGCACTGTCTGCGCAGATCACCAGGGCCTCGACCGGCGCGACGGTCTGGAGCAATACCGTTTCCGAAGTTGGAACGGTCACTCATCGATCGATACCCGGAGTTGTGGCTCAGATGAATGGGGCTATGGACCTGGCCATTAACAAACTGCTCTCTACAGTTCCGGCCCCGCTGGCGAGTAGTAAGTGATATTTAGAACATTCTCAAGGATGCCGTGGACCGAATACCTGGCCATGCCGAAGATGCTGTAATTTTGCAGCCCAAGATTTTTCGCGGACCGGAATTTCTTGTCGTGATCCCGGATTCCGCGAACGAATCCGTTTATCTGCCTCAGTTGGAAGCGCCGGGTATGCCTGCGAGTCCGGGAGCAGAATTGGAACGAACATCGCATGTTGCGGACCCCTGAGAAGGACGTACACATCCACATCTACTCGCCAGGCTGCCCCGAGATTCAGAGCAACTTAACGTTCCAGGACCGGCTGCGGCGGAACGCCGAGGACAGAGCCCGCTACGGCCAGATCAAACGCGAACTGGCAGCGAAGGATTGGCCCGACATGAACGCATACGCAGAAGCCAGGACGGAGGTAATGGAAAACATCATCGCGGCAGCGCAGGCAGCGGGCGAAGTCTCCAAATAGTCTCAACTCCGGACAAGTACAACGAAACCAAAGTCCCTTCTCAGCTTCGATCTTGAAGGAAAAATGATGTCAGTGACCGTGGAGCGCGGCTCGCCTTCCAAAATAGGCATCCCCAGAAAGTTATTCGCTACGAGACTCGTACCCGATCCCACGGTCAATCAATATGCGGTCATTCAGGATGGACTTAAGTTTCTGGTGCTGGAACCCCGCAAGGGTTTTATCGAGACTTACTCAGTTGGTTCTTAACTGGCCCGCAACCCGTGAATTAGATAGAACAGTTTCAGAGATGCCGAATCCGCTTTAGCTCTCCCTACCAGATCGGTGGCCCACGCTCGATTCAGTTGGCGGCGAAGCTGCAATTTTGAGCGTTTAGCAATCACCATTTGAGTGCTGATGCTAGGAACAGGGGCGGGTCGCAAAAAGACGCGGGTCGTAGTCCGTTGAAACGAGGATAGTGGTTGAGGGGCCTATATGCGCTTGGGACCTTTCATTCTTCTGCCCGTCAAAGGGCGTTGCCCCATTGTGGTCACCATAACAGCGGTGAGTCCGCTCCTATCCCATCAAGGAACCTCGATAATGCGTTGATCCGCGTTTGGCATCGATATTGCTCTTCTCTTGTGTCGAAGAGAAGAAATCATGAATAACCAACCCAAATCCTCCACAGCCCCGGTCCTGAGCTCTCTTTTGCTCAGGGGCGGGTTGGCCCTCCTGATTCTGGTGGCGTGGTTTATCACGGCTGCCAATGGTCAGGACCAGAGCCAACCTGAAAATTCAGCTGCAAGCTCATCCATCCATGTCAAGCATGTTCTAGGATTTGAAGATGTGGGGCGCAATGCCGGAGGAGAACTCTCAATTCATGACAACTATCTGCGTTTTCAGCGAGAGCGAAGGCCGGCTGCGCAAGTGACCATATCTTCCATTAAGAAAATCTCTCTTGGTGAGGACGACAAGCAGGTAGGTGGCGTGCCAATGATGTTGGGCAAAGCCGCAGTCCCCTATGGGGGAGGCCGCATAGTAAGCCTCTTCTCGCACAAGAAGTATGACACCCTTACCATTGAATATCTCGATAGCACTGGTGGGTTTCACGGCGCGATATTTCGTTTGGCCAAAGGACAAGGCGAGATTCTAAGAAACCACCTGATCGCACACGGCGCACAAGTCACGCCGTCGGGAGATCCGGCGCCCATGCCGAATACACCAGGGGAATTCCTGGAAGCAGGGGAGCCTTGGAGTGTGCAGGTCGGCACAGTCGATCCTGGCGACACAGGCCTCGATCCATGTTTCTCAGATGCAATTTACGAGAACCTTCTGCGGGACTTGTCCAAGTCGAAGCAGTTCAAGGATGTATTCCGTAGCGGTGATCGGAATGCCAACGATGTGTCCCGAGTACTTGTGATGAAGATACTCGTTGAGAAGTACTCTCGGGGCAGCGAAACGAAACGGGCAGTGACCACAATAGCGGGAGCAACCAAATTGAAGGTTCACATCCAGTTGCTCACACGGAATGGCCACGTCGTGCTCGACCACACCGTCGACGGGAATGTTCGGTTCCTGGGAGACAATTTGGGAGCCACCAATAAAGTAGCGCACAACACAGTAAAAACCCTGAAAGGATCGACGTTTTCGGAATCAGCCCCGCTCTCCGATAAGCCAGCCCAGGGGGGTGGCACAAGTTGAGTCAGGCTGGAGGTGCCTTGGGGCATCCGAATTTCGAGTTCGCGCTGACTCAGTCAGACTAAATCAACTTAGTCCATGGAGCGATGAGCTATTCCCGACTGTTCGCGAATCCCCGCCAGAGAATTTGGGCATTAATATACTTGACAAATCAGGCGGCAGGGATGCAGCAGCATACGTTTGCAACGCTCGGGAAGCTCATGGAACCTACTTTTCTTCAGCGAACTTGGGAACCGGTATTTTTGGCTTGAGTTCCTTGTTGAGGTTTGTCAAACCTGGCCCCAACGGCCTCCAACGACCTC
>Ga0070732_10000983_pt1 | contig 16074 bp, 24 predicted proteins | sample Coa_R1_5_FD_66449 | JGI IMG/M metagenome (GOLD analysis project Ga0070732, IMG submission 66449) | Surface soil microbial communities from Centralia Pennsylvania, which are recovering from an underground coalmine fire - Coalmine... | ecosystem: Environmental > Terrestrial > Soil > Unclassified ...
GGGCCAAATCGATAATTCTCAAACTTGTTATCAGGTCCTGCACTCGGCCCGGAATTTCTTTCAGAGTTTCGGGAGTGATGGTTTCGCGGTTGCGATACCAATCCGCAGTCGCCTGAAGAATTCCCACCTTCGCGAGGGCCGGAACGTTGGTTCCGTCGCTGCCGTATCCGGACACGAAATGAATCTGTACGGCGTTCGGAACATAGAGGCATGGAGGCCAATAGGAGCCCGCCGGCGGAAAGATGCGAGGCGGTTCGCTGTCGGGATCGTAGATAAAATCTCCGACTGGCGCGGGTTTCTTCTTGAGCGTCCAGGTGAGATCGCCGTCCGTAGTTGTCTGTCCAAGGGATCCGCTCGCCCATGTGGGTGCGCTCGAGCCCGAGAGCGACGCTCCGCCCTCTTCCGATTCTGTTGCCGCGGTAACTTCCTGAAGGTTTCCGTTCGAGTCTTGAACCTGATCGCCGACGTCGTATTCGGTGATCGGCTGCCACAGAAATGGAGCCGGGTAAAGCGTCGCCGGTACTCCGCTGGGCTGAATGTAAGTGATGTTTGTGACTTTTCTCAGCGGCGCACGCAGCAGCTTGATCATCTGTGAATAGTTCCACAGCGTGGTCGAGTACCGCGGCGATGAATAATATTGTGGAGGATAGGCCTGCTGACTTTGGACCGAGTCAATGTAGTACGGAAAGCTGTCGAGCGATTGTCGGTAGCCCTTTTCTACCAGGCTGCGACCCAGAAAGCTCTCGACGCCTTCGCGAGCGGCCTGGAGAAATACGCCGATCAGAGTATCTTCGGACGCGATCGTTACGCGGAGATGGCTTTTAGCCACGTCGAGCGTCAGCGGCTCAGCAGCCGGCGGTGTTTCGACGACTAGGGCGCCCATTATTTAGCGAGCCTGTTTGGCCTTGAGCTTGCCCGGCTTTTTGCCGCGCTCAGATTCGATATCGAGCGCCGCTGTCTCGCGCTTGAGCTCTTTGCCTTGCTGATCGACTGGAACAGCCGTACCGCCGTTGATACGAGCCAAAGCGACGGCCGGCGGTAAATCCAAAATCTGACCGACCCCTTGTGCTCCCGCTGTGATGCGAACAAGCATTCCGAACCTCCCTAAAGAAAAAAGGGGGACGCGGAAATGCGTCCCCCCTTGTGACCTGAATCAAGCGAACTACGCTTGCTTCAGGTAGTTGACCGGGCGCGTGCCGGCGTCGAGCAGGTTGCCGTCGTAACGGGCGAACCCGATCAGCGCAATTTGCCCGTAATCGGCGAACCGCTCCCGCAGGGTGAGTACTTCAAGTTGCCTCACGCGGCGGATTTTGTACTTGGCGAGCTGTCCAAAGAGAAGCGTCTTGTTGCCCGTGGCGAGCGTGGCCATATCGTTATTCGTGAAGAACGGATATCCGCCGATCGTGTCCGGCGCGCGATCTGCGATGCCGGGCTGGAAGAGAGGACGTCCGTACTTGTCGAGCAGCGTCTTGAGGTAGCGCCACGTCAGGTCGTGTGCCATATAGGCCGCGCCCTGGCGGTACGCCTTATCAAGAGAGTGCTCTAGGTTGACGAGATCCTGCGAACCGATCGACGCGGTCCCGTCTTCAGCTCCGCCATCGTTCGTCGCGGCGCCGGCGGCGATCAGAGGCACGCCAGGACCGGAGCTTGAGCCCCAGGTGTGCGCTGTGCCGTTGTTCGCGACGACTGCCGTGATGACCCCGTTCGGCTGCGAGGATCCCGATCCCGATCCGGTCGTGAAATGCGTGTTGAGGATGCGGCCGAGACGAATCGCGAACGCGTCCTTGACGACGCCTTCGAGAGCGAAGGCGCTGTCTTGCATCAATTCCATCGAGATAGGAATCATTTTCGTGCTGTATTTCCAGGCGTAAAAAGTCAGCTGTCCGATCGTCAGGTCTTGCTTAGTGACCTGCGTGTTTTCGCCGATCAGTTCTCCGACTTGGGCGGTGTCATTCATCGTCGGCCAGGGCAGGTTATTGCCGGTCGCCGTGTCGATGAATCCGGAGGCCTGGAGCATCCCGCCGTACCACTTCATGGCAATCTCGAGGTCGTAGACGAAGCCGGTCGGAACGAGGTATCCGCCCTCGGATCCGGTGCCGAAGCCCATGTCGCGGAGCTCGGCGTGTACGCCCTTGAGGAGTTCGAGGTCCTCGTTGGTCGCCTTTTGCAGTGCGGCCCTACGGAAAGCCTCTTCCCACCGTGCATGAAGCGCGTTGACGATCTCGCGGTCCTCACCGCTGAGCATCTCGAGCGGATGCTTTTCTCCGCGAACGTGTCCGCGAAATGCGCCGCGGTAGTTGCGCGCCGCCGCTGCAATTTGCGGCCCGGAGATTTCCCGGAGGATGCCTGGATTCGGCCTGTCGCTCGGTACCGCGAGCTCGGCTTCGATCGCTTCGGCTCTCTCGAATCGCTGGATATCGACGAGCTTCGCATCGATCTCGGCCGTCAGTGCGTCGTATTGCGTTCGTTCGTCGGCCGTAATCGTTCCCGCTCGCAGCTTCTCGAGTAGGGGCTTGGCCTTTTCCCACAGTGTGCCGCGCTCTTGGCGCAGCTCTAAACTCTTTCGCATTTTCTCTTCTCCTAAGTTATTTGGTTTGGTTTTTTGCAGGGCCATCCGGCGTCGCCGGCGGACTCCCTACTTCTTCCGTGGCCGCGCACGCGCAGCGCGGAAGCGAAACTGTTTATTCAAATTGGCTGAGGCGCCTCTCGAGGCCTTCGATCATGGCCTGGCGATCCGCATCGGTGAGATCCTCACCGCCACCGTGATCGCAGTTGTCGTCCTCGCAATCCTCTTTAGTGCACATGGCGCATTGGCCGTTTTCGCAGGGCCCACAGTCGCAAGCGCACATCTCGGCAGGGTCACCGTCGCCGGCGCGAATTGCGCGCAGCGCGTTTTTCCCTTCTTCATCGGACACCTGGATTCCGTGCGCTTTGGCCGCGCCGACAATCCGGTGCCACACGGCGGACTTCTGCGCTGCCGGGATCCCCTTGGTTTGGTTGAATCGGGACAAGGCGTTGCGGATATGCGTTTTGGTCTTTTCGACGTCTCCAGGGAAATGGATAGGCAGCTTCCAGGTCGACGTGTCTTCCTTGTCTCCGACGTAAGCGAAGCACTCAGCCGGCAGCTCGGCGCCATCTACCTTCTTTGTTTTTGCGTCGCGGAAATTCGGAACGTGCGAGCGAATCTCTGATGGAGTCCCATCGGGGAACCACGCGCGCGCTCGGGCGTTGACGTCCGTCTGCGGGTAAGCAGGGAACGTTACGGGAGAGACGTCGAAGACCTCCGCTGCGTGGATCTCGCGCACGATCATCGTCTGTTTCCCGGTCGCGTCGGCGGGATCCGGTTCTTCGCTCCATTTTGTGCGTATGGCGTAAAAGCCAAAGGAGCACTGGTCGATGTCGCCGCGTTCGATGGGCGAGAGCACCATGTCGCGGACCATCTGCGTGTCTGGCATGTCGCAGTCAAACGAGAGGCCTTTGTCGTCCTCCGCGAGGGTCAAAGTGCCGCTGCGCGTGCGCCCGAGAACGATGTTCGGATCGTGGTTAAAGAGGGCGCGAACGTCCGGATTCGCCGCCAAATTGTCCTTAAAGGCCCCGGGAATAATGCGTTCCCTAAAACCTCCGAGGTCCTCGGACAAAGAGTTGAAGACGGCCGCATGGCCTTCGATGCCGGACGAGTCCCCCTTTTTCTTCGCCCGCAAATCGGCCTTCGAGATAACTCGGTATTCGCGCTTCATTGGTTTTTGTCTCCTTCTTTTGGTGCGCCTGCTTGCGGCGGAGGGGGCTGCCCGGCGATTCCCATGTTCACGGGCACTAAGAATTCTTCGGCCCACGGCTCATCGATCGGGTTGAGGTGTTCCATGTCGCGAACGTCATTCGGACAGAGGTAAGTCCACTGCCGTCCCGATCCGTAGAAATCTTTACGAGCTGCAGCGTCGGGCATGGTGAGGCGCCGCGTATCGAACATCGGGAAAAAGCGATTGGCAGACCTTCCAGTCGTCGGGAAAAGTTTTCGCTTGCTCTCTTGCTGCCAGGACTCGAGCCACGGAGCGATCGTGTAATTCAGAAACTCAATTCCGATTTGTTCGGTGTTTGCCCTGTTTGTTTTCTCGGTGTCCCCGATCATGTGAGGAGGGACGAGGTAGATCGAGCAGACTTCTGTTTTTTGATATTGGCGCGTCTCTAGAAATTGGCTGTCGTTGTTAGCGACGGACATCGGCGACCACTTGAGTCCGTTCTCGAGGACCGCCGTCAGGCCCGCATTTTCTCCGCCCTGAGACTCATGCCAAGATTGCCGAAACTTCGCGCGTGCAGCGTCGTCCTTGAATATGCCCGGGTATTCCAAAACACCGCCTGGACGCGCGCCATTACCAAAGAATTTGCTTCCCCATTTTTCCGTTGCCAGCGATAACCCAACGACCTGGCGCGCAAGCCAGATGGTCGGTTGACCGAGACGTCCGTCGAGCGAAAGCCCCGGGATGTGGAGCATGTCGTCGTCGTGGATCAGTCGTAGCTGTTGGCGAGGGACAATGTCATTCGGATCGGTTCGCTCGCGTAGCTGATCCGTCGTCTCGTAGTAGAGCTGGCCTTTGCGATCTCTCCGCGGCCGCGTGCTGGCCGGGTTGCGAGGCCAGAGCGCGAGAATCCTTCCGAAGGCGTCTCGCTCAATTTCGGCGTAGCCATTGCCCCATAAAAGCATGTGAACCTGCAGAGTTTTGCGGAAGGTGATCGCCGCCATCTCCGGATTCGGCTCATCGTGGAGCATGTCGTGAAGCGCGTGATCGTAAGCGACGCGCTTTCCAACCCGGCCGTGGGAGCTCGCTGGCATCCTTTCGTAGACATGCATCGGAAGAGCGCCGACGGTCGAGCTTATGAGATTTACGCAGGCATACACCGCGGAGGCCTGCAGGGCCGTTAATTCACTTACACGTATCCCTGAGTCCGTGCGGCCGCCGTTGAACACATCGAGCAGCCACTCGGCAGGAAACGACAGCGGCGACGAGGGATTTTCAAGCGAGCTGCGGATTTCGGCTACGGCCGCTTCCCTAGCTGCGTGCAGAATGTTGCTTAGGCCCGCGCCGTAATCGCGGGGATCGATAAACACGAGTCCTTCGGGCATGTTTTTAGACCGTGAAGATTCCTTGGCCAGTCTCGTAGGGTGAGCGCGGCGCTCGAGCCGCCGAGATCGAGCGGCCTAGCGCCATCAGAAGACTTACTAGGCCATCGATTTTCGATCGGCCCTTTGACTTTGTCGGTCGTTTGTTTCCACTGTCGTCCGTTTTGACGACGAGATTCGAGGCCATCCACGCAAGCGTAGGGTTGCCCAAATGCGCGATCTTTCGCGAAGGTATCAGCGTCTCGAGAAGTTTCTTCGTTGGCTCCGCGTAAGCGGCGATCGTCTGCGGGAACTTCACGAGCATCTCGTTCGCGATGCCGGCCTTCTGAAGGTTGTTCGTGAATTGCGTGGCGTTCCAGGAGTCGAAGGTAATTTCGCGCACGTCGTAACGTTTGCAGTCTTCGAGCACCTGGGCCTCGATCGCGTCGTAGTCGATCACGTTCCCTTCGGTCGTGAGGATGAATCCCTCGCGGGCCCACACGTCATACGGCGCTCGCCACTCTTCGATCTTCTTTTGCAGGTTTTCCTCGGGAAGCCAGAAGTGTGGGATGAATATGTAGGGCTGGTCCGTGTCGTCTTCGGGAGGGAATAGCTTGCCGCTGCAGGAGAGGTCGTCGGTCGACGATAAATCGATGGCGATATAGCATTCGCGCCCCTCGAGCTGCTTTTCCATCTCCGCGCGCAGAGACCTGGCATCCTTCCCGGCCATCGAGAAGCCGATGCACTTACGCCACTCGTCGGCCTTAATCGCCGCGGTTTCGTTCGATGTCCAGACGTCGAGGTGCAGGCGCAGGAAAGCGTTTTGAGAGCTGGGCTGCTCGATCGCGCGCTTGCATTTTCCGGCGACGTACTCGGGCTTTACGCTGATGCCGTAATTCGGATTAGCCTTGCGCCAGGTAGCCTCGAGCGTCCAGTCGTCGCCCTCGTCGATCGTCGCGATATACGCGAAGATCTCGTCGTTATCGAAAATGCCCTCGAGAACTTTCTCGGCGTACTCGTGTTCGTCCCAGCACACGGAGGCGCGATCGGATCCGGCCGTCGTGATCTCCCAGGTGAGCGGCTGCCGGCGCGCGGCGACTCCGCCCTCGAGGATGTCGAGCATCGCTCTCGTTTTGTGACGATGGAGCTCGTCGATAATCAGTCCATGGCTGTTGATTCCGTCCGAGGTGTCCGCATCGGCGCCCAGGGGCTCGAACTTAGAGGCGGTGTTTTGGATACTCAGGTTGTTCCGGAAATGCTGGACGCGCTTCGCGATCGCCGGTGACTTGGCGCGCATGCGCACAGCTTCGTCGAAAACTATTTTTGCTTGGTCTTTTTTGGTCGCAGCACAATAGACTTCGGCGCCAGGTTCGCCATCTGCGACGAGCAGATAAAGCCCGATGCCAGCGCACAGCGTGCTTTTCCCATTTTTTTTCGGGACTTCGACATAGGCCTTGCGAAAGCGGCGCGTACCGTCGGCCCTCTTCCAACCAAAGAGCGCGTAGAGGATGAACTGCTGCCAGGGCCCGAGCTCGACGATCCGTCCGGCCCACTCGCCCTTGCTATGCCTCAAGAATCCAAAAAAGTTGATAGCCCGCTGCGCCGACGCGCTGTCAAAGCAAAGGCCACGCTCATGACCTTCGTCGAGGTCGCGGAGATGGCGCTTTGCGGCGAGCTTGACCCACTTGGAGGCAGGGATCTTGCCGGAAGAGACTTCCCGGGCATAGCACTCCGCGGGGTGCTTCGGATCGACCTTAATTGACATGCTTGGAGGGAGAAGCCTCTAGAAACTGATCGAACGGATCTTCATCTCCGGCCGGCTTTTCGATGCGCACGCGGGATCTCGAGCTCGGTGTCATACCGAACTCGACGAGAAAAGCCTTCATGATCTTCATAGCCGTTTCGGAGATCGTGACCGCGGGGTTTTTCTTATAGCGATACCCGACGATCTCGGACTCTTCGGCCTCGCGGTCGTATCTAACGATCGATTCTTCTACGACGATGCCGAGACGTTTGACTTCCTTCTCGGCCTCAAACCATCGCGCATAAGCATGGCAATAGCCGGCGAGAGCTGCTCGATCGATCGATGAGAGCACGCCGAGCTGCCGGAGCTCGGGAAGGATCCGCCGCCACTCCCTCGCCGCCGCGGCGGGCAAATCCCGCGGCATGGTTGGTACTCCGGACGGCGCCGCGGGCTCTTGATCGTTGAGCTTTCGTCTGCCGGGATTTCCGCGCAGTTTTTTGACGGCGGTAGGTAGCGGCCGCCGCCCGGATCCTTTGGGCATCGATGGCAGAAAAGCAGGCTCACGCCGGCACGAAATTGAAGCAGCCGGCCTCGGCGAGCTCGACGAGCTTGTAATCAACTCCCGGGAAATCTTTCTCGATCGACTCGGCAAATTGATCGAGAAGTTTTTCGATGCCGGCGTCGTTTACGTGACGGCCAGGCGGGCAGCGCAGGATCTTTTTCACCATTCGGCCGTCGGGACATAGGACCTTTACGGTCACCCGCTTGAGAGGCCTAGGCATAGTTCGGTCCCGAATCCCATTTCGTATAGGCGCTCTGATTGTGGGTAGCGCCCTCGAGAGCTTCGCGGCGCTGGAAAGCCTGATTCCATGAAACGTGGATAATGTCGCCGCAAGAGCCGTGCTCGAGGATCAGCTGATCGAACGGAAGCGCGCTTTCCATCCTGATCCAATCGAACAGCGGGCGCAGATCGCGCAAGCCGGCAACGGTGAAATCGGCAGCGCAGGATATGGATGTGGCGATGTGTTGCGAGTGCTTGACGCCGTTCGTCGAAAGATTCGCGTTTGGGCTTCTGTACCCGGAGGTGATCATGATCTCGGCGCCGGCGTGCGTGCGAATGGGCTCGAGGATGTAGTTTGCGAGTACCACGTAGGACTCGCATGCCAGCTCCGGCATCGGCCCGTCCTTCTCGAATTCCTCGCGCTTGAAATGCGGCGAGAAACTAGAAACCACGAGCGGTCCTGGCATCGAGCTTTTTGACGATGGCTTTCATGAGCTTGCCGGCGTAGGAGGGATTCGGCTTCACTTCGATTTCGTCGTAAGGATTGCGGCCGGAGAGTCTTTCCATCTCCACCATCTTTTCGATGGTGAGCTGCTCGGCGACGACGGCCTCGCTGCCGGCTTCGATGAAATCATTCTTCATGCGCTCGAAAAATTCCTGTTTCCAGTCGATCGCGGACCGGCTTCCGCCGCCTTTCTCGAGCAGGAAAGGTCCGCCCGTCGGACAGGCGTAGCCGGCTTTGAATTTTTCGAGGATCTCCTCGCGGCAGAGCTTGAGCCACTTCTCGATTTTGCTTTTGAGCGCGCGATATTCCGCGAACTCGGTGACTAGCTTCTGGTCGAGAAATTTCTTGCGGGAACTCATATGTATAAAGCGAAAAATTTATTTCGCGACTGTGTGCGCGTGGCCGCGCAAGGGTCCGCCGGGCGCGGCCTTTCGCAGAAAAGACACCCCTATCCCCCCGCGCGCTTCCTGCGATCTCTTCCAATTGTGACAGGGCTCGCAGCACCCCTGGCCATTGTCGTCGCGCCAGGAGCCGCCCTTGCTCAGTGGAATGATGTGATCGGCGACCGTGCTCGGCGCTGGTAAGTCCTTCGAGCACTTGACGTTAATCCTGCAGAGCGGATCGCGATTGAGGATGAGCTTGCGCCACTTCTCATGCCTTCGGCCGTAGCCGCGGCTCGAGGCGGATCCGCGAAAGCGATCGCGCTCGCGTTCGGGATCTTGTTCGGCGTGCGCCGCGCAGGTTCGGCCGATGCACGGCGCTTTACAAACCACGCACATGCGCTGCGCTGCGCGCGGCATCAAGCGATCTCCTCGGCGATTTCCGCAAATTCTCTGACGGGACGGTTCTTGATGTGCGCGTACATGACGATCGCCCACGACTCGCGCTTGCGTACGTGTTTCGCGAGATATTCGCCGACGCGAAACGAAAGGCCAGGGTTCATCGGGCCGCCGGTTGCGGCTGTGATCGAGGCGCGTCCCGCCCATCGATCATCGCGAACGGCGAGTAGTTGAATCTGTACGACGTCTTTCATCTTGCGCGACGTGGATTCGCGCAGGTATCTAACTATGTCTTTTTCTTTGTGTATTGCGACTTGCGCGTGGGAAATATGGACGTGGCTTCCGTCACCGCAGGAATGAGAGAGATAGTCCTCGATCGTCCAGTCGAGCGGTACGGAGCAGACTCGGGAAGGCATTCAGGGAAGTGACTAAAAACACTTATGCGCCGATGGGCAGCGCGGCGGCGCCTCGAAGTTGGCCCGGAGCTCGGCCTGAAGCGGGAACTAGAACATACAATGAGACATTCAGGCTATACCGGCCAGGAAGAGCTCGCAATAATATGTCCGGATAGTTACACCTGTCCGTCAGTACAGGTTGGCAGTCCTCATGCTGAAAGCGACCGAAACGTCCGTCGCGCGAATCGGAAATCCCTCACGGTTTATCGTGGCACTCACAAAATCCGCCGATTGCTTGAATCTCTCGCTAAATAAAGGAAATGAGCCGCGCGCGCTGATCCGGACTCAACGCACTAATGTCGAGCTCATAGACCGCGTCCGCCTCGACGTTGGAAATCGTCGGATTTCCGAGAACAGCGAGCCTAAGAACAGGGCTTCTGAGCGGAATGTCGTCCGATTGCAGGATGTCGTGCCAAAACTGATAGTGAATCGAGTCCTTTCTCAACGTCGCCCACCACAGACGGCGTCCTATCATCTGCGCACCTTCTCAAAAAGAGCCGATTGTCGCGGAGCTCCAACGTGACCTGGGCAATGATCCAGATCGTCGCCGATTTGCGTCGCGCAACGTCTGCACATTGGCGCATCGCACGTTTTCCCCTGAGAGATCGGAAAATCGCACAGCAGACTCGCGTCATCCGAGCAGAATCGACACTTTCTAGGACGGGTGCGTCCCGTACAGACGATAGCGACGTCATCTCCGATTTTGATGCGATGGCAGGGCATTTTCTTCTACTCGGCTTCGCGTATCTGCTTCGCTACCCAGGCGCGCATCCTTTTCCAGCGCTGCGCCGGAGTTTCAAAGGCTTCGCCCCATTCGTCATTCATAAATTCGATCTCGCGAGCGAGGCATTCGGCGATATCGAAAGCAGCGGATACGGCCTCATAATCTTCGGGATCTATCTTGCTGAGATCGACGCCGCGTTTTGCCCCAAGACTGCCGATCGCGCAAACGTTTCCCTCTGCGTCCTGCAGCTCGTTGGCGATGAGCTCTTTTGCCGGCATGGAATCTAGCGCGCTCAGTAGATCGCGGAAGAATTGTTGCCCACGACGTCCTCGCGTGGCGCTCGCGATCATCCCGCGCCATTTGATGAGCTGCCAATTATCGATCTCGCAGCCGTCTGAGTATCCTGATCGGCTCATATTTTCTTCATCTCCGTTTCTGGATAGTTCACGTAAGTGAGTTCACCCGTAGTGTCGATTCGCACCGCGGGCCGTTTTCCTCCGAACGGGTAAACGTGATCACCGACGTATTTTCCGGTATAACCTGCGAATCGGTGGCCACCGGTGAGTTTCACGCGATCGCCTGGCATTGGTTTTTCTTCTTTGAAGACCGTATCGCCAGGGCCGAGCTCGTCCTCTAGCCGGCCGACGTCGCTTTTATCGATGTGCTCTTTTTCCTTCATTCGATAAACATCCAATCTGCGGCCTTCGCCGTTTTCGGCCGCGGCGATTCGACGATCTCCATCGATCGAAGCGCTGCGAGGTAGCGCTCGAAGGTGCTGCTCTCATGCGTTTTGCCGGCGCGCGCGGCGAGCTCGTCAATCGGCAGGCCTTCGGGATATGCTTCGATCAATGCTCGCACTAGATCGGCCTGGTATGGCGTGAGTAGCTTGAGCGTGCGCTCCTGCAGCTCAGTCGAGGAAAGCGGAGCGAGTCCGGTTTTAGCGATACCGCGGCCTTCCGCAGTGAGTTGCATGCGGCCCGTCTGCGGATAAGTCACCAAACCGGAAGATTTGAGCTTTGCCGCGTATCGTTCAAACGTGCTCGAGCCGCTGCTTTTTCCGGCTGCCGCTCCGATGAGCGGCCAGCGCGGGCTTTCGATACCTACTGCCTCGAGCTCCGCGAGCGCATTCAATATCTGTCGCTGGTATGGCGTGAGATCGCCGTTGAGCTCAGGAGAAACATCCGGGCGGAGATGATTTCCATCCCCTTTTTCTTTTGCCAGATTGTTCGTACTTGGAGGCCTCCCTTTCGTTTGAATTTCTCCGCCCGAAACTTTTGGCATCGTCACACAAGGCGCTGGCCGATCCGGCGCTTTCGAGAACTGCCTAGCCGCGGCCTCCGCGAGCTGCGTGAGAGCGGCCGCTAATTTGCTGCCTTGTTGATAGAGACGTTGTCGATCAGCATGGATCGAGACGATTACCTTGTCGGCTTCGGCGCGCACGGCGCGCGTAGCGCGCTCGATAAATTTCGGATCCGGATGGACGTCGATCATTAAATTCGGGATCTTCCTGGCCGATTTATTCAGGTCGACAGGTCCGTGCGTTCGCAGCTGCGCTTTAAGCTCGCGGATCTCTTTGCGGAGCTCGGCCTCGTTTTTGGCCTTCTCTTCGGCCGACTTCGGCAGATCGGCCAGTTTCGGAAGCAGCGCCCTGATCTTTTCCGGCGCCGGAGGAGGCTCGGCCGCGTGCCGCGCGCTGCCGGCTTCTGGGTGTGTTGTCTCGACGTCGCCGACTTTGACGAGGATCCGCTCGTCTGAAATCGCCGGCCCCAGGGCGTAGAAGCTACCGCGATCGAGCAGCTTGATTTGGTCAAAGAATGCTCGTTGATCGGAGCCGTAAACGCCGAGCGCATCGGCCGCGCGCTTGCGGTCGATATCGATGAAGGTGCCCCCGACGAGAATATTCAGGAGCTCAGCTGCAGCGTCCTTGCGGAATTTACCGAGACGCTGCGTTGCCGCGACGAGCGCAAATCCACGTTTGCGGCCGCGCGTTGCCAGGCCGATCACCGCTTCGGCTGCGATCGATTCGCCTGCTCCTTTTTCCGGGCAGAACGTGTGAGCTTCGTCAACGATCACGACGCAGGGATGCCAAAGATTTTTCGGAGCATCGATCAGGCCGTCGATAAATCGTTGCACCCATTCGTGACGCGCGAAGGGCTTCATTTCGTAGAGATCACAGACGGCCGAGGCCTTCAGCTCGAGCAGCTTGTGAGCGACGAGCGACGCCGATCGCGGATCGGCCGGCGTCTCGCCGCCCTTGCCCACGAGGACGTATCCAAAGTTTTCGCGTAGCGTCGCGAATTCGCCCTCTGGATCAATGAGGAGCACCTGGATTTTGCCAAAGAGCTGCTCGGCGATCCGGCGAAGCAGCCACGATTTGCCCTTTCCGGAGTTGGCCTGGACGAGCATGCGCGTCCGGAGCAGGACATCGACGTCGAGCTGGACGTTCCGGGTGCCGTATTTTCCGATAACGATCGAGCTCACTTTCGCGCCTTTTCCTTTTCCCCATCGCGCCATTTAGCGAACAACCGAGCGATCTCAATCCGCGACATTCCCAGTTCCCGGCCCACCTTGCGATAGGCGATATCGAAAGTTTCATCGAAGGAGAGGCCTCGAGGAATGAGTCGATCCATCCAAAATGAGGTACGTTCGTCGATCCACTTGCAGGGCTCTTGCTTCGCCTTCTTATTCATTTGCTCTTCGCCTCTCCGAATAGTCCGAGCTGTTTCGCCCTCTTAGGCTCGACGCGGTCCGCGTGCGTTCTGTTGGCGTCGCGAAATTGCTTCACGTTCTCGCAAACCGTGTGATGTGGAACGAGCCGACTGTCTTCGTGCGCAGTGAACGGCATCCATTTGCCGGCCGGCGTAATGAACCAGAGAAACTGCTTGCCGCAGCTGCAGAGCTTCGCCGTTCCCGTATAGAAATATTTGGCCGCCTGTAGCTCCTCGAGAGTGGCCGGAAACTTCACCGCGGGGGCCCCACGTTCAGATTTCCAAAGAACCGCAGGTAATCGCGATACATGTCGTAAAGCCATCGGCATTGCCGGCAGGCGCCGCGGATGCCGCCTTCGCCCTCGATCTCGGGGTTGTAGCGCGGATGGTGCTCGCATTTGCCCTTGTACTTGAGCTTCAGCGAGAGAGTCATGCGCTTATCCCGAATCTCTTTCGTGCTTCCTCGGTTTGGAGCTGGTACCGAATCCGCATCTCGTCGCTGATGGTTAGGATCCGGGGTTCTCCGAGGCGCGGAAATTGCCTGTGATCTGGCCCCTCGAGATGAATCCAGCGAAATTCCGCGAGCCGGCTCGCGATTCGTTCGTCGAGTGACTTGCCGACCTGCGCGAGAGTCGAGTTGGTGGTTATGCAGGTGGACCGCAAATGATCGATACGCCGATCAATGAGCTCGAGTAGAAAGCGGCGCTCAAAATCCGAGCAGTTTGCGGCGTCGAAGTCGTCGATAAATAAGTAGGGAGCGGAGACATACTTAGCGAAGACGGCTTCTTCTTCGCCGGCGGATAGCGCATGGCGGACCTCGGAGAAAAATTGGAAAGCGCGCCGAAATAAAGCCTCGCAGTGAATCAGGATGAGACTTCTCGCGGCGGCCGCTGCGAGGTACGTTTTCCCTCGGCCGGCCTTTCCAAAAATCACCAGGCCCTGCCGGGGATGGTTGCGCCAATCGATGATTTCCTGAATCGTGTCCTCGGGAAAATCGATCAGGCTCGCGGATTCAAAATGTGGAGGGAGTTGCGAGAGCACGCGGCGCTCGAGCAAGCATTCGCATTCATCCGCAAATCTTCGGCCGTCGCTCGTCTCAATGAGCAGGTATCCGAGGCCGCCGCAGTTAGGACACGGGCTTGCTGCCGCCGCCGTTTTGTAAGGTCTTAACCTGGATATTCCAGTCACGCTCCGGTTCACCAAAGAACCCATTTGATCCGCGATTCGTCGGACGATTTCCATGGCCATTCTTGCCTCCCTGAAACTTCCAATAATTCCGGCACCAAGTCCGCCACGCAGCCTCCCAATCTTTCATCGCGCTGCCTTTGGATCTGTGGTGGTCTAGGAATGCCTCGAATTCCTCGCCGGGGTTCGCTACCCCCCGCGTCCGAGCGAAAGCAAGCATTTCCGGGTTTAGGGTCGGGGTGAAATCCTCTGAGAGAGCTGTGGCTCGTTTTCCGCCCGCCGCGCGGCGCGAAGAGGGGCTCGCTGGCTCAGTGGTTTTCGTTTGGTGCCGCTCCGCGGCGCCGTTCGGTTTTTTGGGCCGCTCGGGCGGCGCAAAAAAAAGGTTCAATGATGGTTCAGGGGTGGTTCCTAATGATTCGGGCGACCCAGGGTCGCGGTTGGAGGTACTCAGGGTCGCGGTTGGCGGCGCTGCGGGTCGCGGTTGGGTGTTCCCAGGGTCGCGGTTGCCGCGGCCGAACAGCGACCCAGGGTCGCGGTTGTCCAAAGTGATTTGGTACTCGGTCGCCCGTCTGCCGCGTGAGATGTGGGAAGGCTTGATCAATCCGTAGTCATCCTCGAGCCGGCGCATGATCCTCTGGACTCCGCGACGGGTTTGACTGGTCTTCCGCGCGAGAAGATCGATGCTTGGGTAACATCCAGTGCCGTCGTCCCTGGCGTGATCGGCCATGGCCAGGAGAACTAATTTTTCGGGTGCGGGAATCTTCAGCTCAAATACGGCAGCCATAAGGCGAACACTCAAACGAGCCCCCCTCAGAAGAGAAAAATATTCTCGAGGCCGGGCCGAGATCCCTTGGGGGAAATCCCGGTCCGGCTTTTCGCTGCGCTCGGCAACCGCTCATAACGGCTACCAGAGCCAGATTGTTGGTGTATGCCGCCGGAGGCGGCTGCGCCTCACGGCAGGAACGTTCCCGTTTGCGCGGCGACGGCCTGACCGACGTGCCAAAGCGCGAGGACCAGAATTGTTACCGCGATAATTCCGACGACGGTTCCGAGTCTCATGTGGGCTCCCCCCTTGTTTGCTTCAATGAGCTTCACGCGACCCTCTCTTTTTTGCGCTGCTTGGCGGCCTCATCGAGACATTTCGGATTCGTGCAAAGGTCGCGGCGCTGGTCCTTCCAGCTGCAGGGGAGCGTGAGGCCGTAGAACGGAACGAGGCAGGCTTTTTTTTCGGTGCAACCGCAGACGCGACATTTTCCGGCGCCTTTCATGCGCGCCCTCTCGATTGCTTTGCGCGGAGCGGGACCAGCACACGCCGGGAAGGCGATCCCGAGCTCCCGTTACACCGGTACCGCGCTCGTGCACCTCGGCGCAGACACTCCGCGCAAATTTTTCCCTCAGAATTCAGCAAATAGACGAGATCGAGGAGTCGCCGGCGAGAGCTTGGCCGGAGCTTCATGAGCGCGCGCTCGATCTTCTTTCGTGGGCGGAGGCTCATCGGTTACCACTCGCGAAACAGGGCCGCGAGGCGCAGGGCGATCGCTATGGCTGCGGCGATCTCAGCCAGTAGGAAAAGCAGGTCGATCACGGAGTGTGCTCGCGGTCCGATCAAGCGACCCTCCGCCGCGACGAAAATCCCGCCGGCCAGAGGTTCGGCATATCGCGCCGCGAAACGCGCTCGATCTCAGAAAGGTGGATGTGTACGTGACGGCCAGCGTGAAGGACTTTGATATCTCCGCGGGCGATCATGTAGTCGACCGTCCGGAGAGAGAAGTTCAAGATTTCGGCCGCTTCTCTGCGGGTGTATCGCAATCGCGGAGAAGGAGGCATGTCTAGGAGGCCTTCTTTGTCGGATAGCCGCGCTCAACTAGAAACTTCTCGAGGCGCAGCACGTGGATCCGGTTGGCGATCTTCTTTTTGCCGGTCTCGAGCTCGGAAAGCCAGCTCACGCTGAGTCCGGTCTCGGCGCGGACATCCTCGAGGGTGAGGCGTCGATCGGCCCGGCACCGTACTAGCAGTGTTGATAGTTCTGAAAGTTGCGTTAGTCGCGGACGTTGCATGTTGTGCATCCTATGTCCGCATTGTCTGCCAAGTCAACAGA
>Ga0070732_10000984_pt1 | contig 16060 bp, 9 predicted proteins | sample Coa_R1_5_FD_66449 | JGI IMG/M metagenome (GOLD analysis project Ga0070732, IMG submission 66449) | Surface soil microbial communities from Centralia Pennsylvania, which are recovering from an underground coalmine fire - Coalmine... | ecosystem: Environmental > Terrestrial > Soil > Unclassified ...
ACTGCCGGTGTGAGGTTTAGAGGCAGAATAGGCGCGAAAGCTTGAGTTTCGATGTGGAGGACAGTGGCAAAGTCATAGTGGGGCACTTGGCGTCCCCTCAAATGCCAATAGGCGCCGTTATCAAAGTCGAGTATGTCAGCAGATTGATTGACTTTGGATGGCCCAGACGTAGTGGCCGTGAATTTCGCTACATAGTTGAGATCCTGCGAAGAGAATAGGTCGAAACGGCGGTAAGAGCGGGATAGAGCGAGTTTTTCATTGGCGTTCCAGTTTATGAACCGCGGAGCAGTGACTTCGGTAGCCTGAACGCCACCGAAGAAGTTGTTCAAATTTGTTTCAGAAAAACTGTGGTAGAGGGCGCCATAGCCGACGCTCAATTTGTCAAAAGACAAAGACCAGACGGGGCGATTCTGAACATCATTTTCCATGGAAGACCGTTTTTCGAGGGGATCCTTTTCTCGGGAGCGAAAGGCGGACCATTGCCGGATCTGATGGGGCAGGGTGTTTCCGGGGCTGGGGTCCGCAGGCAGGTTTCCTGCGAACTGATCGAAGTAATCATCCGGGATTATGTCACGATCACATTTTGCGGCAACTTCTACCGCCTGGCACACGACGGCGCTGATCATTTGGAGTGGCCGATTCTCATATTGGGGCTCGGGTTTCTCTGAGCCAACAATACTCGCGAGTTCTTGATAGCCGGTATCTCCCGAAGCTATGTAATCGGTGGTTGCTACGGTATAGAGTCTGCCGGGGTCGAGCGGGACGTCATTGACAACATACTCATTGTGGTCTTCGTCTTTGACGATCCCAAGCGTAAGCAGGCCCCGGCCAAGTTCTCTTTCAAGCGAGAGATTATCGCGGTCTTTCCGGTCAAAATCGGCAGATTCCTTGAGGATTTTTTGAAGGGTGCTGCCCGGGACGGCGAGAACGACGACGAAGTCTCCCTTCCAGAGAACAGCATCCAAAAGTAACTGCAGATCAGAAGCGGGGGTCTCGGGGTTGTTAAGGACCGGCCAATAAACGTCTCGTTCTTGGATCATCGCAATGTCTGCGTGCGTTTTTTGTTGCATGGCGCATAGCACAAGATTGTTGACAGAGTCCTCATCTAACACCTTACTGTCATTTTTCGGATCCGTTTTCACTTTTGGAGAAATCGTTCTTAGGCAACCGGCGTTAGAGGCGGGTTGTAAGCCTGCCAGCCGTTTCTTAAGAAGATCGATGTCTGTTAGCTTCACGCTTTCGTCAGGACGATGCTTGTCCATGTAAAGAGGAGTTCGCTCGGTGAAAGTGGCAAGCGTGTTCTTCCAATCCGGAGCCTGCTGACGGGAATTGCCAACAATGAAGGCGTCTTCATCGAGTGAGGTAAAGGTGAGAACCTGAAGCGAACGAATCGGTGACTTAAACCTCTTGGCCGATGGCCAGGCTTGCGGAGGAACGGCAAGAAAGGCGGGAGCAATGCCGGATTTTTTGTCCTGAGGAGGAGTGTTCTCGTCAAAGGGCGAGGTCAGACGGAACTGGTCTCGAGTGGCAAAGTCGTCGTCGGCGCCGGAAATGACGGCGTCGAAGTTGCCGAGGATACCGCTTTGTTTGTTGATGTAGACAGAAAGGCTCAGCGCTTGAGGAGGAGGCATTTCTGCCAGAAGGATTCTGGATCCTATGAAGCGGGTTCCTGTGCCCTTGCGACAGCCAGTATCGATATCCCCGACATTCTGGGATTGGCCGGGCTGAGGATGGTCGAGGCAGTATTTTCTATCGAAGTATTGTACTATCTGGCTAAGTGCCTCCAAAGGGTCTTCAAAGGAGACACTCGTTCGAAGGTCTCGTCTGTCGTCGGGCTTATGTGAAGCCAGGTGCCGACCTTTGATGTCCATCCACAGAGCATTCCACTCACCGACATGCTGCTGCATACCTGGATCGACGACGCCGAAGATGACGACTTCATCGCTGGGGGGGCCATTTGGAGACTTAGATTCTTTCCAAACAAATGGTTCCGGGTCTGTATAACAGTGATCATCTGGCGAGGGACCCTGGCCCTTGCATTTATCTATTCCCGTTCCCTGGGTAGGGCGAGTGGAGGGGTAAAGAAAAAACGGCTCGAACACGGAAAACCAGGTGCAGGAGATTCCGACGTCTTTGCTGTCGCCCATAACAGGCGTGTCCGTGAGGCAGAGCGAGTAATCGCGTCCTGGTTTCAGAACAGAGAAATGCTCGCCCTTATGCCAGTCCTCAGGCAGATTGAACCAGATGCCCTTGTCATTCACAGGCAGTTCATTACAAGGGGCTGCCCCCGGGCATTGGGGAACTTGGGGAATAAAAGGATCTTTTCCAGAAACGTCCCACAGATACGCATGTGTGCCCTCGGGGAGCTTGCCGATGACGGTTACAAACTGCAGCCATGGATAAACGCTCTTGCCGTTGGAAATGCTAAGTTTGACGGCCGCCAGTTTGGGCGGCACTGTTCGGTAGAATTGCTTGCCAAGCTTTCCGGGGATAAATGTTCGGGGAATTGGTTCATGATCGCTGGCCCAACTGGTTTTGATGACGAGATTGGTCCCGAGCATTTGCACTGGGGTGTACAGGTTGGAATCCGTGGGGGGAGAGGCGAGGACGCGGGCCAGCAGCCGGAGACGTTCCGGGCCGAAGTGAAAGTCGTGCTTGCCAGGAACAACGGCATCGTAGTGGGCGTAGCGTAGAAAGCAAGCGACGTTGTCGGCGGGAATGAAGGATTTTCCAGCAAGCATGTCCTTGTAAAGGCTTCCACTTACCAGACGGTTTGGAATCCAGCCAAGCTGTGGGTCTCCGTTGGCTTGGGGCGCTATGTAGTTCCAACTGTATAGCTCTTTCTCGTGAGGTGCGTAGTTGTTCGACTGTAGGCTTCGGGGAGGATTGGAGAAGACCCGGGCTTCGATTTCGGGAGCGAAGTTGTCGCCGGTTCCGAGGAGAATTGTAGGGAAGCCCTCTGGGTGGCTTTTAAGTTCGGCAAGGTCAGCCAGGAAAGGGCGGGTTGAATCAGCGAAAGTATCTGGAGCGTCAGGATGATCCGAACACTCGGTGAAACCTTGTGCGCTAGTGTCATTCGCATAGTAGTAGCCGAAGAGTCTGCCGGTGTAGAGGATGCGAACCTGTGATTTAATCTCCTGAGCCGGAGTGAAAGCGGCAAGGAAAAGGTTGAAAGCGAGAAAAATAAGAGAAAGATGAACGCGAGCGGGCATGGGTGCCTCCAGGAAGTCCCTTTTCATGCGAACACTGAATACTCGATGCCTTATATCACGTACGTTCTATTACTGCTAGGGTTATAGCGCGCTAAATAACTAAAAATCCTAGCAGAGAGCACATAAAGAACCATCAACTGGGAGTGTGCTCAATGTGGGAACGAGCCCCACCCCTTGATCTGTTTCTGGTCAACATAGATAAAGGATCCATGATCAAACTGCATGCGGGCGGGTTCCGAGGCAGGCGTCGCGCACAAGGCGTCGATTAAGCGAAAGCTTCACGAGGATTGTGGGGATTTGTGCCTGAAAGGTAACGATTCGTTACAGGGAGGCGGGGATCCGCCGGTGGAAGAGTCCTTCCTAGTCATCAAAGTCATCAAAACACCAGACTTAGCTGAATAACAGGCATGGTTGGGCCGTTGCGGTGAATCTTGGTATGTCCCCTCGAAAGGCGCCGGCTATTTAGGCCAGGTGTCGCTTCGAAGCTCGCAAGAACGGGCGCCAGATCGGCGCTAATTCGTGGGTAGGATTCAAGGAGGACGTAATGATCCAGCTTCGCAGGATTATGTGGATAGGTGTCTTTTTCGGAGTGCTTTGGCTCGTCCCTAAGAGCGCCAGGGCACTAGATGACAATGGCGGTGGCTCGCTGAAAGTGACTTCGTTTCCGTCCGGCGCGAACGTGGTGGTAGACGGGACAGACACCGGTAAAGTGACTCCCATGAGCATCAGCTTGACCGTGGGCATGCACACGGTGGTGGTTTCTGTGCCGAGCGGTTGGAACCAGGACTCAAGGACCGTGCAAGTGGTTTCGGGTAACAACGACCTGAGCGTGACCTTGTTGCCTGTGTTCACCACTGGACCCCAGGGACCCCCAGGGCCGAAGGGTGACCCGGGCCCGGCAGGTCCTGCCGGTCCGGCGGGAGCTCAAGGACCTGCGGGCACAACGGGAGCCCAGGGGCCAGCCGGCCCCGTGGGACCGATAGGCCCACAAGGTTTGCAGGGTCTACAGGGACTGCAGGGCGACCCCGGTCCTACCGGTCCGGCGGGAGCTCAAGGACCTGCGGGCACAACGGGAGCCCAGGGGCCAGCCGGTCCAACCGGAGATACGGGGCCGACCGGACCCCAGGGGCCCACTGGACCTACTGGCCCGACTGGACCAGCGGGAGGAGGGCTTAACGGCAGGCAGGAGTTTGTGACCAGCGGCAGCTTCACCGTGCCGACGGGAATTACCCTGCTAAGTGTTGAGCTCTACGGAGCCGGCGGAGGCGGCACGATCACGCATTGCCTCGGCGGCGGCGGAGGAGGTGGCGGTGCATACAGCAGCACGATCCTGGCGGTGCAGACTGGTCAAGTTCTGACGATCACCGTAGGCGCGGGAGGTACTCCTGGGACTTTCCTCGATGCGACTGGGAATAGCGGCGGCGACACGCAAGTCATCGACGCAATTACCCAAAACGTGCTCGCGGTGGCACATGGCGGCGGCGGAGGTATGCCTTATCCTCCTGCCGGAATCGCATGTGGCGCGGCTGCCCCCGGCGCTGCTGGCGGAGCAACTGATCCAAACGCGATGATCAGCCACAACGGAACTGCCGCCCCCGCATCCGGGTTCACGCTGAACAGTGGATCAGCGGGCTACGTGATTCCCGGCTTTCCCTTCCAACTCAATGGCCAATTTGGAGCTGGTGGAGCAGCCTTTCCAGTTAACCCGCCGGCGCAAGCTGGCCAGGGAGGGTATGTCTTCCTTAGCTGGTGAGGAGGCGGAGCACCGGGAACGGTGCGAGCTCTGAGAAATCAGCTGCTGTAGAAGACTCACATAAAAGAGGCGGCTCCGAAGTGCTCGGAGCCGCTCTCCTGGCTCCGCGCGGCGTCGTTTGCCACGTTAAGACGAACATAAAGCGAAACTCACGTAGCTGATACGGAGATTTGTGCCTGAAAGGTAACGAATCGTTACATCGGCTGCCTGTTTCCATGAGGGAAATTCTCTTCCTTCTCGTTTAAAACAAATGACTTAGATGCGCTGGCGGCATGGAGGGGTAGTTGCGCTGATTCTAGGGTATGTCCCCTCGAAACTGCCAAGACGCGCGGCAGATTACCTAGGCGCGAGATTGAGCGTGGGAGCATTCCAGGAGGACGCGATGACCCAGCGTCGAAAGATTGCTTGGATCTTTGTATTGGTTGGAACGATGTTCCTAGTGCCCAGCAAGGCCGGGGCACAAGCTAAGCACGGCACATTAAAGGTTAGCTCGTTTCCGTCCGGCGCGAACGTGTCGATGGACGGAAAGGACACCGGCAAAGTCACGCCCATGAGCATGGACATTTCCGTGGGCTGGCACAAGGTGATGGTTTCGATTCCGAACTCGGGCTGGAGAGTGGACACGCGCGATGTGGACGTCGTGTCGGGTAACAATGACCTTAGCGTAACGCTGTTGCCGGTCTTGACCGCCGGCCCAATGGGCCCTCCAGGACCCAAGGGTGATCCAGGCCCGGCCGGACCCATGGGACCTCAAGGCCCCGCTGGCCCGCAAGGAGCAAAGGGTGCAACAGGTGCGACCGGCGTGGCTGGCCCTGCTGGTCCAATGGGACCGCAAGGACTTGCTGGCGCGACGGGAGCTATCGGGCCGCAGGGACCTCAAGGACCAACAGGAAATACGGGCGCAACGGGGTTGACGGGTCCTGCCGGACCGCAAGGACCAGTTGGTGCGACTGGAGCTATCGGTCCGCAGGGACTTCAAGGACCAATAGGAAATACGGGCGCAACTGGATTGACGGGTCCTGCGGGACCGCAAGGACCTAAAGGTGACACAGGCGCTACGGGCCCGGCTGGAGCCACGGGTGCCACGGGTGCAACCGGTTCTGCAGGTCCTGTAGGGCCGATTGGGCCGCAGGGTCCGACAGGAAACATGGGCGCAACGGGTGCGACTGGCGGAACAGGCCCCGCTGGTCCAACAGGGCCGACAGGGCCAACTGGGCCGCAAGGGCCCGCTGGACCTTTAGGTCCGGCTGGCGGGCTGAACGGAAGACAGGAGTTCCTAAGCAGCGGTGCGTTTGTCGTGCCGACAGGAGTCAGCCACGTCAGCGTTGAACTTTACGGTGCTGGCGGAGGCGGAACCAAAACTCTTTGCCTTGGCGGAGGCGGTGGAGGTGGTGGCGCTTATACCAGCACGATCTTAAACGTGCAAGCCGGCCAGGTTCTGACGATCACCGTCGGCACGGGAGGCCAACCAGGGACAGTGCTCAATACGACTGCGGGCAGCGGTGGCGACACGGATATTCTGGATGCCAATAACAACATGCTCGCCGTAGCTCATGGTGGCGGCGGAGGTATGCCTTATCCTCCGGCTGGGATTGCGTGCGGCGCGGCAGCCCCCGGCGCTGCCGGCGGGGCAGCTGATCCAAACGCGATGATCAGCCACAGCGGGGCTGCCGCCCCCGCATCCGGGAACACGATGAACAGTGGAGCAATGGGCTATGTGATGCATGGCTTTCCCTTCCAACCGAATGGCCAATTTGGAGCTGGCGGGGCAGCTGTACCCGGTACTCCCCCAGCGCAAGCTGGCCAGGGAGGCTACGTCAGTATCAGTTGGTGAGCAGGCGGAACACCGAGAACGGCGCAACGTCTGAGAGCAACTCCTTCGGAAAAAAGAGACGGCTCCGAGATGACCGGAGCCGTCTTTGTTTTGAACCAGCCGCTGTCGCAGTTGGCTGGGCTAGAAGTTGAGCTTCAGCGCGAGCTGCAGGATGCGCGGATCGCGAGCGCTGCCTATCTTGCCAAAAAGACTGCTTCCGAACCGAGTGCTCTGGAACGAGTTGAAGTTTGTGTGGTTCAAAACGTTAAACGCTTCTACCCGGAACTGGAGAGTAAAACGCTCGCTGAGTTTCGTATTCTTGTATAGGTCCGAGTCCCAGCGTACCAAGGGCGGGCCAACGATAGTGCCGCGTGGCTCGTCGCCCGGACGGATCTGACCGCTAGGCACGAAGGCAAACGCACTCTTATTGAACCACTGGTTGATCGTGTGAGGTGCTCCGGATTGTGGATCCCCAATGAGATCGGGCCTCGCCCCTGAGAATGTTGCGGAACAGAGGCCAAGGCCGCCCTTATCCTGCGAGAAGCAAGACGCAGAAGCCGTGAAATGCAGGCCGGTGTTGAGATAAAGGATTCCGGCCAGCTCCCATCCTCCCAGCATATGCCCCGTGAAGCCTTGCTGGCTCTTGTAGAACGGAAGTGTGTATATGTAGCTGCCGGTAAAGATGTGGCGCCGGTCAATGTCCGCGGGACCGTAATCGCCTCTCAGATTGTATGAGTACTGTGGGGCGCGGAAATCGTTAGAAGCCGTCGTCAGGTTCTTCGACCAGGTGTAGTTCGCGATGATCAGGGAATTCCCGGACAGATGCTTCTGGAATTGTGCCTGCAGCGAATTGTAGTTTGACGTGAATGCCGGCGAGAAGAGGTTGATGGCATCCCATCCTTTGAATGGCCGAACGAGATTTAACATTTCGAGGTTTGCAAAGCTGCCGACAAATGGCGTGGAAATCCCCGCATTCACGTACTGCCCGATTTGCGGCATGTTGACGTCGATCACACCCATGAGATGGCGCCCGAGCGTGCCGTAGTAGCCGATATCAATCAAGGCCGTCGAGCCGATCGTTCGCTGGACGTCCAGGTTGAACATTTGCGTGTAAGGCAGGGTCCAGTTGTTGGGCGAAGGTCCGCCAATCGTCCGGGCAAACGGGTTGGTCACCGTCTGGCCACTGGCGGGATTGGCGAAGTTCGGATTCGATATGTTGGTCGATTGCACGATGGGTGGATTCTCGCTGGCGAACTGTTCCACTGAGTTGACCGCCGGCGAATCGAAGAAGATTCCGTACCCGCCACGGACGCTCGTCTTGCCAGTTCGGAACGGATCCCAGGCAAAGCCAATACGCGGACCGAAGCCACGGCGGAATGTTCTGGAAACCGCTTGTCCAAAAGGAGAGTTCTTTCCGCCAACGATGATGCCGTTAGTGTAGGAACCGGAGTCCGCGCCGCCCGGAAACGTGCCGTCGGGATTGAGGGCGGGCGCATTTGCGGGATTAAACAGCGCGGGGTCGAAGGTGGAGAGGTCGCCGTTCCCGTAAGTCGGGGCGAAGAAGAGGGAATAGCGAAGGCCGTAGTCGAGAGTCAAATTGGGACGGATGCGGTATTCGTCCTGTCCATAGAATTCAATTTCCTGCTGGTGAACCAGGGCGCGGAAATCGACGTTGGATTGGCTGAACTGAAAAACGCTGCCCATAAGGAAGTTTGCCCACATTTGCTCGTAGGTGCCTTCCGCTGGGCCGTTTGCATTGGGACTTCCGTCGAAGAAAAAGTAGGTGCCATTGGCCCCGCCGCCGCCGTTTACGTTCTCGTCTTTCGTGTAGTAGTTGTAGCTCGCACCAAGTTTGAACGAGTGGCGGCCGCGCACCCAGGTCAAGTTATCGAACAGATTGTGGTTCTTGTTGTAATCGCGATACGGGCCGAATCCGGTCAATCCCTGCCCGCAAGCGTTCGCCGTGAAGGCGCAGAAGTCAAGGTCCGGAACGCGCTTGACGCCCGTATTGAAAACCAGAGTGGGGTTGATGTCCGGCGAATTGGCTGAACTGAGCAGCCCGATCGGATTGCTTAGCACAGCGCCCCAGGAGAAGGCGTAACCAGCGTCGTTCACAAGGTTTGGTCCAATACTGTAGGTCGCATGCGCCACAAAGTTGCGGCCAGGCGAATTGGTCGAAGTCGTGGCGGCGCCTGGAACGCCGAGACCGGTAAAGAGGCCTGCTGGTTCCTGCGTGGGAATCGAATCGTCGAGGTATCGTCCGAAAATGCTGAATTTAGACGAGAAGGTATGGTCGATGCGGACGTTCTCTTCGCGGTAGTTAAACGCATTGCGCCCGACCCAAGTTACGGTTTGGTCGGTGAGATTGGTAAGCGGCGAAATCTTTGCGAAGATGTCCTTGATGTACGCCGCCGCCACCGGGTTGATGTTCGTTATCGCAGTCCCGGTCGTCGCGCAGTTGCCGCTCGTGTCATATGAGGTACAAACCGTGACGGGCAATGTGCCACCGATCTCGGCCTGCGTGGGCAGTTCGCCGCTCGTAAAGGTATTGTAGGTGATCACGCGGCGCCACTCTTGCGAATAGAAGAAGAAAGTCTTGTTTTTCGCGACCGGGCCGCCGACGGTGAAGCCGAAATCGTTCCAGCGCAGCGGTGGCCGGGTAATCCCAAAACGATTGTTGAAGAAGTTGTTGGCGGCCATGACGTCATTGCGGAAAAATTCGTAAGCACTGCCGTGGAAAGAATTCGTGCCAGAACGGGTTACAACGTTGACGATTCCTCCGGAACTGCGGCCGTTCTCGGGCAAATAGCTGGAGCGCAGCACTTTGAATTCCGCAATGGAATCGATGCTGGGATAATTTAGAAGCGTGAGATTCGCGCCGCGATCAAAATTGTCTGCGCCGTCGATGGTCCAGCTATTCTGCGTCGGACGATTGCCGTTCACCGCAAAGTTCACCTGGTTCGAAGTCCCCACCGGGTTCGAGACTCCAACGTATATTTGATCGGAAGCCAGAGCGGTAGATACTCCAGGCTGCAAAACGAGCAGTTGCTCGTAGTTGCGCGTCGCCAGTGCCAGTTCCCTCACTTGCGTGCCGTTGATAAGGCCCGCAGCCTCCGAAGTGGCCAAATCGACGGCAACCGCGGACCCTTCCACGGTCACTGACTCGGTAACATTGCCGACCTGCAAAGTCACGTCCACAATCCGATGATCGTTGACGTTCAGGATTATGCCAGCGCCAACGAACCTCTTGAATCCCTGGGCTTCAACGACAACCTGATAATTGCCAACCGGCAAATAAGGCGCCACGTAGGATCCGTCGGGTCCGGTTGTTAGTGTGCGTAGGGTCTCGTCCCGGTCGGTGTTGTTCACCTTCACGGTTGCGCCGCTCACCAGCGCGCCGCTGGGGTCTTTCACGACGCCTCGAATGTCGCCCGTGACCTCCTGAGCGGATGCTGTCCCCACCGCGAGCCCTAGCCAAACTGTAAACACACAAATGACACCTCGCACCGCTGCAGACACCAACCCCAAATGTCGCGTTACCCGATTCAACTTCATAACCCACCCCCCATAAATTTTACGTAACCGTACCCAACATCCCCACAAAATTCGCGCCAACGAGAGAAGCTCATCAAATGCTTTCGTTGAGCCGTGGCTTCTCAGACTGAATTAGATATTCCCGAACCCCGACCGTTCTGTTGCGTCAGTCGATTCGTGATCTTGTAACGGTCGCCTCGAAATGCCGACTTGACGTATTCGACCGCTTTGCCCCCCTCAACATAAGCGGTGCGAGTAAACAGAAACACCGGACTCCCTTTGGGAATTCGCAGCAGGCGCGCCTCTTCCGCATTGGCCAAGCCAGCTTCCACCACCTCATCCGCCTGCACGATGTGGACTCCGTAAACCTGCGCGAGTGTCCGGTAAAGGGAAGTGCGAGGATCAAACTTGTCAGGTAAATCCGGGCAAAGCAGTTGCGGCAGGCATGTCGTCTCCACACCCATAGGCAGTGTGTCCGCGACTCGTACGCGCCGTATGCGGATTACCCTCTCTTCCGGCGAAAGCTTTAAGGCTTCTGCGACCTCTGCTCCGGCGGGAACTACTTCAGAAGAAATCAAGTTGGAATGCGGACGGGAACCCCGCGCCTCCATTTCTTCCGTGAAGGATTGGACTTGCCGAAAGTTCTTTTCCAGTTTGATCTCAGAAACAAAGGTGCCTTTGCCGCGCTGGCTGTAGGCTACGCCCAAACTACAGAGAGATTTCAGAGCTTGCCGCGCAGTCATGCGGCTGACACGCAGACGCTTGGAAATCACCTCCTCGGAGGGTAGGGGCTTCCCCGGCTTCCACTGTCCAGCGCGAATGTCTTGCAAAAGATGCTGCTGGATCTGGTAGTAGAGCGGAACGACGCTGTGGCGGTCGAGGTTGAGAGAATCCACATCACACCCCAGTTGTCTATACAACCGTGGACTTATATTCCCCTCAAAAATCGCTGTCAAGGAAAATCTACTAAGCCTTATGAAATGACGGAGCGCTGAGGAGGGAGCGCAGGCCGACGGCGGCGAGGACGACGACTTCGGGGTCGATGACGTGGCGGTAGCGAATGGCGGGAGCCGCGACATAGAACACAATCGGATAGAACAACAGGACCAAGAGGTAAGGAAGAACGGCTTCGCGTGAAGAGTGAAACACGGAAAAAGCACCCTCACCAGGAATAGAAGAATTGCGCACGGCGGGCCTGAGGCCGAGAAGCATTGCAATGGTGAGTGACAGAGTCAGATAGACGTTGGCGAAACCGTGAAACTCGTCCTGCAAGTTGGAAGGGTCGAGATTCCAGAAGCCGGTCCAGAGATAAACAAATCTGCGCAAGCACTGCACAAAATACAAGCCAGGGTGCTGGGCGAGGAAAGCAAGAGCTTCGCGGCGCTTTTCGTGCATGTAGGGGATCTCGCCGAGGTGGACGAAGGCGGCTTTTTGCTCGGCGTTGATGGAGGGATGGACGTCGATATCCATCCAGCTGGAAGTGTTGCCGTTGTTGCCGACCCAGAATTCGAGCCAGAAAACATCGCGCAGAGGGACCTGAGTGTGAAACGTGCGATAGTTTCGGATTTGCCAAGGGAGAAGCGTGAGCAGAAGGCCGGCGGCAACGAGAGCGGCGGGCGACAGCCAGCGCTTGAGGTCTTGGGACTGCGACGTTCGCGATTTTTGCCATAGCGGATAAATCGCCCAAGCGCCGAGAATTGGGCAAATCGTGAGAGTAGACGCGTTGGTCAGTGCGGAAATGCCGCCGAGGACGCCAAAGCCGAGCCAGCTCCGCCACGAGGCAGCTTGTTCCCTGAGCTTCAAGGCCCAGAGAAAAAGCGTTGTGGCGAGCAAAGCGCCCAGGCAAGTGTCCCAGACAAAACCGCTGGGAATGTAGATGAAATAAGGATAAACAGCCCAAATCCAACACGCAGTCACAGCCACGCTGCTGCCGAAACTACGCCGCGCAGCGTGGAACAATGGGAAACAAATCAAGGCCGAGAAGAGAGAGTTCAAACTGAGGGTGACTAGCGCGGATGTCTTGGTGTAAACGCCGAAGAGCTTGAAGACGCCAGCGACCAGATAGGGGTAGACGGGGGTGAGCCAGGCGGTCGGGCCCGTTTGCACATCAAGAGGATTGGCGAAACCGTGTCCTTCGGCAATGGAGCGGGCGATTCGGCCGGTCTCAAAGCCAAACCACAAGTGATCCTCGTAGTCGTTCCAGGTACTGTTGTAGAAAAGGCGGACGGCGACGAGGCGCAAGGCGAGGGCGACGAGGAAGATCGCCGCAGGCCACTGCCATAGATGCTTTTTCTCCGCCGCTTCAGGCATGGGCACTTGGTGAGCTGCCGGCGAACCTGTTCCGGCAGAGGACGACGCGGGGATTCTACTTCAATTGAGTGAAATCGCAGGCGGATAAAATGGCGAGAGCCGGAAACCGATGACTTGGTTCCCGGCTCTGTTGAGCTTATTGCTGTGAGTCCGCTGCTCTAGCCTCGGCTGCTCGCAGCATTCTTAAGGTCGATCGTGGCCGTTGCCATTGCCGCGTGGCTTGCCCTCTTGCTTTTGGTTTTCGCGCTTCTGGTTCTGTTGCAGCTTTTGCGATTGCTGCTCGTGCTTGCGATTCATTTGATCCGTCTGCTGCTGCTGACGGCGTTGGACCTGATCCTGCCGCTGCTGATTGGTGTTCTGGCGGCCGAGATTCTGCCGTTCCTGGTCGTGCCGCTGTTGCATTTTTTGGCGCTCGGCGTCCTGCTGCCGCTGCATTTTGTCGTTTTCGCGCTGGTGCCTGTCATCTAGCTTCGAATTAGAGAGACGGCCATCGGACGAGCGCGCGGAAGGCGGCCGATCATTGCGGTTGCGACCGTTATTTTCCTGCGCTCTTTCCGGATGATTGAAATCAGCGCGGGTATCCGGGCGATTCTTGCCATGCTCGATGCCATGGCCTTTAAACTCGCCGGAGCGCGGAGTTGCCGCGATGTCCGGACGGCCATGATTTTCGGAAGCCAGGAATCTGCGATCGCCACGGGCAGCTTCAAAATGGCGGTTCTGCTCCCCGGTCATAGAGACGTGCCGCTCGTGTTCCGCGGCCATTTCCTCACGGTTGGGCCGGGCATCGATTCCGCCTCGACCGCCGTTGAAGCTGGTGCGGTTGATGGTCGTGTTGTTGACGACTGTAGTGTTGTAGGTGTTGTGGATGACGGTCACGTTGACATTGGTGACGGAGCGGTTGTAGTAGTAGTTTCCGCCGCGCCAGGAGCCGCCGAAGAAGCCGACTCCGGTGTAGCCGAATCCGTAGTTAATACCACCGTAGAAACCCACCCTTGGTCCCCAGTAGCCCCCGTGCCAAACATAGAAGCCTTCGTTCCATCCCCAGTAGCCGGGGGTCCAAAGCAGGCCCGGTTCAGGCGCCAGTACCCATGTGCCGGGAACCCAGAAATAGCCATCGTCTCCGTAGGCCCAATAGCCCGGGATCCACATATAGCCCGCGCCCGGACAGATCGGTTGCGCGTAGACCGGCAGCGCCGGTGGGCCAAGGCGAATGGAGACGCCCACCGCAACTTGCGCATGAGATGGAGCGGGAATCGCCAGGATTCCGGCGACAAGGACGAGAGAGAAAAGTAAGCGCGCGATACGCATGATTTTCACCTTTCTGGCGTTTTGCTGGGCGTTCTCAAGGCAGCGTTTAAGGGTGGCTTTTGCCAGTCGAGGCCACCCATTGCATGAAACCCCGCGCCACGCCAAAAGTCGCGAGGATTAATAGTAAGACCTGTAGAAAGAATAACTTAGGGGACGACCACCTATCTGTTTTTCTGATGGCGAGGTGCTTATCGGATAACTGCTATGATGCTCAGGTTTTCTAAGAGGCAGGAACCCTTGGAAGTGAGTTTTTTCCGGCCATAAACTGACCAGTCAGACGAAAGGAATAGGCGATGAACCTTGGAGTCAGTCCGCAGATACAGCCGAGCCTTTCGACGATTCGAGAAGCGCAGAAATTCCTGGCGAAGTATTTTGCGCCGACGCGGCTTGTCGCGGCGCCGTTTCTGAGCCGACGGACGGGCAAGAATGTTTATTTGAAGCTGGAGACGGAACTGCCGACCGGATCGTTCAAGGTGCGAGGGGCATTCTACGCACTGACGGAGAGGGTGAAAAGGGAACGTGTGCGGGAAGTGGTGGCGTCGAGCACGGGGAATCACGGGGCGGCGGTGGCGTATGCCGCAAAGGAGTTTGGAATTGCGGCGAGGATTTTCTTGCCTGCGAATTGCAACCCGGTGAAGCGTGAAAAAATTGCGGCGCTTGGAGCGGGGATTGTGGAGAGCGGCGGAAGCGATTCGGCAGCGGCGTTTCAGTTGGCTTCGGAGTACGCAAAACAGCCAGAAGTGTTTTTCCTGAATGACGCAAGCGATGCGGACTTACCCGCAGGCCCGGCGACGATTGCGTGCGAGATTTTGGAGCAGCTTCCGAAGGCCAACGCGATCATAGTTCCGATGGGAGATACGGCGTTGATTCGTGGAGTGGCTGCGGCGGCGAAACAGATTGCGCCGCAAGTGCGAATAATCGGGGTGCAGGCGGAGCGCGCGCCAGCGTATTACTTGTCGTGGAAAGAAGGGAAAGTAGTCGGCACGGAGACTTGCGACACGATTGCGGACGGGCTCGCGACACGAACGCCGGAAGCGGCAAATGTGCGCGACGTGAAGCAACTCGTGGATGAGGTGGTCTTGGTCAGCGAGGAGCAGATGCTTGAGGCGATTGGGACGCTGCTTGTGGAAGAGCACGTGATTGCCGAGCCTGCTGGCGCGGCGAGCACGGCGGCGCTGCTGAAGTCGAGCGACGGTTGCGGCGATTGCCCGATACTGATTGTGAGCGGAGCGAATATTTCAAAGGAAGTGCTAAAGAGAGCGCTTTCCGCGTAAGAGGGTGGCCGCACTGGACGAGGGGAGTCGTGTTACCTAATTGGAGAAGGGAAGGGCAACAAGCGGAAGGCCTTGTTTCTTCCCCATCGATATATTGTAAAGTCCTTGTCCAGAGTCAAGATATCCGCTGTCTCGAACTCACTCGCGAGACAAATTAGGCAGGCATCTGCAAGATCAATCTTGCGGTCGCGATACTTCCGGAGAGTCTGCTTCACGCTGAAAGTTTCGCGAGATAACTGAAATGGGATTTGGAAGATTCCCGCGATCACATTGTCGAGAATAGCCTCGCTAGCCCCCTGGAGATTCCGCAGCAAGTAGCAGCTTTCGGCGATCACCGCCTCGCATGTGGCCATGGGCGCTTCTAGATTTTGAACTTCTTCCGAACAGGCAGTGTGAAACCTCTCGCTTCGGTCCAGCAGGGCCACAATCACGCCTGTATCGAGCAGGACGGGCTTCACCGCCCGAAGTCCCGCAGATGCTTTTTGTTGGATCCCAAATCAGAGATGCCAGAGCGAAATTTGCCGAGACCGATGACCCTCTGCTTTTTCCTTCGCAGACGAATTGTTTCAAGGATGCGGAGCCCCTCGCGAACAATTTGGGAAGGTGTCCAACCCAACTCGCGGACGAGGGCAGAGAGTCTCCTGCGTGAGCGGTGATCGAGTCTGGCTTGGATTACGGAGCGCATATTTGTATTGTACTACAAAAAGAGAATTGTATGACAATGGGGGACTTACGTGGGTGACGTAATTTTGAGTGTGTAAAAAGAGAGAGGGTGTAGGTTTGTTGTGCGACCAACAAATCTCCGGTAAAGGAGCCTACACCCACGATGCGAGTGAAGAATAACACACAGCGGTTT
>Ga0070732_10000985_pt1 | contig 16056 bp, 11 predicted proteins | sample Coa_R1_5_FD_66449 | JGI IMG/M metagenome (GOLD analysis project Ga0070732, IMG submission 66449) | Surface soil microbial communities from Centralia Pennsylvania, which are recovering from an underground coalmine fire - Coalmine... | ecosystem: Environmental > Terrestrial > Soil > Unclassified ...
TGCAAGTGTTGTAGAGAATCACATCGGCTTGCATCGGCTCATACACGATTTCGTACCCGAGCCGGCGCAGACTGCCCACCACGAGCTCGCTGTCGAGCACGTTCATCTGGCAGCCCACGGTTTCGAGGTAGAACTTTTTCTTCATGCCTGGTTTCGCCCATCGATGACAACACGCAATCATCATACGGCAGGAAGACAAAGAATGGAATGCGGAGATGATTGCGGAATAATTATGTTTCCGGCCCGAAATGATCGCCCGCCTTGAGAATATGGCCGCGTAGAAATTCTTCGCCAGACATGCGATTCTTACCGGCCGGCTGAAGCTCTCGGACTTCTACTGCCCCTTGCCCAGCGTATACGACCAAATGACCGGAGCCGGCCAATTGGCCGGGCGTCGCCGACCTTGAATCGGCAGCCTGGGTCGCAGTAGCAAGATTGATGATAACACGCTGGGCTGGCCTCCCGAATCGGCGGAAAAACGTGTACGCCGTCGGCCACGGTTGCATGGCTCGGATCTGCCGGCACACCTGCTCAGCCGGTTTGGACCAATCGATCAGGCCATCTCTCTTTTTCAGTTTCGGGGCCTTCGTTGCCTGGGATTTGTCCTGCGGAATTCCAGCCACGGTGCCGGCTTGCATCCGGTCCAGTACTTCGAGGGTGAGCTTGGCGCCCTGGGGTGCCAACCGGGCTTCTAGTTCCCCGGCTGTCTCTTCCGGGAAAATGTCAATGGCTTCTTGCGCCAGCATTTCGCCTGCATCAAGCCCAGTCGTCATGCGGATAATCGTCACACCGGTTTTCTTTTCGCCGTGATAAATGGCCCAGGCTACCGGTGCCGCGCCGCGATATTTCGGCAACAGCGAAGCGTGCACGTTGATGCCGCCTAGGCGGGCGGCGCCAAGCACATCTTTTGAAAGGATCTGCCCGTAGGCGGCGACCACCAACAAATCCGGCCGCCATCCCCTCAATTTCGCGACACCTTCTGCTGTGTTAATGCTATCGGGCTGGAAGACCGGCACGCCGGCGGCCTGCGCGATCTCCTTCATACCGCGGCCCACCTGGCGCGTTGAGCCGCGCTGGGCGCCGATGGCGCGGTCCGGTTGCGTGACCAGGCCTGCGACCTGGCCGGGCCGAATGAGCAGTGCTTCCAGGGTTGGCTCGGCAAAGGTGCCGGTGCCCATCATCACGACACGCATTTCGGATTTCGGATTTCGGATTTCGGAATGAAAACAATCCGAAATCTGAAATCCGAAATTCTCCTAGGCTTTTTCTTCCAATTCCTTAAGCATTCGTTCAATCTCTTCGTTGGCGGCTATTTCGCCGCGTTCCTGAGCCTTGTGATAAATGTCTTCAAATTCCTTCAGCGCGCCGCGGGCCGACATCTTGCCGACGATGCCCATCTTGTCGATGTACAAAACGCCGTCCAAGTGATCGACTTCATGTTGCCAGATGCGAGCCGGCAAATCGCTGGCGGTCATTTCGTAAAGCTTGCCATCCAAGTCGTACGCCCTCACAATCACGGTCTTGTGCCGGCGCACGTTCTGGTAAAGCCCCGGAAAACTCAGGCAGCCTTCGCTGGATTCGACCATGCCGCCCTTGCGTTCGATAATCACTGGATTAATGGCGATGCATTCCTGCTCTTTCTTCTCCGGATCGCCGGCAAAATTCATGACCAGCAGCCGGTACGGGAGCGCCACCTGCGGCGCGGCCAAGCCCAGCCCTTTATGCTCGTACATTAATTCGAGCATTTCACGGGCATGATGGCGCAAAGTGTCGTCGATCGCGGTGAGGTCTTTCGCCTTGTGTCGCAAAGACGGATGCGGATACTGCACAATCTTCATGAAAGTCTCGGTAGTGGCGCTGAAAATCTCAATACTCCATTTTACCTGCGCCGCGAATCTCGGCGAATGGGGACTTTGTGAGTGCCAGTCCATTGTTTTTCGGTAGTCGTCGCAAGATTCGATTGGTTTACAATTCGATCCTGCAGAAGCAATCCGAGGCGTTCAAAGGATTCGGCGATTAGAATCAGGTCCGGGACCAAAATCTTCATCCCAGTTTTCCCGTCCGAGGGCGAAAAATTGAGCTATGTTTGCTCTAAATCGGGACTGAGACGGCTCACCTCGACTCACGACGGATCCTACCATGAATGACCACGCCCGCACCGCACTGGGATTGCTACTGCAGGAACACGGCGTTGCCACGTTGCAAAGTACGCCGAAAATCTTTCTCATTCTCATCCAGCAGCGCTTGAAGGAATACCCAGCCGAGGCGGAGGTTTTGCGCGCAGCTTTGGAGAACCAGATTCCGCAGCTGTGGCTGAAACGGGCCCATAACAAGGTGACGGCCGAAGACCTGACCCGACAACTGGCGAGCAAGGCGCGCCTCCAGGAAGAAGTCGCCGGCTGGGCGGTGGACTCTTGGACTCAAGTGCTTGGCAAGCCTGCGGGCGCGGATTTTCCCACCATGGCCGGCTACGGCCAACTGCCGCCGCCGGAACATCCAGAGCGGGTGAAGTTTGTACGGGCCGGTATCATTAGCGGACTGGTGGCAGGCTTGCTGGTCGGTCTGGCATGGGGCCGCGTTTCCGCAATTGGGCTATTCATCAACACGCCGCACCTCGAATACTACTCGCAAAAACAGCAGCAAGCCGTTTTCATTGAAGCCACGCTGCGCTGGGCCGGTTGGGTGGTGGGAAGCATGATTGTGGGCACCGCCGTAGGCGCCTACACGGCCCTACGCGTGCACGGCATCCCCATACAGATGGTCGGCGGAGTTTCGGGCGTGGTCGTCGGCGTGATTGGCGGCATCGTGAACGCGCAATACTTGATATTCGTCGTCCCGCGTCACTTCGACCCGAATCTGGCCATTGCGCTCAAACTGTTCGTCGGAATCTGCATCGGCATTATTGCCGGTTCAATCTACGGTTTCTTCCAACAAATCTTTATTCGCCTGATGTTGCGCCGCTTCTTCATCGCGGGCGTCGGCTAGTCGCCGATGGCCAACGGCCAGCGCAACGCCTAAACTGTTCCTCTGCGTGGGTAAACCAGGCATGCCACCTTGAGGAGGAACAACATGGCTTTCTCTCTGCCCAATTTGCCGTATCCGGCCGATGCGCTCGAACCGTACATCGACAAGACGACGATGGAAATTCACCACGGCCGGCATCACAAGGCCTACGTCGATAACTTGAACAAAGCTCTGGAAGGGCAGGCCGCGCTGCAAAGCAAGTCAATCGAAGACTTGCTCCGCGGCATCAAGAGCGTGCCGGAAGCGATTCAGACCGCCGTCCGCAACAACGGCGGCGGGCACGCCAATCACAGCATGTTTTGGGAAATCATGGCCAAAGCCGGCGCCGGCGGCGGCGGCGAGCCCAGCGGAGCGCTGAAGTCGGCCCTCGATGCCGCCTTTGGCTCGTTCCAGGGTTTCAAAGATAAGTTGAAAGCAGCCGCGACCGGCCGCTTCGGCAGCGGCTGGGCCTGGCTGGTTTGGGACGGCAAGGTGCTGCAGGTCTACAGCACCGCGAATCAGGATAGCCCGTACATGGAAGGGCATATTCCCATTCTTGGCCTCGATGTTTGGGAACACGCGTACTATCTGAAATACCAGAACAAGCGCCCCGACTATATCGACGCTTGGTGGAACGTGGTGAATTGGAAAGCGGTGGAGCAGCGTTACACGAAGGCGAAGGGATAGGAATCAGAGGTCAGATGTCAGAGGTCAGAACAGTTGCTGCTTCGGTTCTGACCTCTGACTTCTGATCTTTGACCTCTGTTTTCTGACTTCTGTTTTTGCCCTTGACCGTCTCACAATTCCGGCTATATCCGCCCTTCCTGCAAAGCTTATCCGGGGGCGGATGTTATGATGCGCCGTTGGTGGAAATGGCTGGGGCTGGGGTGCCTTGCGATTTCAGGCATTCTGGGTTGTGCGACGCCGAATCCCAAAACCAACCTGCGCGAAAAGTACAAGGAACAATACAACGTGCCGCCGGAAAACGACGCACGTTACGATAAACCGCCGGACCTTTCCGAATACATCAACAAGCACAATACAAAGAATCCGTTTGAGAAGGAAGACTTCCAGCAGCTCGGCCAGCCGGGCGGAGGCACCCCAGGCGGCATGAGCGGCGGTATGGGCGCCCCCGGCATGGGTGCCCCTGGCGCGCCGCATTGATCGCTATCACGGGAACTCTCGGCCGTAGACGACGCTGCTAGCGTCGTCACTCGGGACGACGCTAGCAGCGTCGTCTACGATTTGTGGGACGAAGGCGCTTCGGCGCATTACGGCAAGCCGAAGCGTTGCAACAGCGCAACCATCAACTCCAAGCCGGCCGCTTTTTCGTTCTTGGAAAGCGGCCGATCATCCTGCGAACGTATGCCAGTCCATCCCAGCACCAGGGCCATGCCGGCATTCTGGGCCGAATGATTGAATTGGTCCTGCATGCGCAGTGCCCAAACTGCTCCAAACCGATCGCGGAATTCACGCCAAAGCTGATTAGCGGGCTCGCTTTTTCTGGATTTCCAGAAACGGATTCCGGCCGCCGCCAGCCACGGCGATAGGGCGACCGTGGCCAATGGCCAGCGCCATTCCGATAGCATTCTCTCTTTCGGGAAATCCCATAAGTCCGACATGCCTGCAGCCAGCAAGAGCAGAGTGCCGGCAAATAATCGAGTTGGGAAATAGTTGCCGACGCCGACAATCAAAAGAACGGTGAGGAACCAGCGCGCGATCGGATTAACGAAAATCGCGCCGCCGGTGAACGACGCTTGCGCCAATGGCAGCAGCAGCACGGCGAACAAACCGACTACGACGCCGTTCCATGCAGCGGCACCGGGGCGGCGCGCCCCCAGCACGGCAACGCCGGCACACGCCGTGAGACTGCATGCAATGTACCGCGTTTCCGATGTGTAAACGACCGCACTTCCCAGCCAAGCCATCCAGGCCAGCAGTCCCCAGAACAGAGCATGCACAAGGGCCGTATTCCGGTTGGCCCACCACGCCGCGCCGATGGGAATGCCCGCACTGAGCATGAGCAGAATTTGAAGCCAGAACATGCGGGAATTCTATGAGCGACAGAATGCAAAAACGGCGGCGTGAATGCCGCCGTTCTGTTGGCCCCGTCATTTCTTCTGTATCGGTGCCGCGGGAACTGGAGCAACATTCTCGAACTGGTTATACTGCCGGGTCTGACTGATGCCATAGTCGAAGAGCGCGTTGATGAATTTTGGAGTGGCCGCCCTGGCGTCCGGCACGCGCACTTGCAGGCGCAGCTGGTTCTCCTGCCGGCTCAAAGAAACTGCCAGTGGCGGCACGCTCTTCATGCTTTCAATGAAGGCCTTGCGCTCTTTCGTGGGGCCCTCGTCGGGCTTTGGAGCCGGGGCTCCCCCGCCGGGACCGAAGTCCTTGCGCACCACCGTCGGCTCCGACATCAGTTCCGGCAGCGTGGCGCCCCAATTCCAGATTCCCAGCACGCTCGATTGGTCATGGCCTTTCAGCGCGTCGGCCATCTTCGGATCGTTCAGCAGGCTGGTGGAAAGCTCGCCCTTGAGTGCCAGGGCCACAACTTTACGGTCCTGGCCAACCACAATGGTGCTGCCATTGCGGCCGTAACACAGCGGTGTGCGCCACGGCAGATTGTTGCCCGGAAGCGAGCGCACTTTTTGGCCTTGCACCGTTTCTGTGATAGGATCGACCATGTCGCCCAGGGCAAAACTCATAAGACCGGGGATGGTCTCTTCCATTTTCTTGGCGCTGTCGGCATCGGCGGCGTGCAGCACGAACATTGGCATCTCCGTACCGCCCTTGGGAAGCTCCACGCTGCTGGGCCGCATGACCGTGATGCCAGTCAGTTTGCCGAATATGTCTTTCGCCAGGGAGGTCTTCAGTTTCTCTTCCAGATCCTTGGCCATCTCGCTCGGCGTGGCGCCCGGTCCGCCGGCGGCCTTGAACATGGTATCGGCGGCGGCCAGCAGCTTGGGCCAAGTCTTGTCGCCATTGGCCAGAGCCAGCGACACGGCCAGGCTGGCATCTTTCGGCACCGTTTGAAAGGCAGACGGGGAAACCTTGCCCGAAGCCAGCACGTCGAGCAGCAGGCTGTTTTCCTTCGAATCCAGTTGGGCCTGGACCTGCAGGTCCATATGGCCATTGGCAATGCGCAGCTTCCCCGCCGCGCTGCGGAACGCTTTCAAGCTCTCGAATTCTTTGAATGCTTCGAACACCGCATTATCCGGCTCGCGGCGCTTCATGTCCTTGTCCACGAGATCGACGATAGCCCTCGGATTGGCGTAAAAGAAGAGCCCTGACTTGCTCCGCAGTTCGGCGGCCTCCTTAAACCCGGCCACGCCGGCCAAACTTTGCTTTTGCTCCTTGCCCTTGAGCCGCGTGATGACATCGGCCACTGCGCTCTTGCTGCTGCCGATGACAATCATGCCCGGCATATTGGCGTAGCAAGCGGTTTCTTTCTCGTTGGCAGGTGCCGGAGCCGGCTGCGGCACTCCATTAGGCGTGAACTTGCGGAAAACGCGCGGATACTCGGTATACAAGGTCACGCCTTCCACCGTGCCGGCCGAGCGAACGTTGGCTTCACACAAGATCGTCCGCAAGACGAAGTTCGGCACGTTGCTCTCACCCGCCAACACGAAGCCGACGATTTCGGGTTGGTTATCCTTCCAGCCGGTCATGGCCACTGCGCCGCCTTGAAAGCGCTTGACCTCGTTGATCGCCTCCGGGCTGAAGAACATAGTCGACATGCCTAATCCGAAAAACATGTTGTCGCCCTGTTTCTCTCGCAATTTGGCCAGGTAAGCCGGCAAATCGTCGATGACCGAACCTTTCATATAGCCCGCCAATTCCTGCGCGACCTCGGCCGGCTTCACCAGCTCCGCGTAAAACAATGTGTCGGGTGGGAACAGCTCGGCCGGGTCCTTTACCGGCGTTTGCGCCTGCAGGCCCGACGCCAGAAGCGCGACGGCCAGCGACGACAGGAAGACGTTGCGGAGCATGGCGACCTCCTCGGAGATTGGTGCGGGACTGAGGTCGATTTTCGCTGCGACGTGTGGCAAAAGCAAGTGCGTGGCCGAATTATTGGCCGGCCATAGAAAACGGAGCGAAGGACGGAGAACCAGGTATGGTCTTCGCATTGCTGCCGGCCGCGGGGCAAAGCTCACGCATGGGCCGGCCAAAGCTATCACTGCCGCTGGGCGACCGCACGATTCTGGAGCAGGTTGTGCGCACATTTCACGAAGGCGGCGTGCGCGAAGTGTTGGTCGTTTTGAACCCCGCCGGTGAGGAGCTAGCCGCGCTGGCCAAAAAAGCGGGAGCGCACGCGCTTGTTCTTGCTGACGCCACAGCGGACATGCGTGCGACCGTGGAGCATGGTCTCGACTGGCTCGAAGCGCGGTTCCGGCCGAAGCCGGACGATCTGTGGATGCTCTGCCCCGCCGATCATCCGGTGCTGGAAGCGGGCGTGATCCGCCAGTTGCTGACGGCATGGGAAAACCGCGGTGACAACGACATTCTGATTCCAGTCTGCAACGGCCAACGGGGCCATCCCGCCGTCATCGCCTGGCGCCACCACGGGGGCTTGCGCGCATTTTCGGTGGATTTGGGGCTGAACGTGTATTTGCGCCAGCACGCCGACCAGACGCTGGAAGTGCCGGTGAAAAGCGACTCGATACTCTTCGATCTCGATACGCCGGAGGATTATGTGCGCTTGCTGCAGCGATGGGAATAAGAAAAAACGCGAACCTAAAAGCGTTAATCACGAAGACTGCGTGCGTTTCGCACAGCCGCTCTCCACTTGCGTCATCGTGGCCGCAGCCATTGACGACGCTACCGCTTTTCCCCGTTCCCCTTGACGGTTTTGCAATCTCTTTCAAAATGAAGGAACAAAAGCGACGGTTGCTGCGTCAATAGATTGCGCTGCGGATGGTGTGAAGCCCGGACCGACCCGTCTTTGCTCCGGGCTGGGTGCGCCATGGCCCGGTGGCCCCGTCTTTCTCTCCTCCGAGTGAGTGTACTCATGCGAATGCTCCGCTTTTGGCTCCCAGCCGTGGCGCTAGTGCTTGGCCTTTCCGCTTTCGTTTGCGCCGAAGAGCCGTATATGGATTTGATCCGCGGCCTGCGAGCCCAGGGCGAGCCGCAGTTGGCTCTGGAATTGCTGCAAAAGCTCAACGAGAAACCGCCACCGGAGTTGGCCACCACGTTGCAACTAGAGCTGGCCCGCACGCGCATGGAAATGGCGCTCCAGGAGAGCGAGGAAGGCAAGCGGCTGGCCATGTTCGCCCAGGCCCGCACGGAATTCGATAACTTCCTCAAGTTAAATCCCAATCACCCCTTGGCCCCGCAGGCCAGCTTCGAGATTGCCCGGCTCATTGCCTCGCAGGGCCGGGAACATTTGAATCGCGCCCGCAAACAGGAAGGCGACGTGACTGCCCAGAAGCAAGCGCTGAAAACCGCACGGCCGCTATTCCTGGATGCGGCCACCCGGCTGCAAGCCGCCGCCAAAGCAATCGAAGCGCAACTCGCGAAGTTCGCCAATCCATCCACGGCCGAGGAGAAGAACGCGGCCAAAGACCTCCAGCAAGCGCTCTTGCAAGCCCACCTCGAAGAGGGCATCAACAAATTCCAGTTGGCCCAGACCTTCGCCACCGACGTCGAAGTGCAGGACCGCGGCAAGGCGATGGACGAGGCACTAAAGGTGCTTAGCAAGCTTTCCGGCGAAGATGTGAAGAGCCCGGTTTGCTGGCAGGCCCTGGCCTGGGTGGGCCGCTGCTACGCCGCCAATGAAGACTTCCCCAAGGCGGAAGAGGCGTACAAGAAGGTCATGGACGAAAAGGGTCCGTGGGCGGAAGTCGCGCAACGGCAAGCGTCATATTACTGGCTGCTGCTGAAAATGAAACAAGCGACGGCCCAGGCGATGCAGAAGGAGGAGGAAGCATGGCTGGCAAAGTACCGCTCCTACCGTCATTCGCCGGAAGGTTGCGGCGTGCTCTATTTGTTGGCCAGTAATCAAGAAGCACAGGCCGAACCTGGTATTAAACGCGATCCCAAGACCAAGCGGCCCGTCTCCGTCGGCGGCGATGCGCTGGCTCGTTTGCGCGTGGCCGACCGGCTGCTCAAGGAACTGATCGAGTTTGAAAACGACTTCACCGAACGCGCTGCCACCAAGCGCATGCGCATCATCCTGGCCATTGCCCTCGGCCAATCGAAAGAGCGCGATATTTACAAGGTCAATACCTTCGATGAATGCTACCTGCTTGCCCTCGTGGAACTGGCCGACCTCAATGATTTCGTGAAGGATTCGAAGAAAAACGAAGATTTGAGCGAGGAAGCAGTCGCCAAACAGCGCAACACATACTACGCACGAGCGATTCGAGCGCTGGACCGGGCCTTAAGCCTGGTCAAGCCGTCGGATTCGCCCAAAGATGTGATCGAAGCAAAGCTGACCCGAATCTTTTGTAACCTTCAACTGAATCGCCTCTACGAGGCAGCGCTGCTCGGGGAAGACCTCGCTCGCACCAATACGAAATCGACGAAGGGCGCCCGCGCGGCCTTGTATTCACTCGACGCTTACAACCGGGTCATGGAAGACACGCAGAAGCGCGGCGACGTGAATCAGGACGAAGCGCGCACCGACCGCAACCAGGTCAAACGCATGGCCGAGTTCATGGAAGCCACCTGGCCCGACGACAGCGCCACCGATTTCGCCCGGCATTCGCTCGGCTCGCTAATGGAAAAGCAGGAACGGCACCTCGACGCGCTGGAAGCATTCTCACGCGTTACTTCATCGTACCTGGCGCTGGCCTCGTTGCGGCACCAGGAAGGCATTGCCTGTTATAACCTGATGCGAACGGAAAACGATCCGCGGGTGACCCCGGCCGTGAAAGCCAAGTGGTTCCTGCGCGTAACCGCCGACCTGGAAAAGATGCCCGACCTGGCGCAAGGAGCAGACCCGAACACCGCCCTGACCTATTGCCTCGCGAAAATACAACTCGGCCATCTTTATTTGCAGCGTGGCACCCAGTTATTGAAGGAAAGCACCGATGCAGCGCGGGCGGAATATGCGAAAGGCGTAAAGGTTGCGACCGACATGACGGCGGCCCTGCCGAAGTACACGACGTTGGTGGAAGAAAAAAAAACCGAGGTCGAATACGCGATCAAGGCTTTGAAGCTATACGCGCTTTACGGCGAAGTGTTCATTGCCGTTAAAGCGAACGACCATAAGGCAGCCGCCGAGTTGTACATGCCCGTGATCGACGACATCAAGAAGAACGGCATTCCGGAAGAAGACGTGGCCGACCGTTATCGCCGGGCCCTCGCTGATTTCTGCCAAATTGCGATTCGCAGCAGCATTCAGGCCGGCGACATTCCCCGCGCTCAGGATATCCTGAAATTGCTGGGCAAGATCAAGACCGGTGGGAATTCGTCCACGCCGCTCTTGCTCGTCTTGCGCGATGTTCAGTCCCAAGTGACCGAATTGCGCAAGACCGATCCCAAAACGCTCAAGGAATTGACGGATAAATTCGGGGCTTTTCTCGACGAATTGGCCAAGCAGACCGACTTGCCCAATGATGTGAAAATCTCGTTGGCACAAGGATTCCACGATGTCGAGAAGTTCGCGCGCGCCCTCGAGATCCTTCGCGCGATTCCGAAGCCACCGCCGGTGCCCAAGCCGGCCAATCCCACCAACCCCACGCAAGAGGAAAAAGACGCCATCGAGAAGGCGGAATTAGCAATTAGGAATTACCACTACGTGCAATTGCTGACGGTCCGGGCGTTGCGCGGCGAAGGCCGGCAATTGATGCCCAGCGACTTGAAAGACAAGGCTAAAATCAAGGTCGCTTATGCCAAACTCGACGAAGCCAAGAAACTGGTCGATGAAATCGTAGGCGATCAAAAAGTAAAGGGCTGGGCGTATCAAAGCATGGAAGTGCGACGCGAGTACATCTTCATTTTGGAAGACAAAAAACTTTATCGCGACGCCATGTCGGCCTGGCAGCAAATGCAAGCCCCGTTCGCCAAGGAGCTTCCCGAAAAGGCCAAGAATGAAAAGGAAGAGCGCATTCGCACGGCCTATTTTGAGATCAAGTTCTATCAAATCCGGCTGGTATACAAGAGCAAGCTCGGCATTACCAAGGACGACGTGCGGGCGCAGGAAATCCGTAAGGTGGCCGACCAGATCGTCAAGATCGAGCGCGATCCGCTTACTCTCGACATGGGCGGCGATTACGTGAAGAAGCTTTTCCAGGAATTGATCGACACCGAGGAGCCGCTCCGCACCGCATACAAGGCGGTCGGCGGCAAGTTGCTGCTGAGTGACGAACCGCAAACGGCGCGCACTTCGACCGAGACTGGAAACAAATAACTTGACGCGCCGTTTGCGGCGAAGCAGGCTTTGCTTCGCCACATCCGGCTTTTTTCTGCCCAAGGACATGCACCCATGAAATTCCGTTTGACTGTACTGGCCTCATTGTTGCTGGCCGTCCCCGCGCTGGCCGAAGATGTTGTCACCTATCGCGATCGGACGGCAAAGCCGGAAAAAGTCGGCACCGTAAGCGGCACCGTCACCGACGAGACCGTCAACAGCATCAAGATCAAGCCGAACGTCGGGCCCGAGAAGGAAATCTCGGCGGCCGACATTATCGAGATCGTTTACACCGTTCCCGGCGCCATGCTGTTCGAGTATCAAAATGCGCGCAATGCCGAAGGCCGCCGCAGCGGTCCGGATGCCAAGAAAGCAATTGTCGATGCCCTGGCCGGCTATCGCAAAGTGCTATCGAGTCTGAAAGACGACAGGTCGAACAAACTCCAGCGGCACCTGCATTATAAGATTGCGATGTTGGTGGCCGGTCAGGCCGAGAGCAAAGAAGACAAATTGGCCGCCGCCGAGGAACTCGACAAGTTTCGCAAGGCGAACCCCAACTCGTGGCAACTGGTTTCGGTCGTCCGGCAACTCGCGGCTATCTGGATCGAGAACGGCAAATCGGAAGAGGCCGCTAAGGCCTTCGACGATCTCGCGAAAGTGCCGAATTTGTCCAAGGAAGTGAAACAAGAAGTGGAACTCGCTGTTATCGATGTGCTCATGCAAGCGGAAAAGTTCCCGGAGGCCGAGGCGAAGATCAGCTCCGCCATTGGCCAGTTGCCGCCGACCGATCCGCAAGTCGCTCGGCTCAAAATCTATCAGATCGGCTGCCAGGTGAAACAGGCGGAACTCGACAAGGTCGTCCCGCAGCTCAACGAAATCATTGATAAAACCGCCGACCCGACGCTCAAGGCCCTGGCCTACAACACCCGGGGCGACGTGCAGTTTGCCAAGGGCCAGAAGAAAGACGCCATGTGGTCGTACTTGTGGGTGGACGTGGTTTACAACCAGGACAAGAGCGAGCACCTCAAAGCGATGGACCGGCTCATCAAGGTCTTCAAGGAATTCAACGACGAAGATCACGCGCGCAAGTACGAAGATAAGCTGGCACGAAGCCGGTAACCGACCGGTCGTTCAAAAACTCCTGCAATCGCGGCGTGCATCGCCGCGGTTGCAGAAGTCTTCATTTCGCCTTGCCAGCTGCCGCTAAGCCGCAGGCGCCCTTCGCTCCTGTCATTTCGGCAGAGCACACGTAAAATGCTTGCAATTGCCATGGACAATGCCGATCACGAACCGCTGCGCGTGCTGGTCATCGACGACAACCCGGCCCATGCCGAGGTGGTGGCCGAAGGGCTCGAGCGCGTCGGCTACGTGTGCAGCATCGCCACCAGCGGCACGCAAGGCGCCGGGATGATTGCCGAGGAGGACTTCGACGTCATCATTACCGACATGCGCATGTCGGGCGTTGACGGGTTGGCCATTGTTCGCAAGGCCAAGCAAACGCAGCCGGAAGCGGAAGTGATTGTAATCACCGGCTTTGACGATAACATCGGCGAGGCCATCAAGCTCGGAGCCGCGCATTATTTGCCGAAGCCGGTGAACCTCGATGTCTTGCGCACGATCGTGGACAAGTCGGCCCAGGGGCTGCTGCAAGCCCGGGCGGTGCGCGAGCTGCGGCGGCAACTCGACGAGAAGTTTGGCTTCGAAGGCGTGATCGGCAACAGCCCGAAGATGCAGGAAGTGATCAACCGGCTCAAGCAGCTGGCGCCCACCGCGACCACGGTGCTGATCCTGGGCGAAAACGGCACGGGGAAGGAACTGGCGGCCCGGGCCCTCCATTTCAACAGCCCGCGCAAGAACAAGCCGTTCGTGGCCATGAATTGCACGGCCATGAATGAGAACCTGCTCGACGACGAACTCTTCGGCCATGTGCCCGGCGCCTACACGGGGGCCGACAAGCCGCGCCAGGGCCGCTTCGAGCACGCCCACGGCGGCACCCTCTTCCTCGACGAAGTGGGCGACATGCCGCTGAACCTTCAGGCCAAATTGCTGCGCGTGCTGGAAAACGGTGAAATCATGCGCATCGGTTCCAATGAGCCAATCAAGGTTGATGTTCGCTTGATCTCCGCCACGAATCAAGACATCGAATCGATGGTGGCCGAGGGAAGATTTCGCCGCGATCTCTATCACCGCTTGCGGGTTGGCATTGTCCGTATGCCGCCCTTGCGCGACCGCAGCATCGACATCCCGCTCTTGGCCGAGCATTTTCGCAAGGAGTTCAACCGCAAGCACGGAAAGAACGTCCAGCGCTTTAGTGCCGAGGTCGAGCGCGCGTTCAAATCCTTTAGCTGGCCAGGCAACGTGCGGGAACTGCGAAATCTGATTGAGAGCATGGTCGTCCAGGATCACGATGGTGTACTGGACTTCGATGACATGGATGAGAGTGAACCACTGCGGCAACTAAAAAAAGGCGTGGTCGGCGACATAACGATGGGCGCCGATCAGCTGATCGGCCGGCCGCTCTCCGAGGTGGAGCGGCACTATGTAGAGAAAACCCTGGATTTGACAAATCAGAACCGCACCGAGGCCGCGCGGCTTCTGGGCATCGGCGAGCGCACGCTGTACCGCATGATCCAGGATTGGAAACTACAGGATCGCATCAAACACGCGCTGGGCGAAACCAATGGAAACCTCGATGCCGCGGCGGCGAGCCTGAGGCTCAAGCCGGCGGCGCTGGAACGCAAGATGAAGAAGCTAGGATTAAAGGCGGGCGGGTGAGTGAATTCACCGCAAAGATCGCAAATAACGCGAAGAAAGTTTTGCTTTGTGCTCTTCGCGTCTTCGCGGTGATCATTGGTTTTGACACGAAAGGGGTTGGAGCCTTGAATCGCATTCAGCAGCTACCAGCGTCGGTCATCACCAAGATTGCCGCGGGCGAGGTGATCGAGCGGCCGGCCAGCGTGGTGAAGGAACTGCTGGAGAATTCCATCGATGCCGGTAGCACGCGCATTGACCTGGAAATCGACAACGGCGGGTTGGATCGCATCGCCGTCATCGACAACGGTTGCGGCATCCAGCCGGAGGATCTGCCGCTCGCCTTTGCCAGCCATGCGACCAGCAAGCTGCGCGATGCCGATGATCTCTTCCGCGTGGGCACGCTCGGCTTCCGGGGCGAAGCGCTGGCCAGCATCGGCGGTGTCGGGCAGGTGACACTGCAATCCCGGCCGGCCGCGCTGCCTTGCGGCGCGGAAATTCAATGCCAGGGCGGTGAGCTTTCGGCCATCAAGCCGTGGAACGGCGCGCCGGGGACTCGCTTCGAAGTCCGGCACCTCTTTTTCAATACCCCGGTTCGCCGGAAGTTCCTGCGAACTACCAGCACCGAGTTTGGCCACATTAGCGAGGCGCTTACCCGCCTCGCTCTGGCCTACCCGTCCTTGCACTTCACGCTCAAGCATAATGGCAAGATTGTCTACGACTTGCCAGCCACGAGTGACTTGAGCGAACGCATCGGCCTGTTCTTCGGCAATGATGTGCGGCAAGCGCTGTATGAAGTGCGCGCGGAACGCGGTTCCGCCCGCTTGGCCGGCTACATTGCCGATCCCGCCTGCGACCGCGGCAACGCCAAGTTGCAGTATCTCTTCCTGAACGGCCGGTGGATTCGCGACCGCAGCATTGGCCACGCCGTTCAGGAGGGCTATCGTGGCCTACTTATGACGGGCCGGTACGCCGTGTCGTTCCTGTTTCTGGAAATGCCGCCTGACCTCGTGGACGTCAACGTGCATCCCACGAAGGCTGAGGTTCGTTTCCGTGATGCCCAATCGCTTTTTCACCTCGTGCTCACGACGATTCGCAGCCGGCTCACCGAGGCCAACCTGATGCCGAAGCTGCAGGCGCCGCTGCCCATTTCAGATTTCGGATTTCGGATTTCGGATTCGCAAGCAGCAGTGAACGAAACCAATAGATTTGAGGGCGCCAAACATCAATCTTCTTCGGCAACCGGCACATTAGAGTTCACCGAACGAGCGCCTGTTCGTTATGATCCGGAGGTGTTTGCGATTCAGCCTGAAATCCAGGACCCAGCATCGGAAGCCGAAGACGTCGGGGCCCTAGAACCTGAAATCCGAATTCCAAAATCCGAAATCCGTGCCACCAAGGTCTTTCAATTGCACGATTCGTACATCGTGCTGGAAACACCCGATGGCATGTTGGTGATCGATCAGCATGCTCTCCATGAGCGAATTCTCTTTGAACAACTCAAGAACCGCTGGCGTGGGGGGCAGATGGAAAAACAGCAGTTGCTGATTCCGGAGCCGGTAGATCTCACGGCCGAGCAGGCGACCCGGTTGCTCGAAGCGCGCAAGGAACTCGCGGAGATGGGTCTGGATGTGGAGGATTTTGGCAACGGCACCGTGCTGTTGTCCAGCTACCCGGCCGTGCTGGGCAAGCGGCCGCCGGTGGCCATCCTGCGAGAAGTCGTCGATTTTTTGACTGCCCAGGACCGTACGCCGAACCACGAACAGCTATTGCATGGCCTGATGAGCATGATGGCTTGCAAAGCGGCCGTGAAAGCAGGCGACCGGCTCAATTCCGAACAAATCGCTGCCTTGCTCGAACAGCGCCATTTGGCTAACGACAACCACCACTGCCCGCATGGCCGACCCACGTCGCTGCTGTTTAGCCGGCGGGATCTCGACAAGCAA
>Ga0070732_10000987_pt1 | contig 16014 bp, 24 predicted proteins | sample Coa_R1_5_FD_66449 | JGI IMG/M metagenome (GOLD analysis project Ga0070732, IMG submission 66449) | Surface soil microbial communities from Centralia Pennsylvania, which are recovering from an underground coalmine fire - Coalmine... | ecosystem: Environmental > Terrestrial > Soil > Unclassified ...
TTCGCCCGAAGTTGCAGGGGGCGCAGGTAATCACAACACTTGAGAGTTCATTCGTGCCACCCAGCGCATGTGCGAGCAAGTGATCGTATTGAGCCCACATCGCCTGGAATGCCGCGTGTTGTTCGGCATTCGTCTTCCCCCACCGTAAAGGATTTGGGTAACCGTTTCTCATCGGCGAAGTTTGGATATGAAATCGCTGAGTGTGTCCAATTTCGTTTTTAGGTTCGCCCAGTGAACCCGCATGGGGAGGCTAATCCCAGTCGGATACACCGTCACCTCGCGGGTTGGGAAACGGAACTGCACAGCATAAGAGTCATCGAGTTTTGTTTTCAAGAAATACTCCACTCGCTGTTCCCAATCCGCCTTTTCACTCACTGACGCAGGGTTATTGTATTCAAGGCTATTCGCGATTCGATGCCCTTCCGTCATGAAGGCGGCCAGCTGAATCTTAGCGTCCTGACCTGGCCTATCGGACTCCTTACATGCTCGGGTGAATTCGCGGTTCAAGTCTTGAATTTGCTTGGTCAGTTCGTGTGGGAACATGTCTACCGCAATATTGGCTTCTGGTAGTTTCCACATTCCACGCCCACGAATAATAGGGTTTGGGTCCAGCATGCCAATGACGACACGCGCAACTTTGCGTTCTATGAGGCGGTCGGAGCAGGGAATTTTTGGGTGTTTGCGCGTCGTACAAGGTTCTAGGGTCGTATACACAGTGCAGCCCGTGACGTCGATATTGGCCAGTTTCTTCTCAAGCGCAATGTACTCGCGTGACTCTCCGGGAGTTCTCCTCTGTGCGCTCTGGCAAGCACTTCACCATCCTTTACCACGACAGCCCCGACCAGCGGATGGACGCGCTCGTCTTCTGGCTTACTCTTACGAGCCTCGTCGACGGCCATTCTGCCGAACTTGTAATCTTCTCCAACAACGGTGATCGGTTGTCCCGGAACCAATAGAGCTGCTAGGTCGGTCAGTCGGTTCATTGCCTCATCAAAACGGCGACAAGCCGTGCACAAGTCGGTATCTGTTTCCTCCTGCCCGGCTTGACGCACACCTAGCACCATGTCGTCGTCATACAAAACCTCAGTGCCCCATCTCCGATAGTCTCTGAAGAGCATAGCTGCGATAGCTGTCTTCATTGCGGAGGTTGCGTCGTTGATGTCCTCGCGGCTCATTAGAGGAGACGCTTGCGCAGCTTCGATGATATCGGCCGTCAAAACGCGCACATCGCGCCGTAGGCTTTCCGCCTGAGCCAAGAGCTCCGGCGACATAACTTCTCGAGGTGAAGGGCCATAGATTTTCCCTTCAATGTCGCGTTGCGCTTCTGAAAAAAATCTTCTTCCCGACTCGGAAATGTCAGAGCAGCGCTTGGATAGTTCAAGGATGATTTCGCGCGAAACGTTTGTAGCCATACAGAATCTTCATTATCCGTCAGAACACAGTGTGTGATCGTCAAAGCCAGGGCGTTCGCCCGGATCCGGACTGTCATGAAATTGTAATGGTTGCAGGATCAGAACGAATCATTTCCAAGCAGCACGGATCAAATCGACCGATTTGTAACCCGTTGAAAAGAGGAATAGAGTAGAAGATTTTCGTAACGGTTCAGAACCCCCTTGTGTATTGCTAAACCGTTGTACGGGCTAACACCTGTACCGAGGGTTCCCTCCCTCCTGCATTGGCTAACCCTTCTTTGCGAATTCAGGCCTACCCTAGCCGAAGATCTCGTTCACTTTATTCCGAACGCGCTGGCTGCGAGACGGTTTCAAGTACCGCATCGTCGATTCCATGTCCGAGTGACCGAGCCATTGCTGCACGGTACGCAGATCGACGCCAGCCCACAGACAGCGCGTAGCGAATGTCGACCGAAACTTGTGAAGCCAGAAGTCGTCTTTATCGAGCTTCGCGCGTTCCGCGCATGCTTTCAGGCAGTCGAGAAAATCCAGCTTGGGATTGCAGCCAGAGGTTGGGAAGACCAGCCCGCAGGTCTTATCAGATTTCGCCTTCCGCGCCTTCAGTTTCTTCACCAGCTTCGTCGGAATCGGAATATCGCGTTCCCTGTAGGCCTTCGGCGTCCATCCACGGTCGGGCTTGTGGCTGACTCGTACGGTGCTGCCGGCAAAGTTCACGTCCGACCAGTACGCGTACATCACTTCCTGCTCCCGCATCCCGGTCATCAGGAAGAACTCGAACCAGAGTCGCTCTTCTTCGTCGCAAGCCTTGAAGAGCTTGTCTAGTTCTGCCTGCTCGTACATCTCCGGCTCTTCTTCGGTGTAACGGGGCCAATCGTTCTTGCCGACCAGCCCGCGAATCCCATTGGCCTTCAGGAAGGTCATCACGGTCTCGAACTTGTTGTAGACCGACCGGGGGGACTGTTTCTTCTCCTCGCGCAGAAATGCAGAGAACTTCAGCAGATCATGCCGATCGATCTCATGCAGGTAGAGCTTGCGGCAGGACCCAGTGAAGTAGTTCAGCGCTGTAGTGTACGCAGCCAAGGTCTTCGGCTTTTTCGTGAGTTCTGTTTCTTCCAAGAAGCCCGTTACGGCTGCAGCAACGGATCGCTGTCCATCTCCGTTCTCGGGCAACACAGAAACTCCACTTTCGACGGCATTGAGCTCGGCCTGCTTGCGTTGGCGGCGTGCAGCAGCATCCTGGGCGTCCTTCCCGACGGACAGTCGAACCCGCTTGCCCTTTTCTCGCCATTCCAGGTAATAGGCTCCTTCCGGGTGTTTTTCTGGTTTACCGTTTACGAGGACCTGATCGGGTTTCACGCGGCCATTTGCGGATTCGGCCACGGGGCAGTAACGCGGTCCGTTTGTGGTCTGTACGCGTTTTGTCAGATTTACCGAATACCCACCTGTTCCCATCACGAACCGCTTTTGACTCTCTTGCCGCGTGATGTACTCCAGGTTCGACAATTCATTGTGGGTGTAGTCGCCGTCTTTGTGCGTGATCTCGTGGCCAAGAGGGCACTCCCCGAGGAAGGCATCGGCGACAAGGCTGTGGACGGTACACTTCTTCTGAAAGCCGTCGCTGGACAGAGTGACGTAGATCCGCCCGTTCTTTAGTTTGGTGGGCTGGAGGATTTTGTTGGTTTGGGTGTTGCGGACTTGCCCTAGATCAGAGACTTGGTAGACGCCGTCATATCCGGCAATATCGCGCCATTTTTCGGCCATACCTCACTGCTCCTTGGGGCGGGGAATATAGAAAAAGTATACCCCGCAGAATCAGTGTAGGTATCACCATATTGCAAGTCATTGATAACAAAGTATATGGCGGAGAGGGAGGGATTCGAACCCTCGGTACAGGTGTTAGCCCGTACAACGGTTTAGCAAACTGAGTCGCTGCGCTCCGATTCGGCCACTCTGCCAACACCTTAGACCGTCTTCATGCACTTCGATTGCATGGAGGCGAAATGACAAGGTTTCAAACAGGCTACATCTTCGGCACCAGCACAACATTCTTCCTTCGGTATTACGTCACCGAGTTAATCGACGGCCAGCCCCGACGGGTCCAGCGTTCACAACGACTGTGCTCGAAAGACACCGAACACCACAGCAAGACCTGCAAGGCTGTTCGCCAGTTGGCTGCTGAGAAGATGGCCGAGGTCAACGCTCAGGTCATCCCGGTCGTCAATCAGACCGTTGCCGACTTCTGGGACAAGGTTTACCTTCCCTTCGCCGAAGACAATCTCCGGCACTCAACTGTCCACGGCTACAAGCAGGTCTGGAATCAGCATCTCCGACCACACTTCGGCGACACGCTGATGAGGGATTACCGGACGGCGACAGGGAGCCTACTCCTCACGTCATTAGCACGACGGCTCGGACGCCACACAATTCAGCACGTCAGGTCGCTTGCCTCGGGGATTTTCACGCACGCTGTCAATGTCGGCGTCATAGACTCGAACCCATGGCACGACGTGAAGGTTCTGGGTAAGACGCGAGAACCCGGAGAGACTGAGCATTACACCCTCGAAGAGGCTGAGAATGTCATCTCTGCGCTGGCCGACCACTCCGATGCCCAGTTGATTGTCGCGTTGAGTTTCTTCGTCGGATTGAGGCCGGGAGAGATACAGGGGTTACGGTGGGAGGACATTGACGGTGACTGGATTCACATTCGCCGTGCAGTTGTCCGTAATGTTGTCGGCGAGACCAAGACAAAGTCGTCGGTCGCGTCACTCCCGTTGATTGGGCCTGTCAAAATCCCGTTGGCCCTGTGGTGCGAGAAGTCTGGGAGGCCGACAGAGGGATGGGTCTTTCCGAACAGCAAAGGCAAGCCAGTTGACCTGCGGACGGTCATCTCAGGGAAGATTCGTCCGACGCTGGAGAAGGCGGGGCTTGGGTGGAAAACGTTGTACGCAGGCCGTCGTGGTGCTGCAACTGTTCTAACTCAATTGACAGGTGATGCTCTTGCGGCGAAGGAACTCCTCAGGCACAAGACGATTGCCGTGACGCAGGCAAAGTACGTCAAGGCGATTCCTGAGGCCCTGTTGGCGGGAATCAAGTTATTAGAACAGGAAGCGAAGGGAGGAGGACAATGAGGCGGGACCTGAGAAGCCCCTTGCTTTGTTTGCTGGAAGAGGCTGGCGTCGAGCCGACACTGGATGATTATCTCGAAGCCAGCGGAGCGGGTGACGTCATTGACGCCGAACTCCTCGATGTCATCCCTGACGGCCTGCGGGATGAGTACGAGTTCCGTGTGCGGTTGAACGCTCATTGAATCGGAGGTTTGAGAAGTCACGGAGGAGGGAAGATGTTCTGGCATAAATACGAAGAACGACTTGCACGCGACATCTCAACGTTACAGGCCGAAGCCGACATGCTCAAGCCGGGAGAGCGGACACGGGACGGCGAGGACAGGGAGCACATCGCCGCTCACTCGAACTGTTGAAGCGACTGGCTCGGGAAATTGATACCTTCAACACAGACAGAATGCGTCTTGCCGTCGAACGGATGGAGCGAAGCAGGGAGGGCCACACCGCACGGAGTAAAATCCGAAGCAGGAGACCCGCGTGAGTCTTGGAATAGCAGCGGTCGTCATCTTCGTTCTCTATCTCATCGACAAGAACAGTCAGTGGAGAGCGGCGGGGAAGGTCGCGGTCGCTGCCGTCATTCTCGCCGTTGTTGCGGTCGCAGGCATTATCGGGTACGACAAAGTCGCGGCGTGGCAGGCGGTCAGAGCCGCGTCCGCGAAACACACAGAGGCGGTCAAGGCGTGCATCGAACGCAATGACAAAATCGACTCCACTGCCGACGCGACAACTCGACAAGCCTGTGAGACTGACCCGGACGTCATTGTCAGTCCTACCTTCGAGCCACCGACGGGCACATTCAGGCCGACCGACGCGGGGACGCTGCGCGGAGCGAGGAAAGTCAACTCTGTGACTTGTGCTCTCGACACAAATGGTCGCGTTGTCCTCGACGACCGAGGCGGGTGCATCCCACCACCCCCGACCGGATTCACAGTCGATGCTCCGTGCTGGACAGCACCAGACGCGAAGGGACTTCAGTTCGACCAGAACAGTTTTAAAGACCTGACGGGGCGTCCAATTCCTCCAAAACCAGACCGCGTTTGCTACCCATTGGCGAAGAAATGAGAGTTGACGCTCTGAGACCAGCGGATTAGCCTTGACGCCGGGGTGCGCGAACGGGGGACGATGAGCTTAACCGAGTGGCTGGACCTCAACTCCCTCAAACTGTTGTCGCAACACACGAGTGTCGTCGCTGGCGCGGTTCTGTCATTCTGGGCAATCTCGAATTTTGTCCGTTGGGCCGTCGGCGTCGGAACCTTCTCCACCTGCATCGAATATGGTGAGAAGGGTGTTCTCGCGGTGTTGCTCGTCTGGTTCACTTATCAGATGTTGCTGCTCCTCTGGAAAGGCAGAGTGAAACTGAGAAATGGCGTCAACTTTATCAGCGTACTTGCGTGAGACCGGACGGCTGTACCTCCGTTACATGGCGGTCGGCCTGATAGGTATCCCCCTCGCCGCTCTTTATGCGGGGGCGAGGCGTGCCGATTGGAATATGTCGGTTGTCGGTGTGACCCTCGGTGTGCTCGGATTTGTCACTGCCTTTTGGCTCTGGCGGCGACTCGGCGACTGGCGGATAGCAACCCAGACTTCCCGTGAGACCGTCGAGAGTGATGTCAGTGCGGCTTGGGCCGAACTCGTAAACAGAGCAAGTGAGATGACTGTGCCAAACCAGCGACTCGTTCTGGGTCAACGTGCCGACGAGGAGAACTTGCAGGGGCCAGTATGGAATTACTTCTGCGCCATTGTCGAACAGCAAGCGGCTGCTCAAATCAATCTTCTAGTAGAGGAGCTAGTAGCAAAGACGCCGATGAGCCAACTAGCAGAAGAACAGTACCGACACTCTTTGACTCGTCGAGAGTCTCAGTCTTCTCCGTCCAGAAAGACCGCAAGACCCGAACAGAGACAACCCGCATGGTCGTTCGTCGGCCAAGCCCAGAACGCACACGGATTGGCATAATGGAAATCACAGCCGTGATGCTGGCGCGAGTCGTCGCCTTCATCGAAGTCCAAGAACTTAACCCGAGGGGGAAAGCGTATTACCCCGACATCGCCGCTGCACTCGTCAACAAATTCAACTTCCAAATCCATCCCACCAAGCCGGAGGACTTCGACGAGGCCAAGGGTGTGCGGTTCGCCGACGGGAAGTTTGCGGACGGAACGGTTGAGCAATTCCAGATTTTCACCCACGGGCTGATACTCGACACCCGGATGTCAACGGACGTGTCCGAGAAATTACTCTATGACACACTCCAGTGGACGAAGTCCGAACTCGGATTGCACTTTGACGACGGCATGATTAAGCGGAAAGGATACGGAAGCCAGTTGACGTTTGAGAGCGAGATGTCGCTGTCGCGACTCAATCCTGCTGTCGGGAACATCTCGGAGGTCGTCTCATCAAAGTTGACCGCAGCGATGGGACAGACAGTCGTTTATGAACCGACCGCCTTACTCTTCAATCTGGACCAAAGCGTCAGCAAGTTGACGCCGGGAGTGTTCTCTGTCGAACGCCTTGTAGAGGTTCCTTTCTCTGACAAGAAATATTTCTCCAATGCTCCGCTGGAGACGAAGACTCACATCGAACTCTTGACGACCTTTGAGAACCATCTGTTATCGCGCCCTACTCGAATCTGAATCCCGGTCGGACTGAACCAGTTGATAGCTCGACTTCTTGTCGCCAATCCCGGCTTTCATCGTCGGGTCCTTCTCTCGGCTGATTGTTCTCTATCAGGAACTCCCGCCCGCATTCGACACACCTGACCCGCTTCAGGAAAATGAAATCCATCGGGGTCTCGACTCCTGTCGGCTGACCGCAAAGAGGACAGGTAAAAACGGTTCGATGCATCGCGAGGAGATTCATGGTTACTGTTGTCGGCTACTCCAGAGTTATCGCGGCTTTCTCGAATTTCTCACGCAACCAGAATGCGGTTCTTTGGGTTCGTCCCATCTTCATTTGACCCGGTCCTTGCCCTTTCAGCCAAAACTGTCTTCCGTTCTGCAGGCGAACCCCAACTTCTAACTTTAGGGCTTCTTGGGTTGTCGCAATGCCCTTGACGGGTGCGAGTGTCCAGTCGCGTCCTCTGATGCTTCCGGGTTTCAACTCTTCGTCCCAGAGGGAATCATTGTCAATCCAGACCATTTCCTTTCCTTCATTCCTCGTGTATGCGATGTTTGCCAGCAAATAGGCTCTGGAATTGGAGCGATTCCGTATGTCGAAATTCGGTGAGTAGTCTGTTCCTTTCCACGACCAATTGTAAGAGACTGTGACATCTGTAGCCCGCAAGAACCACTGGATTACGACGTACAAGAAGACGAGGAGCACGCTTGCGAAAATGTCGCCTAGGAAGATTGCGAGAACTTCATCCCATAGGCTCATGGCAGAAGTATAGTGAAACCGCCGACTATGTAAAGAACAGAACGGTTAAGGGGGGCAACTCGATGGCATTGAGCAGAGTGATAAACAGAATGACCCTTGTCTCACTTTTGGTCGCTGGTCTGGCGACTCTGTATGCACAACGCGAGACCTCTCACAAGATGAGCAAAGCAGACGTTGATGTGGGAGGACACAAATTACATCTGGGGATGACCAAGGCTCAAGTCACAGAAAAACTAGCGGGGATTGAGATAACAAAAATTCATGACGATGAGTGGATGGTCGCTTCGCTTGAAAAGAAGCAACTGGGTCCTACCCTGCAGTTCACGAACGGCGTCTTGAGTTTCGCAGAACGGTACTGGACAGTCTCGGCAAATGACACTGTGGAAGACCTCTTTGGAGCCGTCAGTTCTCTAAACAGCGATGGGTTCTCGCAGTGTAATGTGACCGCTGACACGAATGACTCGCCGGATATAAAAGCAAAGCGTGTTTGGATAATGTGTGGAGAGAAGAGTGTGCTCGTTATCAGACGAACCATCGTTGGGGGACATTCTCACGATGCAGTCTATGAGCGGTTGGGCCGGATGAAGGATTCAGAGTAGTATGCTGTGGCGAATCAAAGGCGAAAGGTGTACGATGCTCCGATGGACGAAGGCAGGAAGCGAGTCATCGGTGTCGTGGCTGCGATTCTGGCGGCTCGGAGACTCGCTCAGTACGACGGCGGGAAACGAGTGCCAGCGACGGTCGCTGCGATTTCTGATGCAGTTCGTTGGGCAGAGGAGATAATGCGGGAGATTGACGCACGCTGGCCGCACCGGGACAGTGTCGCATCGAAGTCGTCAACAACCGGGGCGTGACTCTGTGTAATCCTGAGCCGGGGAGACTGGGTGGCTGACAATTCCAAAATCGAATGGACTGACGCGACGTGGAATCCCGTTCGCGGCTGCACGAAAATCAGTCCGGGGTGCAAGCACTGTTATGCAGAGGTCTTTGCGGAAAGATTCCGTGGCGTCCCCGGCCATCCTTATCAGCGAGGGTTTGACCTCCGACTCGTGCCAGAGAAACTCGACGAACCGCTCCGATGGAAGTCGCCGCGACTTGTCTTTGTCAATTCGATGAGCGACTTGTTTCACGACCTCGTGCCGGATGAATACATCGTCCGCGTCACCGAGGTAATGCAGCAGGCTGACTGGCATACGTTCCAAGTGTTGACCAAGCGTTCGGAACGCATGGCATCACTGTTGAACTCGAAACTACGGTTCGCCGCTCACAGCAGACATATCTGGTGGGGCGTCTCAGTTGAAAACAAGAAACACGGCCTGCCAAGGGTCGAACATCTGCGTGCTGCCGATGTCGCCGTCCGATTCTTGTCAATCGAGCCGTTGCTTGAAGACCTCGGACGGGTCACATTGTCCGGTATCCATTGGGTCATCGTCGGCGGGGAAAGCGGACACGGTGCCCGACCGATGCGGAAGGAATGGGTCATCTCTCTGAAGAATCAATGCTGGAAAGCCGGAGTGCCATTCTTCTTCAAGCAGTGGGGCGGCGTCCAGAAATCGAAGCATGGACGGAAACTGGATGGTCGCACTTATGACCAAATGCCAGCCGTCGTCACTCTCGCCGAACGCTACGCCTGAAATCTGAGAATCGTTCCCGGTGGATAGGTGTGCAGCCTTCGGTTCGGTTTCAAGGGTACGATGCTGATGCAGCCGTCATCCTCCATCGGCTCTAGAATGGGTTTCCTCAGATGTTTGGGAAGGTAGGGGGTGTCGGTGACCACCCACTGTTCGAGGTCGCCGATTTCGACTTTCAGACCGCTGAACTTCCTGATAATCATCTCCCGCAGTGAGTCAAAATTCGGTGTCGCCGCAAAGGACAGCACGAGTTGATGTGATGCGTCAGTGAGGTCTGAGAATTGAAATTCGCCAGTCGGGTCAACCTTCCACATCGACTCTTTCATTCGCTGTAACCCAAGGGTGTTGTCAGTCACGAAGTACAGGAAATAATCGACACGGTTTCCCATGTTTATCATCTGGAATGACCGCGCATATCTCCCGATGGTCTGCAATTGCCTGAGATACAAGTCGCGGATTGCAGCAACTCTCTCCTCTTGTGTCGATAGTTCGAGCGCACCTCGCCAGTCTGGACATCCGAACAACTCGTCGAAAGTCTTCGCGTAATCAGGCAGGCCAAGAAAGCGATTGATTTCCTCGTACATGAAGTTGATGAGGACCTCGCACTTCGGATGTTCCATCAATCGCGCAATCGTCTTGAAAGGCGTGTGTGAGAAGCCGAACGGGTCGATGAATGACAACGTCGGAAATAACACCTGCTTCTTTGCAGTGAGGTCATCGAGTATGCGCGAAATCTTGTCGTCAAAGGTTGTGTTGATGGTCTGGAACTTGATATTCCTCGGCAGAGTCGGTTCGAGCGATGCCAAGACTGATACGAGATGGTCGTATCTCTTCTTATCAGCCTCAACGAAGAGGCAACAAAATTCGGTCGTTGGCTTGTATTTGTGGCCGAGCGCAGCCTTCAGGACGATGACAGGTGAGCCGTCTTCACCGCCGCTGTAAACCCCCGGCCCCGCGAAGCCGTCAATGTAAATGACTCGTAGGTTGGTTGTCGCGAGAATGGGGAGCCACGCATCGAAGTACCGCTTCAGAATCTCATGCTTCTTCGCGGTGTGCGGCTCCAGCGGCCAGATAGTTCCCAGTGACTTACTCATGTGGCTTACATATCATCACTCGGAATCGACGCGAACACAACTCGGTTCTAAGTCGAGGCTTGGCTGTTCTTGTATGCAAGCATTGCACGGACGTATGGGTCATCGTTAGCGACCTTTGCCCGGAGTTCACCGACCTCAGCCGTCAGCCGCTTGTTCTCGTCAATCAATCGTCGCCGCTGCGTCGATGTCTGTTCACGGTAGAGCGTCAATGCAATTTCGGACTGTCGGATGAGAACGTCCGCCAACTTTGATTCGGCCAGTGTCCCGGTCTGCACTAACTTCTCCATCCGCTGTAGGACAGTTGCTAGCATTTTTCTCGGCCCCGGCAGGCGGACGCGACGGGTCGCCTTGGCTGATTCGGTCTGTGGTGTTTCTGTAACCATGTGTCCTCGAAATCTAGCCCCACTGCGACCGTCGAGCAGAGAGTCGCAACCCTTTTGACGGGAAGTCAGCGGGAGGAGTGTAGGGCACTTTGTCCTAATGTCGTCTGTGTTGTTGCTCTCGCCTCTCGCGTTGTTCACGCTCTGCACGACGGTGGGCGGTCGCTGCACGAGCGTCCTGCCAAAATGATTCGGGACGTGAGGAAGTGGAATCTGTGGTGATGGTGAACTCCTCGCGTTCCCAGACCGTTTGGCCGGAGCGATTCAGGTTGCGCACCAGCCGACCGACTTGAACCTGCCGACCCCACAAATCTTTCAGGTCCGCAATCGCCAAATCCCCCGCGTGAAATTCGCGGAGGTACTCTTCAGCATCCAGCGACGGAACATGAAAATGAAACGTCGCTTTCCGCCGCTCATCAAACTCAATCCTGATGAGTGATTCGTCACCAAACAAATAGCAAAGAAACCCCGCGAAGCAAATCTCGTTCGTCACAAAACCGTCAGCACTCACTGCGTCTTCTCCCCATTCTTTCTAGGCGGCTTCGCGGCTTTCCGCCAGCGATACATCGCCGTCTTCGCCGTCACATCGGGTTGTCTCTCGAATCCCATCTGGCAGAGCCACACACCAGAGGGTCCGGCCATCACCTCAGCACAAACGACAATCTCCAACCATTTGACCGCGTCGTCTCCGAACTCTTTCCGATAATTTCCAATCGCTCGTCTGATTAACTCAGGCTCAACTTCCTGCTGATTGAATCGACAAATCAACGTCCCTGTCGAACGGTCAAGATTGAACGTCGGGTGCCCCTGTGTCGGATTAAGACTCACCGGGGCTGATGTTGCCTCGAACTGGTCGGGATGTTCCACAGGCGTGACGCCGATGGCTGGAATGTAATCCGGGTTGAAGTACCTCACTCATCCTCCTGAATGGTCGGAGAGCCCTCGCACCATGATGGTCTGGGTGTACGGTGCTCCCATCGCGTGTCACCGCCATCTCAACATCGGGCAGATGCGGACGGCTCTCCGCAATCTGATATCTATGCCGTCTGCGGTCGTGGCTGGCACGTCGCGAGAATCTTCGCCGCACGTTCATCTGCCTCGAGTTTCGCGACCGCTGCCTGATACTGTGTCTTCAATTCCTGCACCTTGGCAGTCATACGGTCGGGTGCTGGAGGCGGTTGGTTGCGACCGCACACTCGGTCGATTTCCGCTTGCATCTCTCCTGACGATGGACGGGGCGCAGCGGGTTGCGGAGGCGGTAGAAATTTCGCATACTTTGGGTTCAGCCTGACGAAGTCCTCTTTTGCCGCGACTTCGACAGCAGTCGGCGGCAGTGCTGGTTCAACATCGACTCCATTTTTCATTTTGTGTCCTATCAAAAAGGTGCTGCGGTTCACACCGTCGGCTCACACCGCAGCACATTCAGGAGGTTGAGTAGTGAGCCGAATCTCCGTGAATCTAACTCAGAAGCCCCTTCGCTTGAGCCTCGCGCAACGGACGTGTCCAAACTCCAGCGCGACTCATTCGCTGTAACTCGTAGTTCCATGTCGGGAAATCAATTTCACCACGGTTGAGTTTTGCGTCGAAGTACTCAGACACCGCGTAAGCTCCCGCCCATCGTCCGACTGAAGCCATGTGGCGTCGAGCAGCATTCAGGTTCTCTGGGTTGATAGCCCATCCGAATTTCGCGAAAACCCCGGTCACAGGATTGAAAAGATAATTCGCATCATCGCTCGTCACCGTGATGCCGTGGTCGGTTGCGAGATGCCCGTACCAATCGTTCACAAGTGGTGCGAAACTCTGCATCCACTCTGCGTCCACGATTTTTCTGAGGATGGAATCGCCATCGCGAGTCGTTGTATCGACGTACTGTAGAACGTCATCGACGGTGGGCATTATCTCTGGTTCGGGTTGTTCCGCGACGAGAGATTTGTCTATGCCGAACTCATCGCCATAAATTGTGTCGCCCGTCATCGTCCAATCGAAAATCAGATTGAGGTTGCTGTCGGTGACAATGACATCTCGCGTCTTGATGAGACACGAGACGAGATGACGAAATTTCTTCTGGGCTGATATCGACAACACGACGCCTCGCCGCTGCGGGAGTGTCCTCAGAAAATTGTCGAGGACAACTTTCGCCTCACGTCCCTTCGCTGTCGCGACCTCTGGGTCGTCGAAGTATCCTGCTGGTGCGGTCTCAATTCCCGCGATGTCCGGCGCGACTGACGACAAAAACTCCATGTCTTTCACGGTCGTCCACTTCTCGACTGGTGTCTTTCTCCAGATGTCAGCCTTCTCGCGATTCGCGGCAATCAATGCCTGCTGTGCTGGTGCGAGGAGTGCCGCAGCCTTCGCGTCAAACTTGCGCTGCTCCTCCTGATAAAATGCCCGAAAGCTCGGGCTTCGTTGCTGTAAATCGGTGCTCATGTGTCCTCCCTATCGACCCGTCAGAATGGTCTGCGCTTTGATGTAGACCTGACCGTTCGCGATGTCTTCTTGCGACCAATGCCACTCTTGGTCCGCAACCATCTGCTCGATGACTGTCCACTCGTCGGCGTCGTAGCAGTTCGCCTTGACGCTCTCGATAGCCTTTGTCCTCGCCGCCGCTATCGCTTGCTTGCGCCGTTCCTCGGCTTCGCGTTCCAACTTCTCATTCTCCACGAGTAATTCCTGCGCTCGTGTTCTCAGACGTGCCTCACGCTCTGCGTTCGGGTCTGTGGGTTTCGGTTGCTCAATCTCAATGCTCGTGACCGGGATGCTTCCCAACGACCACGGTGTCAGTGCTACTCTCCGTTTTGCTTTCATTGTCCTCTCACTTCTTCAACAAACTGCTACGCCAATCGACCGTTACGTTCTGTTCGACTGGTGTACTTGTTCGCGATGCGACCTCGATTTGCGCGAGATACATCGCGTGCTCTGCGTCGTGAACACGACCAGCGGCTATCAGCTTCTCGTAAACCCTAGACCTCTCCGCAGGACTGAGTTCACTGAGTGCAATTTCGACCATCCGTTCCTTCGTCCGAAAATTCTTGAGGTTCTCTCGACGGGCATTCAACTCGGTTAATCGTTGCTCATCGCGACGAATCCTCTCACGCATCTCGTCGAGCTTCGCCTTTTCCGAGTTTTCAATTCGAGCCTTCCATGACTGCTCGTACAACTCCCATGCGGTCGGAGCAGTCTTTGCTGCTTCAGTCGCATTCAGTCGCGCAATTTCTTCGCGACGTGCCCTCGACTCGTGCGTTCGCTCAGGGACGTAACCGCCGTCACCCGTCGTTGCGAATGATGTCGTCGATTTCTTCGGAACCGCTGGCAGAATCGGCTGTGGGGTTCCGCGAACAGGTGACGTGCGAGCTGCTTCAGGATTTTCCGCTAAATCCGGTATCATCTCTTTCCATCTCCCTTAAATGCCCACATGACCTCGTGTGACCTGATGTCAAATTGCCGACGAGAACCGTCGTCATCTTTAAGCAAGAGCAGCGACACAACCACCGAGAGTGTCCGTGAAGTGTTGTCCCGGCATCCGCAATGACGGTCAACTCTCCGAACCGTCGCCCGATGAGGTCGAGTCTCTGTTGCATCGGCATAGCTACTCCACTTGCCTGCGATGACCACAATCGAGTTGAGCGACCCCGCTTGGAAAGTAGTCTGTCAGCCGCCGCAAACAGCCACAGGTCGAGCACCACAGTTTCGTCGCTTTCGCGAGGAGCATATGTCGGTTTGGTTTCTTATTCTGCATCGTTCTCCGCAAACTTCATCAGGTAACGCTTGTTCATTCTCGCGAGACTCTGTTCCTCGCGTGTTTGCCAGAAAGCATTCCCCGGCTCGTAGTTCCCGATGTCGAGGACACGACCAAGTGATGTGCCGACTGGTCGCTCACCCATGCCCGCAAGAAATGTGGTGAACGTTCTCCAGCGAGTGCAGACGCGAACTCCAACCGCACCGTAATTTCGATAGCCGTGATGTCGTGGATTAGTTGTCCGTTGAACTGCGGACAACCAACTGCGGTAAGTCGGACTGCCACCGCCGAATCCGTCATTGTGTCCGTGCTTGCGGTGCCCCGCAGACCGGACGTTGATTCTCGCGACCCGAACGAATCGGCCTCGCGCATCTCTTGCTCGTGCCACTCTCCCCGACTTTCTCTCCTCCGCGTGTATTCATTAGATTCGGGCGTATGGGGCATGACCGAAAAGACGGACAAGCCGCCTTATGCTGGAGACCGATGAACTGCCGTCCATCGACTCCATGCACTGAGCATTCAGTCGTGCCCCTGCCCCAAGACGCACCGTGCGGACGGTGGTCTATCTACTACTTACCCCGTTGACTCTCACCCTTTGTTACAAAATCTTTTTGAGTGAGGAGAGTTTTTCGCGAATCCGGCACAGCCTGACACGCTCCGCACCCGTCAGCCGTTCGCCCCGGCGACGGCGGCTCTGGACCTCGACCAGCCACTTCCAGTCCCGCAGGCCGACCGCAGCGATAGCCTGCTTCATTCGATACCGCAGTCGGTTCTGCTGGTCAATCCGGTCGATGAGCATGTCTTCGAGTTCGCGGAGTTTCCTGAGATTGACGCGACCCGACGACGTGACTTTGTGGTTCGTCGTCTTGTACACACGGCGAAAGTTCCGCCGGGATTTTTCACTCAACTGGTTCTCGTCGAACGGAACAGAGACAAGCTCCCCGTTGTGTTGAGTCCAGACACGGGGGACGCCGAACATCCGCCGCGACTCCGTATGAATCCGATGACTCGACAACGAGTAGTCATCCGCCTCTTCGAGAGACGACCCGCCGACAATCCCATTACCGAGTGAACATGCGTCCCCGCCGTCATCACCGTCCGTCGATTCGCCCATGCCATCAGGTGCGACAGCTTGTGACGACCTTTTCAGGTAACGGTCGATGTGTTTGCGAATGACACGTCGGGAAACTCGGATGACTTCCTCTTCGCTCGATTGTGGGGAAAGCTGACCTAAGGCTTCCGACACAGCATCATCGCGAAGTAAGTCCG
>Ga0070732_10000988_pt1 | contig 15999 bp, 11 predicted proteins | sample Coa_R1_5_FD_66449 | JGI IMG/M metagenome (GOLD analysis project Ga0070732, IMG submission 66449) | Surface soil microbial communities from Centralia Pennsylvania, which are recovering from an underground coalmine fire - Coalmine... | ecosystem: Environmental > Terrestrial > Soil > Unclassified ...
GGGACATCCCGATTCACTACTTCATTTCGAACGTCGACGTGCCGGGCGTCGCCGCCACGGACTTGGCGACGGCCGTCGACCGCGCCTTCAAGACCTGGAGCGCGGTGAACGGCGTGTCGTTCACCGCCGAGTTCGCCGGTTTCACGTCGGCGCCGCCCATCACCGGCGACGGCATGACGGTCATAGGCTTCGAGGCGCACAACGACCTGAATCTGACGCTCGGCGAGACGACCTACGGCGTGGACGCCACGACGGGCGCGCTCGTCGAGGCGGACATCTTTCTGAACTCGCTGTTCGATTGGTCCGTCGCACCCGGCGGCGAGAACGGGCGATACGACGTCCAGTCCATCGTGACGCATGAGACCGGACACCTCCTGGGCCTGGGCCACTCGGCCCTTGGCGAGACGAACCTGACGCCGGTGGGCCGGGTCGTGATCGCGAAGGCCGCGGTGATGTTTCCGATCGCCTTTCCTCCGGGGACGATTCTGGATCGCACCGTGCAACAGGACGATCGGGCCGGCCTCGAGAGCATTTACGGCACGCCGTCGTTCGACCAACAGACCGGCGCGATCGCCGGGCGGGTCACGCTGAACGGCGCCGGACTCTTCGGCGCGCACGTCATCGCGTCCAACGTGGCCACGGGCGGTCTGACGGGCGGCTTCGCGCTCGATGCGCAAGGGTCGTTCGTCATCTCGTCGCTCGCGCCGGGCTTGTACCTCGTCCGCGCCGAGCCCCTCGATGACGCGGACGCGTCGAGCTTCTTTGGATCCGACACCGTGCTGAACACGAACTTCAGGCAGACGTATTTCACCGGACTCGTGAGCGTGCCCAGAAACGGCGCCGGAGCATCCTTCGAACTGAAGGTGCAGCCCAAGTGAAGTCGCGTGCCACGCGCCTCCTCCTCGCCAGCCTGGTCATGGTCGCCTCCATCGGCGTATCGCCGGCCTGGGCGCAGGCGCGGTTCCGTCCGTGGGAATTCTCGGGCGGCGTGACTTGGGCTCGCGGATTCTCGCTCGGTGCCCTCAGCGGCGACGAGACGCAACCGAACGGCGCGCCGTTTCCGCTCTTTACCGCCCAAACCCGCCTGGACGCGACGACCGGACTGGCCGCCGTGCTGTCGCGCCGGATCGGAGGCCCGATCTCCGCGGAGGCCGATGGCTTCTGGCGGAAGCCGACGTACCGGACCACGGTCACGTCGGACGCCGAGCAGGCGACGCTCGTCGACGCCACCAACGGCGCGACCGAGTACGCCGTCGCGGGCGCGATCGTCGTGACCCTGGCACGCCAGTCGCGCCTGCAACCGTTCGTCCGCGCGGGCGGCGGCTGGCGGCGCGAGCTGTCCGGCGACCGAACGCTCTCGGCGGACGGTGGCCTCGTGATGGTCGGCGGCGGCGTGAAATACTGGATGGGCGGACGGGGATCGGGTGGACGCCTCGGGCTGCGCGTAGACGTCGGCGTCCTCGGGCGATCGGGCGGCCTCCAGGGAGGTCCTGGCGCGTTCCACTTCGCCCCCGCCGCCGGCGCGAGCCTCTCGTTTCGGTTGTGAGTTCACCCATGTCACTCGACACGTTCAAGGTGCGGCAGACGCACACCATCGGATCCACGACGTTCGATTTCTTCAGTCTCCCGGCACTGGCGGCCCGCGACGGGTTCGGCGGCGTCGATCGGCTGCCGTACTCCCTGAAGATCCTGCTCGAGAACCTCCTCCGGCGGGAGGACGGCTCGTCGGTGGCGGCGAAGGACATCACGGCGCTGGCGACCGGCGCCAAACGCGAGACCGAAATCTCGTTCATGCCGGCGCGCGTGCTCCTGCAGGACTTCACGGGCGTTCCCTGCGTCGTCGACCTCGCCGCGATGCGGGACGGGATGGTCGCGCTCGGCGGCAACCCGGAGCGCGTCAACCCGCTGCAGCCGGTTGAACTCGTCATCGATCACTCGGTGCAGGTCGACTATTTCGGCCGCGCGGACGCCCTCACGATGAATGCGGGTCTCGAGTACGAACGGAACCGTGAGCGATACGTGTTCCTGCGGTGGGGCCAGACGGCATTTCGCAACTTCCGCGTCGTGCCGCCGGAAACCGGCATCGTGCACCAGGTGAACATCGAGTACCTCGCGCGCGTGGTCTGCCGCGAGGCGAATGGCGGGCGCACGCTGGCGTACCCGGACTCGGTCTTCGGCACCGACTCGCACACGACGATGGTCAACGGACTCGGCGTGGTGGGATGGGGCGTCGGAGGCATCGAGGCCGAGGCCGCGATGCTCGGTCAGCCCAGCTCCATGCTCATTCCGCCGGTCGTGGGCTGCCGGTTGTCAGGCCAGCTGCGCCCCGGCGCGACGGCGACCGACCTCGTGCTGACGATCACCGAAGCCCTCCGTAAGAAGGGCGTCGTCGGCGCCTTTGTCGAGTTCTTTGGCTCGGGTCTCGAGCACTTGACCGTCGCCGACCGCGTGACGCTCGGCAACATGTGCCCGGAATACGGCGCCACCGTCGCGATGTTCCCGATCGACGCGATGACGCTCGAGTACCTGCGGCTCACGGGCCGCGAGCCCGCCGATGTGGCGTTTGTCGAGGCCTACGCGAAGGCTCAAGGCCTCTTCCGCACGCCCGCTTCGCCCGAGGCGGTGTATGCGGACACGCTGTCGCTCGATCTCGGCGCGGTCGAGCCGAGCCTCGCGGGCCCTCGCCGACCGCAGGATCGGGTCGCGCTCACGGCCGCGAAGGCATCGTTCGCGCGGGCCTTGCCCGACCTCGCGAAGGCGGCGAAGAAGGGGCCGGCGCCGGCGCGGAGCGCCGTCGCGGTGCTCGACGAGACAGCGGTCGACCACGGCTCGGTCGTGATCGCGGCCATCACGAGCTGCACCAACACCTCCAATCCCAGCGTGATGATCGGCGCAGGCCTCCTCGCGAAGAAGGCCGTCGAGCGCGGCTTGACCCGGAAACCATGGGTGAAGACCAGTCTGGCGCCGGGGTCAAAGGTCGTGACCGACTATCTCGCGAAAGCGGGACTCCAGGCGCCCCTCGACGCGCTCGGGTTCAACCTGGTCGGCTACGGCTGCACCACCTGCATCGGCAACAGCGGTCCGCTGCCCGAGGACATCGCGGCCGAGGTGCGCGATCGCGGGCTCGTCGTGTGCGCCGTGCTCTCAGGGAACCGGAACTTCGAAGGCCGCATCCAACAGGACGTGCGCGCCAACTACCTGGCGTCGCCGCCGCTCGTCGTGGCCTACGCGTTGGCCGGCTCGTTGAACGTCGATCTGACCACCGAGCCGCTCGGGACGGGCCGTGACGGACGTCCGGTGTTCCTCGCCGACATCTGGCCGACCGATGCGGAGATTCAGCAGACAATGCTGACCGCGGTGTCCGCGGAGATGTTTCGCCGGCAGTACGCCACCGTGTTCGATGGCGACGAGCGCTGGCGTCACCTGCCCGTGCCGACCGGCGACCGGTTTGCCTGGGACGCGGATTCCACCTACGTCCGTCGTCCGCCCTTCCTCGAGGGCATCACGCGTGAGCCGGCGCCGCTCGCCGACATCCGACAGGCTCGGGTGCTGGCGGTGTTGGGCGACAGCATCACGACGGATCACATCTCGCCGGCCGGTGCGATCAAGACCGACAGCCCGGCCGGAAAGTACCTCATCGCGCACGGTGTCTCGCCGAAGGACTTCAACTCGTACGGCTCGAGGCGCGGCAACCACGAAGTGATGATGCGCGGGACGTTCGCCAACGTCCGCCTGAAGAACCAGCTCGCGCCCGGGACGGAGGGCGGGTGGACGACCTATCAGCCCGGCGGCGAGGTCATGACGATCTTCGACGCGTCGATCAAGTATCGCGAGGCGGGCATCCCGACCGTCGTCCTGGCTGGCAAGGAGTACGGCGCGGGCTCGTCGCGCGACTGGGCCGCGAAGGGGCCGATGCTGCTCGGCGTGAAGGCCGTCATCGCCGAGAGCTTTGAGCGCATCCACCGCAGCAACCTCGTGAACATGAGCGTGCTGCCGCTCGAGTTTCCCGCGGGGACGACGGCCGCGTCATTGGGGCTCACCGGGCACGAGGCGTACGACCTCGAGGGATCCGGTCCGGCGGTCGCGCTGCGCGGACAGGTCGCGGTCCGCGCCCATCGCGCCGACGGTTCCACCGTGACGTTCCAGGCGCGTGTTCGTATCGACACGCCCGAGGAACTCGCCGCCTTCAAGCATGGAGGCATCCTCCCGTACGTCGCCCGTCGTCTCGCGACCGTCTGACCGTCCCCATCCCTATTCACCCTTTCACGCATTGCCCCATTCGGTGATTTCCTCCGAAACGGTCAAGGCCCGGGCGCGCGAGGTCGGGTTCGACGCGTGTGGCATCGCGCGCGCTGACCGCTTTCCGCGCCTGGCCGCCCTGACGTCGTGGATCGAGCGCGGATGCGCCGGCGAGATGCGCTACCTGGCCGAGTCGCTCGATGAACGGCTCGACCCGCGCCGCTTCCTGCCGACGGCGCGCGCCGTCATCTCCCTCGGATGCGTCTACAACGCCGCGTCGGCTCGGGAGAGCGGCGAGGCCCCGCTTGGCACGGCCCTGGTCGCGCGCTACGCGCGGGGCGACGACTACCACGACGTGCTCCGCACGCGCCTGCGTGCACTCGTCTCGTGGATGGCCGACGCCGCCGGGCCGGGTCTCGAAGCGCTGTCATGCGTGGACGACGGGCCCGTGCAGGAGCGCGTGCTCGCCGAGCAGGCGGGTCTCGGGTGGATCGGCAAGAACACCTGCCTGATCAGCCCGTCGCTCGGGTCCTGGATGTTCCTCGCAGAGATTCTGACGAACGCGGACCTCGCGCCCGATGCGCCGGCGGTGGATCAATGCGGCACGTGCACGCGCTGCCTCGAGGCGTGTCCGACCGGAGCACTCGTGGAGCCGTACATGCTCGACGCAACCCGCTGCCTGTCGTACCTCACGATCGAAGTGCGTGGCGCCGTTCCCGAGCCGCTGCGACCCGCCATTCGCCGCGAGGTGTTTGGCTGCGATATCTGTCAGGACGTGTGCCCGTGGAACCGTCGCGCCGCGACCAGTGACGACCCGGCGTGGCAGGCGCGAACGGGGACCGGTCCCGCGCCCATTCTCGAGTGGTGCCGCCGCTCCGACGAGGATTGGCGGGCCGAGTTGAAGGGGAGCGCGATGCGCCGCGCCGGACTCCGTCGCGTGCGGCGATCGCTGGCCTACGCTGCCTCGTCGCTCCCGCCGGTCGACCGGGAAGCCGCCCTGGCGGCGCTCGAGGCGCATCCGTCGGGCCATGACACCCTCGTCGCCGATGCGGTGGCCTGGGCGCGTGGCGTCACGCGTCCATAGCGATAAGATCGCAGTATGTCGTCGCTGGCGCCGGCGCTGCTGCTGTCGATGCCGCAGCTCACCGATCCGAACTTCGCCAAGTCCGTCGTCCTGCTCTGCGAGCACGAGGCAGAGGGAGCGTTCGGGCTGGTCGTGAATCGGCCATCGGAGATTTCGGCGGCGGCCGCCGTCAACATGCATCCGCCGATCGATGCGCCGAACGATCTGCCGCTGCTCATCGGCGGGCCGGTCGAGCCCCAGCGCGGCTGGATCCTCACGGCGCAGGCGCCCGACGGGATCGAGCACCGCGAACTCGGGGCGGGTCTGTACCTCTCGGCCTCACCCGTCCTGCTGCGCCGCGCCTTGACGTCGCGGCCGACGCCGCGCCGGACGCTCGTGCTCGCGGGGTTTGCCGGCTGGGGCCCCGGGCAGCTCGATGCCGAGCTCCACGAGTCGGCCTGGCTCATCGCGCCCGTCGATCTCGATTTGATCTTCGAGATCCCGCAGGCCGCGTCGTGGGAGATGGCGATTCGACGACTCGGCGCCGATCCCCATCTGCTCCAAATGGGTCACGGCGTCCACTGAGGGCGCCGACAACTCGCTATCTGCCGGTCAGCCGAACGTTCTGGATCTTCTTTTCTCCCTCGTGGAGCGCCACGGCGATGGACGCCGCTGACACTTCGTCGAGAAACGACGGGTCGCTCGCCTCGCCCGGCGCGACGTCCACGACCGCGGCAAGCCGGTAGTCGCCTGCTGGCACGTCGGTGATGACGAACTGTCCATCCGTGCCAGGACGGGCCGTCCGGACGCGCCGTGTCGAGGCCCACACGGCGCGGTCGGCTGGGAAGAGCACGATCGTGAAGTCGGTCGCCGGGCGTCCGGAGGCGTCCTCGAGATGGCCGGAGACCTCCTGCGTCTGGTTCGTGAATGTGACGGTGGCGTTCGAAATGTCCTCGTTCGGCGCGACGTCGAACGGTACATCCAGCACGTCGTGCCCCTTGAGCATCGCCGACTTGGCCGTCCAGGTCGCTTGGGGACTGGTGAGCGACGCCGTCAGCCGGTACCGGCCAGGGACGACGCCGGTCAACGTGAAGTGTCCGGCCGCATCGATCGTGGGAAACGCCCCGCCCATTTTCACGCCGCCGGTCGTCGTCGCCGAGTCGAGCGAGAGCCGGGCTCGGGTCAGGTCCGGCGCGCCGACATCGACGCCCTCGACGGCGATGCGGCCCGAGATCGTCATGCCAGGCTGCAGAGTCACAGTCACGCCTGACACGTTCTCGCCGTTGATCGAGACGTCGGCCTGTCCCCACAACTGCGGACCCTGTGTGCCGGGCGGCCCAGGCATCTTGATGAAGAAGTCCCCTCGCCCAGACCCGGCATTGGCATTCGCGCCGTTCCCACCCTGGACCGTCGCTCGCGCGGTGATCGTGTACTGACCCGGCGCGACGCCCGTGAACGAAAACCTTCCGTCCGGACCGGGCACGACGCGATTGAACGAGATCCTCATGGCCCCGGTTGACGCCGCGTTGCCCGCCATGAGCAGGAGCTGCACGCTCGGCGGCGGCACGCCGGGCGGCGTGACGACGACACCGTCGATGTGGGCTGTGCGAACGAGCTGCATCGCCAGGTCGATGCCGCCTCGCTCCTCGCCGGCTGCGAGCGTGAGCGTCGTCGCGTTGGTCGGCACCGTCGTGCCGGAGTAGTAGACATTGGCGTAGGCGACCGTCACCGGGTCTGGCGGCCGGGCGGGCGGATTCGCGGCGGCCGCGTTCGCGGCTTGAATCGCCTGGCGCACGGACTGGATGTCCGCCGGCGTCATCTGACGGATGTCGCCGCCCTCCAGCGGCCGGGGCGAGGCCGAGATCACGTACTCGCCAGCCGGCAGCCCGAAGATGCGGTAGGCGCCGCGATCGTCGGTCTGGTCGCTCGTGGGGCCGCCGGTCTGAACGACCGGGACGAGCGTACGCTCGCCGTCGACCACGCGATACTGCGAGACTCGCACGATGACGCCCGGGATGGGCTGGCCGTCGTCGGTCACCGTGCCGGTGATGACCGCGCCGCGGGCCATCGTGATCGTCAGGTTCGACATCTGCTGGCCGTCCGACAGGGTGATCGGGGTCGCAGGCCGGTCGTACCGACGCGCACCGTACGGGGCCCGAACGTAAGCTGGTTTCGTCGCCACGACCACGTACCGCCCGGCCGCGAGGCGCGGCGCCAGGAATTGTCCGTGCGCGTCGGTGTAGACGACGGTCACGAGCTGGCCGTCCGCGGTCGTGACGGAAACCGCGGCACGGGCGATCGGAGACGCCTGCTCGGAGACGACCGTCCCCGCGATCGATCCGCGTCCGGCGACCGGCGTCTTCATGGCGTCGCGCACCGCTTGCGGCGCGATCCCGCTCTGGGCGGCAGACACCGCCGCGGCCGTCGCGCAGGCGACCGCCGTCAACGCCCACCTCGCGCGTGGCCTGGACGCGTCGGGCGTGCGGTGGCTTCCGGAGCGCGGCGCTGCCATCAATATCCTCCAGAGGCGCCCGGTGGCACCGTGGTCCGCAGCGTCTGCGTGTGCGTGTCGCCCTCGTTCACACTGATCCGGACCGCTGCCGGCGCGATCGCCGCGAGGAATTGCGGGTCGTTCCACTCGAATGACCCGCTGTCTCTTACCGCGATGACGTAGTAATCACCGGCTGGGACGGACATGGAGTAGGTACCGTCGCCCCTCGGGCGCGTGGTCTTCAGCCGTCGCGGCGAGGGCCCTGAGTCCACCCACAACGTCGCATCCTGAGGAAACAGGATGACCGTGGCCTTGCCGTCCGGGCTCCCCGACGAAGTCGTCACCTCGCCGGTGACGCTCGTGCGCTGGTCCGTGAACGTGATGGCGACATTCTCGACGTCCGCGTCGCGCAACTCGACGGGCGCGTCGGAGATATCGCGGTTGTCCAGCATCGCGCCCCGAAGGACCCATCCGGCCGGCGCGTCGACCCGCAACACATACTTGCCCGCTGGCACGCCCATCGTCGTGAAGGTACCACTCGGGTCGACACGCCCCCTGACCGGAAACGCGCTGGGCTTGCCGTCGGCCGGAATCAGCGTGACGCCGATTGTCGGGTACTGATCCGGCGTCGGGCGGGTGGCCGATCCAGTGAACTCTACACGGCCGCCTACTCGAATCCCTGGTCGAAGCATGACGGCGAGATCCGTGATGTCGCTCGGGCCGACCGCGACGGGCGCTTCGATCCACATCGTCGGGTCCGTGGGCAGCGGCGGCACCGCATCGCCGGTCGTCTGAATGTCCGACCGGATGACCATGGTGGCGCCACCCAGCTGGAACGTCTGCACGTTGCCGCCGGGGGCACCGCGCGGGCTCTTCACGGCGCGCAAGAAATACTGGCCAGCCGGCACCCGAGTGAACTGGAAGTGCCCGCTCGTGTCGGTGAGGGCGTTCGCGGTTTCGATCGGCGACACGAGGTCGCCCGCGTCGGCCGGCTGCAAGGTGAGAAGCGTCGAGACGGCAGGTCCGGTCGAGTCCATGAGCGTGCCCGACACGTCGACCGTCCGCACGGCCTTGATCGTGAAATCCACCGCCGCGTGCTCTTCGCCGGGCTTGATCGTCACGACATCAGCCCGTGCCGCGGTGAGAGCCGATGGATAGTAGGTCGTCTGATACCAGAGCTCATGGCCGTCGTCGGTGAATCCCGCGGGGCCGAGGCCGGCCGACGAATCTGATTGAACGGTCGTGAACCTGCCGCTGGCCCCGCCACCCGACACGCTGTAGGTCGCACTGAAGGTCGCCCCGCCCCCTCCTCCGGACGGCGGAGCCGGCAGGGGCAAGTCGAGTCCGGGGAGCAGCATCATGGCTTTGATCGGCGTCGGCGGCGTCATGGGCAGGACCACGACGTACTCGCCCGGCACGAGCGAGCCGACGCGATACATGCCCCGGTCGTCGGTCGTGCTGCTGCCGCTCACCTGCAACTGGCGCTTGCCGGCGACGACGGTACGTGCGAGGACGCGGACAGCGGCCCCGACGACGGGCTCGCCGGACTCGTCGAAGACAGCGCCCGCGATGGTGCCAAGCTTCCACAAGGGCAACGTCACGTCGGTGACGCGCTGGCCGTCCGTCACTTGCAGCGCCTGCGACGGGCCGTTCGGCCGCAGCCGCCCGTACGCGCCGTCGCTGTAGCCGGGTTTGCTGGCGGTGACGGAGAAGCCGCCCTTGGGGACGTCCCGGAACGCGTACCGGCCGTCGCTGTCGGTGAGCACGCGGACCGGAATCGATCCGGGCACCATGAGGGTCACGAGGGCATTGGCAACGGGGCGAGTCGAGACGCCGTCGATTGCCTGACCGTAGATGAGGCCGGTGCCGGTCTCGAGGGGTTTCGCCGACGCGTTCTCGGCGTCCGGCAACACCGGCATCATCGGCACCGGTCCGGATCCACCGGTGACGATCATCGTCTGTTGCGCCCGAAGTCCGATAGCCAGAGTCGCGAGGACGGCGGCGGTGGACACGAGCCGGAGCGGGACGCGCATGCGGAACTCCTTCTGCCTACTGGAGCTTAGACGCAGGGGTGGGGGCGCGGTCTGCCCTGGTCTTGTTAAGAGTTTGCAAATCGGCGAGCGCCGCTAACAGCCACCGGTAGCCCCGCACCTCGGGTCGAGGCTCGGTCGGCCAGCCTCGAATGATGGCGACGAGAATCCAGAAGCGTTCGGATCGGGCGTCGTGCTTCAAGCCCTGGTCGAGCATCCAGCGCTCGAACGCACGCGTCGGCCTCCGGCCGGCCGCGCGAGCGGACAGCGCGACGAATCGCCGCGTGAGCCGCCGCGATCGCGCGCTCCTGTGCGACTCCTCTCGATCGGCCGCCCGCGCCGCGACGAGCACGAGACTGGCGAGGCGTGCGGTCGCGCGGGGATCGGCGGCGGCGACGTGTGTCCAATACGATCGCCCTTGATCCGCCAGTCGCCGGCCGAAGTCCTCGTCTTGCACGAGGTCGATCAGCTCGACGAGGGCCGACCATTGCCCGTCGGAGAGATCGTCCGGCAGATCCTTGAACGCGACGTCCCAGAGCCTCGATTGCCACGTCACGTCGGCGGGCACGCCGTCGAGATACCGCTCCATCGTCTGCCGCAGCACGGCGCCGCGATCGGCGGCATCGAGCACGGCGACGGCGTGCAGCCGCTCCAAGGCCGCGAGCGCGCTGTCATCGGTGGGCGAGGTTTCGGCGCGGGCGAGCACCGCACGTGTGCGCCGGAGCGTGCGCAGTTTGGCGTCGACCACGCCGAGGTGGGCCCGCAGACTGTGACGGACCGTCTGTCGGCGACCGAGGAGCGCCGAGATCGTCGGCAGGTCGAAGTCGAGCGAGCGGAGCAGGCGAATGACCTCGAGGCGTGCCCGGTCGGTCTCGCGGTACAGGCGGTAGCGCGAATCCGTGCGGTCCGCTGGCGGGAGCACGCCCGTGTCGGAGTAGTGGCGAATCGTCTTCACCCCGATGCCGGTGGCGCGCGCCAGGGCGCCGATGGTCAACAGGCGGGCCATCGCCTGATTCTAGACTCTCCAGTCACTGGAGGCTTTATAAGCAAGGCATGACGAATCCACCCGCCCCGCCGCGCGCCGTCGATGAGTCGGGCGAGCCTGCCGCGCTCGGCACGTTCAACGGGTTCGAGATCTACCCGATGCCGATGTTCGCCACCCTCGCCGTGTCCGATGTGGCAGGCCTCTCAAAGTGGTATCAGGACGCGCTCGGCTTCGGCGTGGTGTTCACGATGCCGGGACCGGGCGGCGCGCCGAGTCTTGTGCACTTGCGCCGGCGGAAATACCAGGACGTGCTCGTGGTGCCGGCCGCGGCCGGCGCCGTCGCTCCGGCGCCGGGCCTCAGCATCAGTTTCCAGGCCGACGGGGAGGTCGCGGCGTTGGCGGAACGGGCGCGGGCCGTGCCGGCCGTCGGCGCCGCCGCGATCGTCGGCCCGATCGATACGCCCTGGAACACGACGGACCTGCGCGTGACCGACCCGGCCGGCCATCGCCTTGTATTCACGAGCCGGCGCGCGAATGCCGATCCGGACGAGACTGCCCGCTGGGCCGCTATGATGGATGCGGCGCGGCAGAAGGCCTGAACGATCGTCGGCGTCTGCCGGCGCCGCCGCGCCGTGCGAGAATCACGGCGGCCATGCGCCTCTCCGAGCAACCGCGCGTCGCCGGTCTCGTCATCGGCCTTGTCGTGGGCACGGCTTCGTGGGCGGGGAACGCCGCTCGGACGAACCTGGGCATCATCTCGGCCTTTCCTGACCTGCTGACGGTCGCCGCCGTCCCGCTTGCCCTGTATTTTTTCGTGCGCGCGCGTGCGCGCGTCGCCCACCCGCCCGACCTGCGATCGATGCGCCGCCTGGGCTGGTCGGTGGTGAATACGGCCGCGATCGTGCTGGCGGTCTTTCTGGCGAGCGTCTTGGGTTTCTGGTTCAATCAGCTCGACGGTCTGCTCGTGACCTCGACGCTCGTCGGGGCGGTCGTGGTGACGGTCGGCCTGGGCTATGCCAGCGTGGAAGTGTGGGCGCGCCTGCTGCTCGGCGCGCACGGAGGAGAGCATCGATGATTGTGACCACAGGCAACGACGTCGCGGGTCGATCGATCGTCGGCTACATCGGCATCGTCCGGGGAATCGTGGTCCGATCCCCGTCGATCGGACAGGGCCTGCTCGGCGGCCTCAAGACGATCGTCGGCGGCAACATCGAATCGTACGCGGAAGTCTGCGAAGATGCCCGCGAGGAAGCTTACGAGCGAATGGTCCGCCATGCCGAGGAGCATGGCGCGAACGCCGTCGTCGCGTTTCGCTACGACGCCACGGAGTTCTCGCAGGGCGTGACCGAGGTGCTGGCCTACGGGACAGCGGTCAAGCTCGCCTAGGGAGCGCGCTGACGTGCGATGCATCGGCTCGGGCTTCGTCGCGGCGGTCGTTGGCGCGGTCGCGCTGTCGGCCAGCGCGCCGCCACCTCCCGCCAGCGATTCGGCGGAACAGCGTGCGGCTCGCTTCTTCGAGTCCATCCGCCGGTCGCCGCCCGAGGAATGGGCCTTTCTGCGGGAGATGCCCAAAGGCGGAGACCTGCACAATCACCTGAGCGGCGCGGTCTACGCGGAGTCGTACCTCAACTGGGCGGTCGACGCGGGCTTGTGTCTCGAGACCCGCACGTTCGTCCTGTCCCCGCCGCCGTGCGACCCGAAGCGCGATCAGACGCTGCTCTCGGCAGACCTCGCCGACACGTCTCGGAATGTCTACCGGGAGGCGATTGACGCGTGGTCCATGCGGAACTGGACGCCCTCGCACGAGAGCGGCCACGATCATTTCTTCGACACGTTCGGAAAGTTCGGCTTGGCCGGCAGCGGCAAGACCGGCGCGATGCTCGCGGAGGTGGCCGCGCGAGCCGCGCGCGGCCATGTGAGCTACCTCGAGCTGATGATCACGCCGGACAACGGTGAGGCGGCAGGCGCTGGTTTCGCGGCGGGCTGGACCGGCGACGCGGCTGCGACGTTGGACGTCCTCGCCCCGCACCTCGTCACCGCGGCCGCCGACGCCGTGTCGACGCTGCGCGCCGCGGAGGCCGACAAGGACCAGAGGCTCGGGTGCGGCACGACCACGCCCGATCCCGGATGCGCCGTCACGGTTCGGTGGATCTACCAGGTCCTGCGGGCCATCCCGCTGCCTTCGGTCTTTGCCCAGCTCGCGCTCGGGTTTCGGCTGGCGAGCGATCCCGCTTCTCTCGTCGTGGGGCTGAACATGGTGCAGCCGGAGGACAGCCCCGCATCTATGGCCAATTTCGGTGCCGAGATGCGGATGATCCAGGCCTTGCGCGCACGTTATCCCCGGGCGCACGTGACGCTGCACGCCGGCGAACTCGCGCCGGGCCTCGTCCCGCCCGAAGGCCTCAGCTTTCATGTTCGTGACTCGGTCGAAATTGCGGGCGCCGAGCGCATCGGTCACGGCGTCGACGTCATGCACGAGACCGACGCGACTGGACTCCTCGACGAAATGGCTGCTCGTCGGGTGCTCGTCGAGATTTGCCTGACGAGCAACGAGGTCATCCTCGGGGTGAGCGGTCGCGATCATCCGCTCGCGATGTACCTGCGGCATGGCGTGCCGGTCGCGCTCGCGACCGACGATGAAGGCGTCTCGCGCGGAGACTTGCCGGCTGAATTCGTCAAGGCCGCCGACGACCAGCAGCTCGGCTATCAGGATCTGAAAGCCATGGCGCGCGCGAGTCTGGAGTTCGCGTTTCTCCCCGGCGCGAGCCTCTGGCGCGATCTTCGTCGCCTCTTGCCCGTCCCCGAGTGCTCGGGCGCCTCACTGGGCCAGCCGACGCCAGGCGCGGCGTGCCAGGCTTTTCTCGACCGGAGCGAGAAGGCGCGCCTGCAGTGGGATCTCGAACGACAGTTTGGGGCGTTCGAGAAAAAATTCTAGCGCATGCACCGCCCCTACTTCGCGGTGACGGCCTCCAGGTTCAGGCGCTTCGCCTCGACGTTGAACGCCGCGAGGTCGGTGGCAATCACACGCTGCAGGCGATCCGTCTCGCCTTTCAGCTCCACTTTGAGATCCGCGAACACGACCGGCGCGTTCCCGATCGGTTTGCCGTCCCCGTGGTCGATCATCTCGAGAAGAGAGCCGAGGCGATTGTTCGTCTTGATGGGGAAGTTCAACGGATCCTGACCCGCCTCGTTGCGCACCTGGTAGATGTCGCCCTCCACGGCGCCGAGGTTGGTCGTCAGCCGATCGCCGGCGGCCTTGAGGCCCGCGTCCTGCGACTTCGACAGCCGATCCGCGACTTGGGTCTTCATGTGTCGGATGTCGATCACGGCCTGATTCGCTTCGCTCACCTTGTCGCGCACCTGGATCGCCAGGTCGAATTGCTCCTGAAGGTCGGCGTCGGTGACGTCCTTGTAGAGCGGGTGGCGCTTCACGACGAGCGGCTGCGTCTGGGTGACGCCGTCGACGGTCATGCGCACCTGGTACGTGCCCGGCGCCCCGAGCGGTCCGGTCGTGCCGCCGCCCCACAGGATGTCGTTGGGGAAATTCACGGCGTTCGCGTACCGCAGGCTCCAGCTGACGCAGTTCAGCCCCATGGCCGTCGGCGCCGGATCCGGACCGGTCGGTCCGCCCCCGCGCCCGCCGCCACGTCCCCCGAACCCTCCGCCACCCGCGCCCGGCGCGCAGCCGCCGCCGCCCGAAGAAACGGGTTGAGTGCCGCCGCCCGCGCCGGCCCCCCGCGCGCCGCCCCCGCGCCCGCCACCGGCATCCGCGGCCCCTGCGCTCGGCGCGTTCGAGAACGCGTGGGCGACGTTGCCTTTGGGATCGATGATGTCGATCGTGAGCGACAGCGGCGGCTGCTTCACCCAGTAGGCAATGGTCGCGCTCGTGGCCGACCGGATCGCGTCGTTGGGCTTGAAAAGATACACGGACCTCGCGTTGGCGACCGCCGCGCCGTACTGGCGAAGGGGTCCGATGTTGTCAAGGATGTAGAACCCGCGGCCGTGCGTGGCGATCGTGAGGTCGTTGGCCTCGACCCAGATGTCCGAGATCTGCACGTCCGGAAGGTTCAGCGACAGCGACCGCCACGTGTCCCCGTCGTCATACGAGTAATAGACGCCGTGCTGGGTCCCCGCGTAGAGCAGGCCGCGGCGGGTCGGGTCCTCGCGCACCGAGTGCGCGTAGTCGGTCGGCCCCAGCCCGTTCACGATCTTCGTCCACGTCTTGCCGAAGTCGTGCGTGCGGAAGATGTACGGCCGTTGATCGTCGAGGAGCGGCTTCTTCACCGCCACGTAGGCCGTGCCCGCGTCGAATTTCGACGCGTCGATGATGCTCACCCGGCCAAGATCCGGCATGTCTTTCGGCGTGACGTTCGCGAACGTCTTGCCGCCGTCGCGCGTCAGGCTCACGATGCCGTCGTCCGAACCCGTCCAGATGACGTTGACGTCCGTTTTGCCAGGGCCGATCGCAAAAACGGTCGCGTAGACCTCCGGGCTGTTCATGTCGTGCGTGATCGGACCGCCCGAGTCGCCCATCGTCTTCGGGTCGTGGCGGCTCAGTTGGTCGCCGCCGAGCTTGTCCCACGTCTGGCCGCCGTTCGTGCTTCGCCAGAGATGCTGCGTGCCGGTATAGAGCACGTGGGTGTCGACCTGCGAAAAGATGATCGGGAACGTCCACTGGATGCGCTCGACGAGGTCCTTCGATGGCTGGCCGGAGAACTCGAGCGGGTAGGGTCCGACTTCGCGGTCCTCACCGGTGCGGCGGTTGATCTTCGTCAGGAACGACCCGTTGTTGCCGCCGGCATAGAAGATGTCCGGGTCGTTGGGATCGGGCGCGATGTAGCCGGGCTCCGCGCCGCCGGCGTTGTACGTATCGGCCAGCGGATCGGCGGCAGCCCCGCCGCCGGCGCCCCGGCCACCGCCACCGCCCCGGCGGCCGCCCGCGCCGCTCAGCCCCGCGGTGCTCGGCACGCAGATCGTGCTCGAGTCCTGCTGGGCGCCGCACACGTGATACGGCACGTGCGCCGTCGTGATCACGTGGTAGAACTGCCCGGTGGGATACGCGCGCGACGACCACTGTGGCTGCGTGAGCGCCGTGTAGGTTTCGGTGCCGCCGCCGTCGTTCGCGTACATGAAGTGGTTCGAGTCGTCAGGATCGATCCAGATGTCGTGCGAGTCGCTGCCGCCGAACTGG
>Ga0070732_10000989_pt1 | contig 15996 bp, 10 predicted proteins | sample Coa_R1_5_FD_66449 | JGI IMG/M metagenome (GOLD analysis project Ga0070732, IMG submission 66449) | Surface soil microbial communities from Centralia Pennsylvania, which are recovering from an underground coalmine fire - Coalmine... | ecosystem: Environmental > Terrestrial > Soil > Unclassified ...
TAGTGCCTTGGCTGGATTTGCATGGCTCCTCTCCCTCTGAGCAAGGGTGGCAGAGGCAGGGGCCGCGGGCCGCTCAGGGCTGATTCTCGGGGATCAGGCGCTCGACGATGACCACGTCCAGCCACCTGCCGTCGAGGCGCCCGTGCTTCTCGTAGGTGCCGACCACCCGGAAGCCGCAGGCGCGGCAGAGCGCCAGGCTGGCGGTGTTGAACGGGAAGATCCGCGACACCAGCTTCCAGTAACCGAGCCGCGCCGCCTCGCGGATCAGCGCCTCGAGCAGCAGGCGCCCCAGGCCATGGCCGCGTGACGCGCGGTCGAGGTAGATCGAGAACTCGCCGATCCCGCCGTAGCAGGGGCGCGGGCGGTACTCCGTGATCGCCGCCCACCCTGCCACGGCGCCCTCGTGCTCGACGACCAGCGTCGGGTGGCGCGCGGCCGCCGCCGGCCCTGCCAGCCGCCGCGCCATGTCGGCCGCCGTGCGCGGCGCCGTCTCGAAGGTGGCGCCGCGCTCGGCGATCCCCTGGTTGTAGATCTCCGCGATGCGCGGCGCGTCCGTGGCGGCCGCCGCCCGGACCGCCGGCGCGGGCCTGGTGTCCATGCGCTCGCTTCCCTCTCCCCGTCCGCGGGCTCGCCGGCAGCGCGCATCAATATATCCGAGGAGACCGCGCCGCGCGCGAACGCGCGCGGCCGCTGGATGCCAGGCCCTCCGCGCTCAGTTGCAGGGGAAGTTACCGATCACGTCATAGGGCGTGATCGTTCCCCAGCCCCCGGAGTAGGTGGGACAGTAGTAGCGGTAGCCGACCACCGTCTGGTGGGCGGCATTGTTGTAGTAGGTGAAGTCGTGTCCCGTCTTCGTCGCCGCCGACGCCGGCGAACCATTGAAGACGCCCAGCAGCAGCAGGGCGAGGCACGTCCCCAGCACCAGCGCGAGCAGCAGTCGGCGACGGTTACCCGAGGCATGAAGCATGGCGAACCTCCGATCGAGTCGAGCGGGATCGGCATCCCGCGCTTGCAGGCAGCGGCACCGGCCGGCGCCCACCCATGCGCCGTCCCGGCACCCGCGCGGCGGCCGCCGCGGCCACGTCCTGTCCTGCTAGAGAAGGTGCCCACCGCGCCTTGCCCGGAGACGCGGCGGCACGCTCGAGATTTCACCTTCCTTCACGGCCCGCTCGATCGCCGGCGGCCTGCCCGACCGGCCTTCGGGCTCGAGGCGTCGGGACGAGCAGACAATGGTAGTAGGGCAAGCCGTTCTCGTCGCCACTGGCCTTGTCAGCGATTCTGCCTTTATCCTCCTATCGTCTAGTAGTATTGCCGATATCGTATTGATAGACATTTTTTCGTCAAGCTGACTCGACTCTCCCGAGGTGGCAGTATCTTGTCTGCACAGAGACGCGTGCAAATTGACTAGACACTTTTCATTATGGCATCGTAATAACGCTATAAGCTTGACACGCTGCGAATTAAGCTACAGGCTTGCAGAAGTTTTGGAGAGCAGCGGTCACGCAGCCCGGGCCTCGACGCGAGCGCCCGAGAAGGGGAGATGTGTGTCTTGCACACGGGCGAAGAGCTGCGGGCGGCATCAGGCGCGGTCATGGGGGCCGGCAACGGGAGAGGGGTGGCGTGGGCCGCGCGCCTGCGGCCGCGGGTCTCCGCCGGGGGTGTTCGCCCCGCCGTGGCGCGCGTGCGGCCGCCGCGGCGCGGGGCCCGCCGCCCTCGCCTCGCGGGCCTGCTGACGGCGGTGGCCGCGGGCTGGATGGCGGCCCAGGCCGGCATGCTCGCCGCCCAGTCCCCGTCCTCCTGCCCCCAGGACGCCTCGTACTCGGCCTCCTTCAGCGTCCAGTGCAGCGGGCTCGCTTGCACGTTCACGAACACGTCCGCTCCGGTGCCGAGCGGCTTCGTCAGCCTCGAGTGGGACTTCGGCGACGGCAGCTTCCAGGCCGGCCCCGCCGCGTCCAACAGCCCGTTCACCTACACCTATGGGGCGTACGGCACCTTCCTGGTCACGATGACGCTGACCGCCGGCGACGGCCAGGTGGCCGTCGCCACCGGCAGCGTGAGCTTCGCCGCTCAAGGCCAGCAGCCCCCGCCGCTGGCGGCGGACGACGCGTTCACGACGCCCGAGAACACGGTGCTGACGATCCCGATCGCCGAGCTGCTCGCCAACGACCAGCCCGGCGTGACGTTCTACCAGATCAGCCGGTGCGTGCTCTCGCCGGCGGGCGACAGCTGCATCTACCTGCCGCCGACCAACTTCGTGGGCGTCGACAGCCTCCCCTATTCGGTGCGCGACGCGCTGGGCAACGTGGGCACGGCGAACGTCGTGATCACGGTGACGCAGCCGCTGGTCGCGAACCCCGACTCCTTCTCGACGTTCATCGGCGTGCCGATCCAGATCATCAGCGCGCAGCTGCTGGCGAACGACCTGCCGTCGAATGCCATGTTCGTCCGGGCGGAGAACCCGGTCAACGGCAGCCTCAGCTACCTCGGCCAGAACCCGCAGGGGGCGGCGGTCTACCAGTTCACGCCGAGCCTGCAGGGGGTGGGCGTCGGCAGCTTCGACTATCTGATCTCGCTCGACGGCAACCCGCCCTACGCCATGGGGTTCGCCTACATCACCATCACCGACCAGCCGCCCACGGCGGCGTTCACCGTCCAGTGCACGGGCCTGATGTGCACGGTGCACACGACCTCGATCGGCGATCTGCCGCTCGTCACCTATGTCTGGAACTGGGGCGACGGCACGGTGGTGACGCCGCCGCCGCCGAATCCGTGGCTCGATCAGACGCACACCTATGCCCAGTCCGGCCGCTACACGATCACTCTCACCGTCACGGATGCGGCGGGGCTGACGGCCACCCTCGCGCTCGCCGCGGTGGCGAACGCGGCGCCGGTGGCGGCCAACGATAGCGCCACCACGGTCCGGGACACCCCGTACACGATCGACGTGCTCGCCAACGACTCGGACCCGGACGGCGACGCGCTGTCGATCGCCAACGTGAATCTCTCGGCGTACCCGGGTGCTTCCTACGCCATCGTCGAGCTTGCCAGCGGCCGATGGGGCCTGACGGTGACGCCGCCGAACGCCTTCGTTGGCACGATGATGTTCACGTACCAGGCATGCGATGTCTTGGGCGCCTGTTCCGCGCCGGCGACCGTCACCCTCGCGGTGACCGCGGCCGCCGTGAATGCGCTCGGGGATCAGTTCTACTGCCCGCAGAACGGCTCGCTCCAGATCCCGGTCGCGACGCTCCTGGCGAACGACTACCAGGTCCACGGGGTGAAGCTGGGCATCGCGAGCTACGACAAATCGATCCTCATGGGCAACCTGACCTGCACGACCACGGTCTGCACCTACACCCCGCCGCTCAACGCCGCGGGCTACACCCTGTTCCGCTACACGATCTCGGACGGCACCAACCAGGATACGGCGCCGGTGCGGATCTACGTCGGCGTGCCGGACCAGGCGCCGACCGCGAAGGACATCTTCCTCACCACGGCATGGAACAGCCCCGTGACGTTCACGATCGACGACCTTGCCTTCCAGGCGGCGGCCGACAACGACGGCGACACCCTGACGATCGGCGTCCCCAGTCAGAAGACGGCCTACGGGACCCTCGTCTGCTCGACGCCGATGTACACCTGTACCTACACGCCGAACACCGGCTACGCGGGGACCGACCGCTTCGCCTACACAGCCAGCGACATGATCAACCCGCCGGTGACGGCCTCGATCAACGTCCTGACGCTGCCTCTCCCGACGCCGACCTTCGACACCCGGGGAGGCGTGGTCGTCACCGGCGTCAACCAGCCGACCTTCGTGGGTGGCGGGGTCCTGGCGAACGACTATCTCCCGAACGGCGGTCCGGAGACGGTCACGTCCTTCAGCACCTCGGGGCTCATCGGCTCGCTCGGCTGCGGTGGGAGCGGCTGCACCTACACGCCGCCGCCCTCCTTCCAGGGCACGACCGCGTTCACCTACACCGCCAACGACTCGCACGGCGCGACCGACTCCGCCGTGGTCAAGATCTGCGTCGGCTGCACCAATCACCCGCCGGTGGCCGTGCCGCAGACGCTCTCGACGCCCAAGAACACGGCGTTGAGGTTTTCGGTCTTCCAGCTGATGCAGAACAACTACGATCCCGACAACGACCCCCTGACGGTCAGCGTCTACACGGTCACCGCCAAGTTGGGCGCCTTGAGCTGCGGCACTCCCAACTACTGGTGCACCTACACGCCGAACGCGAACACGACGGGCGCCGACGTCATCACCTATGCGCTGGGCGACGGCACCACCACGGTGACCTCGACCGTCACCATCGACATCACGGAGCCCCCGAGATGAGAACGCTCGTGAAGATCTCCCTGACGGCCTTGCCGGCATGGCTCCTGGCCGCCGGTGCCCTCTCGGCGCAGCCGACGACGCCCTCGGCCCTGGTGCCGTGCGCCTTCGCTCGGCCCGAGATCGCCGCGGCGATGGGGGTCGAGCTGCAGCAGGCGGATGCAGCGGACATGACGATCCCCGTCGGGCGGGACGTCGGCTGCCTCTACAGCGTCAAGGGCAGCGACTTCGTCTTCGGGGTGCGGCAGACCTGGGATTCCACCCGGCCCGCCAACCGGGCGCCGGGCGGGAGCACGCCGGGCCATCGCCAGCTCGTCGGCGACCCCGACGGCGCGGTGTACACGAGCGATGCGGGGAACGGCAGCGGCGGCGAGCTGGTCTACATCCGCGGCAAGGTCCAGACCCGCGTCTTCTGGCACGGCGGCAACCTGACCGACGCCGAAGGGTTGCAGCGCCTGCTGAAACTGCGGCGGGTGCCGTAGGAAACCGGGACATGGATCGGGCGCGGAGGAATCGCGACATGCAAGGCGGCAGGCAGGCTGGGAATCTCGATCTCGCCGGGCGGGGAACGACCTTGCGCCGATGGCTCGGCCGGTCTCTGGTCACGGCCGTCGCGGGGTGGTGCTGCCTGGCGGGCGCCCTTCCCGCATCTGCCCAGCATCCCAACGTGGCGCGCGGCTTCAGTCCCTCCGGGATGTTCGACGTCGGCGGCCTCGACGTGGTGAACGGCTTCAACGGCAACCTGGTGATCACGATCCCGATCGGGCTCAAGTACCCGGTCGGCGGCCTGATGGGCAGCTATTCGTTCTCGCTGGTCTACAACAGCAACGTCTGGAAGCACGTGATCGTGCCCGAAGGAGGCGGGATCGAGGCCACCGACGCGATCTCCGATCCGGTCGCCAACGCCGGCCTGGGCTGGAGGTTCTCGCTGGGCCGCGTCGGCACCGGCTTCGGCATCAGCGGCTTCGAGGCGCCGGTCAACAACGAGCAGGATGACTATTACGCCCCGGACGGCAGCGAGCGCTATCTTTTCGGTGCACCCGGCGACCCGGCATGGTTCTCGACCGACGGCGGCTACCTGCGGTTCTTGACCGGTGCGCAGGAGCTCGACTTCCCCGACGGCATGCGCCACAGCTTCAGCGGCGACGGCTATCCGCTGAGCATCGTGGACCAGCTCGGCAACGGCCTGAACATCAGCTACGTGCGATTCCCGGCGCCGAACCAGGACCTCTACAGCGAATGGGACATCCAGGACACCTCGGGCCGCATCCATCACGTGTACTTCCGGCTGACGGGCTACACGGGCAACGAGCAGCGAGCGGTGGTGGACCACATCGACCTCGCGACCTTCGGCGGCGGGGTCGCGACCTATACTTTCCTGTACAACGGCGAGATGACGCCGGGAGAGGGGACCCAGACGGTCCAGATGACCGGCGCCGGCACCATGGACCCGGCGGGCTGGAACCCGCGGGTGTTCCTGCTGACCGAGCTCCTGCTGCCGGCGGATGCCTCGGGGTACCGCGCGAGCTACCGGATGCCGATCGCGAGCTACCAGGCACAGCACTCGAACCCGGACGATCATCCGGGGCCGATCAACGGCATGACCTTCCCGACCGCCGGGTCGGCGACGTGGACTTACGCGATCCTGCCCATGCCGCAGCCCACCAGCAGGAAGGCGCCGCTCAACACGATCTGGAGCGAAGCACTGGCCGTCGCGACCCGCAGTCTCTTCGACGCGGACGGCAGGCGGATCGGCGACTGGACCTACTCCGGCACCCCGGTGAGCGGCGGTCCCGGCAACGAGGTCACGCGGACGCTGAGCTTCCCGCCCGCCGACCCGAGCTCGGGCACTCCCGGCCACCGCGTCGTCACCTATTACTCGACCTGCGTCCACGCTACCTGCTTCGGCGGCGGCAGCGTTCCCGACACCTATGCCATCGACTACGGGCTGCCCTTCTCGCGCCTGCAGCCCGACGACGGCACCGGGACCCGCTTCCTCTCGCAGCAGATCTTCGAGGAGGGAGCCTCGAACCCGATCCGCAGCGTCTACGTGACCTACGAGAACGATGGCAACTCCTTCGGCAACGACGAGCCGATCTACGCCAACCAGCGCCAGCAGTCGGAGCGCACGTTCTATCTCGACGACGCCCTGGGGACGGCGAGGACCAACACTTGTCAGACCCAACCGAGTGCCTGCAGCAGCGTGACGACCGACTCCTCCGACTACGACGGCTTCGGGCATTATCGGCAGCAGACGGCGAGCGATACCCTCGGCAACGGCACGCCGCACGTCGAGAGGACGGAGTGGAACCAGTTCCTGCCTGGCCCCCCCGCCAACGGCCAGCCCTGGATCCTGAACACCTACACCTACAAGGTGCAACAGGAAGGTCTCGGCGTCGAGCGGCAGGAGGCCTTCTTCGAGAACGGGACGGGATTCCTGCAGTGCTCGCGGCGCCTCAAGAGCGGCGCGGCCCGGGGCGTGCACGACGTCGTCGTCACCGGCGACCGCGACGCGGCGGGCAACGTCCTGGTCGAGAGATGGTTCGGCGGCGACACGGGCACCGTGTCGACCGCGGTCACCTGCCCCGGGGGCAACGACGTTCCGGCCTACACGGCGAATCACACCTATGCGAGCGGCGCCCGCAGCACGACGACGGTCCAGCTGGCGGCGGGCCAAACGCTCTCGCTGCTGAACCTGGCGATCGATCCGGGCAGCGGCCTGCCGAGCATGTCGACAGACCCTGCGGGAGTGCCGACGACCTTCACCTACGATGCCATGGGACATTTGCTGACGACGAGCCCGCGCGGCGACGCGACCACGACGGTGACCTACCAGCTCGGCGACAACACGCCGCCGCGCGTCACCCGCATCGTCGGGCCGGGGCAGGGGCTCGAGCAGGAGACCTGGCAGCTCGACGGGCTCGGCCGGACGGTCCAGCACGCGGTCACGCTGCCCGGCGCCCTGCCGCCGGCCACGACGACGACGAGCTACGACGCGCTCGGCTGGAAGCTGCTGGTCAGCGAGCCGTCGAGCGCCCTGGGGACCCTGTTCCAGGGCTACGACGCGTTCGGACGGCCGGGCAGCGTGACGACCGCGGATGGCAAGTCCACCTCCTACGGCTACACGGGAGCCCGCCAGGTCTCCCGCACCGGCCATGTCCAGCAACAGACCCAGATGAGGGACGCGAACGGCAACCTGGCCTGGGTCACCGGCGAGCTGGCGGCGATCACCCGGGAGACCTATGACGGCAGGGGGCGTCTGGTGGAGGTGCTGGACCCGAACGGCACGCGGACGCACTACCACTACGATGTCGGCGGCAGACTGCTGGCCGTGCTGAGCGCGGCGAGCGCGGGCAGTCAGTCCCGCACCTTCCAGTACGACGGCCGCGGCTTCCTGGTGCGGGAGGTGAGCCCGGAGGGGGGAGCGGTGAGCTACCGCTACGACGCACGGGGCAACGTGACCCAGAGGAGCGACGCCACGGGCTCGGCGTTCTCGCTCTACGATCCGGCCGGCCGGCTGCTGGCGGTGGACACCACCGCCGGCGGCTCCTCCATGCATCTCAGGAAGCTCGAGTACGACACCGCCGCGAACGGCACCGGCAAGCTGGCGACCGCGCACGCCTACAACTGGCGCTCCGCCGACTCCTGCGCCGTGCCCTACGAGGTCCGCCAGGACATGTCGTACGATCCCAACCATGGGCGGCTCGCCGCGGAGACGACGACACTGCTCCATGGCAGCTCGCTCGAGTCCTGGATGCAGTCGTACGTCTACGACGGCGGCGGCAGGATCACCACCACGACCTATCCGACCTGCCTCGCGGGGTGCACCGCGCCCGCGCGCACGGCGACCACCGCCTACGCCTTCGGCCGGCCGGTGGCGCTGTCCGGGTTCGCCTCCTCGATCACCTACAATCCCAACGGCACCCTGGCCACCATCTCCCACCTGAACGGCGTGACCTTCACCCAGCAGCCGGACCCCACCGGCATGCCACGGCCGGCCTCCCTCGGGATCACGGCGGCGCCCTGGCTCCCCGAGGCCTACAGCTACGACAGCTCGGGCAACGTCACCCAGATCGGCGGCAAGAGCTTCACCTACGACCCGGACTCGCGCCTGGTCTCCGCAACCCAACCCCTGGCCGCCCCGAACCCTTACCAGGAGCTGACCTACGACGCCTTCGGCAACATCCTCAAGGTGTCGAGCGGCACCGGCCCCGGCAACACCCCGACGTGGGTCCCCTACGACACCATTGCCGCCACCAACCATCTCTCGGCGGCCCAGTACGACCTCTCGGGCACGCTGCACTCCTTCCAGCTCAGCACCTACCTCTGGGACCGCTTCCAGCAGCTGACGGACCTCGTCACGCCCGCCGAGACCTGGGTGCACATCTACGACGCGATGGGCGAGCGGGTGTGGTCCTGGCGCACCTCTTCCTCGCGGATCGACACCTACGCCCTGCGCGGCCAGGACGGACGTGTCCTGAGCCTCTTCACCAAGACCGGGTCGACGTACACCTGGGAGGACTACGCCTACCGCGAGGGCCAGCTCCTCGGCGCCCAGGCCTCATCGAGCGGCACCGTCACCCACCTCGACGTCGACCACCTCGGCAGCCTCCGGCTCGAGTCCGACCAGTCCGGCCAGCAGCTCACCTACCACGAGTACTGGCCCTTCGGGGAGGAGATCACCAGCACCGCCAGCGCGGAGCGGATGCGCTTCACCGGCCACGAGCGGGACCTCGCGGACGACATCGATTACATGCATGCGCGGTACTACAGGTCGGTGTACGGGAGGTTTCTAAGTCCCGACATCGCGCGGGGCAAGCCCAAGCTGCCACAGTCTTGGAATCGGTACGCCTATGCCCAGGGCAATCCAATGAAGTACGTCGACCCGAATGGCCGCGATACGACGACGACCACAAGCGGCCCATCGTTCGGCGATCCCGTTAGCAGCTCAGACGTCGAGATCGCCATGTCCGAGGCACTCATCGGCTTGTCGGTGGTCGAGATTCTTGGTGGTATGGCACTCTCGGGCGAAGATCCAGAGCACGGAGCTGTGCTCGAGGAGCAGGGCGAGAGCAACTTGCAGCGGGCAGCCGCCCGTATGGAGACGGTTATCCCAGGTCCGACGAACTCTCAGTGGGGCAAAGTCGATTACCTGCTGGGGAACGTCACGGAGGGAGCCCAGGCCGCAGCCTCGGCCGGCAAGGGTGGCTTCTTCGCAGGTTTTCTTAAATTTGATGGGAATTCGCTGGGTCCAGCTCTGCAGGCGCAATTCTCCAAGAATGTTGGCACGCTTACTCAGCAGGCGAACGGCAATTACGCCGTGACTGGCACAATTACAGGCCCCACTGGTGTAACAGCCACTATTGTGACCATCTGGCAAAAGCTGCCTAATGGCACCTATCAACTTGTCACTGCGCTGCCGGCGAAGTGAGCCATGACCGAGCGTGCATCCAGGCTCTATGCGATTCTCCTCTACGGAAGAGATGTCGTCTGCGTGCTGGAGGACAACCGTCAGGCCGACGGTCAGTGGCGCTCTTTTGCGATAGATGTGAACGGCCGTCGCGCCGCGGGAGAAGCTAGAGAGATCCCAGTTGGGTATGCCCCGCGAGTTGCGATTCATCCTCCTTACATTTTTTTCTGGGGCAGTGCGACAGTTTGGTGGTCATCTCTGGATGAATCGCGAAGCGGTGGAGCACAAACATTTAGCGAGGACGTGCTCGCCGTATATCGATTGCGTGACTCTTGGGTGGTGGTGACGGAGCTCGGCGTGGCCGTTCTAGACGGCGCGTTCGAGCGGCAAGTCCGTCATTTTTCAATCGGCGAAGTCATCGTAGATCACAAGTGGACGGGCGACGTCTTGAGCGTGGAGGACCTCGAAGGGAAAATCATAGCCTTCGATCTCTCGTCGATCTGACCTCGGGCCGAACTGTCGTCACTGGAGTTGGGCAAGTTAGGTCCCCTGGAAACAAACTTCCAGGGAGGATTTCCAGTTTACATTGAAGTGGCTGCCAGGTAGTCAAGGTTACTGGCGCAGTAGTTGACGGCGTGGCACGGATCGCCACATTCTTCGTGGTACACTGAGGCCAATGCGCGGACATGCGACGAAGGAGGAGGAAGCCAGGGTTAGGGACCTCGAGTCTCGCGTCGATCTCGAGACCAGCCCTCTCTCTCAGCTGCTCGAGCTGGGCCTCATGTATCAAGAGCCATGTCACGAGGAGGATCGAGCGATACTCTGCCTGGAGGCGATACTCGCGCGCGACCCTGATTGCAGTCTGGCTAGAATCTGGCTTGCATACATTCTTCTTCACTATCGAATGGACAACGCCTCCCTGAGGCGTGCGCGTCAGCTTCTTCGACCGATAGTCGTTGTCTGCTCCGGCTGCTGATCCCACGAGCGATGACCGGTACAGCTGCCCTCCTCGCCTTCGTCCTGCTTCTCGTCTCTGGGGGCGGGGCTCTCTGGATCACCCAACGCCGCGCGGCACAGGCAAGAGCCCTCCGTTTCTCGGGCCGTCGGCCATTGACCGCCGAGGAGCTCTGGCGGGAGTTCTACGAGCAGCGGGGTGTTCCACTCGAGATGGTAGAAGAGATTCTCCAGGTCATAGCAGAGGCGGCGGGAGTCCCCGCCGGGCTGATACGTCCAGCGGACAGATTTGACAGTGAACTTGCTCCAGAGAAGGGTTGGGAGTTTGACAACGGCCTCGCTGAGATCATCTGGTGGGTGAAAGACAGGGCGAAGCGAAGCGGCAGGAGGGTAGGAGACATTTCCAACGTGCGCACCGTTGACGACCTGGTCAACTTCGTCTTCGCGCTCTCGGCTCCTCCCACTTGACCCGGTCTTACGAGCGGGGTCTTCACCCTAAATGACTATTTGAATGCACACAACGGTGCGGGTGACCCCACAACGGCTTATCGACTCAACCTGAGTGCCAGCCAGGCTCTCCTGGAATTCCTGGGCCTGCTGGGAAGCGTAGAACGAGACCTGCAACCTCCACGAGAGGCTCCAACGAATGTGGTCATCTATTGGTCACATCAACCGTCATCGCCCCAATGACCGCTAAGAGAAAGATTCGCTTGTTCTTATTGTGCGCGACACTGGCGCTGGTGCTATGCGCCCTGGTGCTGTCACTCTATCGCCTCTGGAAGCTGCGTGAACCAATGTGCGCGAAGATCAGTGAAACACATATGCAGGAGTTGATGAATGAACTGAAGATCTATCAACCCGAGCGGCCGGACGGAGAGTCCTTTCGCAGGATCCTGGCCAAGGAGGGTAGGCTCGACTCGCTTAAGGATGGTTGGAGCAGACCGCTGGTGATCGAGCGGACGATAAAGGATGGACGGTCCCATTACACCGTCATCTCGCTGGGGAGGGATGGTCGCCGCGGCTCATGTTGCAAGCCGTTTGTCCACAGTTGGGACGATGACGCCGTGCTATCCGGGGACGAGCTGGCTGGGAACACGTGGCTACAAGTCTGGAGCGCACCCCCACTCGTGAGCGACCATTAGCGCGGCGGTATTGGCCGGGCATCGGTCTGGGCAACCTCAAGGAGCTGAGTAATGCGTGGGCACGCGACTGCCGAAGAAGAGGCAACGGTCAGGTCACTCGAATCTCGCCTCGACCCGGCAACGAGCTCACTCGCAAGTCTGCTCGAGCTTGCCCTCCTCTATCAAGAGCCGTGTCACGAAGAGGACAAGGCCATTGAGCTCTTGGAGGCCATTCTCGAAAGAGATAGCAGCTATAGCTTGGCAAAGATCTGGCTCGCCTACTTGCATCGTTACTACTCACTGGACCCAGCGTCATTCAAGAAGGCGCGCCAGCTGCTGGAGTCGGTTCCCGACAGCGATCGAACTCTGCGCGCCGCCGCGCTCCAGCTGCTGGCGGAGATCGGTCAGGGCCTCGAAGACTTGTCAGCCCCCGAGCTCATCAGGCTACTCCGGGCGTCCGTGGCCTTGGCGCCGACTTGGGTGGGTAATCGGAACCTCCTCGGCTGGTACCTTGCCGAAATTGGGGAAAGAGACGAGGCAGCCGGGCAGATCCGCGCCGCCCTGGGCAATATCATCCCACCAGACCCAGGATGGCCCTTGGCCGAGCGGCGGTTCGAGGTTTCGATTACTGGCAGAGCTTCCCATGGCATCGCTGATCGATTGGCGTCGTATCTGGCAAGGCTGGGGGCCTGACAGTGAGAGCGATCACGCAATTTGATGGCGAGAGGAACTTCGCCTCGGGCAGTTCGTCAAGGAGCACCGTATCTGCCCGTGAACGGCAGCGCCACCGTGCTCCCGACGAACACCCTCTCACCCGGCAGCAGATCGACGCCATCGCCTCGGCCTCAGAAGATCACGGTCCCGGCGGTGCTGCATCCGGTCCGTGACCTGGAGCGCCTGGACCCGCGTCGCCTGGAGCCGGTGCCTCCAACTCGAACGCCAGGCACACCAGGTCGGCAAGCGTGACGGTGCAACCAACCGCCAGCCTCACCAGCCGCCGCCGGATCTCCACCGCCGCCGCATCTGCCGGCGTCAGCCGCCCGAGCTGCGCCAGCAGCGATCCCATCTCGGCCATCTGCGCGAGCAGCTGGCGCTGCGCTCCGCAGGCGTCACGCCCGGCCGCCAGGCGAGCTTCCAGCGCCGGCAGCGCCGCCAGCTGCGCGGCATGCATCCGCACGACCGCCGCCCGCAGCCTTGCGCCCTGGCTGTCTTCCACCGTTCGCCCGCGCCCGCTCGCCACCGTCATCTCCGCTTTCCCCCGTGAGCGCACCAGCTAGAGAGGCGCGCCAGCGTGCGGCCTCGTGTCCGAACGACCCGGAGAACGCCGCCGGCGCCGCATCACGACCGCGGCCATGCCGCCCAGGAGCGCGATCATGGTGCCCAGGCCCCAGTCGCCGAGGGTCGGGATCGCGTGCGGCGGCGGCGGAGGTGGCGGCGCCCCCGCGGCGACCGGCGTCTCGGTCGGGCCGGGCGTGGAGGGCGGGGGCGGCGGCCCGCTCTCGTCCGGCGGGATGTTGCCGCCGGTGGTCTCGACCTGCGCCGCGACCTGCGTGAGGCCCGGCGGCAGGGTGGCATGGACGGTCACGTCCCACTCGATTGTCGCCGCGGCGCCCGCCGCGAGATCCCCGAGCGCCACCGCCACCGTGGTGTCGCCCGCGCCGTTCCCCGCCGTCACCGCGCCCTGGCTGGTGGTCACGGAGCCCGCGACGAGCGCCGTGTTGGCGTCGAGCGACGCCGCCGCCAGGAGCGCCGTCAGCGTCTCGGCCGTTCCGTTCGGCACCGTCAGCGTGTAATGGATGCGGTCTCCCGGCGCCGCCGGACCGCCGTGGCCGGCGACCGCCGCCGCGAGCGTCGTGTCGACCGCCAGCGCCGGCGGCGTCTCGACGCTGCCGCAGGCCTGCGGCGCCGCGACCTGCGCCGGCCGCACCCCTCGCCGCAGCTGGCGCCACGCCGTCGCGACCTGGCCCGCGCTCTCGATCTCCGCGTCGTGGCCGGTCACGCACGCCGCGTTCGCGATCACCGCCGCCGGCGGCAGGGCGAGCGCCGCCCGCACCGCGAAGGTCACCGCCTGGCTGGTGCCGGCCGGGAGGGCTCCGAGGTCGAGGGTGCAGCTCGACCCGGCAGTCGCGGCCGCGCACGACCATCGCACGTCGCTCGCACCGGCGTCGAAGGTCGACAGCGCCGGCACCGTCTCCGTCAGCACCGCCGCGCCGACGTCCTGGTTGCCGCTGTTCGACGCCGTCAGCGTGAACGGCAGCACGACGCCGGGCAGCACCGAGCCGCCGGCGAAGCTCTTCACCAGGTGCAGGTTCGGCTGGCCGGTCGTCGGGATGCTCGTCGCGCCGCAGACGGCCGGTGCTCCCGGCAACGCGGCGCAGGCCAGGTTGGCGACCACCGAGGCGCTGGCCGGCAGCGGCGACGCGATCGCGACGGCGTAGGTCAGCACCGTCGACGCCCCGGCCGGCAGCGAGGCGATCGCCGCCGTGCAGCTCGAACCTACCGCGGTGCCCGCGCAGGCCCAGGCCGGCGAGCTCCCGGACGCGATATAGGTCGTCAGGCCCGGCACGGCCTCGCTCACCGTGACGTTCGCGGCGCCCTGGTTGCCGGTGTTCTGGACCGTGATCGAATAGATCAGCCGCGACCCCGGCGCGCCGGTGCCCGCGACCGTCTTGTGGACGGCGAGGAGCGGCATGCCGGCGGTGGGGATCGTCGCGGTGCCGCAGCTCTGTTGCCCTCCGCCTCCTCCGGGTCCGCCGGATGCGCCGGGCGCGCCCGCGGTGCTCGCGCAGGCGGTGTTGACGATGCTGGTGACGCCGGCCGGCAGCGGGCTCACGACCACCACCGCGAACTGCGCGCCGGCCGCGCCGCCCCCGGCCGCGACGTTGCCCACCGCCAGCGAGCAGCTCGCACCCGCGCCGGCGCCGGAGCAGGACCAGCCGCCGCCGCCCGCCCAGCTGGTGTCGGCCGGCACCGTCTCGACGAGGGTGACCGGCCCGCTGTCCTGCGTGCCGCTGTTGACGACGCGGAGGTCGTAGACGACGGTGGCGCCGGGCGTCCCGGTGCCACTGGCGAGGCTCTTCGCCAGCGTCAGGCTCACCATCCCCGCGGTCGGCGCCGCGACGCTGCCGCACCCCACCACCGTCGAGGGACCCGACCGCGCGCAGGCCGTGTTGCTCACCGCCGACACGCCCGCGGGCAGCAACGGCACGAGATCCACCGCGAAGTACCGCGTCACCGTGCCGTCGGGACCGATGTTGCCCGCCGGCAGGCGGCAGAGCGACCCGGCGGAGGCGGCCGCACAGACCCACCCCGGCGACGAGGCCGCGGAGTCGAAGACCGTGTCCTGCGGCACCTCGTCGGTGAGCTGCACCCCGCCCAGCCCGAGGCCGCTCAGATCGGTCGCCGAGATCGTGTACAGCAGCGTCGAGCCCGGCAGACCCGTTCCCGCGACCGTCTTCCGGACGGTCACGCTCGGCGCCCCGCCGCCCGGCGGGCAGACCGCGCCGATGCCGGCGCTCTGCGTGAGCTGCGGCGCGAGGTCGAGGCCGTCGCTCGTCGTGCCGCGCATGACCGCGGTGAAGCTCGGCGCCGTGCTCCGGAACGCCGCCCGGTAGAGGAACGCGACGACGTTGCCCCCCTGCGCTCCCGGCCCGTTGCTCCGCGGCGGTCCGCACGAGAAATTCACCGTCGCCTCGACGTCGCTCGGATCGTTGCCGCCGGCGATCGCCGCGACGCAGTCGCCGACGCTGAACACCCGGTCGAGCTCGACCGACCCGGGGATGAACGCGAGACCGCCGGCGCCCGCGAACGGCGCCACCATCTGCCCCGTGATGCTGCCCGTCGTCGTGTCCGAGACCGGATCCACGTAGGCCGCCCGGATCGTCACCGGCTCGAGGCAGTCCAGTACGCCGTTGCCGTTGACGTCCTGGAACCCGGCGAAGCTCTCGCCGAACCCGCGGCCGGCGACGGCCTGCGCGCCGGCCGGCGCCGCCATCCCGCCCAGCCCCGCGAGCGCGCCCAGCACGGCGAGCGCCACCCCCGCGATCCCGCGCCGGCGCGGCGCCCGCACCATGCCCGCTCGCCTGCCCCGGCACCGCGCCGCAAGCCCCGCCCACGAAGCCCCTGGGCACCCGAGCGCCAGGGCCCTACCCGACATCCATCGGCACCGTCTC
>Ga0070732_10000990_pt1 | contig 15958 bp, 9 predicted proteins | sample Coa_R1_5_FD_66449 | JGI IMG/M metagenome (GOLD analysis project Ga0070732, IMG submission 66449) | Surface soil microbial communities from Centralia Pennsylvania, which are recovering from an underground coalmine fire - Coalmine... | ecosystem: Environmental > Terrestrial > Soil > Unclassified ...
ATCGTCGCCGGCCACTGGCTGGTGCCGCCGATGCACATGACGTCGTGGCGCATCACCGGGTCGGCATAGATCATCTTGGAGATCACGGTGTAGGCGGGGTAGAGCGAGATCTCCATGGCCTGGATGGGCGCCGTTGAAACCGAAGCCGGGAAGTCGGCGCAGTTGAAGGTGCCGGGCGACGGATTGAACTCCACATGGCGAAGCGCGCCACCGACCGAGAAATACTGGTCCCAGCAGAGGAGCTGGTTGAGCGCCACCATGATCGAGCCGCGCCAGCCCGAGTAGGTGGCGTTCATCGCACCCTGCTGCGCCGCCGTGCCCTCGTTCTCGAAGACGAGCGTGTCACCGCGCTTATGCAGGGTCAGCGCCACGCGATGGGTGCCACGATCGCCCGGGCGACAGCACTCGACATAGGTGCGGTCGCGCCAGGTACCGTCGGGGAGCTTGGCGAGCTTCTGCAGAAACGCCGCCTCGCCATTGACGAGGATGCGGCGCATCACGCCCTTCACCACCTCGGCGCCGTAGCGCCGGATGAGCTGAAGGATGCGCTCGCGCGCCGCCACGTTGCCGGCCATCTGCGCGCGGAAATCAAGGGCCACCATCTCTGGCTTGCGCGAGGAACGGAGGTACAGCTCCTCGATATCGCGCCTGATCTCGTTCCCCTCGATGATCTTCACCGGCGGAATGAGAATGCCCTCGTCGAAGGCGCTCTCGGCCGCCGGACAAAAGCTGCCGGGCGTGATGCCGCCGATGTCGTATTGATGGAGGCAGTTGGTGACCCAGCAGAAGAGCTCGCCTTCCCAGAAGACCGGGCAAATCAGCATCACATCCTGCTGATGGGCGGCGCCGACCCAGGGATCGTTGGCGAGGAACATGTCGCCTTCGCGGATGCCGGGGTTGTCGCTGCGGTTCTCCAGGATCCACTTCACCTGCGTGTCGGTAACGCCCGACATGTACTGCATGTAGGGCCCGAAATAGACGAACTCCGCGTCCTCGGTGAGGATCGAGGGATTGAGGTCGAGCGCGTACATCGCGACCGGCGAGCCGGAGATGCGCTGGATGGTGGCGCCGTGCTCTTCGTTGACGTTCCAGAGATTGTGCCGGATTACCTCGAAGGTGACGGGATCGAAATCATCGCGTGCACCCCGATGCAGCTTGAGCTTGGGCGAGATGCGCAACTCCCTGGGCGGCACATAAGGGCGCTTCACGCCGTCGAAGACGACATCAGGGAGATCGCTGAGCTTGGTCATGGGCTGACAGGTCCCTCCGTGCCCGCCATTGAGCATCATTCAGCTTAGCCCATTATTCCACCCAATGCTCCGGTGCGCTTTCGTCCATGGGCGCCACTCCGCTCCGGGCCCGGTGGGCGATTTCCGCATGGAGACACGATCTGTTTACGGCTCCGAATCTGTCTTGCCGATTTGTTCCACCAGCTCCAACACGTCGAGCTGCTGCAACAGATAGAGCTCCACGTAGGTGACGCTCCCGGCATCTTGGCCGAATCGGTTCGAGATTTTCAGCTCGTTTCTTCCTTCGCGCCAAGTAGAGATGGTACTGTCGTAAATGGCATCGTTTTCACTTTTCTGGGTTTCGACGTCAATCTGCAGCGGCGGACCGTATTCCAGCATATACACGCTCATCAAGGGCACCGCCTGAGTATAATTGAACGTGACAATGATTCGAAACAGACGCTCGGAGAATCTCGGATCATTCATCTTTGGCATAAAATAAAAGCTGGCCGGCCGCCGGCCCAGATCTCCGATCGGTATGCCCGCCTCCCTCCAGGACGTGACCGAGCTTGCATTATTACGTTCATGGTAGAAATACTTGCATAGCTTGACGTCAATCCTCGCTTCTTCTTGAGTGAGATTTCCGCTCAAAAGTTCTTCCAAATTGTTCTGCCGCGCGAACGGATCGCCGCTGCATACCAATCTCGCATCCAGCTCGATCGCGTCCGCATAGGGTAACTGGCGGAATTCCGCGAGAGAAGTTCCGAGGTGGTAGTCGTGCAGGGCGAGCGGCTCATCTGGTTCCTGGGCCGCTCCCGATCCGGGAGCAAGAACAAGCAGTCCCCCTATCAAGCCGGTAACTATTGCGGCTCGCGATCGTCTCGGGATGGTCATAGCCGCATCTCTGGTCCTCGGCCGTTCGGTCTCTCCTGCGAGAGAAGCCTCGGCACAAATCCCGCCTCTGATGCCACGGCACTGTCAAAGAAAGCTTACAGCAGTCGTGACTGAACTTTGTCAAGCCGTTGACATGGAATTTGGCCCATTCCTGGCTTGCTTCTTGCTTAATGCGAGTAATTCCGGGTATTTATCGAGCGGGCTGCAGGCTCTATTTTCATCGTGACCCTTCGAACTTTTTTACACATATGAGATCATCGGCGACGAGCGGGGTGGTAAGCCGTTGATTTGCAACGAAGTCATTGAGCGCCGAATTTGGCGCGATATTTGCTTGATATGGGTACGGCGGGCTTTCGGCCCGCGGGAGGTACTGGGATGTCGCGTTTGCTGCTTTCGGCCACGGTGACAATCGCGCTCGGTGCTGCGGCGCTGTTGACGGCCGCTGGGGCGAGTGCGTCGCCCACATTAGATACATTCAACACCACGGTGTGCCCGATCGCGAGTTGTCCGACCAATCTTAATCCCGCGAGCCCCGGCAATACCCTCACGTTCACCTCGGGTGGCTTCTCAATGAGCGCTGGCGCTTTCAAGAGCACCGGCGGGACGACGCTCGGTCAACAGCCGACCGGCGGCCTGACCAGCGATATGCTTGGCCTCTATAGTGGGGTCGGGTTAGGTGTCGGAAAGCAGAGCTCCCCGGACGACGCGCTGGATGACTCACCGCGGTTCGTTAACTTCCAGGAAGTAAATCATACCGATTTTGTCATCTTCCAGTTGCCCGCCAATTCCACCGTCATCAGCATCAGTCTGAATTCCTTCGGAACAGCATTTGCCAATGCTGCAACGGTATTTGTCGGCGGTGGCAGCGCCTATACATCGCTGTCGAGCTTCGTGGGCGTAACCTTGGCAACCCTCGAAGCCGCCAATAGCGGCTTCACAAAGTTCGGCTTTGGCAATACCAATGTAGGAGCCGGTCAGGGTGGCACGTTTGTCGACACGGTCAGCTCGACTGGCGTGAGCGGGAAGTTCCTGATCATTGCCGCTGCGCTGACCGCGCCAACTTCGAATTGCGGATCCGCAGGCGCATCCGGATGCAACTACTTCAAGGTCGCAGCGATAACTCTGGACCCCAAGCATGTTCCGGAGCCTTCGTCGCTTGCGCTACTGCTGGCGGGCATGGGAATCTATGGCGTGCGCCGCTACCGCGGCAAATTGCTCCGAGAGGCGGCTTAGCCGCTGACAGCGGAGCGTAAGCGGCTAATGCCGCACCTCAAAAAAACGCACGCGGCGCGGCACCACTATTCTCAGAGGATGAAACGCCGGCTGATGCCCATTATGCCGTCAGCAACAGAGTCATCGATATGCGCGAGATCGGTGTTTCACTGCCTTGCCGTGTTGCTCTGGGTGACGCTGGCGGGGAGCGCCTTTGCCACCCCCGAGCGGGCCAAAGAGTTTCTAGGCAATGCTAACTACTATATCGGCAAAGGCGACTGGCCGAGCGCGCTGATCGAGCTCAAGAACGCGATCCAGCAGGATCCGAAGAATCCTCGCGCCTGGTTCGTGGCAGGCCTGGTGAGCCAACACCTCGGAGATCTCAGCAGCGCGGAGCAGGACTACAAGACTGCCGCAGCCAACGGCTATGACGCCGCCGAGACGGATGCCGCGCTGGCCGAAGTCCTGGTCAAGAGCGACAAACTCGAAGCTCTGCTGGATCAGGTCAAGCCTGGCAGCCGGCCGAGTGCATTGGAGGCGCGCGTGCTGAGCGCACGTGGGTACGCCTATATCGGATTGAAGCGCGTGGTCGGGGCGCAGCGATCATTCGAAGAAGCGCTGAAGCTCGACGAAAAGAATGCGCCCGCGCGCGCCGGGCTTGCCCAAGTCTATGTCGGTCTCGGCAAGCTCGACGAGGCACAGTCGCTGCTGGAGCGCGCCATTGCCGATGATCCCACCCTCGACGGTGCCTGGTTGCTCTTGGGTTACGTCCATCTTTGGAAGGACGACCGACCGGGTGCGCGCGGTCCTTTTGAGAAGGCAGTCGAAATCGCGTCCGCCAGCGAGCCCGCGCATCGTGCCCGCGCCCTCTATCTGGCGGGCGAAGATCCCGAGAGCGCGCGTGCCGACATCGATTTCCTGCTCTCTCGCTATCCGCACCACACAGTCGGCAACTTCCTCGACGCGCTGATCAAGGTGCGGCGAGGGCAAATTCACGAGGCCGAGGTATCGCTGCAAAACATCGACGACATCAACGGCTACGCGCCTGCGCTCTATCTCCTGGCGCGCATCAACTTCTCTCAAGGCAATTTCGGCGAGGCCACCACCAACATCAACCGGCTTTTGGGCATGGAGCCCGACAGTAAACCTGCACTCACCCTGCGTGCGGCCCTGTTGTTGCGGACGGCTGACGCCGACAAAGCCGTGCCTATCCTCGAAGGTCTCATAGTCGGCAACGACCGAGATCCAGAGCTCCTGGAGATGCTCGCCGACGCCTATTCGGCTGCACATCAGCGCGACAAGGCAGAGGCCATCTTGGACAAGCTGGCGTCGTTGGGTGGGGATGCGCAGACGCGGTTCGGAATCGCGCTGCGGCAAAACACGATCGGCAAGTACGAAGACGCCCTTGGAACCCTTGAGGCGGCGTCAGCGGTCGGTCCCCTGTCGACCGACTCCATATCGCTGCTCGTGGCCGACCTCCTCAAGGAAAGCCGGATCGACGAAGCATGGCGGCGAGCCTTGGTATTCAGCCAGCAAACAAATGGGAGCGCCGAGGCGCAAGTCGTTCTGGGCGTTGTAGCCGTGCGGCGAGAGGGAGCGGCGGCGGCCGAGGCCTATTTCGAGAGAGCGTTGGCGCTCGATCCCAATCTGGCAACCGCGGCGGTCGACCTCGCGAGCGCCCGTCGGCTTCAGGGCAAGATTGCCGAGGCCCGCACGGTACTCGACCAGGCCTTCACCCGCGACCAACAGAGCCTTCAAGTCATTCTGGCGCGCGCCGATCTCGAACAGTCCCAGGGCGACAAGGCGGCGGAAACCCTGTGGCTGGAGCGGGCTCGGAAGGTTGCTGCGCAGGCCACCGGTCCCCGCTACCGGCTCATCGCGCTTTACCTGGATGCCAGGGACACGGCGGACGCCGTGGCCGTGGCCAAGGAATTACAGCAACTCACCCCGAACGATCCCAACGCACTCGCCGGTCTGGGGCAGGCGCTGCTCGCCAATGGCGAGCAGCAGAGCGCCATCAGTGCTTTTCAACAGATGGTCGCCGCGAGCAACGACTCGCCGGCGGCGCTCCTCGTCATGAGCCGCGCCTACCTTGCGGTCACCGACTTGGCCAATGCGGGCGCAACATTGCGCAAGGCGCTGCGCGCCGCGCCAGACGATCTCGGCGTGCAGACCGCAGTCGTGGATTTTGCGGCCCGTTACGGGCAAATCGACGAATTCATCGCCGTTGCCCAGAACGCAGCGCGCGATCATCTGGGTGATGGCAGGATCGAGGAAATCATCGGCGCACTCTACCTGGAGGCCGGACGGCCGCGGGACGCGATTGCCGCTTACTCCGATGCGATAACACATGATCCGGGGCGGCGCGCGACGCTTGGCTTGGCCCAAGCGCAGGCCACCGCGGGGGACATGGAAGCCGGGATCGCCACCGTTCGTGCCTGGCTGAGCGGGACGCCCGACGACATCGACGGCCATATTCTTCTCGCTCGGCTCCTGGCCGGAAGCGGGCAATGCGCGCCCGCGATCGTCGAGCTGGAAAAGCTGGTGACGGAGCGTCCGGCGGACCCATTGCTTAGGAACGACCTGGCCTGGTGTTACAACGTGACCGGCGATACGCGCGCGCTCAAGATTGCCGAGGAAGCGCACCACCTCGCACCCGATCTTGCCCTCGTGCAAGATACGCTTGGTTGGATCATGGTGCAGGACGGCGACACCGAGGACGGCGCAAAACTCCTGACTGCGGCGGCGCAGCAAGCCGATGCTACGCCCGGCATGCAGTATCACCTCGCGGTCGCCCTGGACCGGCTCGGCCGCAGGGAAGAAGCACAGCAAGCTCTCAAGGCCGCCCTAGCCAAGGGCACTTCCTTTGCCGAGGCCAAAGATGCGCAGCTGCTGCAAGTAAAGCTTGGCAACTGAACGGATTGTGCAGCGCCCCGCACTTGCATTGCACCATCACTTCTCGGATGGTGCAAAGAACCGAAACCAGTCGTCGCTAGTTCTGGAAGATGTACTCGAAGCCAGCGTACGCCGTGACGCAAATCGTGGCCGCCGGGACGGCGCGCAGGACAAGCCAATTGAAAATCCAGACCCAGGAAAACTCCCCGAGCGGTTCCTGCCAGTAGTCCAGCTTCCTACTTCTCATTTGCATCGCCCGTGCTCCCGGGGTCTCGTCGCGACCCGCTGTCTCAGTGTTCGTGGGATGCATTTGTCTGGAGACGTGACAAAACCACAAGATAAATTTCGATAAACCATGCCGATATCGAATAAAATGCGCGGCGTAGTTCAATAAAACCCGCGCGATCTCGTGCCGCATGCTGGCTCGACGGCACCTACGCCGCGCCCAACTCGATCTCGAAGTTCCCGAACGGGTCGACCGTGAGGCGCTGCCCTGGATGGACCACCACGGTCGTGTCCGGCGTCTCGACCACCGTCGGCCCGGCAATCGAATTCCCCGGCAGCAGTGCGCTGCCGTCATAAATGGGCGTTTCGACCACGGCTTGGCGCGAGGACCAATAAACCGCTCGGCTCGGCCGGCGCGCGAGCGCCGGGATTGCCGCCGTCAACAGCTCCGCCGCCACCAAGCGCGGACGCGGCATCTCCGCCATGGCGCGCAGGCGGAAGGTCACTATCTCGATCCGCGCGCCTCGGAAGGAAGCGCCCCGGCCATAGAGCTGCTCGTAGCGGCGATAGAAGGCGTCGCGCAGCGGCGCCTCGAATGCGCCCTCGGCGCGGCGCCAGTCGAGCATCACCTCGACTTCGTTGATCTGCCCCTTGTGGCGCATATCGAGGGCCACCTGGAAGCGCCGCCGCGCCGGATTGATACCGTCGCCCGCCATCTGCCGCTCGGCCGCCTCCTCGAGGCGCGCCAAGGTCCGATTGATCCGCTCGCCATCGAAGGGCGAGGCCATGATGTCAACCTGCTCCAGAATGTGCAGCACATCGGCCGACGCCGCGCCAAAGGCGCACCAGGTGGACGCGGTCTCGCGCTGGGGTATGACGACCTTCTTGACGCCGAGCTCGCGCGCAAAGATGCCGGCATGGGCGGGGCCCGCGCCGCCAAAGGCGAACAGCACGAAATCCCGGGGATCATGCCCCTTCCCCACCGTCATGCGGCGGATGATGTCGGCCATCTGGAACTCGGCGATCTCAGCGATCCCGGCGGCACAGCGCATAAGATCGAGTTCGAGCCGCTCGGCGATACCCTGGATCGCCGCCGCCGCGCGCGGCTTGTCGAGGCGGATGCTGCCGCCCGCGAAGTTGTCGGGGTCGAGGTAGCCCAGCACCAGGTCGGCGTCGGTCACCGTCGGCACGGTGCCGCCCTTGCCGTAGCAGACCGGGCCCGGAACCGCGCCCGCGCTCTCGGGCCCGACCCGCATCGTGTGCGTCGCCTCGTCGACGCGAACAAGGCTGCCGCCGCCGCTGCCGATCGCCTGGATATCCACTTTGGGAATGAAATACTCGTACTGGTTCACCGTGCTGGTGAACGAGAATGCAGGCTTGCCGCTATGAATGAGCCCCACGTCGAAGGAGGTGCCGCCCATATCGGTAGTGATGATGTTGGGATATCCCATCACGCCGCCCAGATATAGCGAGCCAGTGACACCGGAGACCGGGCCGGAATCGAGCGTCAGCAGCGGTGCCTCCATCGCCTTCGTGACCGAGATGGTGCCACCGCCGCATTGCGTGATCTGCAGGGGATGTCGATATCCCCGCGCCTGCAGCTCGCGGTCGAGGGTGCTGAGATATCCGGCCGTCAGCGGGCCGATATAGGCGTTGATCGCTACCGCGGTGGTGCGCTCATACTCGCCCCATTTCGGCACCAGATCGGCCGAGCAGGTCACGAACATGTCCGGCACCCGCTCGCGTACCATCGCCCGCACGCGGCGCTCATGCTCGGGATAGAGAAACGACCAGAGGAAGCAGATGGCGATCGCCTCGACGCCCTCGGCGATGAGCCGCTCGATCGCAGCACCGGCCTCCGCCTCGTTCAAGGGCACCACCACCTTGCCGAAGCAATCGACTCGCTCGGAGACACCCGCGATCAGCCGTTTCGGCACGATCGGGTCGGGCTTCTGGCTCTCGGGGAAATGCACGACCTTGCGCACGTCGCGCCCACCGACGCCGCGCGATCCCCGCATGATGTGGATGACGTCGCGATGCCCCTTGGTGGTGATGAGGCCGAGCTTGGCGCCGCGCTTCTGCACGACGGCATTGGTGCCGACCGTGGTCCCGTGCGAAAGTACGGCGATGTCGCGGTAGAGCTGCTCCGTAGCGATGCCCAGCTTCGCCGCCGCCGCGCCGATCGCATCGATCATGCCCTGGGCGAAATTGCCCGGCGTCGAGGGAGACTTCGCCGTGGTGACGGCGCCGCGGTCGTCGATCACCACGCAATCCGTGAAAGTGCCGCCGATATCGACGCCAACAAGATAAGAGGCCATGCCCGCTCCGCATCCCAAAAGACACGCCTATATCACCCGGTTTTGCCGGATTTGATCAAGCGATTAGCTGACATCGAGACGGTCAGCAGCAAAACAATAATCACAGAGGCGCAGAGGGCACCGAGAGTGCCCAGCCTGTCATCGGGAGAGGAGCGATGCGATCCGCATTCCAGACCGCTTCGTCGCTGTGCTCCTCCTAGTGACGACTATTCCTCTCAGTATCCTCCGTGCCTGTGGTGAACCTGAACGCCTGCCACGATGTCATTCGATTGCCGATAATTTTGGCGGATCGTGCTTGTCATTGACACGCCGATCCGCTGCCGTTCACATGGCCTTTATGCCCAACGACCACGAGCCTCGCAGCGCTACGCCGCCCCTCGCCGAAATGAAGGAGCGGGCACGCCGGCTGGTCCCAGGCCTGCGCGAGCGACAGCAGAAGACCGAGACTCTGCGCCGGGTGCCCGAGGAAAGCCTCGCCGAGCTGCACGCCGCCGGTCTGTTCCGCATTCACCAGCCCGCGCGCGTCGGCGGCAGCGAACTGCCGTTCCGCGCCATCGTCGAGATCGGCTCGATCGTGGCGCAAGGTTGCGCCTCCACCGCCTGGGTGCTCGTCAATCTGATCAGCCATCATTGGATGCTCGGATATTTCCCGGCGGAAACCCAGGACGAGATCTGGTCCGACAACCCCGATCATTTGATCGGCTCCGCCTTCATCTTCACCGGCGGCAAGGCGAAGCCGGTCGCGGGCGGCTATCGCATCAGCGGCCGCTGGCCGTTCTCCAGCGGCGTCGACCCCTCGACCTGGCTGCTGATTGGCGCGCTCGTGGAGGGCGAGAGCGACGCCGAAGCCGCCTATCGCATGTTCCTCGTGCCGCAGGGGAGCTGGCGTGTCATCGACACCTGGCACGTAATGGGTCTGGTCGGCACCGGCAGCCATGACATCGCGATCGACGACGTGTTCGTGCCGGAAGGACGCACTCTCGCGATGTCGGCGGCGCGCGGCGGTTCGGGAGCGTGGAGCGCCGTCAATCCCGGTCCGCTCTATCGCCTGCCCATGATGGCGCTCTTCGCCTATGTGGTGGGCGCGGTGCCGCTGGGGATCGCGCAGGCGACGGTCGAGCAGTTCACGGCGGCGATGAAGACGCGGCTCGGGACCTATTCCGGCAAGTCGCTCGCCGATCTGCCCACCTTGCAAATCCGCATCGCGGAGGCGGGCGCTCTCACCGCCGCCGCCGAGGCGCTGATGCTCAGGGGGTGCGACGAGGCCACCGCCTATGCCGAGGCAGATCAAATGCCGCCGATCGAGGCAAAGGCACGCTGGCGCCGCGACGGCGCCTATGCGGCGAGCCTGTGCGTGCGGGCAGTCGATCTCTTGTTCACCGGCGCAGGAGGCGGCGCCATCTATCAGCGCAACCCGCTGCAGCGCGCCTTCCGAGACGTGCATGCAGCGCTGGGGCATCAAGCCTCCACCTGGGACGTGCAAGGGACGCTCTACGGCCGCGTGGCACTCGGCTTGCCGCCCGAGGTACCGAACCTTTAGCGGCTACCCGCCGCAATAGGGCGCAAGCGCCACCGCGAGATCGAGCAGCGCCTCGTCGCCGCCCACCCACGCCACGAAGGAAAGTCCGACCGGACAGCCATCGACCCTGCCCGCAGGGATCGTCACTTGCGGCAAGCCGCTCAGGCCCGCAATGCAAGTGAGCGCCATCACGCGCGAGCGGAAATGGTCGAGCTCTTCGAGCGTCAGATTGATCGGCGGTGCGATCGAGGGCGCGGTCGGCAGCGCCAGCACCGTCCCCGGTTCCAAGAGGCCGTGCATGCGGGCGCGCGCCTCGGCTTGGATGCGCCGCGCGGCGACCGCCTCATCGGCGGTCACCGTCGCCGCAAAGGCGATGCGCTCGCGCACGCCAGAGCCGAGGCCCGGCTGGTTGCGCGTGATCCACTCGCCATAGAGTTCCCAGATTTCGCGCCCCTGGATCACGCGGAAGCACTGGCGCCACGGCGCCAAGCCCGCCGGCGCCACCGTCGCTTCGATCGCCGCGGGCAGAATCTCCGCGGAACGACGCAGCACCTGTTTCAACAGAGCGACGACGGCCGCATCCGCCTCGACGAAGGCGTCGCTGGCAACCAAGAGACGATGCACCCCCGAGCGCACCGCCCCTCCGTCCAGCAGGACGCGCCCGACCTTGGCAAAGAGCCCGGGGCTCGCCACGAAGTAGCCGGCGGTATCGAAGCTGGGCGCCATCGCCATCGCGCCGCCGAGATCGATGCGCCCCAAAGTGGGACGCAGGCCATAGAGACCGCACAGCGACGCCGGAATGCGGACGGAACCTCCGGTGTCGCTGCCGAGCGCCAGGTCGCACGCCCCAGCCGCGGTCGCGGATGCGGAGCCGCTGGAGGAACCGCCCGGGAGCCGGCCGGCCGCGCGCGGATTGACCGGCGTCCCGTAATGCGCATTGGCGCCGGTGACGCTGAAGAAGAATTCGTCACAAACGGTCTTGCCGATCACGGTGGCGCCGGCGTCCAACAGCTTCCGCACCGAGGGTGCGGTGCGCAGCTCCGGCTCGTGGCGTGCAAGCCATTCGGGATTGCCGGCACCGGTGCGCTCGCCCGCAATCGCGTACATGTCCTTGATCGCGGCCGTGAGCCCCGTCAGCGGCCCCGTCGGCGCGCCGACAATCGGCTTCACTAAGTCGTGGGGGACGAACGCGCTGCTGCGGGGTGAAGTCATCATTCTGCTCGCGCGCCTTGCCGCACCACCAACAGCCTTAGGGGTTGGTTTGGCCGGCCCAAGGCCAACCCCAAGCCTCGCGCGAGCAGAGTTGGAGTGGCGGCTGCTCGCGCGCCTTGAAGCAAGTTCGCTACTTCTTCGCGTCCGTATAGGGGTAGATCACCTTGCCGGATGCGTAGGCTGCGGGCGCCACCACCGTCTGCGCCGACAGCGTGCGGAACTGCTCGATATCGTTCGCCTTCACGTCATGGAACTGCACCTGGATCACGCGAGGCTCGGCCCACTCGCCGTTGGGGCCGTACTTCACGTCTCCAAGCACGGTCTTGAAAGTGTTCTTGGCGACATAGTCGGCGAGCTTGGCATCGTCGATACTCTTGGTCGCCTCGATCGCCTCTGCCAACACCTGCAGCTGCGCGTAGGCCCAGGGGGCCATGTAGTAGCCGAGCGGATCGACGCCGGCGCTCGCTGCCTTTTCCTGATAACGCTTGATGAGGTCGTTGACGCCGGGGAATTGCATCTTCGGCACCGGCAGCCAGAAGTCGTAGTTGACAATGCCATTCATGAGAGAGCCGAGCTGCGTCTTGATCGCGGTCGCCTGCAATCCGACCATGCCGCCGCCGAACAACTTGGTCTTGAGGCCGACTTCGTTGGCAGCACGCACCATGCCAACGGAATCCGGTGGATAGGATGCCACGCACACCACGTCCGGGTTGGTGGCTTGGATCGCTCGGATGATGGGCGAGTAATCGGTGGTGGCGGGCGGATAGGTCTTGTCGTAGACGATCTCGAGCGGAACCTTCTTTGCGTTCTCGCGCGCGCCATCGGCCGCGTTACGGGCGAACTCGGCGTCAGCAGCAACGAGCGCCAGCGTCTTTGGCTTCGGATTCTGCTGCGCCGCCACCTCGAAGAAACCCTGGGTGATCGACGCCTTCGAATCCATGCCGCCGGTCGGCGCCATCACGAAATAGCGCGGGTACTTGAACTCGCTATTCACCGCGAGGCCCAAGAGACCAATGAATACCTTGTTGTGCGCCATGACGATCGGCATCGCCGGCGCCAGCATGTTGGTGGCGTAGCCGCCGATCACCAGGTCCACCTTATCGACGTCAAGCAGCTTGGTGTAGATCTGCGGGACTGTCGACGGATTGCTCTGATCGTCGTAGTAGACGAGCTTTACCGGACGACCAAGCAGGCCACCCTTGGCGTTGATGTCGGCCTCCCAGATCTGCTGCGCCAGCAAGGCCGACTTGCCATTGGGGGCGAGTCCGCCCGTCAGCGCCATGCCGAAGCCGATGCGGAGCGGCTCCGCATCTGCCCGCGCAATCCGCGGCAGGCCCACCAGCGTGGCGGCGCCCAGCGCGAGTGCCGAGCGACGAGTCAATCCCGTGGTTGCTTTGCCAGACATTGTTGTTCCTCCCAGAGAGTGGCTTTTCAGTATCTTAGGCAGGTTTCACCGATCGCGCCAGCGTGACCTGTGCTCAAGCGTCGCCGATTGTTGTCGCGGTGCCCGCGCCGCTCCGCCAATAATGCCGGCACCGGCCAGGAGAGTGGGATCGCCGATCAATCTCGCCGCTGGCCCGTTGGAGACAGGCATCGGGTCCATGTTCGATATCGCTGCCATCCTTCTGGTGATCGCCGCCCTGCTGGTGGTGGTGGGCCTCACGCAGCCACTGGCTCTGCGACTGCGTCTTCCCCCGACCGTACTACTGGCGGTGATGGGTGTCGCGATCGGCGGTACCTCGGCTTTGCTGCTGCACGCCAATTTCACGGGATGGCCGGTCGCGATTGGCGCGGTCTTCCGCAATCTGCCAATCGATTCTCAGGCCTTCATCTACGTCTTCTTGCCGCTGCTGGTGTTCGAAGCCGGCATCACCATCGATGTACGGCGCATGCTGCAAGATGCCGTCGTCATCCTGCTGTTGGCAATCGTCGCCACCATCGTGACCAACGCCATGATCGGCCTCGCCCTTTGGCCCATCGCACCGGTTTCGCTGGTGGCTTGCCTGTTGCTGGGCGCGGCGGTGTCGACCACCGACCCCGCCGCGGTCATCACCATCTTCAAGGATCTGGGTGCGCCCGCCCGTCTCACGCGCCTCGTGGAAGGCGAAAGCCTCTTGAACGACGCTGCGGCGATCGCATTGTTTGCCGTGCTGCTGAAGATGCTGCTGGCGGGCGGCCCGCCCGACATTCTGGGCGGTCTCAGCGAATTCGTGGTGTCCTTCATCGGCGGCGCGCTATTCGGCGGATTCGCCGGGCGCGCCCTGCTGGCCATACTTCCTTGGCTGCGCGGCGACCGGCTCGCCGAAGCCACCATGACTTTGGCGCTGCCCTATCTCGTCTACATCGCAGCCGATCGTTCGCTGCACGTCTCGGGCGTCGTCGCCGTGCTCGCCTCGGCGCTCACCCTGAGCGCCGCCGGACGTTCGCTCATCAGCCCGCGTAACTGGAGCTTCCTGATCGATCTCTGGGAACAGCTCGCCTTCTGGGCGCGCTCGCTGCTGTTCGTGCTCGCTTCGATCCTGGTTCCGAAGCTGCTCACTGACGTCGGTCCTTACGATCTCGCCCTGGTGGCAGCACTGGTGCTGGTGGCGCATTTGGCCCGCGTCCTGGTGATGTTCGTCCTGCTGCCGCCGCTCGAAATGCTCCGACTCACCGCGCCCGTGGATCCGCCTTACAAGATCGCCATCATCTGGGGTGGACTGCGCGGCGCGCTCACCTTGGCGCTGGCGCTCGCGGTCACGGAGAACCCTGCCATCGACCCCGAAGTGAAGCGCTTCGTCGCCGTGCTTGCGACCGGCCTGGTGCTGTTCACCCTGCTGGTGAACGGCACGACGCTTCGCGCGACGATCCGCCTGCTCGGCCTCGATCGGCTCTCGCCGCTCAACCAAGCCCTGCGCGATCACGTGCTGGCGCTCAGCCGCGCCGACGTGGGCGACGCGCTTCGCACCATCGCGCGCGACCATTCGCTCGCGCCCTCGGCGCTGCAACGAGTGATCGAGCCGTACGAAACCTCGATCAGCGCCGCCGCGACCATGGATGCGCTGCGGCCCGCTCTCACCGGCCGCGACCGGCTGACCGTGGGTCTGGTGGCCCTTGCCAACCAGGAACGCGCGTTGGTGCTCGCCGCCTTGGCGGAACGCACCGCATCGCCTGCAACGGTGCAAGTGCTCCTCAACAACGCGGCACTGTTGATTGAGGCCGCCAACGGCGGCGGACGTCTCGCCTATCAGCGGATCGCGCGCAAATTGTTGGAGTTTCCGCCGGGATTCCGCGTCGCCTATTTCCTCTATCGTTACTTCGGAACGGAAAGACTTCTCGCCGCGCGGCTCGCCGACCGCTTCGAGATGCTGCTCACCACCCGGTTCGCGATCGAGCGTCTCTTGCATTTCAGTGACGGGCGACTTCGCCGCATGTTCGGCGATCGTATTGCCGACCTGCTGCATCAGATGCTGGTCCTGCGCCTCGATGGGGTCGCCACGGCGCTCGACGCGCTCCGCCGCCAATATCCGGACTACGCCGCCACGCTCGAAACCGCGCTGTTGCGGCAATCGGCGTTGCGCGAGGAAGAGACGCGCTACCAGGCGTTGTTCGATGAGGGATTGATCGGTCGCGAGCTCTACGATCATCTGCGACGCGCGCTCGGTCAACGCCAAACGCAAACGCGCCCGCGACTGGATCTGGGTCTCGATCCGCGTCAGCTCATCGGCCGCCTCGACCTGCTGGCGAGCCTTGATGCGACCCAGCTCGATCGCCTCTCCAAATATTTGCGGGCGCGGTTTACCGTGCCGGGCGAGCGGATCGTGCGCAAAGGCGAGCGCGGCGACGCCGTCTACTTTATCGCCTCGGGCGCCGTCGAGGTGATCCTGCCGCACCGCCGCATCCATCTCGGCACCGGCGACTTCTTCGGCGAGATGGCGCTGCTCTCGGGACGCGCCCGGCAAGCCGACATCGCCGCGCTGACCTATTGCCAAATTCTGGTGCTGCGCAAGGCCGACTTCGACCGCTTTCTGCAGGAGAACCCCACCATCCGATCCGAAATCACTCGGGTCGCGGAGCTGCGAACCGCCGCGAATCGGGACGCGATCGAGGGCGCGGTGGGCTCGGCGACCGGGCAATAGGCGAGCACTGGCGGCGCGCTTCGCAGTCTGGCAGCCTTGCCAAAGATGCAGTGAGGACATCCCATGACAAATTTGATCGAGCTTAATCTCAGTGAGCGCAGTGATTTCGCCGCAGGGCATGGCTTCGGAAACGCGGGCGTCTATGAGCGCCTAGTGGGGCGCGTGCACTACGCCGTCGATCCCAAGGCGCCTGCGCAGCCGGGCATTGTCGATCTCGAAAACGCGCCGCGCGATGTGCGCGGGCTCGTGCGCTTTGCCGCCGATTTCATGATCCTCAAGCCCAAGGACATGGCGCGCGGCAACCGTCGACTGTTCCTCGATTACGGCAACCGCGGC
>Ga0070732_10000992_pt1 | contig 15945 bp, 15 predicted proteins | sample Coa_R1_5_FD_66449 | JGI IMG/M metagenome (GOLD analysis project Ga0070732, IMG submission 66449) | Surface soil microbial communities from Centralia Pennsylvania, which are recovering from an underground coalmine fire - Coalmine... | ecosystem: Environmental > Terrestrial > Soil > Unclassified ...
GCTCGCGGAATGACTGTCGCTGTCTCAATGGCGAAATTTCTCGGGGCCAAAAAACTCGCGGTACCCAGTGCCGGGAATGCGGGCGGCGCGATGGCGGCCTATGCCGCGCGCGCCGGACTCGAAGCGCACGTTTTTATGCCGCGCGACACACCGCGCGCGAACATTATCGAATGTCGTGAAGTCGGCGCGCACGTCACTCTTATCGATGGATTGATCACCGATTGCGGCGCTGAGATCGCAAAACGGAAAGAGAAAGAAGGCTGGTTCGATGTTTCGACCTTGAAAGAGCCGTATCGGATCGAAGGAAAGAAAACCCTTGGTTACGAAATCGCCGGGCAGCTCGATTGGAAATTGCCGGACGTCGTTCTGTATCCAACCGGCGGCGGCACTGGATTGATTGGGATGTGGAAAGCGTTTGATGAAATGGAAAAGCTCGGCTGGATCGATTCGAAGCGGCCGCGGATGTTTTCGATTCAGGCAAGCGGCTGCGCACCGATCGTTCGCGCGTTTGAGGCCGGCGAGAAATTCGCAGCCGAATTTCCGAACGCACACACAACTGCGTCCGGTCTGCGCGTTCCAAAAGCGATCGGCGATTTCCTGATGCTGGACATTTTGCGAAAGTCGAATGGCGGCGCGATTGCAATTGATGACGAGGAAATGATTTCTGCGGTGCGGGAAGTTGGCTCGAAGGAAGGTTTGTTTGTTGCTCCCGAAGGCGCAGCCTGTTTTGTCGCGTTGAAAAAACTTCGCGCGGCTGGAAAAATTAGCTCCGGTGAACGCGTCGTGATCTTCAACACCGGCTCAGGCATCAAATATCTCGACCTGTTCGAATCGTAGATTCATTTTGGCAAAAATGAACGCATCGGATCCGAACCGGCATTTATGGTTGTTGATCTTGCTGGTTGTCATCTTCGTGGTGCAGCCCTTCGTAGCGTCCTTCTATTATGGACCGATGATTTTAAACATCATCGGGGCCGCCGTGTTCCTGTCGGCAACCTACGCAGTCAGCCGGCGGCGAAGCTTTTTCATTATCGGTTTCTGCGTATCGATTTTTTCTATTGCGATGACGTTTTGGCTGGCGGCCGCGCCGAGTCATTGGCTGATCATGCTCGCGCACGGGAGTTTGATGGTGCTTATCGGTTTTTTCGCGGTTGCGATTTTGTCGTATGTGCTCGGCAGTGGAAGAGTTACCTGGGACAAGATTTACGGCGCAATCTGCGCGTATCTCCTGCTCGGGTACGCATGGACGTTTGCGTATTCACTTGTTGCTGAAGCGCAACCCGACGCGTTCATGTCGCTGACCTCGGCAATGCCGCATGACATCGTTGGCCGGGTAATGCAGTTGCGCTACTTCAGTTTTGTTACGCTCGCGACCGTTGGATATGGCGACATTGTTCCGCATACCGCGGCCGCGCGAACTCTGGCGCTGCTCGAAGCGATCCTGGGACAATTTTATCTTGTCGCGTTAGTGGGACGCCTGGTCGGCTTGCACATTGTGCATGGCAGCGACCGAGCAGAGTGACAGTCTCGCTTATTTAACTTTATACCGCACCGTCTGGATCAATTCGTCGTCCAAATAGACGTCGATCTTGTAGTCGCCGGCCGGAAATTCCTTGCTGTTGCTGTTGGAGAGCGAGAAATCCGCGGCCCGATCGTCATCGTTGGGCACGAGTTCCTTTGTCCAAAGTTTCTGATTGGATGCGCCGCCGGCGTTGACATTTGTCCAGACAGTCTTGACCCGGGTCCCTTCGTTTCCTTCGGTGAGCTTGATAATAATGTGTTCCGGGTTGTCGGTGGGTTTGAAATTTTCCACGGGCTGCAGGCGTTCACCGTTTTCGCGGGCCAACTGAATTGATTCGAGGCGCTCATCGGTTGTTTCCTCATTTTTCGGAGTCTCCTCTTCAGGTTCGGTCGCCGCTTTGGGAGAGCCTCCTTTCAGGTCGATCGTTTCGCCGTTTTCAATTTGCACCGTGAGTTTGGAAAATTCCCATTTACCCGCCGACTTTGTTCCGACGGCGTAAATTGTGCCTTTTCCTTTCGGCCCGGAAATCGGGATTGCGATATCGGCTTCGCCTGATGGACCGTTCACGCTGGTTTTTCCGGATGGAACTAATCCATCCTTAATTGGGGTTCCGAGGGCGGCGGTTACCCGCTGGTCCTGTTTTGCGCGGGCGAGCGCAGTTTGGTAAGCGTCGGATGATTTGATGACGCTGAACGCGAAGAACACGATGCAAACGACAAACAAAGCGCCGATGACGAGGAAGGTAAAACACCCGGTTGGAACAAACCACTTCCAGTTTCGTGACCACCAACCACGCGGCGGTTGTGGCGTTGGCGGGGGCGGCGTTGACGGCACTGGTGGCGGTGTGGGTTCCATCGCATCTTTTTGAAGATCGACGAAATCAAAGTCGAGCAACTTTTTAGGTAAACCGCCGAGAAACACGTGAAATGAATCCGAATACGATCATTTCAGGCCGCGTCTAAGGAACTATGAAGAAATTAGTATTGAGTATGGCATTGGCAGTCGCGGCTCCGTTTGCGTGGGCACAGGTTTCGGAAACCACCACCACTACAACCACGACTGAGGGCGGCGGCACAATCACCGAGTACACACCGGGGACAGGAATTGTGCTGAAGGAAAGTGCCGGCCCGCGACATTATCGCTTCGGCAAGAAGGTCGTTTATGTGACCAGAAGCGGTAAGGAACTGGACGAGGCGACGGTGCGGACGCGAGTTCGCGTGGGCGTCCCGGTTCATGTTCATTACATTGGTGAGGGCGACAAGATGATGGTCGACCGCGTGGTCCTCGATGAGGATTAATTCTTAAACGCGACACACAACAATCGCGCCTTTTCTGGTCGCAAACCGTGCGGCCGAAAAGGCGCGTTTTGTGTACCGGCTTTGTTTACCGACCACATCGCGCTGCGATAGATTAACGCATGATTCGGATCGGAATCGCGGGCGGTGGCGCGGCTGGATTCTTTGCCGCGATCGCGTCTGCCCGTGCAAACCGGGATTGCGAAGTCTCGTTATTCGAGCGCAGTTCGCAATTTCTATCCAAAGTCCGGATCTCCGGTGGGGGCCGTTGTAACGTAACGCACTCCCTGTTTGATCCACGGATGTTCGCGATGCGTTATCCGCGCGGCGAACGGGAATTGATTTCGCCGTTCCACCGGTTTTCCGCGCAGGATACCATGGACTGGTTTGAATCGCGCGGCGTTCGGCTAAAGAGGGAAAACGATGGACGAATATTTCCGACGAGCGACTCATCGGAGACGATCGTGGAGTGTCTGATCACTGCGGCGAAAGTCGCAGGCGTTCGACTTTTTACCCGCAAAGGAATACAAAGCGCGCGGGTTAACCAGGATGGCGGCTTCGATTTGGAATTGAGCGACGGCAGTTCGACTACTTGCGATCGGCTGCTTCTGGCCACCGGTGGAGCTCGTAGTGTGATCGGTGCCGAGATCGCTCGCTCACTGGGCCATACCATCGAATCGCCGGTTCCGTCGCTGTTCGCGCTTCAGATTGGATCGGCGTGGTTGCAATCGCTGCCCGGCGTATCGTTAGAAGATGTGGAGCTTTCCGTCGGGAAATTGTGCGAACGCGGAGCACTGCTCATTACGCATCATGGATTAAGCGGACCGGCAGTGCTGCGACTCTCGGCGTGGGGCGCGCGCGCGTTGCACGCGGTGGATTATCATTTTCCGCTGCGGGTAAATTGGCTTCCAGCAATGACCGAAGCAGCCCTCCGGTCCGAACTCCGGGTTCGTCGCGAGCAACAACCGAAGAAGCGTGTGGTCAACTCGCCCGTCGCGGCGTTGCCGATTCGTCTTTGGGAAAAGTTAGTGTCGAATGCACGGATTTCTCCCGACACCATTTGGACCGCGCTCTCGCGCGAAGGAATTTACTCGCTCGTTCGGCAACTGCGCGAGACGGAACTCCAGGTCCACGGCAAGTCGATGAACAAGGATGAATTTGTCACTTGTGGAGGCGTGAGTTTGCGCGAGATCAATTTTAAGACCATGGAAAGCCGAATCAGGCCTCGCCTTTATTTCGCCGGCGAATTGCTCGACATCGATGGCATCACCGGCGGCTTTAATTTCCAGGCGGCCTGGACCACGGGTTGGATCGCGGGACACGCGATGGCCGGTGTGGAACCAAATGCAATCGCATGAGTCCAAAAAAATCACAAAGTGCAGTCGAGGAAGTGTCTCAGATTTATGCCGAACTTGCCCAACGCCCCATATTACGGAATTGCACGCGTCTGACCGAATGTTGTCATTTTAAACTGACCGGACGAACGCCTTATCTGACCAAAGGCGAGGGCGTCGTCGCAGCGCGCGCATTCCGCGCCACCGGCCGCAAATCGCTGCCGAAAAATCCTGATGGCATTTGTCCAATGCTGCATCGGCAATCAGGCGCATGTTTGATCTACCACGATCGTCCCTTCGGTTGCCGCACCCACTTTTGTGCGACTGCAGGTGGTCCGGTGGCGCGCCGCGAAGTTCTGGATCTCATTCGCCGCCTCGAGAAGATCGACGTCGATCTTGGAGGTAACGGTCCGCGAACTTTACAGGCCGCCGTCGCGGATGCGCTTGAGAAAATTTAACGGCGTTTAATCCGAAGCGAGAATACCCCAATGGGGCGTCAGATTTTTTGGTTCACTGTCAAACCACTAAACGACGAAGTTGAAGGAACCGATCGCTGGGCGGTTGCCAATCAATGGGTGTCGGTTACACCGTTGCGCCTCGATTTGACCGCCGAGAAAGATCTTGCTCGAGTGTTGTCTCATCCCGAAACGCCGGCGATGACTCCCGGGCGGCGGCAAAAAGGAAGCGCTCGCGCACGAAAGAAAGTTCAGAAGCGCCGGCTCGGCCCGGAATAATTCGCCGCTCCTTCCGAGCTAATTCAAACTCAGCGGCGGCGGGCTTCGTCAACTCTTTCGATCAGCTCGCGGGCAATCGGATGGCGCAGGAAAGAGAGGAACCGGATTGGCGGCATGAATGTGATCTCTTTTCCAAACCGCGTCGGTTTGCGCACGGTCAGAGTGATGCGCGGCGGATTAGTCATGAAGGAATCACTGACATTAATGATTTCGGACAGAGGAATTCGCTCTTCGTAGCCTTTGTTTCGAACAACAAGCGCGTCCCCGTCGTCCCAAACTTCGTCAACGAGATCAAACAGCAATTTCTTAAACACGAATCCGCCGGCGATCGCCAGCACCGCCAGAGGAACGATAACAAATGCAGGCTCGGCGCCTTTGATCGCGCCAATGATCGCGGCAAGCAGGAAAATACCAATCATCCCAAACCAGATGATTGGGAACACCCGCTTGTAAAAAAATGTCGATCCGGAAGAAATTCGACGCATCCGCCGATTTTACTTCTTTTTCGACTCTTTTTTCGGCTTGGCTTCTTTCGGCTCTTTGGCCGGTTTCGATTCCTTGGCGGTCGCCTTCTTGGCTTCACCGGGCCGATATTCCTCCTGCTCGGCGGCGGCAAACGCTTTCTCCAGTCCGACCATGTCTTCGCCAGGTCGAAGAGTATCGAAAGTTTCTGCTTCCTTACGCAGCTGTTCCTCAGTGTAGTTCGCGGCTTTGATCGATAGACCGATGCGCCGCTCGACTTTGTCGACTTTGATCACGCGGGCTTCGACTTCCTGCCCGACTTTGAGCACATCTTTCACTTTCGCGACGTGGTCTTCGCTTAACTGCGAGATGTGCACTAAGCCGTCGATATCGTCCTGCAATTCCACAAACGCGCCGAAGCTGGCGAGCTTGCTGACTTTGCCCTTCACCAAATCGCCGATCTTATATTTCTGATCGATTATCTTCCACGGATCGTCGCTCAGTTGTTTGATGCCGAGACTGATTCGCTGATTCGTCTTGTCGATGTCGATGACTTCGGCCTCGACTTCGTCGCCTTTCTTAAACATTTCGCTCGGATGGTTGATCTTCCGGGTCCAGCTCAAATCGGAAACGTGGATCATTCCGTCGATTCCTTCTTCGAGCTCAACAAACGCGCCATAGGCGGTCATGTTGCGGATCGTGCCCTTCACGCGGCTGCCGATCGTGAATTTCTTCTCGATCTCATCCCACGGATTGGGTTCGAGCTGGCGCAGGCCCAGCGAAATCTTTTGTTCCTCTTTGTTTACCCCGAGGACAACGGCTTCGACTTCCTGGCCAACGGTCAGAATGTCCGATGGGCGCATGATTCGCTTCGTCCAGGAAAGTTCGGAAACGTGAATAAGACCTTCGACGCCCTCTTCGAGCTCCACGAACGCGCCGTAAGGGACAAGGTTCGTGATCTTGCCTTTAACTTTTTGTCCGGCCGGGAAGCGTTCCTCAATCTGATCCCAGGGATTCTTCTGAAGTTGTTTCAGGCCTAACGAAACGCGTTCTTTCTCTTTATTAATGTCGAGAACCTGAACTTCCAGCTGTTGGCCAACTTTCACGAGCTCGCTCGGATGTCCGAGACGGCCCCAGGTCATATCAGTGATGTGAAGCAAGCCGTCCATGCCATCGAGGTCGATGAACGCGCCGAAGTCGGTGAGATTTTTGACCGTCCCATTGACGCGATCGCCAACTTTCACGCTGTCCATGAATTGCTGGCGTTTCTCGCTCCGCTCCTGCTCGATCAATTCGCGGCGGCTTAGAACGACGTTGCGCCGGTCGTCGTTGATCTTGACGATCTTGAAATCGTAGGTGTTACCAACGAACTGCTGAAGATCTTTTGGCGGAACAATGTCGATCTGCGATGCGGGCAAGAACGCCTCGACGCCGATGTTCACCATCAGTCCGCCTTTAACGACGGATTTTACTTTGCCTTTGATCAGGCCGTCTTCCTGGAAAACGCTGGCGATCTTGTTCCAGTTCTGGCGATAGGCCGCCTTCTCTTTCGAAAGCACGACCATGCCTTCATCGTTCTCGAGCCGCTCCAGCAGCACGTCGACTTCATCGCCGACTTCGAGATTTTCGACGTCTTCAAATTCCGACAACGAAATGACGCCTTCTGATTTGTAACCAATATCGACCAGCACCTCGCGTGGTCGCACTTCCAAAATTCTTCCTTTAACAATCGAGCCCTCCCGGAAATCCGGCATCGGCTTCGACATTACATCCTGCATTTGCACCATATATAAATGAGGCTCCTTAGGGCCTTAAGCTGTCGCGGTCCCGCCTGGGCGGGACCGAAGACTCCGCGGAAAACGGAGCGCCATAGTAGGCGTTTTCAGTCGACCGGTCAAATCGAAGCGCGCGGCGATATCTGACGTAGAAGGCTTTGCCCAGCTGTTGTGCCGGCAAGCGTGCTCCAGCGCGGTCCGCAGTACGGCACCGGCGTGATCTCGGGAAAACATGGTGAATCAGGCTCTCCGGGCTCGATCATGAACGCGCCCGGAGATCGTGTGCCACCTGATCTTGAGCGCGTTCCGCTTCTCTCCATATTAAGGACAGGATGTTAGCCTTGAGATTTGCAGCCCTCGTTACGATGGCCCTGGTGACTTTGGGCGTTGTCCGCGCTCAGGACGATTTGGATCGCGCGCTGGTTCCGCCGACCGCCGAAAAAACTGTCACGTCGGGAATAAAGTCACCGGACCTGTCTGTTGTCCATCTTTGGGCGCCGTGGTGTTCCAATTGCCAGGCTGAACTCAAGAGTGGTGGCTGGCTAAAGATGGTGAAGGCAAATCCGCAGGTGAAATTCTACTTCGTCTCGATTTGGAACGACGGCGGCGATGGGAAAACGATGCTGGAGAAATTTCAGATTGCCGGTCAGCCCAACGTGACGATCCTGGCCGATCCCGGCCCGCGCCGCGGCGATAACAAGATCAAACAATTCGCCGGCATGCCCGTTTCATGGATTCCCACAACCTGGGTATATAAAGAAGGCGATCTTCGCTACGCGCTAAATTACGGCGAGGTTCGTTTCGACGTGCTCCAACACTTTCTTGAGGACAGCAAAAACGAGTGGTCACATAAGGGCGAACCCAAACTTCCCGAATGATCGAAGTCCCCGCTGCGCCAACGTTTGGTTCTAAAAAACGGCCGGCAATTCTTTCGATGATCGGCGAAACGCCGCTGATCGAGATTACGCAATTCGACACCGGGCCGTGCCATCTGTTCCTGAAGTTGGAAAATCAAAATCCGACCGGCTCGATCAAGGACCGGATCGCGCTCTCGATGATCGAAGCTGCGGAAGAAGAGGGAAAACTCGAACCCGGTGGCATTGTGATTGAAGCAACCGCCGGTAACACCGGTCTCGGGCTCGCGCTGGTCGCCGCCGCGAAGGGCTATCGCGTGATGCTGGTGATTCCGGACAAGATGTCGCAGGAGAAAATTTCGCATGTCAAAGCGCTCGGCGCTGAAGTTGTGATGACTCGTTCAGATGTGACGCGCGGTCATCCGGAATATTATCAGGACGTTGCTGCGCGTTTGACCGGGGAAATTCCGGGCGCGTTTTACGTCAATCAATTTGGCAACCCGGCAAATCCGCTCGCCCACGAGCGCACCACCGGCCCTGAGATTTGGGAACAAATGCGGCACGATGTTGACGCGATCGTCGTCGGCGTCGGTTCCGGTGGAACCTTGACCGGGCTCGGTCGTTTCTTTAATCGGGTCAAACCGCGCCGCGGAATCGAAATGGTTTTGGCCGATCCGAAGGGCTCGGTGTTGTACGAATATATTAAGAGCGGTAAAATGACCGAAGCCGGTAGCTGGGCCGTCGAGGGAATCGGCGAGGATTTCATTCCCGAGATCGCCGACATGTCGCTCGTAACGGATGCTTACGAAATTAGTGATGAGGAAAGTTTCAGCGTTGCCCGCGAACTGTTGCGAAAGGAGGGAATCTTTGGCGGATCGTCGACCGGAACTCTGGTCGCCGGTGCCTTGCGTTATTGCCGCGAACAGGAGAAACCAAAACGTGTTGTCAGCCTGGTTCCCGATACCGGAAACAAATATCTCTCGAAAATGTACAACGATTTTTGGATGGCCGAGCAGGGTTTCATCCATCGTCCGCCTCAGGGCGATCTGAGCGATTTGATTTCGCACCGCTACGAAGCCGGTGAGGTGATTACGGTTGGTCCGACGGATACCTTGCTGACCGCTTTCAAACGGATGCGCGGCGCGGACATTTCGCAATTGCCGGTCGTGGATCAAAGCCGGCGCCCGGTCGGAATCGTCGACGAATCGGATATTTTGGTGAAAGTCCATCGCGACTCGAGCCAGTTCAATGATCGGGTGCAAAATGCGATGACTGACAACCTCGAAACGTTACCGCCAACAGCGAAGATCAACGATTTACTGGAGGTGTTTAATCGCGGGCGCGTCGCAATCGTCATGGACGGAGACAAATTTCTCGGTTTGATCACCCGGACCGATTTGTTGTCCTACCTGCGCTTGAAAATGCCGAAGTAAGGTAGCGTCCGTTCACCGAACGGCCATGGCGATTGAGGTCAATCGCCGCTACCTATTTAGTTGAAGCCGCCTATCTTTTAGATCCACATGAAACGACAGCAGGAATTTGCTACTCGCGCGATCCACGCCGGCCAGGAACCCGATCCGACCACCGGCGCGGTGATGACACCGATTTACGCGACGTCCACCTACGTCCAGGAAAGTCCCGGAAAACACAAAGGATTCGATTATGCGCGCTCGATCAATCCCACCCGGCTGGCTTACGAAAAATGCATTGCCGACCTGGAAGGTGGAACGCGCGGGTTTGCCTTCGCATCGGGACTCGCTGCCATGTCGACTGTGCTTGAACTGCTCGACAGTGGTTCGCACATCGTCGTCAGCGACGATCTTTACGGCGGCACGTTTCGCTTGTTCGACAAAGTTCGAAAACGATCGGCTGCTCTTGAATTCACTTATGTGGATTTAACCGATGCGTCGCGCTTCGAAAAAGCAATCAAACCGAATACGCGAATGGTTTGGATCGAGACTCCAAGCAATCCGCTTTTGAAAATCATCGATCTCGAGGCGATCGCGAAAGTTGCGCGGGAGCACAAGATTCTGTCTGTCTCGGACAATACTTTCGCTACGCCCTGGATCCAGCGGCCGATCGAATTCGGATTCGATATCGTTGTGCATTCGGCGACGAAATATTTGAACGGTCACTCCGATCTTGTGAGCGGCGTCGCCGTGGTAAACGACAAGGATCTCGGCGAACGGATGTGGTTCCTGCAAAATTCAGTCGGCGCAATTGCCGGCGCCTTCGACAGCTTCCTCGTTTTGCGAAGTCTCAAAACGCTCGCGATTCGGATGGAACGTCATTGCGCAAACGCGCTGGAGCTCGCACGCTGGCTTGAAGAGCAACCGCAGGTCGAAAAGGTCATGTACCCAGGTTTAAAATCGCACCCGCAGCACGACCTCGCCCGCACTCAGATGCGCGGTTTTGGCGGAATGGTCTCGATCATCTTGAAAACCGATCTCGCCGGAACGAAACGATTTCTAGAAAACACGCACTTGTTCGCACTCGCCGAAAGTTTGGGCGGTGTGGAAAGTTTGATCAATCATCCTGCACTGATGACCCACGCCTCCGTCCCGAAAGAGAAACGGGATGAGCTCGGCATCGGCGACTCGCTCGTGCGGCTCTCGGTCGGCATCGAGGATCTCCGCGATCTAATCGACGACCTGCAATTCGCTTTCGAAGCGATCTGATCGTCTGAGGAGCACAGGCCGCCGGCCTGTGGTGTTCGGCGACTCGCCAAACACGACTTAAACCGGCGAGCCGCTGGATTTTGCAGGCGAGCCGCCTGCGCTCCCGGAGATTACGCGTTGTGATCGCCTGAGATGGACTTATTTTCCCGTCTTCATGGGCAACACGTTCGGGCAACTTTTTCGGATCACGACGTTCGGCGAATCGCACGGCGGCGGTGTCGGGGTGGTGATCGACGGTTGTCCGCCGCAGATAGAGATTTCTGAGACGGAAATTCAGTGTGAGCTGGATCGGCGCCGTCCCGGACAAAGCAAAATCACGACGCAGCGGAAAGAAGAAGACCGTTGTGAAATTCTTTCCGGTGTTTTTGACGGCAAGACCCTCGGCACGCCCATCGGAATTTTGGTTCGCAACAAAGACGCGCGGCCCGAAGACTATGCCGCGATGGCGAAGACGTTCCGGCCTTCGCACGCAGATTTCACTTACGAAGCGAAGTACGGAATCCGAAACTGGCAGGGCGGGGGACGAGCCTCAGCCCGAGAGACAATCGGTCGCGTTGCCGCGGGCGCGTTAGCGCGGAAAATTTTGCGCACGCTTTATCCAAAGATCGAAATTGTCGGATACGTTTCCGCAATTCACGAATTATCCGCTAAGGTCGACCGATCGAAAATCAAAGTCGCTGAGGTCGACTCGAGCATTGTGCGTTGCCCGGACAAAGCGACGGCAAAGAAAATGATCTCGCTGATTGAGAAGACGCGCGCCGATGGCAATTCGTTAGGCGGAATAATTGAGTGTGTCGTCCGGAACGGGCCGGTTGGACTGGGCGAGCCGGTCTTCGACAAACTTGAGGCCGATCTGGCGAAAGCAATGTTGAGTTTGCCGGCAACGAAAGGTTTCGAAATCGGCTCGGGATTTTCCGCGACGCGAATGCGCGGCTCCGAACATAACGATGCGTTTGAAATGCGCGGCGGCAAAGTTCGGACAGCGAGCAATTATTCCGGGGGCATTCAGGGTGGAATCTCGAACGGGGAGGAGATTTACTTTCGGGTTGCATTTAAGCCGACAGCAACGATTGCGCGCGAACAAAAGACCGTTACGTCCTCGCGCGAGCAGACCAAACTGGCAGCCCGGGGCCGACATGACCCTTGCGTCCTGCCTCGGGCGGTGCCAATGGTGGAAGCAATGGCCGCGCTGGTCCTGTGCGATCACGCCCTCCGTCAGCGGGCAATTCGTTTACCAGAGAGATGATGTCGCAAGTTCAAGCCGCGGCGGGTTCGCCGCTTTGGCAGATCGTTTTTGTTTCGTTCGCGGTGATTTTGATTTTGTTCGAAATCCTGCGCGGATGGCGACGTGGACTGCCTCGCCAGGTCGCCCGTCTTGGCGCACTTGTGGCTGCCTACTTCTGCGGCTGGTTCGCCAGTAAATTTTTTGGGCCGCTTCTCGGCATGTTTTTCACATTGCCGGATGCAGTGTTGTCGATCCTCGCCGGGGCGATTTTTGGACTGGTTATCTACGCAATCATCAGCGGCATCGGCTCGGCCCTTTTCCGGCGAACCGATCAACACGAGTCGTTGCTTGTTCGATTGATTTACGGATCGAGCGGCGCGGTGCTCGGCGCGTTTTTCGGAGTGTTCATGGTCTGGTTGATCGTCGTTGGGGTTCGCTCGGTCGGTTCGGTGGCCAATGCGGAAGTCCGCGAGCAGGCAAACGATTCGTCCGTTGTTCATGCCGTGGATATGCGCCGGCGAATTTTTGCCGAGCCGGGTGAGGACGAAGCGCCATTAACCACTTCCCTCGCACGTCTGAAAAACTCGCTCGAGATGGGGGTAATAGGCAACGTATTGAAGAAAACGGACATCGTTCCGCAGAAAACCTACGACTTGATCGAGAAGGTCGGGACGGTCGCGGCAAATCCGCAGTATGCCGAACGATTCCTGGAATATCCCGGTGCGAAGGAACTGTCCGAACATCCAAAAGTGGTGGCGTTGCGGAACGACCAGGAGATTTCGCAAATGCTGTCGCAGGGGCAATTTTTGGAGCTGATTCAGGATCATCGGATCATTGATGCGGCGAACGATCCGGAGTTGCGCGAGCGTTTGAAGAAATTCGACGTCGTTGCCGCGCTCAACTACGCGGTCCAGAAATAGTATCGCACAAAGTCCACAACGGACACGACGGCATGTCGGAAAATGAAATTGCGAAGCGTGTGTTAGATTCGGCGTTTATTGTTCACACCAAACTTGGTCCGGGACTGCTCGAATCGGCTTACGAAGTCATACTCGCCCATGAACTGAAGAAGGGCGGACTAATAGTTGAGCGGCAGAAACCAATGCCAATCGTTTATGATGGTGTCCGATTTGATGAGGCGTATCGAACTGATCTACTCGTCGATTCGAAAGTCATCGTAGAACTAAAATCAGTTGAAGCTATGAGTGCGCTACATGCGAAGCAGCTTTTGACCCAATTACGGATGAGCGATCTCAAACTGGGTCTTTTGATCAATTTTGGAGAAGCACATTTGAAAAACGGAATCAAAAGGATCATTAATGGCAAGCTCGACGATAAAAATTGTTCTGATGTGACGTTGTGACCTTTGTGGACGTTGTGTGAAGAAGCTTTTGTAATGAATTATGTAGCTACCATCGGGTTGGAAGTTCATGTCCAGCTCAAGACGCGGTCGAAAATGTTCTGCGCGTGTCCGGTTGAGTTCGGCGCCGCGCCCAATACGCACACCTGTCCGATTTGTCTCGGGTTGCCGGGGGCATTGCCGGCGATGAACCATGAAGCGCTTCGCATGACGGTGCTGACCGGGCTCATGCTCGATTGCGACATCGCGCCGGTCTGCAAATTCGATCGGAAAAATTATTTTTATCCCGACATGCCGAAGAACTACCAGATTTCGCAATACGACATGCCGCTGTGCGAAAACGGCGCGGTCCCATTGCACGATCTGGCTTATCCAAAGGATGCTCAGAAGAACATTGCGACGCCGAGCAAACAAGTACATCTCGTTCGCATTCACCTTGAAGAAGACGTGGCCAAGAGCTTCCACTTCGAGACCAACACGAGCATCGATTTCAACCGCGCGGGAACACCGTTGATGGAAATTGTGACCCAACCGGAGATCAATTCACCCGAGGAAGCATTCGCGTTTCTCACTTCGCTGAAGCAAATCCTGATTTACGGTGGCGTGAGCGACGCCGACATGGAGAAGGGCCAGCTGCGATGCGACTGCAACGTTTCAGTTCGTCCGGAGACTCAGGCGGAGCTCGGTGCCAAGATTGAGATCAAGAACATGAACTCAATCAGCGGGGTACGTCGCGCGCTCGCTTATGAAATTGAACGGCAGATCGAAGCGCTCAAGCGCGGCGAAAAACTTCAACAGGAGACGCGGGGATGGGACGATGCGGCCGGCGAAACGTTTTTGATGCGGACCAAAGAATCAGCGCACGATTATCGTTATTTCCCGGATCCTGACCTGGTGCCGGTAAAAACCGAAGTGTTGTTGCCGGAGGCGAGAGCGCGCGTTCCCGAATTGCCGAAACAAAAGCGCGCGCGATTCGTCGAGCAGTATCAAGTCACGGCATACGATGCCGGCGTTCTCGCGGACGACATCGATCTGGCGCGATATTTTGAAACCGCGGCCAAAGGTTCGAAGAAAGCCAAAAGCGTGGCTAACTGGATTCTCAACGATTTGCAAAGCGCGCTCAGCAGCTCCGGCAAAACAATCAACGATTGTCCAATCCCGCCTGAAGCGCTCGATGAATTGGTCAACCTGATCGACAGCGGCAAAATCAGTGGCAAACAGGGCAAGGAAGTTTTTGGAGAGATGTTTTCCACCGGCAAACGCCCAGCCGCGATCGTGAAAGAAAAAGGAATAGAGCAGGTGAGCGATACCGGCGCGATTGAGAAGATCGTGGACGAAGTGATCACGGCGAATCCGAAACCGGCCGCTGATTTCAAGGCGGGCAACGCAGCGTCGCTGAATTTTCTCAAAGGTCAGGTGATGAAGTTATCGAAGGGGAAAGCGAATCCGCAGTTGGCCGGCGAAATTTTGGAGAAGAAACTGAAAGGGTAGGGACATCGCGCTGCGATGTCCGCGGACGCTGCAGCGCGGCGTCCCTATCAACGAATGAAAATTCTAATCGCGCCGGATAAGTTTAAGGGAACCCTGAGCGCGCGGGAAGTCGCCGAGGCGATCGCGACCGGTCTGCGCGAAATTTTGCCGGACACCGAGATCGAAATCGTGCCGATGGCGGACGGTGGTGAGGGAACTGCCGAAGCAATTTCGCAGGCGTTGGGCGCGAAATGGGTTGAATGCAAATCGCATGATCCGCTGAGCCGCCAAATCGAGGCGAGTTACGGTTGGATTGATGATCGTAAGCTGGCGGTGATGGAAATGAGTGAGGCCGCGGGGATGCGGCGGTTGCGGCCGAACGAGCTAAATCCTGAAATCGCGACCACGTTCGGTGTTGGGGAAATGATTTTGGGTGCGACCAAGCGCGGCGCGAATGAGATCATCATCGGTCTCGGCGGCAGCGCGACGAATGATGGCGGAACTGGTATGGCGCGCGCGTTTGGTTTTAATTTTTTCAACGGCGAGCAGGAATTAAAAGGTACCGTAGTCGAACTCGAAAAGCTGACGCACATTGAAGTACTCTCAGCTGCCGTTTCGCGGCTTCCTCTCGCCGGGGGAGAGGGGAAAGGTGAGGGCAAACCAAAAATCATCGCCGCAGTCGACGTGCGAAATCCGTTGCTCGGAGACAATGGCGCGACGCGCGTGTTTGGTCCGCAAAAAGGCGTGACCCCTGACAAGATCGATAAATTCGAACGAGCGTTGACCAAACTTGCTGATGTCGTGGCGAAAGAATTTGGATTTGATTACCGAAATGAACCGGGCGCGGGGGCGGCAGGCGGCCTTGGATTTGGGTTAATGAGCTTTTGCAGCGCGAAAATTACTCCCGGTTTCAAGGTTGTTTCCGATTCAGTGGGGCTCGAACGAAAAATGAATGATGCCGACGTTGTGATCACCGGTGAAGGAAGCTTGGATCGGCAAACGCTGGAAGGAAAGACCCCGGCTGGCGTTGCAAATCTCGCGCGCAAACTCGGGAAGCGCGTTATCGCCTTTGTCGGCCGCGATGCCGGCGATCCGGGAGCGCACCAACTTTTCGACAGTATTTATCACAACGCGCGCCCGGGAATGAGCACGGAAGAAAATATGAAGCGCGCGGCCGAACTCTTGCAGGACAACGCCCGGCAGTTAGCGAAAGAATTGAAGAAAACCACAAGGAGA